>Ga0265339_10000073_pt1 | contig 87912 bp, 66 predicted proteins | sample 4CB219metaG_FD_202085 | JGI IMG/M metagenome (GOLD analysis project Ga0265339, IMG submission 202085) | Rhizosphere microbial communities from Carex aquatilis grown in University of Washington, Seatle, WA, United States - 4-CB2-19 metaG | ecosystem: Host-associated > Plants > Roots >...
GATTACATCGAAGATTACGAGTTGATCAAGGCTATTTATTCAGGCCTCTACAAAGATCACTCAAAATTCGCAACCGACGATATCTTGAAGTATCTCAGCGCACATCCGGAATTGTCACAAATCAATGCCAAATATTTACCGTCACAACAACTCTGAACGAAAACGAATAGAGCAAGGGGGTAACAGCGTTGGGAAACATCGTTGATATCGAAGGAGACTACTCTCAATCAGACTTGATTGACAGCTTGAAGAGGATAGGTATTGGGCTCGGCGACGTTGTCTATACAGTTGTGAACCTGGATGCACTTGGAAAGGCAAAGAGTTGTTCTACCGCAGCGGAGCATTGTGAATGTCTATTGAAGGCTCTCCAAGAGGCGGTGGGCAATGACGGAACAATTCTTGTTCCATCGTACTCGTTTTCATTTTGCCGCAGAGAGATTTTCGATGTTCAGGGCACGCCAGCAGTGAAGGGGCCATGGAGCCCTTCCACTGAATTCCTCGAGTATTTTCGCCAATTGCCAGGGGTTGTTCGATCGGCCGATCCAATACATTCCGTGGCCGGCCTTGGGCCGCGAGCGGCAGAAATTCTCTCCAACGTGCCGCCTACGTGCTTTGGGGAAGATAGCGTTCCATACCGGCTTAGACAAATTGGCGCAAAAATCTGCGCTATTGGTGTGGGCTTGCACGAATCCAACTTTCAACATCACGTTGAAGAGATGGTGGGTGTACCATTTCGCTTCAAGAAGCTCTTCACGGGGGTCATTAGGGACAGCGGCGTCACGAGGAAAACGGGTTGGGTCTACAACGTCGGTATCCTTGCGAATAATGGAGTCGTAGACGACCAGCGATTGGAAGCCAGTGCTCGAGAGGCTGGTATATGCCGTGCAGCGGTCGTGGGACGCGGTCAGCTTTTGGGCAGCAATTGCCGAGAATTATTCGAATTCACCTCGGCGGCGCTAAAGAAGGACCCATGGTTTACTGCTCGTGGTCCGGCCGGCGACCCGATTGAACTCGAGCGTGTTCGAGTGGGTGGGCCCCGCCATGAAGTAAACCTTCCCCCCGATGCATCCATATCGGAAATGATCGACGCTATATGGAAACTGCCACGCGACATCGTATCGGAGGGATATGATGCCGCTCTTAAAGCATTGGCGAAACAAGTGCCGATGAAGATTTGCGCATATCCGACTGGAACTGAATGCTGGAGTTGGATTCTTCCAGAAAAATGGACATGCCACGAGGCATATCTCGAGACTCTCGACGGAAAGCGACTGTTTTCATATGCGGACAACCCGCTTCACGTGGTGTCCTATTCGTTGCCATTCGAAGGGGAAGTTTCGAGAAGGGATCTCTTTGAGCATTTACATGTCCATCACAGAATCCCGGAATCAATTCCATTCATGTTCAAGTATTATGAGCGCGATTGGGGGTTATGCTGTAGCAAGAACCTAAAAGACACTTTGCATGATGATAAGTACAGGGTGGTAATCAAGAGCGACTTTAGCTATGGAACATTGAAAGTCGGCGAGGTTACCGCGCCAGGAAAGACAGACGAATGCATAGTGTTGTGTGCCCACCTTTGCCACCCCGCGATGGTCAATGACGATTTATCGGGAGTCGTCGTTGGAATCAAAGTCATGCAGGCCTTGTTGAAGCGGAATGACCTCCGCTACACGTACCGTTTCATAATCCTGCCTGAAACTATCGGCTCTGTTGCCTATCTGAGTCAGAACGAGCATCTGATTCCGAAAATGAAAGGTGGATTGTTCCTGGAGATGCTGGGGCTGGACAACCCCCATGCACTCCAGTTGTCATTCGCCGGAAACACAGAAGTGGATCTTTGTTTCTCGCAAGCCCTCAAAGAGCACGATGCTTTTGGATGGACGGGGCCATACCGAACAATTATAGGCAATGACGAACGGCAATTTAACGGACCGGGCGTCAGAGTTCCGATGCTTTCGTTGTCAAGGGTACTTCCGCCAACGATGGGAGATTGGCCTTACCGCGAATATCACTCCAGTCATGACTCGCCGGAAATGACCTCGATCAAGAGTCTTGAAGCCTCCTGTGAGATGGTACTAAGCATGATAGATACCATCGAGAACAATAGAGTGCCGATTAATCAATACAAGGGAGAGGTCTTTTGCTCAAGGTTCGGTATGTCCTTTGAAGAAGCCTCCAATCCTGAAGCGTACCGCGCTCTTTTTAGTGTTATGGACGTGATCGACGGCACTCTCTCAGTGGCGCAGATCGCGAGTAAATGCGGTATATCTTTTGGAACAGCGGCAAAGATTGTTAGTGAATTGCGAGTCCGCGGTTTGGTGGATTAGGGAAGTGCTTGTAAGAGGCGATACGCTTGGAAGAGATAACAGTAGAGCACATCATCGTAGAAACGGGCTTAGGAAAAGGCGTCGAAGAATATGGCAATATGGGCGATGTCGCCATGTTGCAAGCGGGCGTTGATCGGCTGCACAAGCTTTTTCCAAAGGCTTGTATAGAAGTGCTCACCGATTCTGCCGAAGATCTGGCCCGATTTTGCCCGGTTGCAAAGCCCTTGGACAACGCTGGCAGGGCGCTCTGGTTCGCAAATGGCGTTTTGCTGGGAAGGTTCACTGACCACATACCCAAGTGGGTTGTGGATGTTTTAGTTTGGCTCAAGAAGACAGCTCGGTCGCAGTTTCCCGGTCTTGTAAGGACGATTCTGGTCTCAAGACTAAAACATAAGAACCGACTAACTGACGCGGCGGCGGTTTCGGCCTTTACACGAGCCTTAGGAAATGCGGATCTGTTGCTGCTTTGCGGCGCAGGCGGTTTTTATGATGGTTGCCAAGCGTGGAATCTCGATGTTCTGGATATTCTCGAAGCAGGCATTCAAAGGCATGTGCCTGTAGTCATGCTTGGTCAGGGTTTCGGTCCTTTAAAGGACCCCTTGGTTCTCAAGCGGGCCGCAAAAGTTCTACCTTCTGTCAATCTCATAACATTGCGAGGAAGCCCAGGATCACTGGATCTCCTTCGGTCGCTGGGTGTTAATGAATCGAGTGTGCAGACCACGGGAGATGAGGCCGTGGAACTGGCGTACGAGGCGAGAACCGAGAAGGGCGGGCACGGTTTGGGGATCAATATACGCTTCGCTGCGTCAGCAGACACTGATGATCATGATATTGAGGCGATCAGACCCGTTCTACATGAGTTTGCGAGAAGGCGAGGCATTTCCCTCGTTCCGCTTCCCATCGCTATACAGATCTATACAAGAGATGATCTAGCCATTAAGCGGCTTCTGCTCGGACTCGATAATGAGTCTGACGGTGGCAATACGCTTGATTCTCCTCTGAAGGTAATCAGGAAGGCTGCAAGTTGCAGGGTCGTAGTCACCGGCGCGTACCATGCGGCTGTGTTCGCGCTTGCTCAGGGAATCCCTGTGGTCGCTCTCGCGAAGTCAGCGTATTTCGCCAGCAAGATGTTGGGCTTAGAAAGCCAGTTCGGAGAAGGTTGTCAGACTATCGTCTTAAACGAGCCGGAGTTGCCACAAAGACTCGCTAGCGCTATCGAACGAGCTTGGCAAAGCGCGGATAGGCTCCGCGAACCGTTGCAGGAGGCGGCGCTCAGACAGATTGAGTCGAGCCGAATGTCCTACGAGCGCGTCAGGGACTTGGTGGGTCACACGAATACGGCGACTAATCATACAGAATAATGAAAGACCAGATTTGTCACTGCCGTCCGCGCCGATATCCAGCATTTTGCTATTTGACCTAAGCCGATGAGTTACCGGTGCAGACTCCTACAATGAAGCAATTCAGAACAGAACGAGCCTGATGGACATCCGAAATCTTTTTGAATCGCCGAATGACACGATTGCGAGATTTGCTGAGATGCAGGTTCATCTCTATCGCCGGGATGCCGGCCTGCAACAGTATTTTCACGCGCTCGATATGGAAACTTTCGATGGCCCCCGAGGAGCAATTGTTCATCGGACCCCCATCAACCCCTTGTTAGCTTGGTCATTCAACGCTGCTGACAAGGTTGCGCAGATTGGCAAACCGAGAAAAATCAAGACGGATATTCTCTTTTCCCCAACGCCCTATTTTGGACGCAAGACCGAGAACCGATTTCTTGCCAAGACACTGCTCGGGTTAGCGGGTACGGGCGCCGAGATCCTATGCCTGCTTCCTTTGAACGCTCCATTTCGACAGGGATTGGAATCTGATCTGGCGGCTGCAGGGCGCAGCAAGCAAGTTACATTTCTTGACCCGGGCATGCCCTTCAATCCAGTAGAGGCGCGCATGCGATCAGTGGCCGCACGATTGCGGGGGCGTGCCGCCTTTGAGAAATCGGTCCAGATTCTTGAACCATATGGACTAAGTCCGACCGAATGTGCTTTAGAGCACTTCGAAAGGACTGCACTGTACATTGAAGCGTGGGAGCGACTGGCGCCTCTCATCGAATTTGATAAAGTTGTTGCTCGATGTCATTGGTATGACCTCTGCGGCTCAGTTTGCCGCACGGGCATGGAGCGGAATAAGCCAGTAATCACATTTCAGCAAGGTGTGATCGGACACACCCTTGACTTTCCCATAACGGCTACTAAGTTTGTGGCGTTTGGATCATCCTCTGCTTCTGTCCTCGCCGAAGGGAACCGAAGATTCTTTGATGCAGTTGGATTGCCTGAGAAGCCAGTGGAATACTTCAGTGCTGGATCTCTATTTGATACGCTATTGCCGCTGCCCGACCAATTCTCTCTTCAGACTGTTCTGATGGTTGATACGCATTCAGTCACAGACGACCCTTGGGGAACGGAGAGGGAAACGCAAGCACTAATGCAATTGGCCGAGAGATTGCTTTCCTCGAAATTGCCTCTTCGCAGGCTGGTCATTCGCCCCCATCCGCATTGGAGCGATTGGGATTTCAATGCCTTCCTAAGTCTCGTGCGCGAGCATCGGGACGTGTGTGAGTTATCGCATCCGATATGGCCACTTGAAGACGATTTGCGCCGCTCGTCCGTGATGGTTGGAGTGTGGAGCGGTACTCTAACGGTAGCCTCTGCTTGCGGATTACCCACAATTTTTATGCAAACTGAGAATGGCTTCGCGACGCGGGATCTTGCGTGTTTCTCTCCGCGTCAAACCTTGAAGCCTGATGACGCATTTGACGAAATTGCGAGACTTCTGACAGACCCGCAGGCATATACAGAAGCACGCCAAGTGGCGCAACGCAACGCAAGCGAATATTATTCCAACTGCGAAAATGCGAAGCTCGACAGCGCATTTTTTGAGAAGGTTCTTCGTACGGAATCTGTCAGTAGCCGAAGTGCAAATAGCTCGCAATGAAAATCGTCTTTATCAGCACTATGCATGGCGCGCCCTGGGGTGGAAGCGAGGAACTCTGGAGCCAAACCGCCAGCCAACTCAGCCGCTCCGGTCACCAAGTGAGGGCGTTAGTAGCCTATCGACCGCAGCGTGCAGAGAAGGTGGTGGCGTTAGCGAAGGAAGGGGTTGAGATCGAAACCTTTCCTTCTCCTGGATATATTACCGGTCAAGTCCGGTATTTGTGGAGCAGAGTAACTCGCGGAACGCGAAGAACCCATCGTCGCTTAGAACAGTTCAAGCCTGACTTAGTCGTGATCTCGCAAGGGCACAATGCGGGTGGATTCGAGTGGGCGAGAGTGTGCCGCCAGGCTGGCATACCGTACGCAATGATCGTTCACTGCAATTCCGAGTATTGGGGATTCGAAGATCGAGCGGTCGAGGATGCCGCAGCAGCTTACAGAGCGGCTCGGAAAGTTTTCTGCGTGTCCCGCGCTAATCTCAATTTGCTCAAGATGCAGTTGGGAGATCCTCTCCAACACGGAGAAGTTGTTTGGAATCCTTGCAATGTTTCGCCGGAGAGCTCTCCCACTTGGCCAGATGAAAAGGGGACGTTCCGGCTGGCCTGTGTGGGGCGTCTGGACCCTGCCGCTAAAGGGCAGGAACTGCTCTTGCAGGTTCTGGCTCGTCCTGAATGGCGGGCTCGTCCCGTTGAATTGAATCTCTTCGGAGCAGGTTTGTTCGAACAGACTTTGCGACGCTTAACTGAGATGCTCAAGTTGGACAATGTGCATTTTCGCGGTCATGTTAGCGACGTCCGATCGATTTGGAATGAAAACCATTTGCTGGTTCTTCCTTCGCGATACGAAGGATTGCCGCTGGTTCTAGTTGAGGCCATGTGGTGCGGACGTCCGGCGGTGGTGACAGATGTTGGCGGCAATGCAGAAGTGTGCATTGACAATGAAACAGGGTTTGTAGCATCGGCACCAACGATGTCATTGCTCGCCGACGCACTGGAACGTGCCTGGGAAAAACGCAGCGAATGGCGTCAAATGGGCCACGCTGCACGGGCATGGGCCGAGAGCCATATACCTCAGAATCCTATCGAACTGTTTGTCGAACAATTGAAAAGTTGCATCTCGCCAGTTGGCCAGTAATCACATTCGGCGGCACCGCCAATGAGATGGGGGACCAATCACCCAATCCGTTTATCGACGCCGCCGAGGCGTAAGAATAACTTCAACGTACCGGTCTGCTGGAAGATATGATGGATATTACTGTTATTGTTTGCACATATAATCGCTGTCAAACATTGTCAGAGGCTCTCGAAAGTATTGCGGCCCAGGTAATGCCCAGCTCTATCGACTGGGAGATCCTGGTTGTCGACAACAACTCAACGGACCGTACACGGGAAGTTGTTGACGAGTTGTCTGTGAGGTGGTCTGGCCGTTTTCGATGTGTATCGGAGCCAAGCCAAGGATTATCGTTTGCTCGCAATGCCGGGATTCGCGAATCGCGCGGTAGTGTTTTGGCATTCACTGACGATGACGTGACTGTCGAGCCTGATTGGCTGCAGAACTTAACTTCTAACCTGCACAGTGGAGAGTGGGCGGCGTCTGGCGGTCGCATCATCCCAGTTTGGGCGATGCCAGTTCCTAAGTGGCTTTCGACTTCCGATCCCCACACCATGGGGCCGTTTGTTGCGTTCGACGCAGGTACGCAGGCAGGGGAACTCAACCGGCCGCCTTACGGTGCGAACATGGCGTTTCGCAAGGAAGTATTCGAGAAGTACGGCGGATTCCGAATCGACCTCGGTCGCACCGCGAAGAACCTGATAGGTCGTGAGGACATCGAAATGGGAAATCGGCTGCTCGCGGCTGGCCTGCGCTTGAGATATGAGCCGGATTCCGTTGTACACCATCCTGCGCCGGAGAGCCGGATGAGGAGGAAATTCGTGTTGAAGTGGTGGTATTGGTTCGGCTACGCCGAAGTTGCGGACCTGGGCTTACCCACCGACGCGAGATTCCTATTCAGAGGAATTCCTCTTTATATGTTTCGCAGGATTGTGCGCTGGACTGTTCAATGGATGATATCAATCGATCCCGCGCGCCGGTTCGCGAGCAAACGCAACGTGTGGTATTGGGCTGGAATGGTTCGAGCCTGCTACCAGCTTAGCGGGAAACATGATCTACCGACTGCTGCGAATCGCGAATGATGAACATTGTGCATTCTCAGCGCGGATTGGCTACAAGCGCTCCCCGGCGCAACGTGAGAAGCGGGCGGCCGACAACTTGATGCTCAACATGAATTGAGCCGTGAAAACAGCCATTGCGCCCAGAGGGAGTAACGAAGATATGAGGATGCACTACTATCAACGCGGGTGCCCGACCGGTTAATCCTATGGACATCTCCCTTATCATCTGTACCTACAACCGATGTGAGAGCTTGCCGGCCGCGTTAGAGAATGTCGCTCACTCCGTGCTTCCCAATTCAATCACGTGGGAAATTCTGGTAGTGGACAACAACTCGAGCGACCGCACGCACGAAGTAGTCGAGGATTTCATCCGGCGGTATCCAGGCCGCTTCCGTTATCTTTTAGAGTCTCGGCAAGGCAAATCGTATGCGCTCAACTCAGCAATTTGGGAGGCGCATGGTGAGATCCTTGCCTTCACGGATGACGACGTGATCGTTGAACCAGACTGGCTGCAGAATCTCACTGCGAATTTGCACGGCAACGAGTGGGCTGGTGCTGCAGGGCGAGTGCTTCGCACTTGGACTTGTTCTCCTCCCCGCTGGCTTTCACTCGAACGCCGATACGAGAAGATGGGATGGGCTCTCGTCAGCTTTGACTTAAAGCAAGAAGCGTGTGAACTGCCATTCGCGTACCCTCCAGTTGGCGCGAACATGGCTTTCCGAAAAGAAGTCTTTTCGAGGCATGGTGTTTTTAGAACCGACCTCGGACCTGCGGGCAACGTTACCGGTAGCCGGTTTCTTCGGCGGAGGGCGAGATTTCCGGTGTGGGAAGACACCGAGCTGGGCCAACGAATGATGGGCAATGGGGAACGGCTTCGGTACGAACCATCAGCAGTTGTTTATCATCCTGTGCCGGAACGCCGATTGACGAGGGACTATTTCCTCGGATGGTGGTTCGGTCGCGGTCTAGACAGTATTCGAATTATGCCGAAGGGTAGACCGGTTTTGGGAATTCCACGGCCCTATGTTCGCCTGGTGAAGATGACGATTCTACTGTTCGGCAATGGCCTGGCCTGGTTAACAGCAATCAAGCCGTATCGACGGTTCTACTATAAGCTTCTGACTTGGGAGTTGGCGGGCGCGATCATGGGCTCCATCACTTATCATCCTCGCCACGTGCACGGCGACTTCACAGAACAGGATTCGTTCAAAGTGTGATTCGTCAAAAGCTGGGAAGTTCCGAACGCCACGGTGTTATTTTGAAGCAGACTCATTGAGCCGGAAAGATGTGCGCTAACGAATGGCTATAAAGGTTGCTATTGTCGGTGGTGGAATCGTTGGGTTGGCGACAGCATATCAACTGCTGCAGAGGTTTCCTTCAATACAGCTGCTTTTACTGGAAAAGGAAGATGGGCCTGCCCGTCACCAGACGGGTCACAACAGCGGTGTTCTACATTGCGGTCTCTACTACAAGCCCGGAACCGCCAAGGCTCGCCTGGCAGTGCAGGGAATTCGGCGCATGGTCGATTTCTGTGCTAGCCACGACGTCCCTTACGAACTCTGCGGAAAGACCGTTGTAGCAACCGAGACCGAAGAGATTCCGCGGCTTCACGCACTGCTCGAACGCGGAACGCAGAATGGTTTAGAGGGGCTTCAACTTTTGGGGCCCGAACAAATACGCGAGTACGAACCGCACGCCGCTGGGATGGCCGGCATTCGAGTGCCGCAGGAAGGCATCGTGGACTATGCCGCAGTTGCCGCCGCCATGGTCAAAGAGATTCGGTTGCGGCAAGGCGAGGTGAGATTTTCGTCAGAAGTGAAGCGGCTGAATTACGCAGAGAAGTGGAGAATCCAAACTTCGAGTGGCGAGTTCGAGGCGGATTTCCTCATCAATTGCGGGGGTCTGCAATGCGATCGGTTGAGCACGATGGCTGGAAATCGAGACGAAACCAAGATCGTGCCATTCCGCGGTGAGTATTACAAACTCTCTCCGGATCGCCAATACCTTGTAAGAAACCTCATTTATCCAGTTCCCGATCCCAAGTTTCCATTTCTCGGCGTGCACTTCACGCGACTAATTCACGGCGGTATCGAGGCGGGGCCAAATGCGGTGCTGGCCTTTGCGCGAGAGGGATACCGCTTGACCGATGTTTCTCTCCGCGACATGATCGAAACCCTCACTTACAAGGGGTTCTGGCGCTTTTTCCTTCGTTACCCTGCGATGTGCTGGGACGAGTTCAAAAGGTCGTTGAGCAAAGCTCTTTTCTGTCATTCTTTGCAGCGACTGGTGCCTGAGCTCCAGTTGCAGGATCTATCGACTGGAGGCGCGGGTGTGCGTGCGCAGGCACTCTCCCCATCGGGCGAATTGTTGCAGGATTTCTATTTTGTTCGTCAGAAGATGGCGTTGCATGTTCTGAATGCTCCAAGTCCAGCGGCAACGGCTTCGCTGGCCATTGCAGACGACGTAATTGATGCCGCGAAGGATGCCATCTTTGCCTGACGGAATAACGGGTAAGGCGCTTCACAGATTCTAAGCCATACAATCTCTACATTAGCCATCGGGGACTTGTCCTTAGGTGAAGGGAGTCACAGTGCAGGATATTTCAAAGTGTTTTGAGCATTCGATCGGAGAACACCTTCGGGTGATTGAGCAGTTGCGGTCGTGTCAGCCCGTGTTGGAGCGGATCGCAAGGACGATGAGCAAGGCGATCCTCGACGGGAAGAAGATCCTGTGGTGCGGCAATGGCGGGAGCGCGGCCGATTCACAGCATCTCGCTGCCGAGTTGATCGGACGGTTTCTGCAGGAGAGAAGGGCATTACCTTCAATCGCTTTAACGACAAATACGTCTATCTTGACCGCGATCGGAAATGATTATGGCTACGAACATGTCTTTCGTAGACAGGTTGAGGCACTCTGTCAGCCTGGAGACGTCTTGGTTGGTCTCTCAACTTCTGGCAACAGCAAGAATATTTGTTTAGCACTCGAAACCGCCCGCGGTATTGGAACAATTACAGTAGCATTTACAGGGAAAAATGGCGGCTTGATGGCGGGCCTTGCGGATGAAACGCTCTATATCCCCTCAGAAGAAACCCCGCGAATCCAGGAAAGCCATATCCTCTGCGGGCATATGATCTGTGATTACATCGAGAGATCGGTCTGCGGGTTCGAAGCCGCCAAGACCGGACTAACTGTCGATTGACGTCGTACTGAGTCACCCGCGACCGGCCGTAAAGATCGGTCGAATTTTCTTAATGGCCTCGGTGATGTTGTCTCCGCACGGTCATTTGCATTAGTCCCTCCGCAGAGACCTTCGCACCCTCGCGCCGACCAGCCGCAACGGCTTGCCCGGGAGAGGCGCGCTTCCCACACTTCGAATCTGGAATCTTCACGCGCTCGACCATGAGTGCAATGCGGAGGTCCGCCTTATGCATCAGGCGGACGCCCAGTCGCTTTACCCCGTCTCCCAGGCGGGGATTCCAATTCCAGCCTGATTCCTTTCAACCACCGCATTAAGACCGAAAGTTTCTTGAGCAGTGCGACAGGCTCTGCCCGCACACCTGTGATGAATGCCTCGTCGGGGATTCACATCGGTTGCGTGCGCGCGGTTTTGGGATCCACAGCCTCATTGGTGGGTTTGCAGTCAGTCCGTTAGGAATCATTCATTGCTCCAGATTGCGGAAGTTGAGACTTACGTTCACAAGGATCGGCGATGCGACGGATATGTTACTCGAAAGATCTCTGCTAATCGAGAAGCCTAAACACTTAAAATAAGGTTGGACCTTCTCGTGTAGCGCAGCTCTTGATAAGGGAGAGAGATGAAAGTTCTACTGACTGGGCATAAAGGATACATAGGGGCTGTAGCAAGTTCTATGCTACTTTCAACTGGCCACGAGGTGGTGGGGCTCGATACGGACCTGTACTCCTGCTCTGATTTTGGCCACGAGACGCCGATAATTCCCGAAATTCGAAAAGATATCCGCGATCTTAGCCTCGTAGATCTAGATGGCTTCGAAGCGGTTGTACATCTCGCCGCACTTTCCAATGATCCGGTCGGCAATCTCGACTCTCAGCTTACCTACGACATTAACCATCTGGCATCTGTAAACCTGGCGAGACTGTCGAAGCAGGCGGGTGCGCAGCGCTTTGTTTTCGCCTCATCGTGTAGCACTTACGGCGCCGCAGGCGATGATTTTCTGGATGAAGAATCTCCGGTCAATCCTGTCACGCCGTATGGCAGATCAAAGGTGATGGTCGAGCAAGATATTGCCCAGTTGGCGTGCGACACTTTTTCGCCGACCTACATGCGCAACGCAACGGCATACGGAGTCTCGCCGCGGTTACGGCTGGACATCGTACTGAACGATCTCGTGGCTTCAGCTTTTACGACAGGCCAAATCCTTATCAAGAGCGACGGCACTCCCTGGCGTCCGATTGTTCACATCCGCGACATTGTCGCCGCCATGCTGGCGGTGCTGAATACCCCGCGAGAAAGAATTCACAATCAGGTGCTCAATGTGGGGCGCAACGACGAGAACTTCCGCATTAGCGAACTCGCGAACATTGTGGCCGATACTGTGCCCGGAAGCCGGGTCGACTATGCTCCCGGTGGCGGTCCAGATCTTCGCTGCTATCGGGTCAGCTTCGACAAGATCAACTCGCTGGTTCCGAATTTTCGTCCCCAGTGGACAGCGCGCAAGGGTGCCCAGGAACTCTTCGATGCTTATCGCGTCACTGGACTTACTGCAGCGGATCTTGAGCAGGGCCGTTATGTTCGGCTCAGGGAAGTCAAGCGCCTGCAGGAAGCTGGAAAGCTGGACAGCGCCCTGCGCTGGATAGGTAATCCCGCTACTGCTCCAGTCGGTGTTTATTCGAGCTGAAGAGGGATGATTAGCACCGCCGGTCTGCTTTGCGACGGAGACTGAAATTCAGGAATCTCTGCCGGTCTTGCGATCAAACAGTTCTCGAATTCCCGTCTGGGTACGACAACGCGCTGGGAAGGGGCGCTCAAGGTACGGTGATCGTCGCGGTGTTGGAGGGAACGCTTTCAGTGCCCGAGTCATCGACGCTCGTGACGTAGTACTGATATGTGCTTCCGCTTTGCACATTGGAATCGGAATACGTAGTCTGCGCAGCGGAGGTCGAGTTCAGGCGCTGAAAGCTCGAACTGGTGCCCGCTGTTCGATAGACGTTATACGAAACTGCGGGGTCGTCGGATTCACTGGGCGCATCCCAAGTCAGGCCGACGGCGAAGTTCACGCCGGTTCCGCTAAGCGCGACAGCCTTTACGGGAACAGTCGAAGTGCTGACAACAACGAGGGTGCCCTGAGCGGTACCTGTCACAGTCGGATCAAATTCCACGTTGAAGGTAGACGATTGTCCGGAGCTCAGCGTCGCAGGAAAACTCGCGCTAGAGAGGGTGAAGCCGGCCCCAGCCAGGCTGACGCTGCTCACCGTTACAGGCAAGATACCGGTTGAAGTCAGTGTCACCGATTGAGTTGAAGGGGAGTTGAGCAAGACGTCGCCAAAGGCGATCGAAGTTGCGTTTATGCCCAATAGCTGCGTCACTGCATTCAATTGCAGCGTAAGGTTTGCCGTGGCGCCGCCAGCCTTCGCCGTCAGAGTCGCCGTCTCGTTTGAACTCACTGCGGATGCAGTTGCTATGAACGCAACACTGGTCGCATTGGCGGACACGGTCACCGAAGCAGGTACCGCGACCGCTGCGTTATTGCTGGACAGATTCACCGTGACTGCAGAAGGTCCCGAAGAGCTCAGCGTGATCGTACAGGCGTCGGTCGCTGCCCCTGTGATCGATGTACTGTCGCAGGTAAGTGCGCTTAACGCCGGCGCTGCTGTTGCGGCTGCAGGCGTCAGATTCAATGCGAAGGTTTTTGAGGTGCTGCCGGCTGTGGCGGTCAGCGTCGCAGACTGGGCAGTGTTAACCGCTGAGATTGCGGCCGGGAAGGTTGCGCTGGACGAGTCTGCGGACACCGTCACGCTGGCCGGGACGGAGACCGAGGAATCGTTGCTGGAGAGGGCGACCGTGAAACCCCCGGTGGGAGCGGCTGCACCTAGCTCAACAGTGCAACTGTCGGTCCCCGCTCCTGTGAAGGTCGAACTCGTGCAGGTCAAGCCACTGACCGGCGGAGTAACGAGAACGCCCTCGCCGCTGAGGTCGATCGACGTTGTCGGATCCGACGTCGCGTTGCTAATTACTGAAAGCTGTCCCGACGCCGCGCCAGCACCTACCGGTTCGAACTCCACTGTCAAAGTCAACGTGGCGCCAGAGGCGACGGAGACCGGCAATTTGACTGTACCTGCGATAGAAAACGGCTGACCGGTCACATCGAGCTGCGAGATCTCGACCGATGACAGCGTCTCATTCCGCAGCACCAGCCTCATCGTCGCTGACTGGCCAACGTTTACATTGCCAAAGGCAGCGGAGCCAGGAGTCGACACAAAGACCACTGCGTTTGGTGTGTTGATCTTAACGTTGCTGCAGGCCGTCGCACCCATCAGAATCGCCGCAGCGACCAGAGCCCAGACGCAAGTCCATACTGGAGCGTACGCCCTTGGTCCGAGCCGCTGTCCCGTTGCCGCTAAATTTTGCTCTCGCGTCGTGCTCTCGGTATTTAAGAAGTATCTATTCGAATTCGACTGCGACTGCATCAGTACATCCACGTAAGCACACCCTCTCACGGTTGGCTCTTACGTCCATCAGAAATGCGACCGATCTCGCGAAAAGGGCAGAACGGCCGAGTGGTTCCACGAACTACGTGTGTGCGGTTGAGTTGTCGATTCGCCCTTGAGAGTGGCGCGGTTCGACACAAATTAAGTCAAGCGGAGATTCCATCGGAACCATACCGCCAAGTGTGAAGTTGGGAAAGTGGCAACGCCAAGGCTGTGTCGAACCGGGCAGCTCGGATCAGCTCCGAGCCATTCGTCAGCAAATGAAATGCAACGAAGAATAGAATGGCGACGTAAAGGATCCTGATTCTCCCCACTGCGAATCAGCTCGGGTAACGTGTCCCCAACTCATCACATGGATTTACGCCGATAGAGTAAGCACCGCGGGTGCCAAATGGTTGTATAAGTTTTCAAATTTTGTATCTTGCACAATCGTTGGAATCTGGGCAATTTATGCACAGAGATTGGGGCCTTGTTTTCCACAGCGCGACGGCGGTATTTTTTTCCTCGGTAGGAATTTTCTACTCGTTTCAACCGGTCAAAACTTCTACGGAATGGTTGCTGTAGCGGTGTTCGAGGGCAGGCTTTCCACTCCCGAGGAGTCTACGCTGGTCACATAGTACTGATAAGCCGCGCCGACCTGGACGCTCGAGTCGGTGTAGGTCGTTGTCGCATCGGCCGATGAATTCATGAGCTGGTAGCTTGAGCTGCCGCTTAAAGCGCGGTAGATCTTGTATCCGGCAACGGGATCTGTGGAATCACTCGGAGCATCCCAGGTCAGGTCCACCGCATATGTGACACCGGTGCCGCTGAGCGCGATCACCGTTGTGGCGCCGCTGGAAGAATTGCTCGCAAGCGACAACTGCCCTGTCGCAGCCCCCGTTGCTGTCGGATCGAATTGGAGATTCAGCGTCGCAGTCTGTCCAGGGTTGAGAGTATCGGGGAAAGTTACGCCGCTGGCAGAGAAACCCGTTCCCGCGACAGTCGCCGAATTGAGTGTTACGGGCGCAGTGCCCGAGGACGTAAGGGTGATCGATTGGGTGGCGGGCGTGTTGAGATTCACGTCACCGAATGCAATCGTTGTCGCGTTGACGCTGAGCGTAGGTGTGCCCGTATTCAACTGCAATGCAAAGGTCGCCGACACTCCTGCTTCTGTCGCGGTGAGAGTTACGCTCTGCGCGGTGGTGACTGCAGAGACCGTGGCTGTGAAACCGCCTGTGGTGGCGCCCGCCGCAACCGTTACGCTTGCCGGCACTTTGACGGATGTGCTGCTGCTGGCGAGACTGACAGCAAGGCCACCTGATGGTGCGGCGGCACTCAGAGCAACCGTGCAACTATCGGTTCCTGCGCCGGTCATGGAAGCATTGGAGCAGGTAACGGCGCTCAATGCCGCCGTAGGCGCCAGAGTCAAGGCGAATGTTTTTGAGATGCTGCCGGCCGTTGCGGTCAGTGTTGCGGACTGCGCAGTAGTGACGGCTGTGACGGTGGCGGTGAAGGTGGCGGTCTTGGCGCCAGCGGAAACTGTGATACTGGCCGGAATTGTGACCGAGGTGTTGCTGCTTGAGAGTGTCACCGCGAGCCCACCGCTGGGGGCGGCAGCGCTCAACGTGACTGTGCAATTATCGGTTCCTGCGCCGGTCATGGAAGCGTTGGAGCAGGTGAGTGCGCTCAGAGCGGCAGTTGGGGTTAGCTGCACGGCAAACGTCTTGGAGACTCCATTGAAGGAGGCAGTTAGAGTTGCTGCCTGAGCCGTAGTCACTGAGGCCACCGTGGCAGTGAAGCTTGCGGTTGTAGCGTTGGCTGCGATCGTGACTGAGGCAGGGACCGTAACTGCAGCAATGTTGCTCGAGAGGTTAACGCTGACGCCATTTGTGGGAGCCGGAGCCGACAGGGTTGCGGTGCAGTTGTCGGTGCCGGCGCCAGTGAAGGAACTTGTGTCGCAAGAGAGTTGTGTCAGCGCCGCGCCCTGATTCAACTGCAGGGCAAAGACCTGAGAAACGCCATTCGCGGTCGCAGTCAGGGTCACCGACTGGGGCGATGATACGGTAGCGACGGTGGCGGTAAACGTGGCGGTCGTTGCATTTGCAGCGATTGCGACTGACGCAGGTACCGTGACGGCCGCATTGTCACTAGAGAGGCTTACGCTGACTCCACCGGTGGGTGCCGGAGCTGACAAGGTGACGGTGCAGGTGTCGTTTCCGGCGCCATTGAAAGAACTGGTCGAGCACGAGAGGCTACTCAGAGCCTCAGCCGGATTCAGTTGCAAGGCGAAGACCTGCGAGACGCCATTTGCGGCGGCGGTCAGCGTTGCGATCTGCGCCGAGGTGACGGCTGCGATAGTCGCTGTAAAGCTGGCAGTCGTCGAATTGGCGGCAACAGTGACAGAAGCTGGCACGGTGGCAGCGGAGTTGTTGCTGGACAAGTTCACGCTGAGCCCACCCGCGGGCGCTGCGGACGACAGTGTCACGGTGCAGCTATCGCTTCCAGAGCCGGTCATGGAGCCGTTGGTGCAGGCTATGCTTGCGGGCGTTGGGGGTGCGTTGAGTTGCAGGGCGAACGACGAAGTTGCTCCGCTCGCTGTTGCGGTGAGGGTTGCGGTTTGAGTGGCAGTGACAGCCGCGACGGTTGCGGTGAAATTGGCCGAGGTGGCATTCGCCGTAACAGTGACAGATGAAGGAACGGCAACCGACGCGCTGCTGCTCGCGAGTCCCACGCTGAAACCGCCTGCCGGGGCGGCTGCGGAAAGCGTAACCGTGCAGGCATCTGTGCCGGCACCGGTCATCGAGCTGGCAGTGCAGGACATGCTGTTGAGAGCAGCCACCGGATTGAGCTGCACCGCAAAGGAGGAGGACACACCGTTCGCGTTCGCAATGACATCGGCTGTTTGGGTCGATGTGACCGCATTGATGCTCGCGGTGAAGCTTGCAGTTGTGGAATTCGCCGCCACGACGATGGATGCTGGGACTGTTAGGGCGGAGTTGTCACTTACCAGGCCTACATTGAATCCGCCGGTGGGCGCCGCCCCCGAAATGGTGACGGTGCAGGTGTCTGTGCCCGAGCCGGTATATGCTGCGTTGTTGCAAACCAGTGCACTTACGGTAAGAGCGGTTGCAGTTCCTGTGCCACTGAGGTTAACCGAGGCGGTACTTCCTGTCGACGAATTGCTGGCGATTGTGAGCTGACCGGTTGCGGGACCTGCCGAGGTGGGATCGAATTGTACCGTCAGTTTTGCCGACTGGCCGGGATTGAGTGTGGCCGGTAAACTTGCGCCCGTAAGCACAAAACCTGTTCCGGTGAGGGTGGCGGAAGTGACGGTCAAAGGTCCAGTTCCGGTCGACCTGAGCGTCACAGATTGGGATGTCGAGGTGTTTAATGCGACGCTTCCAAAAGCAAGATTGCCGGTGCTCACTCGCATCGTGGGCGTAGTCGGATTCAATTGAATGGCGAAAGACTTTGAAATGCTGTTGGCAGATGCGGTCAATGTCCCGGTCTGGGCAGACGGGACGTCGGCAATGGCTGCAGTGAAGCTCGCATCCCGGGTATTGGCTGCGACAGTCACCGATGTGGGCACTGTAATGGCCGAGCTGTCACTCGCGAGGCTGACGCTGAAGCCGCCTGCTGGCGCTGGGGCGGAAAGCGATATCGAGCAGTTGTCGTTCCCAGCACCGGTATAGGTGTTCGTCGCGCAAGACAGCGACTGTAGTGTTGGACCGGCGTTCAATTGCAAAGCGAAGACATCAGACAGGCCGTTGGCGGTTGCGGTCAGTGTTACGGTCTGAGGGGAACTGACGGCCGATGCAGTCGCGGTGAAACTGGAGCTTGTTGCATTCGCGGGGATTGTTAGTGATCCAGGAACCGAGACGGCTGAGTTGCCGCTTGACAGGCTCACAATAAGCCCGCCTGTCGGCGCAGCGGCGGTTAACTTCACTGTGCAGGAATCGGTACCAGCACCGGTAATGGAACTATTGCTGCACGAGAGGCTGCTGAGTGCGGCGGCTGCGTTTAGCTGAATCGCGAAGGAAGAGGAGATTCCATTGGCACTGGCGTTGAGCGTGGCCGACTGGGTTGAACCAACCGCACCGACGGTCGCGGTGAAGCTGGCTGAGGTCGCATTCGCCGGGACGGCAAGGGAAGCCGGTACCGAGACAGCGGAGTTAGAACTGATCAGATTTACGTTGAAACCACCCAAGGGTGCCACGGACGACAGCGTCACGCTGCAAGTATCGGAGCCGGCGCCGGTGTAGGAAGCTGTCGCGCAATTCAGTGCAGTGACGGTGGGCGCCGGCGCGGTACCGGTGCCCGTGAGGTTAACAGCGGCCGGGTTGCCGGTGGACGAGTTGCTGGTGATACTCAACTTGCCCGTGGATGCCCCCGCGATAGTTGGATCGAACACGACAACCAACTGGGTGTATTGGCCGGGGTTCAACGTAGCCGGCAGGGTGGCGCCCGACAGCGTGAAACCGGTGCCGGTCAAAGTCGCAGAACTGATCGTCAACTGGCCAGTGCCTGCGGATCTGAGGGTGACCGACTGGCTGGCGAGGGTGTTGAGAGCAATGTTTCCGAAGGCGAGGCTGGTCTGATCCAGACTCAGTACCGGCACATCCGGATTCAGCTGAATTGAGAACGACAGCGCTGAATTTGCGGTGATGATGGCGGTTTGCGCTGTTGTAACTGCGGAGGCCGTTGCGTTGAAATTGGCAGTGGTGGTACCCGCGGGCACGGTGACTGCGGAAGGCACCGCGACCGCAGAATTGCTGCTGGTCAGGCTTACGCTCTGACCGCCAGAGGCTGCTGCTGCGTTGAGTGTCACGGTGCAAGAATCTGTTGCAGCGCCAGACAGAGTGGCACTTGTGCACGATAAGGCACTGACCGATGGAGTGTCTGACGCGCCCATACCGCTGAGGCTCACGACTGTCGAATCGCCGGTGGATGAGTTGCTTGTGATCGTCAATTTGCCCGATGCAAGCCCGGTAGCATTAGGGGCAAACTTTACGGCGAGATTGAGACTCGCACCGCCATTCAGCGTGGCTGGGAGGCTGGCTGGCTGTGCAATTGAAAAGAAACTGCCGGCGATCCCGACCTGGGACACCTGGACCGGTGACGTACCCTGATTGACCAATATTAGGTTTGAGGTGGCGCTTTGGCCGATGGGGACAGTTCCGAATGCGACTGCATCGGGCGTGGTTGCCAGGACGCCTGTCGAAGTCGCTTGCCCCTTGTTTACCACAATGCCGCCGCATCCGGACAAAGCCAAACAGCCAACGATGATTGCGGCAATCGATATGAGAGTGCGAGAAGGGAAGCCCGAACGAAAGAATGAAAGAGTGCGAATACGGTATGAGCCGGATTTCGGCGGGGCCGACGGTCCGGCGAGCGCGATCGCTCCGCGCTTTCTTGAAATGGTATTCAGCGGCGTGAACATAATCGTGTTACCTCAGCAAACCAAGGCACCCTTCGATGTTTCCGGGGGCAGGCCTCCATCTCTTTAAAGAATTGAGAGATGGTCATCTCATCCCAACAGCAGCGTTGTGAGTGGGCGGTGATTTGGGTCACTACGTCGTCACATAAGTGGTTACTAATGGGTGAACTAATGGAAAACCAATGGCAAGTTAAACTTAACTACGAATTCAGACAGATATTCCGGTCCAGGATTTGGCCTTTGACAGCTGTATCCAAGACGAAGTACCCACGAAACAGAGGAGGCAGTAACGCAGTTTGTTGATTACTTATGTTGTATATCAGAGGCATTTAAACTGACACTAAATGGTCATAATTCCTGAAACTTTAGTACTTCGAATCACGCAACCATTTGAACAGGATGCGACAAAATCCAGGCAGGTCGTACGTTGCTTCTTTTGAAAGCGGAAGCCCTGATTGGGGGACATTTGGCACGAACTGAGCGACAAGCACGTCGGTACAAGGCAAGAGAATGGCTTTTCGATGCAACTCTTGTGAGAGTTCTTCTCCGCGGTTGAAGCGCCGGTGGCAGGGCGGATGCCCTACCAGGAGTTTTGCAGGTTAAGGTACGGCGACTGTGGCGGTGTTGGATGCGAGGCTTTCCACGCCGGCACTATCCACACTTGTGACGTAGTACTGGTAGTCCGCGCCGGTCTGCACTGCGTTGTCTGTGTACGTGGTTTGGTTGTCGACTGACGCGGTCATTAATTGATAAGTGGAGCTGCCAGTGGTAGCCCGATACACATGAAAGCCTGCCACCGGATCGCTCGAACTTGCAGGGGCTTCCCAGGTGAGGCTCACTGCGTAGGAGACACCGGTTGCGCTGAGCGGGATGGAAACAGAGCTGCCGGTCGACGAAGTGCTGACAACGGTTAACTGGCCCGTGGCTGCGCCCGCGGCTTTCGGGTTGAAGGAGACGTTTAACGTCAGGGTTTGACCGGGATTCAGCGTTGCCGGGAGCGAAGGGCACGAGATGCTGAAAGCCGACCCGGTCAGTGTCACTGAACTCACCGATACGGCTATCGTTCCTGAAGACGTCAGCGTGATCGACTGTGTTGCCGGATCGTTCAAGGCGACGCTTCCGAACGAGACGGAAGTGGCATTGATCGTGAGGACGGCCTTGGCCGCGTTTAATTGAATTGCAAAGGTTCGAGCGACGCCGCTGGCAGTCGCGGTTACGGTTGCGGTTTGAGATGAAGTGACGGCCGAGACTGTGGCCGAAAAGCTTGCTGTTGTGGCGCCAGCCGCAACCGTGACGCTTGCCGGGACGGTGACCGAAGCACTGTTGCTTGCAAGACTGACTTTGAAGCCGCCAGTGGGCGCTCCGCTTGTGAGAGTCGCCGTGCAAGTGTCGGTTGCCGCGCCGGTGATCAACGCGCTGCTGCAGGTAAAGGCACTCAGCGTTGCGGCCGGACTGAGGGTCAGAGCAAAGGTCTTCGATACGCTGCCGGACGTTGCAGTCAGTGTCGCGGACTGAGCCGTGGTGACGGCGGAGACTGTGGCCGTAAAGGTGGCGCTCGTGGCGCCAGCCGCAACGGTGACGCTTGCGGGAACAGTGGCCGACGCGTTGTTGCTTGCAAGTGTTACCGCAATGCCACTTGTTGGCGCCGCGGCGGTGAGAGTCAGCGTGCAGCTATCGGTTCCTTCGCCGGTAAACGACGCGTTACTGCAAGAGAGGCTCGAGAGTATTGGAGTCACCTTTGTTGCGATCAGGCTTATGGAAACGGACTTGGACTGTCCGCTGAGAGTCGCTGTAACCGTGGCACTTTGACTCGACGTGAACGAACTGCTGGTTGCGCTGAATGAGGCCGTCTTGCTTCCCGAAGCAATCTTGACCGAAGCAGGCACCTTGAGTGCTGAGTTGGAACTCGAGAGGTAAATGACAAGGCCGCTTCGGCGGCTGGTCGTGGACGCACTTACGGTGCAGGTGGTCGAACTGTTCGGCCCGACTGTTGTGGGCGAGCAGGAAATGGAGGAAAGCGTCGCCGCGTGCGCTCCGGTTGCAGTGGCGAGGACCAGAAGGAGCAGGGCTCCGATGCTGGAAATGGTTGTCATGCGGTTCTTGGGAAGGAGACTTAAACAAAGGAAATAATTGGATTTAGACACAAACGCCACCCTCTCGGCGCGGGGAGCTTGATCCCCGCGCCGCAGCCCCTCAACAGGGGAGAAATACCAACTTTTGGTTTGCTGGCCTTGGTGTGAGCATCGACCTGAGGAGGGGTAAGTAACGGTGACTGTGGTCACTAAAGTTGTATATAGATGGTACTAAAGTGTTATTTCGGATACCGGAGCAGAGGTGCTTTACAGTTGCACGGTTTCACTGCCACATGCGGTTTTCGCGCTGTGGACCACAGTTTCACTGATTCACGGCAATATCCCGTTTTTGCTCTGTGGGCCACAGTTGCGCTCCCCCTGTGGAAAGAAGGGGGGAGGGGGGTATGTCGGATTTCGTTGTGAACCGTTCATGTCATTCCCTTTCTGCTCTGAATTGGTGCTTTATACGCGCCTATTACGCGTGCTACGCGCACTTATTGGCGCGAGTGCGCGGAGGATCCGGGTCGGAAGGCCAGCTGCGGTCTCCCTTCGACTATCGTTCGGCTTAACTGGGCGAATGAGCTTGTCGCGGCGAACTTCTTCCAAAAGAAATGGCTTGAGACCACCTGCGGTGGGGCCAACTGCGCTTCGCGCCATTCCAGGCTCTGTTTTAAGTGTGCGCTTTTTGCCCGTAATTATTCACAATTGGGGCAAGGTTTCTTGCGTTGATGCTAAAGGGAGTTACAGACTATTTTTCAGATTGGGGCTTGACAAGAAAAGCCAGTGGTCAGTGATCAGTGATCAGATGGTGCGCGAGGGTTCGTGCTTTCCCAGGTCTCTGAGAGATCCCTCCGCAAGCTCAGGACTGGCGATGGGGCAGTCGGGTTCATTGGCTGGTCAGATGGGGAACACCCGCCTCACCTTGTTTTGGATCACTTCCGGATTGGCGGTTATTCGCCAGGAATGTCCGTTTTGGCGAAACTGCAATATGATGCCGGAGGATTGAAAGTGCGATATCTTCAGTATCTGAGCGCATATTCTGCTCGCTTGTGGCCGAACCTTCTTCCCGTCACATTCGGATCGGCAAGACCTGTTCTACAATTTCCGGTACTTGGGCGAGCCATGGGTCGAATGATCAGCTCATCCAATCGGAGTGTGCCGATGTTCGATGCAATCGGCTTATCGCCGCGAGTCCTGGTGTGTGTGCTGGCATTTGCGCCAGTCGCCGTCATCGTAAAGCCGATAGATGCGCAGGAAAGGCAGGATCGCGCCGACCGGCCGAACGTTGTGGAGAAACGGGATTCTCCCGGTAAGCCTGATTTCGCGCGGTACCAGGCCCGCCCCGACGGCTCCATGCCCATGATCCATGACTGGAGCAACCGCCATGTGATCTACACCGCCAGCTACACAGCTGAACAAGCCGACAGGATGGCAAGAGACCCCCGTGCGCATGCGGCCTTTCTGGCCCACGGCATGGCGCCCCGGCACGGCCAGCCCATCAAGCCGGTCCGCCCTTTCCGCCAGCAACCCGCTCTCCATCGCGACTGGGCTGTCTCCCTCGGAGCCGCCTCCCTCGCTACAACCATGTATCCGGCGAAGTACACCTTTGACGTGGATGCTCCTCCGAACTGCACCAGTGACTTTGTGGTTTATCCCGTTTCGCCGGCCTACACCGGAAGCACTCGCGCCAGTATCATAGGCACGTTCACCGGCGATCCCCAAATCGGCCAAACCGCTTCGATCACGATCACGCCCACGGGTTCAGGCCCGGTAACACTCACTCTCACCGCAGGCACAACGAATACAGGCACGACCTTCGCCGTTAGTGGTACAAACAATGCGTCCACCGATGCAGCCAATCTTGCGACCGCCGTCAACCGCAACCTGAGCAGCGCCGCCCTAGACGAGATGGCCGCCGTCGCCCTGGCCAATACGGTAACGGTGTATGCGCTGACTGCGGGAACCGGTGTCACACTGAACGCTGCAGCTACTCTGGGCAGTTTCAATTGGGGTTCGGCGACAGCGGGCACGAACGGAACACAGGCAAATATCGTCGGCTTAAACAATCTGTATGCCGGATCTGGCTCGCCGTTCTGCGCGGGCTATACTTTCCCAACATTCACGTTCTCTTATTCCGCCGGCGTCGCGGGGGTATACACGTCCCCAGTTCTCTCGCTCGATGGCCGCAAGATCGCCTTTATCGAACATGAACTCAATATAGGTTCAATCCTGCATATCCTCACACTCGGCACGGGCTCGGAATATGGGAGTTGCACGAACAATGGGGCGGCCGCCCCCACCTGCGCCACAGCGGCCGTCATCCCCGGCAGCACGCCCGGCAGCAACGCCACCGATTACATGCTGCCCCTGCAACTCGCGGGCGGCCTTGCCCCATATACAGGCATATCCTCCCCATTCGTCGACTACGCCAACGATATTCTCTACGTCGGCGATGATCGTGGGGATCTCTTTTCCGTCTCGCCGATCTTTGGCGGCGGATCACCAGCGATCCGAAGCGGCTTTCCGGTTGCGCTTCCTGGTGGTGTTGAACTGTATTCGCCCGTCGTAGACGGCGGCAATACTGGCAACATTTTCATTACGGGTTCGGCAACTCTCGCTGAATTGTTTGAGTTGACAAGCGACGGTACCCTTCAGGAAGTGATCCCTCTCGGGCTCGCGTCTAGTGCGTCGGGCGATGGTCCAGTCCTCGACTCAACCAACAAAGTGGGGTACGCTGTGACCGATTGCGCCAACTCGACATCTACTGGCGTGTTGGTCCAGTTTTCGACCGCATCGGTCGGCATGCCCGTGCTGGCTACCGTGGATCTTGGCTCAAACTCGTGCCATCACTACCCGGTCTTTAATGCAACAACTGACAACAACTACTTCACCAAAGGAATTTCAAGCAGTACCCCAAGCGACAACGGCGAACTGCTCGTTGCCTATTACGGTCCGCTCGGTGGCAGCCTTGCGCAATTCCAGTTCACTTCGGGGGTATTGAATGCGACTCCTGAATACGTAAACACCTATAACGGCGGATTCAACAACAACAAAACCTTCAGTCCCTTGACTGAGTTTTACGGGAATGACCAGGCGTATCCGCTTGGAGGCATTTCGCAAAGCGGGAACACGGTGACGGTGTCGACGACGGCCAACGCCTTCGTCTCCAACCAGGTGGTAGTGATATCGGGTGTTCAAGCGGGGACGGGCGGTTGCACCACTGCCGCCGCGAACTCAATCGATGGAGAACAGACAGTTACTGTCACAAGTCCAACGAGCTTTGCATTCACCAGCGCCGCGAACGCAACTATCGGCGGCGCTCACGGAATCTGTAACCTGACCGGCGCACTGGCAACCGGACCAACGCAGGACTATTTGTTCTTCGCATCAACCTACTCAAGTTCCGAGATGTTCGCTTTTGACCTGCCGCTCACTAGCGCAACACAACTGCCCGCTTCGACTAATAGCACGAGCATAAGTTTCGGCACGGGCGGGATCATCGTCGACAACGACTCCAGCGATGGCCAAGCATCGAGCATCTATTTCGAAACTTCAGGTACGACACTAGGCTGCGGAACAACTTCCTCTTGTGCGGTCAAGCTGACACAGTCAGGCCTAAACTAGGTGGAGTCGTTGCCGCGCTCTTGCGAGATCCTTAGACGTCGAAAGTTAGCACGGGTGCTGATTTTCCGATGCTGCTGATGTGGATGAGGAAGAGCCTCTTTGGCCCCGCGACATGAAAGAGCATCACCAGACATGACCTCATGTTCTTGGCGACCGTCGATGGTCTCCTAACATGCGCACCAGGAACTCGGTAAACGAGTGTAGCGGCACCTGATTTCAATTGTGAGTGGATTGCGGGCAACTCGTAAGTTACTCATCGGTTATCCCGTAGGGAGTTTGCCTTGGTTTGGGAATTGCTCCGCCGTTGGAGTTTGTGCTTTCCCACCCTTGCGTTGCAAGGATGGGGCACGGGTGCACTGAAGTGGTTTGAAGCTTCGCGCAACTGCGCTGGGGGGCGACGTGGGTCTCCTTCCAGAGTCTTTTTCGTGATGACTCCCTGTGTGTGGCTATCGGAAGGCAACCGGAGACGGGCTTCCGGGCCTGAAGGCTCGATTGAAGATTGTCCTTCTTCGTGGGGGTTGAAACCCCACGCTCCTTCCGTCCAACGCGCTGAGCGCGCTTCCGAAAGTCGAACTAAGAAGGACTGAAGACTAGGCTGGGACGTTGGAGCGCAGTTCCTGGAGGATCTGGAAGGCGGCTACCTGAGCGGCGGCGGCGCAGGGTTCGGACAGATCGAGGGAGATGGCCTGGCGCGGATCGATGGAGATGGCGTAGAGGATGACCTCGCGAGAGCCGCTCTGCATGTAGAAGGCGTCCAGGAGGTCTTTGACGCCGATATCGTGGGCCGTAAGAGTGGGTGGGTAGTCCCGTGCGAAGCGGGGCGTGGTGCGCGTGACGGTGCCGATTGGATTTTCGTCGGCGGTGGCGTCGATGAGATAGATACGGTCCGCCTGCTGCAGGGGCTCGAGAAGGATGAAGCCGCCGGTGCCGCCATCGAGGCACTCGACGCCCTCGGGTAATGCGAGCTTCTCAAGAGCCCGCACGACATGGACACCGACGCCTTCGTCTCCCATGATTACGTTGCCCAGGCCGAGGACCAGTGTTTTCTTTGAACTATTTGTCACCCTTCACCCGGTCAAACTTCCATCCGCCGACGATCGAGGAAATGGTGCCTCGCCCTTCGATGTAGTCGTGGTAGAAGGCAAGATACACGTGCACGACGATAAACACTACAAAGAACCACAGGAACAAGTGGTGCCAGAAGCGCACGCCGAATTCGCCGCCCATGAGCGGCACAATCCAGACGAACATGCGAGGGAGCCATGAACTACTCATGCTGGAGTAAAGCGCGAAGCCGGTGATGGTCTGAAAGACAAATGCAAGAAAGGTGAAGAAGTAAATCAGGCCCGCGAGCGCATTGTGTCCCGTAGAGATGGGGCCGTGCAGCTTCGTTTCCAGTACGTCGGCTTTAATTACGTCGACAATCTCCTGGCGTTGCGAGCGCTTGAACGGGAAGAAGGCGGTCCACCGCGCATACTTGTTGCCGACAAAGCCCCAGTAGAGGCGGGCGAGGAAATTGAACACGTAAACAAAAGCGCAAACGAAGTGAATGAAGCGAACCCAGCCGAACCAGTATTGTTGATAGGCTTCGCCGGCATAGAACGCGCGGATCGGTGCACCAATCAAGTATCCAGTCACGCACAGCAACACAAGGGCGATGGCATTGATCCAGTGATAGGCGCGGACGGGCAGTTCCCACACATAGACGCGCCTGTATTCCGCTGGATGTTCTTCCTTCGCGGGAACGACTTTGCCTGCAGTCACACCGGTAGCACTCATAGCGTCACTCGAACGAAACCTGGTGAAGGTGCCGGCCCTGCGGATCGTAGAGATGGACGGCGCAGGCCAGGCACGGGTCAAAGGAATGGATGGTGCGAAGGATCTCGACGGGCTGCTCGAGATTGGCGATGGGGGTTCCGATCAGAGAGGCCTCAAACGAAGACCGCTGATCCTTGGCATCGCGGGGCGAGCCGTTCCACGTGGTGGGCACGACCAGTTGGTAGTTGTCGATGGCGCCCTTGTGAATCTTGATCCAGTGGGCAAGCGCGCCGCGCGGGGCTTCGACAAGGCCCACGCCTTCGGCGTCATCAGGCCAGGTCTTGGGTTCCCAGCGATCCCCGTTGAACGTTGAAACTTCGTTGATTTTTACCTGCTCCATCAATTGGCCGAAGAACTCTTTGAGCCAGATCATGCCCAACGCCGCATCGAGACCGCGAGCGGCAGTGCGGCCTAACGTGCTGAACAGGGCGGCGACGGGAACGCCGAGCTTGCCGAGTGTTTCGCCCACCAGTTCCTTGACGTCGTTGTGGCCGGCCGCATAGGAGACGATCAAGCGGGCCAGGGGACCGACTTCCATCGCATTTTCTTTCCAGCGCGGTGTTTTGAGGAACGAATATTTTTCGTGTCCTTCGAGGGTGTCGAAGGGCGGCTTGGGTCCGGTGTAGTTGATTTTTGTTTCGCCGGCCCAGGGGTGAATGCCTTCCGAGTCGCCACCGTCGTAGCTGTACCACGAGTGGGCGATGTACTCCTTGATTTCCTGGGAATCGCGCGGATTCACCGGATGCACGGTGCTCAGGTCGCGATTGAGGACGGCGCCGCGAGCGTATTTGAATGACTCTGGCTGGCCGTAACCCTTGGTGGGGAACTCGCCGTAGCTGAGGTAGTTTTTCAAACCGCCGCCGTAGTTGGCCCAGTCTTTGTAGAACGAAGCAACAGCGAGCAGGTCGGGAATGTAAACCTCGTTAACGAATTCGTCGGCCTGGTCGATGAGGCGGGATACGAGGTTAAGCCGCTCGGAGTTGATGGCGGCGACTTCATTCATATCGATGGAGCAGGGAACTCCGCCGACCAGATAGTTGGGATGCGGGTTCTTACCGCCGAAGACGGCATGGATCTTGACGATTTCCTTCTGCCACTCGAGGGCATCGAGGTAATGCGCAACGCCGATCAGATTGACTTCGGGCGGTAGTTTGTAAGCGGGATGGCCCCAATAGCCATTGGCGAAGATGCCGAGGCCACTGGCGGCGAATTGCTTGATCTTGTTCTGAACTTCAGTGAAATAGGCTGGAGTGTTCTTGTCCCATTTGGAGAAGGAGCCGGCGAGTTCGGCGGCCTTTTTCGGGTCGGCCTTCAGCGCGTTGACGATGTCGACCCAATCGAGCGCGTGGAGGTGATAGAAGTGGACCACGTGGTCCTGCACATAGAGCGTGGCCATCATGATGTTGCGGATGAGCTCCGCTGTGGGAGGGACGGCGATACCGAGGGCATCTTCAACGGAGCGGACACTGGCGAGTGCGTGGACGGTGGTGCAAACGCCGCAGACGCGTTCTGTGATGGCCCAGGCATCGCGTGGATCGCGGCCAATGAGGATTTTCTCAAGGCCGCGAATCATCGTGCCTGCGCTGAATGCGTCGGTAACGACGCCATTCTCCACCACCGCTTCAATGCGCAGATGGCCTTCAATACGAGTGACTGGATCAACGACTACGCGTGTCATGGTGGTTTATGACTCCTTCTCTTCCTCTGCGTGCACTTCTGCGATGACCTTGTGTTTGCGCACATTGGTGACCACTGCGTGGGCGGCGACTCCGGCGAGCGTGGCCACACCCACGACAGTTCCGACTGTGTCGGCGGTGCTTTCGATGCCGAATCCCGGGAACGAAGCAAGGTGCTGGTAGAACGGACCGTTATCCCAGAAGCCTTCTTCGCTGCAGCCGATGCAGCCATGGCCGGACTGGACGGGATAGCTTGTGCCCTCGTTCCACTTGACGACGGAGCATGCGTTGTAAGTGACTGGTCCGCGGCAGCCCATCTTGTAAAGGCAATATCCCTTGCGCGCGTTCTCGTCATCCCATGACTCGACGAAGAGCCCGGCGTCGTAGTTGGCGCGGCGGTAGCATGTGTCGTGGACGCGACGGCCGTAGAATTCCTTGGGGCGGCCGAGGCTGTCCAGTTCGGGGACCTGGCCCAGGACGAGCAGATGGGTGACGACGCTCATCATGACGTCGGCGATGGGCGGGCATCCGGGCACGTTGATCACGGGCTTGTTCACCAGCTTGTGAATCGGCGTGGCGCCGGTGGGATTGGGTTTGGCGGCTTGCACGCATCCGTTGGAAGCGCAACTGCCCCAGGCGACGACTGCTGCTGCGTCGGCCGCGACGGTTTGCAGGATGGACTGTGCTGTCTTGCCGCCGATCATGCAGTAAACGCCGCCGTCCTTGGTGGGGACGGCGCCTTCGACCAGGACAATGTATTTACCTTTGTTGTCGCGGATGGTATCGCTGAGGCTCTTTTCGGCCTGGAAGCCGGAAGCGGCCATAAGGGTTTCGCTGTAATTGAGCGACAGCACGTCAAGCAGAGCGTCGGCCACGATGGGATGCGACGCGCGGATGAATGATTCGCTGCAACAGGTGCACTCCTGAAAGTGCATCCAGATAACGGCCGGCTTTTCTTTTTTCTCGAAGACCGAGGCGACTTGCGCCGCTCCGGACTTGCCGAGGCCGGCCATTGTCGCCGCCGCCGCGCAGAACTGCAGAAAGTCCCGGCGGCTGTAACCCTTCTTTTCCATGGATTGCCAAATGGAATCGCCCATGCTTACCTCGCTCACCCTGAATTCATCGGAAAGAGCCAAGGCAGAGAATGCCATTCCACAAATCCCTGGCTCTTCAATGAATGAAGGCACAGTAAGGAGGGAGAATCACGTTCGGCTGTGCGCGGCATCACACATCTTCAAGTTCCGTTTCTCGTGTGGTGTACGCGGGGCGATGAGAGCCGGATCACTCAGAGCGGGCGATCTACGTCTGAGAATTTCGTGCCGTCATGGAAGAGTGCTGAGTTTGTTGATTGAGCCACAATAAGGGGAAGCGCGGGGAGTTTGAGCTGTTGGCGGGGTGTGCGGCTCGTTGTGAGGGATGTCACCTGATGGAGTATTCGATCGCCTGGACAGGCGGTGCCGCTCCCTGCTTATGCCCTGGGGACCTCGAGGGCTCCGGTGAGGCTGGCGACGCGCTCGACCTGGTGGCTGCGACACCAGGAAGCGAGGCCCTTGGCGATGGTCTCGACGGCTCGCGGGTCGGCGTAGCTTGCGGTTCCAACTTGAACGGCGGTCGCGCCGGCGAGCATGAACTCGACTGCATCTTCGGGTGTGACGATTCCGCCCATGCCGATGACCGGGATGGAAACCGCGCGCGCCGTTTCGTGGACCATGCGAAGAGCGATGGGCTTGATGGCGGGACCGGAAAGGCCGCCGGTGATATTGCTTAGGCGGGGTTTGCGGGTTTCCGCATCGATGGAGATGCCGAGGAAGGTATTGACGAGGCTGACGGCATCCGCGCCGGCATTTGCTGCGACCTGTGCGATTTGGGCGATAGACGTGACGTTGGGCGACAATTTGACGATCAGAGGCCGCCGAGCGACCGCCTTCACGAGCTTGACCAGGGAATCGAGTGCGTACGGATCTGCGCCGAAGGCCATTCCGCCGGCGTGCACGTTGGGGCAGGACACATTCAGCTCGTACGCTGCAATGCCATCGGCCTGGTTGAGCTTGTGAATGACTCCGATGTAGTCCTCGGTGCAGGAGCCGAATACGTTGACGATGCAATGGCATTGGGGATAGCGCGCGAGGGGCGGGAGTTTCTTGGCAATGAACTCGTCCACGCCGACATTTTGTAGCCCGATGGCATTGAGCATGCCTGCCGCGGTTTGGATAATGCGGGGGGCCGGATGGCCGGTCATCGGATGGAGGGATATGCCTTTTGTGGAGAAGCCGCCGATGCGCTCGAGCGAGACGATTTCTTCAAACTCGATGCCGTAACCAAAGGTGCCGCTGGCGGCGATGACCGGGCTTACCCACTCAAGCCCAACCATCTTCACTTTCATATCGGGTTTCACGCGAGGCTGTCTTCCTTGATTATGGAATCGAGGGCCGTGCAGGGCACTTCTTCATTGGCGTTTGCTCTGAGCGTCCTGCATATGTTTCATGATACTCGCCGAGCGGCTGACGCCCTGTTGCGAGAACGGCGATGGAAAAGTCTGCGTAGTTTCGGAATTTTCCGGACAAAATGAAAGGCAGCCCAATTGCGGGCTGCCTTTGTTATTGCGCTTGAGACGGGCTACGCAGTCACGGGTTCGACGGCATTCACATTGACCGGAGTGAGCCATCCGAAGCGGTCGGGCTTGAGGCCGTTGGCGATGGCGAAGAACTCGTCGGCGATTTTTTGGGTAATCTCGCCGGTTTTTCCGTCTCCAATGACGATGCGATCGATCGACCGGATGGGAGCGACTTCCGCGGCCGTGCCGGTGAAAAAGACCTCGTCGGCGATGTAGAGCAATTCTCGCGGAATGGCTTGTTCAAACACGGTAAATCCGAGGTGCCGCGCAATGGTCAAAACGCTGTCGCGGGTAATGCCGGAGAGGGCAGAGTTGGCCAGCGGCGGAGTGTAAAGCACTCCGTTGCGAACCACAAAAACGTTCTCTCCCGAGCCTTCGCTGACCAGACCGTGGACGTCGAGGGCGATTCCCTCGGCGTATCCGTTGATGTCGGCTTCCATCCGAATGAGTTGCGAATTCATGTAATTGGCGCCGGCTTTGGCGAGGGCGGGCATGGTGTTGGGCGCCAGGCGGTTCCAACTGGATATGCAGACGTCGGCGCCGCCGGTTCCAGTGACGTATTTACCCCATGGGAAGTTGGCGATATAGACCTCAATCGGCGAGCCCTTGGGGCTGACGCCGATTTCACCATAGCCCCGGAGCGCGATGGGGCGAATGTAGCAAGGGGCAACACCATTGGCTTCAATCACATCGACAACCGCCGCGCAGAGTTCATCGAGGCTGAAGGGCAGTTCCATGCGATAGATCTTGGCCGAATCGAGCAGTCGCTGCATGTGCTCGGGAAGGCGAAAAACGGCGGACATTTGTGGCTGCGCGTAGCAACGGATCCCTTCAAACACACTGGAGCCGTAGTGAACGACATGGCTCATCACGTGGATATTCGCCTGTTCCCAGGGAATGAGATTGCCATTGTGCCAGATCTTTGAAGTTGTCTGAATAGGCATGGGGATGCGTGCGCTCCTTTAACGCGTCGTGGCGCGAATACTTCACAGCGTAACGCGACTCGGGGTCTTGTGTCACGGGAGGGAACCTAAGAGGCTATTATGAACTTTCACGTGGGCGGCGCTGGGGCCCAATCTTTCCGAGTTCAAGAAGTGAGAAGCGACGCAGACCGGGTGTCTGTTAGCGACGAGCGACGCGTAAATCGGGAGAATTGGGCCCAGCCCTTCGGGTTGCGGCGTAAATCGGGCGATACTGCGTTGTCGTCCTCGCCTTGGAATCGCCAAAGTCTTCGTCCTCCGCCTTGTCTCGCCCGATTTTCGCTCGCAACGCCAACCGCGGGAAAGTTCGTAACAGCCTCTAGCGGGCACCGGCGTAACGGTACTTCGACATTTACTGCGTACAACAGGGGGAAAGCGAGAGCACACCGGATCATGGGGATATCTGAGTGTCGCTTACGAGGCGGGGTGGCGACCCTGGCTGGCAGGGTGGCATATTTCGCATTCGAGGAAGCAGCCCCCGGCGACACCGGCGCGCTTGTCCGCGACTTGGGATTGAAGCCACCGCGAGCAATAATCCTGCAACTAAACAGGTTATGGCAGCAAAAATTGAAGACTATGCCGTCCTGGGCGATTGTGAGACGGCCGCGCTCATTGACGGGCATGGCTCGATCGACTGGCTCTGCTGGCCCGATTTTTCGTCGGGTGCGTGCTTTGCCGCGCTTCTGGGAACCGAAGATAACGGTTATTGGAAGATTGGCCCAGTGGATGGAGAGTGGACGACCTCGCGCCGCTACCTCGACCACACTTTAATTCTGGAGACGACTTTTGAGAGTCCCAGTGGATCGTTTCACCTGATCGACTTCATGCCGATCAGGGAAGGCAATTCGGATGTCATACGCATTGTGGAAGGGGTTCGCGGAAAGATTGCGCTACGGATGGAATTGGTGCTGCGATTTGATTATGGTCGGACCGTTCCGTGGGTGACGCGCATTAAGGATGGCGTTCAAGCTGTTGCGGGTCCGAATCTGGCGGTTCTGCGTTCGCGTGTTCCGGTGCATGGAGAGAACCTCAAGACGGTTGCGGAGTTCAAAGTGAAGGCGGGGGAGCGACTGAGCTTTACGTTGACGTACGGGCTGTCGTTCCGAACCGAACCGCGAGCGATCAATGTGGAAAAGGCTTTCAAGGAGACCCGGAAATTCTGGGTTGATTGGAGTGCGCGTCTCAAGCACAAGGGCAGTTACACGGCCGTCATTGAACGGTCCTTACTGACGTTGAAGGCAATGACATTTCGACCCACGGGAGGCGTGGTCGCGGCGGTCACCACGTCGCTGCCCGAACGCCTTGGCGGGGTGCGCAATTGGGATTACCGGTATTGCTGGCTGCGGGACACGACCTTCACGCTACTGGCGCTGGCCAATGGCGGCTATTTTGAAGAAGCCGTGCAGTGGCAGGACTGGCTGTTGCGGGCGCTGGCCGGTAGCCCGGATCAGGTCGAGATCATGTACGGGATCAAAGGGGAACGGCAACTGGTTGAGTTTGAAATCCCTTGGCTTGAAGGCTATGAGAAGTCGAGACCCGTGCGGGTGGGGAATGCCGCAGCGTTTCAACTCCAACTGGACATCTACGGTGAGGTGCTCGACTGTTTCTTTCACGCGCAGCACAGCATCGGCCGCCACACGGAGGAGGGTTTTCGCATGTTGGCGCGGCTCCTTGAACATTTGGAGGAAATTTGGCAGCAGCCGGATCGTGGAATATGGGAAGTGCGCGGAGAACCGCGGCAATTCACTTATTCAAAGGTCATGGCGTGGGTGGCGTTCGATCGCGGCGTATTGCTGGCGGAGCAACTGCAATATGAGGCTCCTGTCGACAAATGGAGACGCCTTCGCGACACCATTCACGCGGAAGTTTGTGCGAAGGCATTCGATGCAGAGAAGGGCTGCTTTACGCAAGCGTACGGTTCGCCGCAACTGGACGCAGCATTATTGCTGATGCCACTCGTGGGGTTCCTGCCTGCGACGGATCCACGGATCAAAGCGACGGTCGAGGCGGTGGAGCGTGAATTGATGCAGGACGGACTGTTGCTGCGCTACAACACGGCAGAGGTTGAAGACGGGCTGCCTCCGGGGGAGGGTGTGTTTCTCGCGTGCAGTTTCTGGCTGGTGAGCAGCCTTAAAGCAATCGACCGAGTGGAGGATGCGCGAGCACTTTTCGAACGCCTGCTTACATTGCGCAATGACCTCGGTTTGCTGTCGGAGCAGTATGATCCGCGCAGCAAGCGTTTCGTTGGGAATTTTCCGCAGGCGTTTTCGCACATTGCACTGGTGAACGCCGCCTTTGATCTCGATGATGGGGATGAAGTCCGGATGCGTTGCCATCGACAGATTGGTCGGTCGGCCGGCGTTGCGCGATGACTTGCTTGAACAAGCGTCTGCGATAGAGGACCAGAGGTCTGTGCTAAGGTCCAAGCGTGAGCGGCGAGGGCGGGAAGCGGACACGAAAGATGGCGGATGCAGGCGAAGGGAAGAAGCGCCTTCTGCCGGGACTTGCTGTTGCCGATGGATTCACGCGCCATCCATTTGATGTGGCGAACGGGGTCAGGACCAGCGGGCTGGTTGCCGGACGGCACCTGAAAAGCGGTCATCGCCACGATCGTCATGCGACGGCGTACTACGGAGTCGCTCCTTCGGTCTTTCAATCGCTTGTGCGCCGATGGCAGCTGACCAAACCCGCAGCGCTCTCAGATCAGTTCACCTTTATTGATGTCGGCGCGGGCATGGGGCGCGGTTTGCTTCTAGCCGCGGAAATGCGATTTCGCGAAGTGGTCGGCGTGGAACTGAATCCGGTGCTGGTACGGATCGCTCGGCGGAATGCTGCGATCTGGCGGGCGGCGGGCCGGGCACGCTCGCCGATTCGGATTTGTTGCGCCGATGCGGTTGAGTTTCACTTTCCGCCGGGTCCGTGCCTGGCGTTTCTGTTCAATCCATTTGGTGGACCGGTGATGCGCCGGTTCCTGAAGAAGCTGGCTTCGGACTTTGAAGGCCGTCGGGGCCAGCTTGATCTGCTCTATGTGAACAACGAGCAGGAAGCCGAATTGGAGCGAGCCGCGGGTTTTCGACGGCTGTATCTGGGCCAGATTCGACGGTCGCGCGCCGACGCGATTGCGGACCATGCGATTCTTGCCAATCAGCCGGACGGCGAATATGCATCGTCGAATTATGAGGACTGTTCGCTGTGGAGATGGACGGGCTGAGCCCGGGCCGGCGCTCGCAACAGATCGGCAAAAGTGGATTTGACGATTGGGGCTGGCAGAGAGAGAGTTAATGGGGCGAATCGATTACGCATCCCCTTGCAACGACAGGGGGAGCGGAACGAAGGCAGTGCATGCGCATTGATTTGAGTGGAGCAAGAACTTGAAAGAGCCGCGTCTGATTCTTGGAATTGGCGAGTTGTTGTGGGATATGTTGCCGGAGGGAGCGCGACTGGGTGGCGCTCCGGCGAATTTCACCGTGATGGCCGGACGGCTGGGGAATCACGCGGCGATTCTGAGCCGCATTGGCCGGGACGACCTGGGGCGCAATGCGGTCGCGGTGCTTGATCCGCTGCCGGTGGATATTAGTCATCTGCAGGTCGATCCCTCGCATGAGACGGGCCGCGTTACGGTGACGTTGATGGATGGCCAACCGGCGTACGAGATTCACCAGCCGGCGGCATGGGATTTTCTGGAACTCTCCGATGAGTGGGTGCAGATGGCGGAGCGTGCCGATGCCATCTGTTTTGGCTCGCTTGCGCAGCGCGCGCTGGAATCGCGACAGACCATTCAAACGCTTGCGGCTCAGACCAGGTCGGAGTGCGTACGAGTTTTCGACGTGAATCTGCGGGCTCCGTTCTACTCTGGCGAGACCATTCAGGAGTCTCTCGAACTGGCGACGTTGGTGAAGATGAATGACGCGGAGATTCCGCTGGTACTCGGCCTGCTGGGATTGGCGTCGGACGATAATCATCAAGGCGAGGGTCTGCGCATCAGCGCGCAACGCCTTCTGGAGGAGTTCCCGACACTGCAGATGGTTGCGGTGACGCGTGGGGGGCAAGGAAGCCTGCTCGTGTCGCGGGACGAGTGGCATGAACACCCCGGTATCCCGATCAAGGTGGCCGATACGATCGGCGCGGGCGATGCGTTCACGGCGGCGTTGACGCACTACTTGCTGCGGGGCGCCGACATGCCAACACTCAACGAGGCGGGCAACCGCTGGGGCGCGTGGGTCGCCTCGCAATCGGGCGCCATGCCGGATCTGTCTGAATCCATACGTGCGGGGATTTCGGGCGCGATTGAACAAACCAGCTGATCTGATTCGATTCGTGCGTCGGGTGCATCGACAAGGGTTGGAGTCGTCTTTTAGCTTTGAAGACAGCGGGAATTGATTCCGGACGATTCTCACCGGAACATCGCTTACAGGTGAGCTCATGGGAAGGCCGCGAATCTCCGCAAGCAAACTGACGGCCCCATTGGCGGTTGACGGTGGTGAGCCCTTACCAAAGCATCGCCGCATCTTCGATCACCTTCTGGCGAGTATTCAGTCGGGACAACTTAAGGCCGGCGACCGCCTGCCGAGTGAAGCGGAGTTGGGAGTCCTGTTTGCGGCCTCCCGCATCACGGTCGCCAAAGCGGTATCCGATCTGCAGCGGATGGGACTAGTGACCCGTCGACCGGGTGCGGGCACACACGTCTTTGGTCCAACCCCGTCGGCCGGGCGGACCTTCGGTTTGTTGATTCCGGAGCTCGGACTGACAGAGATCTTTGAGCCGATCTGTCATGGCATGATGCGTACGGCGTTTGCGCGGCCGGATGCTTTGCTTTGGGGCAACGCCTCGACTTCGCTGAGCGAGACCGCCAAAGAGGCGGAGCAACTGGTGCACTCGTTTATCGCACAGAAGGTGGCCGGTGTCTTTTTTGCGCCGCTGGAACTCACTCCGGACAAAGATATAGCCAATCGCCGCATCGCGCGAAGCCTTGAGCGGGCGCAAATTCCTGTGGTTCTTCTGGATCGTTGTTACATGCCGTTTCCAGCGCGCTCGGCGCACGACCTTGTGGGAATCGACAACAGACGTGCGGGATATGTGGCCGCGGCGCACCTGCTGGGTCTGGGCGCGAAAAGCCTGGTGTTTCTTGGGGAAGAGCATGCAGCCAGTACGGTGGAGGCTCGCATCACCGGGTTTTATGAGGCGTTACGCCATTTTTCGGTTGTGCGGGAATTCGATCCAGTCTGGCGTGGCAGCCCGCTGGATGAGGATTTTATCCGGCAGAAGCTGGACGCGAGTCAGCCGGACGGAGTGGTGTGTGCAAACGACCTGACGGCGGCCAGGCTGATGCAGACTCTGCTGGCCTTTGGAGTTCGTATTCCCCAGGATGTACGCATTATTGGAATGGACGATGTGAAGTACGCGAACCTGCTGCCTGTTCCGCTCACCACGATTCAGCAGGATTGCGCCGGGATCGGCGCGGTCGCGATGGCGACGATGCTCGAACGGCTGGAGCATCCGGAACTTCCGGTGCGCGATATCAACGTACCTACCAAGCTGATAGTTCGGCGCTCGTGCGGAGCCTACCTCGCAAAGGCAGCCGACGAAGAATGACGGCAGAGGCTTTGCGCTGCATTAGAGTAAAAGCACTGTGATCATTAACCTGGCCAGGCGCGCACACGACCACAACTGGGAGCTTGATCCCATTACGCGGTCCCTGCTGGATACGGACTTCTATAAGCTGCTGATGCTTCAGTTCATCTGGAAGCATTTCCCCGCGACGCGCGCGACTTTTACGCTGACCAATCGGACCTCTTCGGTGGCGTTGGGCGACATTGTGAACGCGGAGGAACTGAAGGAGCAACTGGAGGCGACGCGCGGGCTTCGTTTCCACAAGTCGGAATTGATCTGGCTGGCGGGTAATACGTTCTATGGACGCCGCGGGATATTCGAGCCGGCTTTTCTGGAATGGCTGGAACGGGATTTTCGACTGTGCGATTTTGAACTCTCGGTGGAGGACGGCCAGATTTCGCTACGTTTCGACGGTTTATGGACTGAAAGCACGATGTGGGAGATCTACGCGCTGTCGGTCATTGACGAGCTGAAGACCCGGACGAAACTAAAGCGGCTGTCGGAGCTGGAGCTGGATATTCTCTACGCGCGGGCCAAGACGCGGCTTTGGGAGAAGATGGAGCGCATGCGCGGGGTTCCGGGCCTGAATGTCAGCGATTTTGGCACGCGTCGCCGGCATAGCTTTCTCTGGCAGGAGTACGTCGTTACCTCGATGAGCGATGTATTGGGTGAGAACTTTGCGGGAAGTTCAAATACGTATCTGGCGTACAAGCACGATCTTGAAGCGATCGGCACCAATGCACACGAGCTACCGATGGCTCTCGCGGCGCTGGCGGATAACGAAGACGATTTGAAGTCGGCGCAGTATCGCCTGCTGGAGCTATGGCAGCAGACCTATCAGGGCGAATTGCTGATTCTATTGCCTGACACTTTCGGTACAACGCAGTTCTTCCGCGACGCGCCGGACTGGGTCTGCCGCTGGACGGGGCAGCGCATCGACAGCAAGGATCCCTTTGTCGCTGGCGATGAATACATTGACTGGCTGGCCGGTCATGGTTGCGATCCGAGGAAGAAACGCCTGATTGCCTCTGACTCGCTCGACATCGACTTGATTCTCGCATTGCATGCGTATTTTGGCGGCACATTGAAGAATGGCGCTTCGCCGGCTGGTTTTCGGCGGGCCGCGGACTTTCTTGACGAGAGCAAGTGGGTACCGGATCGGCGTATACGCTTCAGTGCTGGATGGGGAACGCTCCTGACCAACGATTTCCGCAACTGCAACCCGCAAGGGGACGAAAGCTTCGACCCGGTTAGCCTGGTTTGCAAGTTGAGCGAAGTGGATGGCCGCCCGGCGGTGAAGCTTTCGGACAACTACTCGAAAGCTATGGGGCCTGCTGCGGAGATTGAACGCTACCGGCGGGTGTTTGGAACGGTCGGTGTCGCCAATGTGCCGGTGCTGACATGAGCTTGCCGGTGTGAATCGCTGCCGATGCGCGAGGCTATTTAGGTGGCGGTTCGGGGCGGTTTTTGGCGCGCAGGTAGGCTACGATCTGGGCCACTTCAGAATCGGTGAGTGAGTCAGAGAAGGGCGGCATCTTCTGGCCGCCATTGAGTATCTGATCTGTAATTTTGGCGGGCGTCCATTGCTTCTCATTGCGAATGTGGACGAGCGATGGCGCCTTGAGAGTGCCGATGCCGCCGGCGCCGTGACAGTGGGCGCACCCCTTGTCGCGGAAGAGGGCGGCGCCCGCCAGTTCATCGGCTTTCTTGTCGGCGGCACGCGCGGGGATGACAGAGAGAGCAACAGCGATCACCAGGAGCATCTTGAGACAGGACGTTTGAGAGAGGGGCACGAGCCCTATTTTCTCATGGCGATTGCCGTTCGGCGTCCACCGTCGGATGGAGACGGACCACGGTGTCAAACGGGTGGACTGCCGCGTAGTCTGTTGGAGTATGGCGGGCGAAGGCAGCATGTATGCGGCGCAGTTGCGGCTGGAGCTGGGGTTGCGCAATCGACTCTATGCGAAGGGCCGGAATTTCGTGGAGAGCTACGGCGATCCGCCGGTGATTGTGTATGCGCCGGAGCACGCCGAGGGCGATGCGGCGGTGAGCGGGACGCATGGCAACTTCTTCGACGCGGCGTACGCGGCGATATTGGCGCGGCCGGAGTGGTTGCGGCGTTTTGACAAAGTGCATGCGCAGGCGGCGCGGTCGCTGCCGAAGGCGGAGAGACGGTGGCGTGAGCTGGATTCGTCGATGAGCTCGGACGCGCTGCTGATGAATGTGTTCTGCACGCCGGCGGTGGCGGAAGCGCAGGCGGTGCGGCGGATGCTGGGCGTGGATGCGGAGGATGCGCCGCAGTTTGGGTGGAAGGCGCGGGTTCCGCTGAAGAGCGGGCGCTTTGACCGGACGGAAGTGGACATGCGCTGGGGCTCGCTGCTGGTTGAGGCGAAGCTGACGGAGAGCGACTTTCAGTCGTGCAAGGCCGAGGTGGTGGAGAAGTATCGCGATTTCGACGAGGTGTTCGATCGAGAACTGCTGCCGCGCGTCGAGATTCCGGTGGCGCGGCAGAAGTTGCCGGCGGAGTTTCCTGAGGAGTACACGCAGGAAGAGGTGTATGTTCCGGTGGAAGAGTGGCAGCCGACGCTGATTGAGAAGCCGCGGGCGTGCGTGACGGGTTATGCGAGCTACCAGTTGATCCGCAACGTGCTGGCGGCGCGGGCGCAGGAGGCGAGCTTCTGCGTGATTCACGATGCGCGCAGGCCGGATTTGCGCGAGGCGTGGTTTGCGGTGATGGCCGCGGTGCGGACGGCGGAGATGCGGGTGCGGTTGAAGGTGCTGACGTGGCAGGAGCTTGCGGCGGCGCTGCCGGCGGAGTTGCGGGCGTTTCTGGAAATCAAGTACGGCATTTAGGGCACCCCCCGGGGGGGGGTAGATTCTGGGCGTAAATTCCTCGGTTTCAATGGGTTAGCGACAGGCGTCGGCGCCAAATTCCTCTCAGGAAAGGACTTGGCCGCAGATTCGTCTGCCGTAAGGAGTTAGGGGCTTGACCCTTTGACTCCTGCCGTTCCCCAAAAGAAATGGCTTGAGAGCGGGTCCGTCGATTCGGGCCGGTTCTCAAGCACTAAATCTATTGTGCGCTTTATCGGTTTAATTATTCACAATTTGGCCGGATTTATATTTCGAGTGGAATGAGCGGGGTGCGACGATTTCCACAGGGCTGGGGCTTGACAAGAAAATCGGGAAGGGTCGGACCGGGGGAATTGGGCGGCGTGGGGTTCGTGCTTTTTCCCCGGTCCCCAAAAGCGAGGTACCGGGGCCCCCGCGCCAATTCATTGATTAAGGCGTCGTCGTCCCTCCGGGACTCCGGGGGATCGAAAATGCCTTCGTTTCCCCACGCTGAAGCGCGGGGCTAGTGAACATGGCGCCTCCGGCGCGTGCAGCGGTTGGGGTTCGTGCTTTCCCACCCATGCACGATGAAACTGTGCATGGATGGGGCACCTGCGGTGGGGCAACTGCGCTTCGCGCCATCTGCGGTGAGTTGGGGTTCGTGCTTTCCCACCCATGCACGATGAGACTGTGCATGGATGGGGCACCATTCTGCCGAGGTGTTGGGTGGAGCGGCTATTCGTCTCGCAGGGCTTGCATGGGCTGAATGGAGGCTGCGTTGCGGGCGGGGATCAGGGAGGAAACTAATCCGATGGTTGCGAGCAGAAGGGCTACCGCTACATAGGTCCACGCGTCGAGGGGATGGACTTCATAGAGAAATCCTTCGAGCAGGCGGCCACTGAGGACTGCCAGGGCGAGGCCGAGGACGAGGCCTACGCCGATGAGGATCGATCCCTGACGGAGGATCATGGTTGCCACGCCGGCCCGCGTGGCGCCGAGGGCCATGCGGACGCCGATCTCGCGTCTGCGGTAATTCACCAGCTGCGACAGCACTCCATATAGGCCGGTGACCACCATGGCAATGGCAAGAGCAGCGAACGACCCTATGAGGTAGAGCATCAGTCTCTGGCTGAAGGTGTTTTTGTCGACGACTTCCTGCATGGTTTGAAAGTCGTCCAAGGCAAAGGCCGGGGCATTTTTGTGGAAGATGGTGCGCATTACGTTTTCGACGGGCAGGTCGCCGCGCGTTTTGACGACAAAGTTGACGACGGTTTTGAGCAGAGCCTGGTAGAAGAGCGACGTGGTGGGGACCTGGGTGTCGGGAATGAGGATGAGGGGCTGGGGGCGGGCGCCGACTTTGGCATCTGCCTGATCGACGAGCACTCCGACGATGGTGAAGGGCTTGACCATGCCGGTGTCGACGCCGCCGAGGTTGATCTGTTTGCCGAGAGGATCTTGCCCGGCGAAGTAGGTTTGCGCCAAGGTCTGATTGATGACGGTGACCAGGGGGGCGCCGGCGCTGTCGTCGTCCTGAATCATGCGTCCGCGGAAGACGGGTGTGCCCATGGTGTGCGCATACTGCCCGCTGACGGCGCTGACGTTGGCCGATGGTTTTTTATCATCGGGAGTTTTCACTCCGACAATTTCGAAGCTGGAACTGACGCCCATGCCGGACAACGGCGGCGAGGTGGCGAGGGCAGCGCTCTCGACTCCTGGAAGGTGGCGCATGGTTTGAAGGATGGGCTCGTAGGTGAGCACGGCGACCGAGGCCGGGGCGTGCGCAGTATCTTGCGAGACCGCCATTCCAGAAAAGCCGGCTGACTCCGCGGGCATTGCCGAGAAGGTGGTGACGCGGGTGACGTCAAAACCCAACTGCGCCTGCTCAAGATTCCAGAGGGTGCGAAAGAGGAGGCCTGTTCCGACGAGCAACAGGGTGGAGAGGGCCACTTCGCCGACGATGAGGGAGCCGCGGAACTTGCTGCTCACGGTGCGTGTGCCGGTGGAGCGGGATGCGGCCTGCATGGCGGCGTGGGGATTGGCGCGCGCCACGAGCAGCGCGGGAAGGAAGGAAGACAGAAGGGTAACGATGGTGGCGATGATGGCTAGCACGAGCACGATTGTCCAATGGATGGAGATGGAGTCGGCTCGGGGAATGGTGCCATCGGGCAGTTTTTTGATGGCGAGCATGGCGAGCTCGGCGAGTGCAATGCCGAGGATGCTGCCGAGCAGGCTGAGAAGCAATCCTTCAGAGAGGATCTGGCGTATGAGCCGACCGCGGCCGGCGCCGAGGGCTGCGCGCACGGCGAATTCCTGCTGGCGGGCAAGGCAGCGGGCGATGAGCATATTGCTGACGTTGGCGCAGGCAATGAGCAGGACCAGGGCAAGCGCGCCAAAGAGCGCGAAGAGCTCGGGGCGCACGGGGCCGGTGAGCAGAGCTTGATAAGGGAAGGCCTGGAAGGTGATTTTGCTTTCGTCGGCCGCGCGTGGAATGTGGGCGGCGATTGCATCCAGTTCGCGTTGCGCCTGGGCGAGGGAAACGCCGGGGCGCAGTTTTCCGATGGCTAAAAAGAAGTGGTAGCCGCGGTCGTTCAACATTTCAGAGGTTGGCTGCATGGGGAGCCAGACGCCTTTATCGACGAACGATCCCATCTGCTCGGGGAAGTGGAAGGATTGCGGCATGACGCCGACGATGGTGCGCGATAGGCCGCCGAGCCGGGCGGATCGTCCGACGATGTTGGGGTCGGCATGGAAGGCGGTCTTCCACAGATGTTCGGACAAGAGGACCACATCGGGGCCGCCGGCGAGAACTTCTGTGTCATTGAAGGTGCGACCGAGAAGAGGCCGCGCTCCGAGAAGAGAGAAGAGGTTGGCGGACACGCGGGGAGCGGCGATGCTCTGGGAGCCTTCGGGCGTTTCGAGGACGCTGAGGTCCTCAGAATAGCCAGCCGAGCCTTCGAGGAGTCGCGACTGCTCGTGGATATCGCGGAAATTGAGCCAGGATGTCGGGTTGAAGCCGGGCTTGTCGGTTTTGGGTCCGATGAAGATGAGGCGGTCGGCGTTAGGGTAGGCCAACGGGCGCAGGATCACATCTTCAATCACGGTGAAGATCGCTGTATTGGCGCCGATGCCGAGGGCAAGAGTGACGACGGCGAGGATTGTCATTCCCTGCGTCTTGCGCAACTGGCGCAGTGTGAAGCGGAGATCATTGATCAGAGTGCTCATCGTCGCCCCCTGTGGGTTGAGACCCTATGCGATTGGGGTAGGGCTGCCTGCTGCACTTCAATTTAAGGCAACTTCGCGGCTGTTTCAAATCCTGCGGGTTCGACTGGATTTAGAAGAGCGGTCGGTGATGAGCGCGAATCCGGCATATTTTGGGATTTCTGTTCGGATTGGCGGGGAATTGCGGGGGATCGGCGATCCGGGGCGGGCTTGAGCAATTTAGATCAGCAATCGGGCAACCAATTTGCGAGAGTAACTGCATCGGCTCGAAGTTGTCGGGAATTGCCGCGACTCCAGCCGTACGGATGAATACCGCCCGAAGAGGCTACTGGTACGACGCTGTCGTTTTTTTGTCTCAGGTTCTTTGACTCGGCCGTGTTGCTGATCCCCTTCAGCGATGCAGGTCCAAACAGAAGTTTGCGGGCGTTGCGAGAGTTGCTCGCTTTTGTGCTGGAGGTCCTAAATGACCACTACAATGCCCATTTCGTTGCTGGACGCGAGTTGCATTTCCGACCCATTGACCGCGCCCTTTGCGAGTTCAGGTAAGTTCGATCCGGATGATGTGGTTCTTCGCGCCCAGACCGGGGACGTTGACGCATTTGAAATTCTCTATACGCGTCATAAGAAGCGCGTGTTTTCGATTTGCCTTCGCATGGTGCGCGACTTTTCGCTCGCCGAGGATTTGATGCAGGAGACGTTTCTTCAGCTGTACCGCAACCTGGCGTCCTTTCGGGGCGCATCCGCTTTCACGACGTGGTTGCACCGGATGACGGTGAATATCGTTCTGATGCACTTGCGCAAACGGGTTCTGCCGTTGGTTTCAATCGAAGAACAAATTGCCAATCAGCCGGACGGACCCATCGCGCGTAGTTTCGGTACACATGATCTGAGTTTGGCCGGCGTTGTTGACCGGGTGACGATTGATCGCGCCGTTGCAGCCCTGGCGCCCGGATATCGAGACGTTTTTCTGCTGCATGATCTCAATGGCTATCAACACAGCGACATTGCAGCCATGCGGGATTGTGGCTTGGGAACCTCGAAGTCGCAGTTGCATAAGGCGCGCCTTGCCCTTCGGAACGCGCTCGAACCGCAAGCGCGCAAAGCGCCCATGGAGCGGGAGCGCTCGGCGAAGCTGCAGGGCGGTGGCGCCCATTTGGCGAATTGCGAGAATAAGGTGGCCCGGAAAAAGGTCATCGTCTAAGCGGGATCGACGGATCGTACAAGCGAAGCGTGATCTTGCTCGACAGGAATCGGCGAGAGCCTGCCTGGGGAGGCGCCTATAACGCAGGCGGGCAATCGGGTGTGTTGCCAAGTCAGCTATTCCGTCACGCGAAACCGTATCAGCCGTCACTTTCATTGGGGGTCCAGGTGCACAACTCTTTTTAGAGTTGACCTATCCATCCGAATTGCGCTTCCACGGCGTGCGCCACAGCGCCAATCTGGATATCCTCCGCTCTTTGGCGGTGACCGTTGTTCTTGTTGATCATCTGCTGATCACGCTGCTCTTCCGTCAGGGGCTGCTGCATAAGACTGCGCTGGAGAACTTCGTTTTTAACTTGAGCCAGGCGGGAGTGCTGGCTTTCTTTGTTCATACCAGCCTGGTGCTGATGTACTCGCTTGAGCGCATGGCGCGCGATGTACACCATTTGACCCTGAGTTTCTACGTTCGGCGGTTCTTCCGGATTTATCCGCTTTCGATGGTCTGCGTCCTTCTGGTCATCCTATTTCGCATGCCTGCCGATACGTGGGGAGATGGGAACGGCATCAGCGTACGCACGGCGGTCTCGAATCTGCTGCTCATCCAGAACCTGGTCTGGAAGGGGGGTGGGAGCATTCTGGTCCCACTTTGGAGCCTTCCGTACGAAGTTCAGATGTACCTGGTCTTACCGGCTCTTTACTTCCTCACTTTGAGAAAACGGGCCGTCCCTTACCTCGCCGGACTCTTCCTCGCGTCCTGCATTTGCTCCTGTCTTTACCACTGGAAATTAGTGGGTCACCTGGGGAACATCTAATATGTTCCGTGCTTTCTTTGCGGGATTCTCTGCTATGCGCTGCGCGATCGGATCAAGGCGCGGATTCCCGCGATGTTTTGGCTGCCGCTGGTGATTCTGCTCATTGTTGGCTATTGTCTTTTGGGGGGATCGAGGGGCACCGGAAACTATTGGGTGGCCTGGTTATTTTGTCTTCTTCTGGGGCTGGCGATCAACTTTTTCGAGGACTCATCGCAGAGGCATGTCAACTTCGCTGCCGAAAAGACGGCGCTCTACTCCTACAGTGTGTACCTGATTCATATCCCCGTTCTCTATCTCGTTTTCATGGTGTTTGGCATCAGGAATTCGATCCTGGCGTCGTTGCTGTTTCTGGTGTTGACGATTCTCGGGTCCGTGGCCACGTACCGCTGGATTGAGTCGCCGTTCATTGAACTGGGGAGAAGGCTGAGTTCCGGGCCTTTGTATGCAGAAGATTCGAGGCGTGCGAGGGTTGCAACCGATCGCGCTGCCGCTCTTGCCGCGACTCACCGCTAAAGATCGTCCAGTCCGAAGAGCCGCTCATTTTCGTTGAGCTCTCGAGAGAGTGCGCGTTTTTGTTTGGTGAATTCGGAAGTTTGCTAGGCGGTGGCGAGGACGGGGGTGCGGGTGACGGCGATGACGCTGATGTCGTCTTCCTGTCCGAACTGCTGGGCGGCGGAGGCGATTTGCGAGGCGGTGACGCCGGTGGCGAGCAGTTCCTCAATGCGGTCGAAGCCGAAGAGGCGGCCTTCGCTGTCGGTGGCTTCGGCGATTCCATCGGATAACAGGATGAGGCGGTCTTTGGGCGCGAGATCGAAGCGCAGGACGGAGAACTCGAGGGTCTGCAACATGCCGAGGGGCAGGGAGCCTTCGAGTTCGAGGGGCGTGCCGTTGAGATAGGGCGCGGGGTGGCCGGCGTTGGCGAGCGTGACGCGGCCATCGGCGGCGATGTGGAGGGCGAGGCAGGTGGCGAAGGCATCGCCGCGGCCGAGCAGGCGCTGGTTGAGCGCGTCGAGCAGGACCAGGGGATCGGGATCGAACTGAACGACGGTGCGAATGGCTCCGATGAGGAGAGCCACGAGCATGCCGGCCTTGAGACCCTTGCCGGCGACGTCGCCGGCGACGATGAGCAGGCTGCCGTCGGTGGGATGGGGCACGATCTGAAAGAAGTCGCCGCCGACTTCGAGGGCGGGGCGGTATTCGCTTTCAATTTCGAGGCCGGGGAGGACGGTGTGGGCCTGGGGCAGGATGACCTGCTGGACTTCCTGCGCTTGCTTGACGTCGAGGGCCATCTGACGCTGGCGGCGAATGCTTTTGGTGAGGCGGCGGAGGAGGAGCAGGGCGAGCGCGGCGACCAGGAAAAGGTTGGCCATCTGGCGAGTGGAGAACTGAATGCCGAAGGGAAACCAGCTGGAGAGAATGCGGGAGAAGCTGAGCTCGGTGGAGAATTCGGCGACGCTGGCGAGGAGGACGGGCGGCACGGCGATCCAGCCTTCGATGCCTTGTTCACGGATGCCCTGGAAGACGGTCCAGAGAAGCAAACCGGCGATGGCCAGGCGAATGATCAGGGAAACGGCGTGAAAGAGCTGGACGATGTTGGGAGAGACGAGAACAAAGAAGAGGTTTTGCCCGAGCGCGGTGGAGGGGATGAGGATGGCAAGAAGAGCGAGGAGGAGCCACGGGACCCAGGTGGGACGGCGCAGGCGGAACCAGATGCGCCAGACCATGACCCATCCCGTATAGATGAGCGGAATAAGAATCGTGAGGCGGAGGGGAGCGGTTATGACGTAGGGGACCCATTCGGTCCATGTGCTGAGGACGTTGATGACTGCATTGGTGGCGGTGGCAAGGAGGAGCGCGCCGATCCAGAGATAAACGGGATCGGTGCGATCGAAGAGGATGAGACTGAGGGCCAGGCCGCCGAGGAGCGCGAAGAGGAGCGCCTCGATGAGGTTGCCGATGTAGGAGCGGTAGAGCTCATCCCACTGCACCTGGTAGCGGGCGGCGACGGTGGCTTCGTCGCCGAGAAGAGGCGGATTGTGGAAGCCGCCGACGTCGTCGAGCTGGGTAAGAGTGTAGGGCTCCATGAAGACGCGGAAGGCGAGCACGCGTTGTGAAGCGCCGGAGGCACCGGCTTCAGGGAGGGGAAACATTTCGGGACGCGTGGTGTAGATGGAGGGTGGCTTGCTGGAGAAATCCCCGAAGCTACCGATGAAGTTTCCGTTATCGAAGATCTGGTAAATGTCGTCGACATCGGACGGGCCGGCGAGAGCGAGTTTGGAACCGGTCTTGGCATCGATGGAGACGCGGATGCGGTACCAGGCGTAGCCCCAGTAGCCGGGGTGTCCTTTGCCGGTCCAGCCGGGGAGGTAGCCGGAGGTGCCGGCGATGGGATCGTAGGAGCCAGCGGGAGCGGCGAGGTCGGTGGTTTCCCATTTGGAGTCGTCGAAGCCGGGTTCGGCCCAGAGGGGCTTGCCGGTAGAGGGATCGGTGGGCGAGTCGCCCACGGTAAATTTCCACGGTCCGTTGAGGGCGACGACGCTGTCGCCGAGGTGGATCTGAGTGAGGGGCTCGGCGGCTGTGGCTTTAGGCGGCGCGGGCGTGGCGGCGGAGAGCGGTTGGAGGGTCAGGACGACGGAACACAACGCGAAGAGGATGGGCACGGCGTTGCGAATACGTCGAGACACGTATACGACCTCCGGGACGCGAATGGAGCGGTTCTCCAACTACCAAGTGGCAACTCAAAGAATATGCAGGGTGGCTTTTTCTTAAGGAAGAAGCCACTTCGCCGATGTGCTCCCCTTTGCACCAATTGGAGAACCGCTCGGGGGGAAGCGCCTGTTGGCACTATAGCGAGTTGGCGGTGTCGGGCGAAACTAATTCTTTTGGGATGAGCTGCAGAGACGGCGTGGCGATGAGGGGAGAAGCGAGATCATTCGCCGCCGGCGCCGGGGATGTATTTGTATTCGATTTTGGCGGGGCGCTGGATGGGGTCGCCGGTGAGGTCGTGGGTGTGCCAGGGGACGCTTTCGGCGGCGACTTCAGGATGCTTGCCGAGGTACTGAAGCGCGTAGACGCTGGCGGGGGGATCGTCTTTCTGGTCAGCGAATTTGGCGGACTCGATGGCGGATTTTTCTTTTTCACCCAGGCGGCGGTAGAGGATGGCGAGCGAGTAGTGGGCGGCGAGGTCGTCGGGATCGATGGCCTGAAGCCTTTCGTACTGGACGCGGGCGGCGGCGTAGTCGTGCTGCTGGAAGTAGCTGAAGCCGAGTTCGCGGAGGCCGTCTTTGGAGCGCGGATATTTCGCGAGCATGGCCTGGAAGTCGGCGATGGCTTCGTTACCCTGGCCTGCATTGCGTTCGACGAGGGCGCGATAGTAGAGGGCGCGGGGATCGCCGGGCAGCAGGCTCAGCGCTTTTTCAAGATGCGGTTTGGCGTCGTTGTAGCGCTCCCATGCAATTTCAACGATGGCCATGTTGGTGTAGGCGTCGGCGTAGTCGGGCCGGAGTTGGGCGACGTGTTCAAAGGCGTGGACGGCGGCCTCGTATTGGAGGGCGTCGAGGAGCGCGATGCCGTAATTGTTCCAGCGCATCCAGGCTGGATTCTCGCCGGGGACGGAACATCCCGCAGGGGCTAAAGGCCCGCCGCTTTTTGCAGCCTCATCGGCACGACTGAAGTCGTGCCCTGATACAGTGCAGGGCGCATTCGCGCCGATCTGGATCGTGCGGGTTGCTGATGCAATGTCGAGGATTGGCTCGGGGTAGTGCTGGCCCGGCTTCTGGTCCATGGCGAAGTCGATGAAGTGCTGATCAAAGCGGCGATAGCGGACGGTGGCGGTGAGGGTGACTGCGCCGCTGATTTCTTTTGGCAGGCGGAAGCGATAGCGGACGAGTTGCGAGCGGCCGGACTGGAGCGCGTTGTTGTAAGCGAGAACGCGGTTGTGCCAGATCTGGTGGATGTCGTTGAGTTCGCCCTTGATGTTGACGAGGCGGTTGGTAAAGGAGTGCGCGGAGGGGTCGAGGGCACCGTCGGGCTTAATGAATCCGCTCTCGGTGAGGGTTTTGCCGGAGGCGTCTTTGACGGAGAAGTCGACCCAGGCTTCGTAGAAGTCGCGTTGCTCGGGGATGAGGGAGTGGGCGATGCCCTTGTTCTGAATGACGACGTCGGCGATGAGGGTGTCGCTGGGCGCGATGGAGAAGCTGGTGAGGCCGAGGGGAGCGATGAGGGCGTTATCGGCGTTTTCTTTTTCGAGGGCGAAGATGTCGACGTTGAGGACGCCGTTGCCGTCAAAGCCTTTTTTGAGGAAGACTACGAGTCGCTGCGCCTGTTCATCGTATTTGTAGTAGGCGGGGATGAGGGAGTTGCCGCCGAGCCAGCGATGGCTGGCGAGCTGATTGTCTTTGGCGCCGGGATCCTGCGCACCCGAGGGCGTGGCTTCGCGGCCCATGTGGCAGGTCTGGCAGGTGGAGACGACATCCTTGCGATAGAAGGGTAGCGGGGATTGTTTGGTGAAGCTGGCGCCCTGCCACTCGTCGTAGACGGTAAAGGCGCGAAGCCATTTGTAGTCGTCGAGGGTGTGGGGAATGGCGGCTTTGTGGCAGGCGGCGCAGAATTCCGCGGTTTTGTAGAGCGGGCGCATGACGGCTTTGGAGTGGCGATCGAGGTGCGCGAGGATGTCGGCGTCGGAGACGGGGCCGGTGACGGGGGCGCCGTTGTCGTCGACCAGGACGGCGGGTGTTCCCATGATGTAGCTGCCGGTGCCGGTGGTGTCAGTCGAGAGGATGGAGTGGCAGGTGGAGCAGGTGACGCCTTCGTCCTCGAAGGGACGTTTTTTCGGCATGCCCTGGGTGAGATCGCCGCTGAGCAGCGCGACGGGATTGTGGCAGCCCTCGCAATGACGGGAGAACTGCACGCCCTTCTCGTCGATGAGCATGTTGACGTTTTTCAGATACCAGGGGGCGCGGAAGCTGTTGGCGTGGGCGGTCTGACGCCACTGGTGGTAGGCCTCCTGATGGCAGTGGCCGCAGTATTCGGCGGTGTAGAAGCTTTTAGGGCTGACGAACTGTCCGTTGGCCGAGGTGGCGTTGGACGGGAGGAACGGGGTGTCGGGGCCGAAGGCGTAGTTGTAGCGGGCGGCGACCGAGTTGTGGAACTGGGTGGTGGGCCCGGTGACGGGAATGTGGGTGCCGTAGTCGGCGAGGGGATCGTTGGCGGCGGGGACGGGATTTGCGGACGCAGAAGCCGCGGGCGTGGCCGAAGTTGATGGAGTGGCGGCTGGTTCGGAATCGCGGGCAGCACGGACAGCGCAGGTGACCGTGAAGAACAGAGCCAGAAGGAGCACGGTCAACAGCATGCGGCGCGGCGCGGAATTGAACATCGAGGTGCGATCTCCGGGAGAGCGGGCTTCCTGAACGAACGGTGGGTATCGGGAGGCCGCGGACAGGAAAACGATAGCAGATGGAAGGGTGAAGGCGTCTCCACCGAAGGATGGACGGGACGGCTGGAGACGTGCGCGGGACTGCAATTTGGCGGGGAATGTTTTCGGGCGGAGAAAACGAGAAGGTCGATTGCAGCCAATGGTTCACAACGTGGGATAAACGGGGAGAAAATGGGGTTGATCCGTGTGCGAGAGGTCACATCTCCTTAGCCAAAGCGGGGTCGAAACTGGTACGGTTGATTCGACGGTTTCACGTTCAGAAAATGGCCTCTAACCCATATTTTTCTCTTGTGGTTTTGTTCTTTGCCGCCCTGGGCTTTGGACTCGGTCCGTTGGGTCTTGCCTGGTTGTGGGGCAAGGTGTTTTCGCCTGCAAAACCGAACGCGATCAAGAATGCAATTTACGAGTGTGGGCTGGAGTCGAAGGGCGATGCGTGGGTGCAGTTTCGCTCGGCCTACTACCTTTACGGCATCATTTTTTTGATTTTCGATGTGGAAGCGGTTTTCCTGCTGCCATTTGCGGTGGCGTTTACAGGACTGGGCGTGCAGGCGTGCGTGGCGATGCTGGTGTTTGTGCTGATGCTGGTGGAAGGGTTGGCCTGGGCATGGGCGAAGGGCGTGCTGACCTGGGCGTGAACGGCAGGGAATAGGGACTAAGGGACTCGAGATTGCGGAGTGAAGCGAATGGCTGTGGATGAGGGACTGAAGATCGAGCTGGGCAAGCAGGGCGTCTTCGTTACGTCTCTCCAGGAGCTCTATAACTGGGGGCGGAAGAGCTCGGTGTGGCCGATGCAGTTTGGGTTGGCGTGCTGCGCGATCGAGATGATTGCGACCACGATGGCGCGATATGACATGGCCCGGTTTGGTGCGGAAATTTTCAGGCCGTCGCCACGGCAGGCGGACATGATGATCATCTCCGGAACGGTGACGAAGAAGATGGCGCCGCAGGTGGTGCGGCTCTACAACCAGATGGCTGAGCCGAAGTACGTGATTGCGATGGGGGCCTGTGCGATATCCGGGGGTCCGTTCAAACAGGGTTACAACGTGCTGAAGGGGATCGACCGCTATATTCCTGTCGATGTGCATATTCCGGGATGCCCGCCGCGGCCCGAGGCGCTGCTGCAGGCGTTGATGACGTTGCAAGAGAAGATTGGCGGACAGCATTTGACGGGTGAGGATCGGCCGCGCTTTCTGGATGCCGCGCAGCAGGGAGAGTTTCCGGTGCCGACGCAGGGCGAACACGATTTGGAGCCTACGTCGAACAAGGGTGTGTGGCCGGTGCCGTTGGTCGTCAAGTGACGACCAGGGACTAGGGGAATAGGGATTAGGGAATAGGACTGCATTGAAGAGCGTTGAGGAAATCAAGGCGGCGATTGTAGCGGCTGTGCCGGGCGCGGGGGTGGAGGTGGTGCCGAACTCCAGCGTGAGCGGGCAGCACTCGCTGCGCATTGATCATGCGCACGCCGCGGAGGTTGCGACGTTTCTGCGCGACGACGCGGAGTTGGAGCTCGATTTTCTATCCAACGTAACGGGCGTGGATTGGCTGGACAAGGAGATTGCCGAGAAAGTTAAAGTGACGCGTCAGGTTGTGAAGCCGGTGGAAGGTGGAGAGCCGGGCCAGACGCAGACGGTGGACGAAAGCGTCGAAGAGACGCGCAAGCACGTGGTGCCTGGGTATCTCGAAGTGGTGTACCACCTGTATTCAATGGCGAAGAAGCAGGGGCCGGTGATTGTGCGGATGCGCACGGGGAACCGGACGGACCAGGTGGAGATGCCGTCGTTGACACCGGTATGGCGTTCGGCGGAGTTTCAGGAGCGCGAGATTTTCGATTTGTATGGGGTGGTGTTCAAGGGGCACCCGGACCTGCGGCGGATATTGATGTGGGATGAGTTCAAGGATCATCCGATGCGTCGCGATTACGTGGATCCCGACGACTATGAGTACGAGCCGACGGCGCACGATGAGGTGCTGTTGCGGACAAAAGAGCACAAAAGCCGGGAACAGGGATTAGGAGAAAGGGAACAGGCGGCGAGTGGAGCAACGGCAAGCGGAGGCGGGCAATGAGTCGATCCGCAACCGATCTGCATTTCAGCCTGGCGCGGCAGGAAGGCTGGAACCGTCCGCCGGTGATTGAGCCGGAGGGCGAAGGCGAATTGCTGGAAGTGGCGATGGGGCCGCATCATCCGTCGACGCACGGCGTGTTTCGCATGGACGTGGCGTTGGATGGGGAACGGGTGATCCGGCTGAAGCCGGTGTTCGGGTACCTGCATCGCAACCACGAAAAGATTGGTGAGAAGTCGAGCTACCTGGCTTCGATGCCGTACACGGACCGGCTGGATTACTTCTGCTCGATGACCAACAACTGGGCGTATGCGCTGGCGGTGGAGAAGCTGACGGGGCAGGAAGTGCCGGAGCGGGCCGAGTATCTGCGCGTGATTTTGGCGGAGCTAACGCGCATTCAGAATCATGCGTCGTCGATTGGATTTCTGCTGCAAGAGATGGGGGCCAGCGGCACTCCACTGATGTATGCGTTTCGCGAGCGGGAAAAGATTCTGGATCTGTTTGAGTCGCTGAGCGGCTCGCGGATGATGTGCAACTACATGCGGTTTGGCGGGTGCAGGGTAGATGCGTCGCCGGCGTGGCTGGATGCTGCGCGCAAGGTCGTGAAAGATCTGCCGGCATTTGTGGATGAGTACGAGCGCTTTCTCGGGGGCAATGAGATTTTGATGGCGCGGACGCAGGGGATGGGGATTCTGCGGCCGGAGTTGGCGGTGAATGCTGGGGTGACGGGGCCGATGCTGCGCGCGTCGGGCGTGAACTACGACATACGCAAGGTGGATCACTACGGGATTTATGACCGCTTCAAGTTCCGCGTGCCGGTGGGCGATCACTACGACATTTACGACCGCTACATGGTGCGGGTGCTGGAGATTCGCGAATCGATCACGATATTGGAGCAGGCGCTGAGGGAGATTCCTGGTGGCCCGATTATGGATGCGAAGGCGAAGATTCGCGGCTTTCGGCCGAAGCCGGGCGAGGCGTATGGACGCATTGAAGCGCCGAAGGGCGAGCTGGGATTTTATTTGATCAGCGATGGTGGGCCGAATCCGTATCGCTATCGCGTGAGGCCGCCGAGCTTAATCAATCTGACGATTTTGGAAGACATGTGCCTGGGGCACAACGTGGCGGATGTGGTGCTGATTTTCGGCAGTGTGGATATTGTGCTGGGGGAAGTAGATCGGTGAGTACAGGGAATAGGGACTAGGGAATAGGGAAGAGGAGGAACACGTTGCTGGGTGAGGGAATTCTGAGGGGACTGGCGGAGACGGCGAGGAATTTTGCCGGCAGCTTTGTCTCGAAAGAGCGCATGACGACGGTGGAGTATCCGGAGGAGCGGATACCCACGATGGAGAATGCGCGTGTATTTCCTTTCCTGGTGTATGACGGTGCGGACTGGGAAGCGGGGCTGCGCTGCGTGGCCTGCCAGATCTGCGAGAAGGAGTGTCCGCCGAAGTGCATTTACATCGAGAAGAGCAAAGACAAGAAGCCGGATTATGTAGGCAAGCCGCAGATTTATCCGGCTCGGTTCGATATTGATATTTCGGTGTGCATGAGCTGCCAGATCTGTGTGGAGGTGTGTCCGTTTGAAGCGATCAAGATGGACACGCAGTTTGAATTGAGTACGGATGACCGGTTTGGCGGGCTGCTCTACGACAAGAAGGAACTGGCGCGCTCGAACGAGTACTACCACGAGATTCATCCGACGGAAGCGGCGGAAGTGGATGCGCGGCTGGCGGGGGAGAAGCTGAAGTCCGAGGCCAAGGCGAAGGCCGCGGCGGATGCTGCTGCTGCCAAAGCTGCTGCCGCGGCGCCGGTTGCCAAGCAGGCGGAGGCGGCACCTGCTGTCAATCCTGCAGAGACTGCGCCGAAGGCGAAGCCGGCCGGAGGCGGAGAGTAAGCGATGCAAGAAAAGGCCGATCAGATTTTCATTCTGCTGCGCGACTGGCTGGTGGGATTTTTGCCGGCGAGCTGGCAGACAGCTGCCGGCGTGTTGCTGGGCGTGGTGGCAATCATCGCGGTGTTTCCCGGATTGTTTGCATTGACAACTGTGCTGGAGCGGAAGGGCATTGCGCGCATCCAGAATCGCCTGGGGCCGAATCGAGTGGGGCCATTCGGCATTCTGCAGCCGATTGCGGACGCGATCAAATCGCTGACCAAAGAAGACGTGGTGCCGCTGACGGCGGACCATGCGGTGCATTTTCTGGCGCCGGTGGTGCTGGTGATTGTGGTGTTCATGGGCTTTGCCGTGCTGCCGGTGGGGCGGAACATGCAGCTGGTGGATATGGACAGCAGCCTGCTGTTTTATTTCGCCATGGGCGCGTCGGGCGAAGTATCGATTTTCATGGCGGGGTGGTCGAGCCGGAATAAGTACTCACTGCTGGGCGCGATGCGCGCAGTGGCGCAGATGATCAGCTATGAAGTGCCGCTGCTGCTGTCGAGCGTAGTGATCGTGATGATCACCGGGTCGCTCTCTCTGGTGAAGATTGTGGAGGCGCAGAACCAGTACACGTGGGGACTGCCGCACTGGTACATTTTTACGCCGTGGGGATGCGCGGCTTTTTTGATGTATGCAATTTCAGCGACGGCGGAGACGAACCGATCGCCATTTGATTTGCCGGAAGGCGAGTCGGAACTGGTGGCGGGTTACTTCACGGAGTATTCGGGATTCAAGTTTGCGCTGTTCTTCCTGGCGGAATATCTTGCCATGTTTTCGATCTCGGGGCTGGGGACAACGTTGTTCCTGGGCGGATGGTCGGCGCCGTTCGCGTTTCTGGGTTGGGTGCCTTCGTGGATATGGTTTTTCTCGAAGGTGATGATGTCGATTGTGGTGATGATCTGGGTGCGCGGAACGCTGCCGCGGTTGCGCCAGGATCAGTTGATGAATTTTGCGTGGAAGTTTGTGTTGCCGATGACGCTGCTGAACCTGATGGTGGCGGCGCTATGGCGGTTTATGGGCGAGGGCTGGCTGCGCTGGGTGGTGTGCTCGGCGATTCTGATTGTGGCCTACGTGATTGCTGGGCGCATCGGCATGCGGCGAGAGCACCTGGGACCGAGGACCTATCGTTATGCGGAATAACGTGCGTTCGCGAGAAAGGGGTTGGCGGCGATGAGTTTCATGTTTTGGATTCTTGCGGCGCTGACCATTGCGGGCGGGCTGGCTGCGGTGCTCCTGAAGAACCTGGTGCATTGCGCGCTGGCGGTGACTGTCGCGTTCGCGGGGCTGGCGCTTTTGTTTCTGCAACTCGATGCGCAGTTTGCGGGGTTCGCGCAGATATTGGTGTACATCGGCGCGGTGGCGATCCTGGTGGTGTTTGCGATTTTGCTGACGCGCGGTTCGGAGACTCCCAAAAAGGAGATTGGTGTCTTCAGCCGGACGTGGCTTGCGGGATTGGTTGTGGCGGCGGCGTTGTTTGCGGTGCTGAGCTGGGCGGTGCTGCAGAGTGCGGGCGGATTGTCGCAGGATGATGCTGCGCCGACAGTGAGCGTGTTGCAGATTGGGCAGGCGCTGATGGGGCGCTATGTGTTGCCGCTGGAAATTGTGGCGTTGCTGCTGACAGCGGCGACGATTGGCGCGGTGATTGTGGCGATGCACGAGAAGGAGGATTCGAAGTGACTCCTCTGGCCGGATATTTGCTGGTGGCCGCGCTGCTGTTTGCGATCGGGTTGGCGGGCGCGCTAACGCGGCGCAACGCGATCCTGGTGTTGATCGGCATTGAGCTGATGTTGAATGCGGCGAATTTGAATCTGATTGCATTTTGGCGGTATGGGCCGCATCCCGAGGCGCTGACGGGGATGATGTTTGCGATCTTTTCGATTGCGGTGGCGGCGGCGGAAGCGGCGGTGGGATTGGGTTTGGTGATCTCAATTTATCGCCATGCGCAGACAACGGACCTGGACCAGATGAACAGGATGAAGGGGTGAATGGATGCTGATGCAAGAGATGGCTTCTGTGCCCTTCGCGCCGACTACGCACTGTGGGCCAGCGGGAATTTGCGATTCTCTTTGGCTGATTCCGGCGCTGCCGATTGTGGCGTCGGGCGTAATTGCGCTGATGAAGCAGCCGCAGCGCAAGGCGGCCGCGGCGCTGTCGATAGGGTCGCTGGCTATTTCTCTCTTGCTGGCGCTGGTTGCGTTTGGGCATGTGGTGAGTGGATGGACGCACGGCGCGGCGGTGCGCGAGACGGTGAACTTCACCTGGATCCAGGTGGGCTCGGCGCATGTGGACTTGGGATGGGTGCTCGATCCACTGGCGGCGGTGATGCTGGTGATGGTTTGCTTTGTGGGCCTGCTGATTTTTATCTATTCAACCGGCTACATGGCGCACGATGAGAACTTCACGCGCTTCTTCTGCTTCCTGAGTTTATTTGCGGGCGCGATGCTGGGCGTGGTGATTGCCAACAGCCTGCTGCTGCTCTTCATGTGTTGGGAGCTGGTGGGGCTGACTTCGTATTTGCTGATCGGATTCTGGTATCAGAAGCCGTCAGCGGCTGCGGCGGCGAAGAAGGCCTTTCTGACGACGCGCGTGGGCGATGTGTTTTTCCTGCTGGGCATGGTTTGGTTGTTTGCGCAGACGGGGACGCTGCTCTTCTATAACGGCGGCGCGGGTTCGATGGAGGCGCTGAAGCTGGGCGGGCTGCTGGCGACTCCGAGCGGATTGGGATTGACGGCGGCGGGCGCGATTGGGCTGCTGATTTTTGCGGGAGCAGCGGGGAAGAGCGGACAGTTGCCGTTGCACGTGTGGCTGCCGGATGCGATGGAAGGCCCGACGCCGGTGTCGGCACTGATCCACGCGGCGACGATGGTGGCGGCGGGCGTGTACCTGATTGCGCGGGTGTATCCGCTGATGCAGGCCGGAGCTTTAGTCGGCGGAACGACTGCGGCGCTGACGGTGGTGACGTGGGTGGGCGCGGCGACGGCGCTGTTTGCGGCGTTGATTGCGGTGGCGCAGAACGATATCAAGAGGATTCTTGCGTACTCCACTGTTTCGCAATTGGGCTACATGATGGCGGGCCTGGGGATGGGCGGCGTGGCAGTGGGGATGTTCCACCTGATTACGCATGCGTTTTTCAAAGCGCTGTTGTTCATGGGCGCGGGCTCGGTGATTCACGGCTGCCATGAAGAGCAGGACATCCGGAAAATGGGCGGGCTGCGCGGCGCAATGCCGACGACATTTGCGACGTATGCGATTGGCATGCTGGCACTGAGCGGATTTCCGCTGCTGTTTTCGGGGTTCTGGTCAAAGGACGGGATTCTGGAGGCGGCGCAGCATTGGAGTGTGGGCAAGGCGCCCTTCTACATGCTTGTGTTTGGAGCGCTGCTGACGGCGTTTTATATGACGCGGCAGGTGAGCTACGTGTTCTTCGGCAAGTGGCGCGGGCATGGGCAGGCGCACGAGAGTCCCAAGGTGATGACCACGCCGCTGGCGATCCTTGCGTTTTTCGCGATTGCGCTGGGTGCGATTGGAACGCCGGCGTGGCCGTGGTTCCGCGCATTTCTTGAGGGCCATGCGGCGGAGTTTGGATTTGCGGGATTCAACGAACCGGGATTGCTGGCGTTGATGGTGACGTCGTCGGTGGTGGTTCTTCTTGGTCTTGGACTGGGCTGGTGGATCTACGGAAACAAGTCGCCGCAGGTTGAGACGCCCGATGCGCTGGAGCGCGCGGTTCCGCCGGTTTGGACTGTCTTGCAGAACAAGTTTTATGTCGATGAGTTGTATGGCGTGACGGTGATTGCTTTCTATGCGTGGTGGGCGAAGGTTGCGGATTGGCTCGATCGGCGCGTGTGGGGCGGCGTGGTCGCGCTGGTGGCGTGGCTCTTCCGCGGCGGCGCGCAGTTGAGCCGGTTGAGCGATGAGTATTGGGTGAATGGCGGCTTCGACAAGGGCTGCGAGGAACTATCGAATAGCGGCGGGCTGCTGGCGCGCGTGCAGAGCGGAAAAGTGCAGACGTATCTTCGACTGCTGGCGCTTGCCGTGGTTGTGCTGGCCGCGATTCTGATCTGGAGCAGCCGCGGATGAACGGGATTCCTATATTAACGTTGCTGATCCTGCTGCCGGTGGTGGGCGCGGGGATTGCCGCGTTCTCTGGAAAGCATGCGCGCTCGGTGGCGCTGTTGACGACGCTGGTCGCGGTAGCGCTGGCGCTGCTGGTGTGGACGCGGATTCCTTCAGACGGATCGATTGGATTGGTGGAGCGCGCGGCATGGGCGCCTTCGCTGGGCATTGAGTATCACCTGGGCGTGGACGGGCTGGGCGCGCTGATGCTGGTGCTGTCTGCGATTGTGACGCTGATGAGCGTGGACGCGGCTCATCGCGCACATCATGCGCCGGGACTTTATTTTGCGCTGGTGCTGTTGCTGGAAGCGGGGCTGTTCGGAACGTTTACGGCGCTGAATTTTTATCACTGGTTTTTGTTCTGGGAACTGAGTTTGATTCCGGCGTTCTTCCTGATCAAGTTGTGGGGTGGTCCGAAGCGCGGACCGGCGGCGACACAATTCTTTGTCTACACGATGGCGGGCTCGGTGGCTTTGTTGCTGTCGTTCCTCGCGGTGTTTCTGTCGACGGGGAATATGGATTTCGTTGATCTTGCGGCGAAGGCTTCTGACGGAACGTTGCAGCAGGCGGTGACGACGCATCTGGGTCCGGTGATGACGTGGCTGGCGTTGGGAGTGCTGGCGGGATTCGCGGTGAAGGTGCCGCTGGCGCCGTTCCACACGTGGCTGCCCGCAGCCTACGCGGAAGCGCCTTCGCCCGTGACGATGTTGTTGACCGGCACGATGTCAAAGATGGGCGTGTATGGATTGCTGCGGATTGCGCTGCCTTTGTTCGGGCACCAGATCGCGCAACTGCGGACGCCTCTGCTGGTACTGGCGGTAGTGACGGTGGTGATGGGCGCGTGGGCTGCGGCGGCGCAGAAGGATTTGAAACGCGTGTTCGCATATTCGTCGGTGAATCATCTGGGCTACTGCATGCTGGGCATTTTTGCGCTGGCGGTGCCGAGCGCGAACGCGGCGGTGCAGGCGAGCCAGGCGGCGGCTTTGAATGGTGTGATCCTGCAGATGTTCAATCACGGGATTACGGCGGCTGCGCTGTTCTGGTTCATCGCGATGATCCAAGAGCGGAGCGGCGGACTGCGCGGGATTGAGGACTTTGGCGGATTGCGCAAGCCCGCGCCGGTGATGGCGGGGTTGATGGGGATTGTGCTGTTCTCATCGTTGGGGCTGCCGGGGCTGAACGGATTTGTTGGGGAGTTCCTGATCTTCCGCGGTGTGTTTCCGCTGTCGTGGATTAGCGCGACGGTCTCGGTGCTTGGTTTGCTGGTGACGGCGGCGGTGATTCTGACCGTGATCCAGAAAGTGTTTACGGGACCCGTGCCGGAACGGTGGGCGAGTTTCCCTGATTTGCATGGGGGCGAGCGATTGGCGCTGGCTCCGGTGATTGGACTGATGCTGCTGCTGGGGCTGCTGCCGCAGGTGATTGTGAACAGCGTGAACCCAACGGTGATGAACCTGCTGGCGCACTGGAGATTTTAAGTAATGTTGGCCTGGACGATTTATCTCTCGTTTGCCGGTGCGCTGATTGAAGCGCTGCTGCCGAAGCGCAATGCCGCGCTGGCGCGGTGGTTTGCGCTGACGGTGGCGGTGACTGGGTTGGTGCTGGCGGTGCTGGGGTTTGCTGCGGGTGCGGGATCGGGCTACCTGCGCGCGGTGATCGCGGATGTGCCGTGGGTGCCGGCGATGGGAATTCGCTACACGCTGGCGGCGGATGGGATCAGCCTGGTGCTGGTATTGCTGACGGGATTGGCCGCGGTGGCGGGCGTGCTGTTCAGCTGGAATATCGAACTGCGGACGAATGAATTTTTCGCATTTTATCTGGCGTTGATTGGCGGCGTGTACGGCGTGTTTTTGAGCGCCGATTTGTTTCTGCTGTTTGTGTTTTACGAAATTGCGATTGTGCCGAAGTACTTCCTGATTTCGATTTGGGGATCGACACGGCGCGAGTACGGAGCGATGAAGCTGGCGCTGTATTCGTTTGTCGGATCGGCGATGGTGCTGATCGGATTGCTGGTGGCGTATGCGGCGTCGGGAAGTCATTCAACAGGATTAGTTGAACTGGCGCGCGCGGGATTGCCGGTGAGCACGCAGCTGTGGGTGTTCCCACTGGTGTTTGTGGGGTTCGGAATATTGGCGGGCATGTGGCCATTTCACACGTGGGCGCCGACAGGGCACGTGGCCGCGCCGACTGCGGCATCCATGTTGCTGGCTGGTGTGGTGATGAAACTGGGCGCCTACGGATGCCTGCGCGTGGCGATGGCGGTGTTTCCGCACGGCATGGACCCGTGGGGATTTTCGTTCATCGGCATCGGCTCGTGGCGGGACGTATTTGCAGTGCTGGCGGTGATCGGAATTGTGTATGGCGCGCTGGTGGCGCTGGTGCAGAGCGACTTTAAATTTGTAATTGGCTACAGCAGCGTGAGCCACATGGGCTTTGTGCTGTTGGGGTTGATGACGCTGAACCAGATCGGAGTGACGGGTGCGGTGCTGCAGATGTTCTCGCACGGCGTAATTGCGGGACTGCTGTTCGCGATTGTGGGACGCGTGGTGTATGAGCGCACGCATACACGCGACCTGTCGGAATTGGAAAAAATGCATTTGGGCAAGCGGCTACCATTCGCAGCGTGGGCGTTTGTGATTGCGGGCGTTGCGTCAATGGGGCTGCCGGGGTTCTCAGGATTTGTTGCAGAGCTGCAGATTCTGGTGGGCTCGTGGAAGGCCGATCCATGGTGGACGGGGGCGGCGGGCGTGGGAATTGTGGTGGGCGTCGCCTACACGTGGCGCGCATTGCAGAAGGCATTTTTCTCGGACAGGTTGCCGACACCGGAGGAGCATCCCAAGACGGGCTGGCCGAAGTTTGCGGCGATTACGTGGCCGGAGGTGGCCGGGGTTTCGATGCTGGTGGCGGCGAGTTTGTTTGTGGGCCTCTATCCGCGCATTTTGCTGGAAGCGATTGAGCCGGCGGTACGAGCGCTGCTCGCGGGAGGGGCGCAATGAATTACGCAGACCTCTTTCGCGTGACGCTGCCGGAGACGGCATTAGAAGTGGCGGCGCTGCTGGTGCTGGTGGTGGACCTTGGCCTGCTGCGCAAGGCTGCCTTGAATTTGAGAATCGGCGTGGCTACTCTGCTGGGCGTGATTGGCTGCGGCGTGGCGCAGTGGACGATTGCGCATCAGACGCTGATCGGTCTGAGCGATACAAGCGGGAACATGGTGCTCGTGGCTGGAGGCTCGGCGGCGGTGGCGCAGGCGGGCATCCTGGGGCTGACGGTGCTTTCGCTGTTCCTGCTCATCGATTCAACCTTCACGCGACACGCGGGCGAGTTTGTGGCCGTGATGTTGATGGCGGCGACGGGTGGATTGCTGATTGCGGCGGCGCAGGATCTGCTGGTGATTTTTGTGGGGCTGGAATTGCTGAGTCTGGGGCTCTACATTCTGACGGCGTTTGCAAAGCAGTCCGGCAAAAGCGCAGAGAGCGCGATGAAGTACTACCTGTTTGGCGGGATGTCGGCGGCGTTTCTGCTGTTCGGATTCAGCTATCTGTATGGGATCACTGGGTCGACGAATCTGCACCAGGTGATGGTGGGGCTGTATCGGTCGAATGCGGTGCAGGCCGCGCCGTTGTTGTATATCGCGCTGGTGATGATTGTGGCGGGGCTGGGGTTCAAAGTGGCGGCGGTGCCGTTCCACCTGTGGGCGCCGGATGCATATGAGGGTGCGCCGGCGCCGGCGGCGGCGTTTATTGCGTCGGTGTCGAAGGTGGCGAGCTTTGCGTTGCTGATCTCGATTGGGACGGCGGCGTGGCACATGTTCGATGGCGCACCTATGCGGGTCAGCATTCATGCGGGGTTTGTCGCGCGACCTCAGCCCGTATATCTGGGCTTTCTCGTGGCGTGGCCGGAACTGCTGATGGTGCTGGCCGCGGTGTCGATGGTGGTGGGCAACCTGGCGGCGCTGGCGCAGACGAGCGTGCGGCGATTGCTGGCGTATTCTGCGATTGCGCATGCGGGCTACATGCTGCTGGGTCTGGCATTCTTTTCTTATGGGCCGCGCAGCGCGCAGGCGATTCTCTACTACATTCTGACGTACGGGTTGACGACGGTCGGCGCGTTCGGCGTGGTGGCGGTTGTGGAGCGTGCGGCGGGGTCGGACAAGATGGATGCGTTTCTCGGATTGTCGAAACGCAATCCGTTGTTGGCCGGGGTGCTGCTGGTTCTGTTTCTGTCGCTGGCAGGGATTCCGCCGCTGGTGGGTTTCTGGGCGAAGTTCAACTTGTTCGCAGCCGTGCTGGGCGTGTATCCCGTGGGCGCGGGACTGGGCCTGGTGATTCTTGCGGTGGGCTTGAGCGCGGTGTCGCTCTACTACTACTTGCAGGTATTGAAGCGAGCCTACGTGATGCCAGCGGTGGACAACACGCCGCTGAAGGTGCATCCGCTGACGATGCTGGTGCTGCTGGTGATTGCCGCGGGTGTGGTGGTGCTGGGATGTTTCCCAGCGCTGTTGCAGGGCTGGATCGCGAGCTTTTACACATCAATGTAAGATTTTTGGTCCGGGCAATGGCTTCGCATGGTGCCGGGTGTATGTACCGCTTCCACTCGGGAGGTAGGTCGGCGTGGAATCCCGGATTCGGTGAAGAGACCCATATCGAAATATTTCTGCCGCGAAGGCAACTCCAAAGACTCCATGAACGTCCATGAGAATCGAGGAGAAACTATGTCCAACGTTCGAAGCTTTAGCTTTTCCCGCTTCACGGCACTCAAGATCGTGGCCGTTGCTTCCCTGGCAATAGCTATTTCAAGCTGGGCTCCGAAGGCGCCCGCTCAGATCGGTATCAGCATCGGAGTAGCGCCCGTTTGCCCCTATGGGTATTTCGACTATGCGCCGTATGATTGTGCGCCGTATGGCTACTACGGACCTGATTGGTTTGTGAACGGTTTCTTTATTGGAGCCGGACCTTGGTTTCACGGCCATCACGGCTTTTATGGCCACGTTGACAACCGGTATGATCCCCGCAACGGCTACCATGGACCGCTGCCCGAGCGTGGAGCGCCGCCATTCTATCACTTCCAGGGAAATGAGGCGCGGGATGGTCAAGGCCACGTAGGACAAGCCGGCCATGAGCCGAGCCACGAACGCGCATTGCCGGGATATCACGGTGGCGGCGGTGGCGGTTCGCACCACCGGTAAGAAGACTGAAAGGTTTGATATATTCCCACCCTTTCGCCAGAAAGAAGGCGAAAGGATGGGGCACGGATGTTTTGTGGATGGGCGCTCAGCCGCGAAGGAAGTCTTTGGCGACCTGAAGTGTGACGTCGCGACTGACATCAGAGATGGCGTTGGTGAGGGGGATCTGTTTGGGGCAGACCTCGACGCAATTTTGCGCGAAGCCACATTCCTGTACACCGCCGTCGCCGGCTAGCGCGCGCAGACGATCTTCCTTGAAGACCTTGCCCGTGGGGTGATTGTTGAAGAGCTTGACTTGCGCGATGGTGGCCGCGCCGACGAATCCCGTTTCGTCATTGAACTGAGGGCAGACTTCCATACAGCAGCAGCAACTGATGCAGTTGGAGAGCGGGTAATTGGCTTCCTGCTGCTGGGGAAAGACGCGCGGGCCGGAGCCGAGGTCGTAGGTTCCGTCGACCGGCACCCAGGCTTTGACGCGCATTAGATTTTCGAAGAGCACGGAGCGATCGACCTGCAGATCGCGGACCAGCGGGAATTTTGAAAGCGGCTCGACGCGGATGGGCTGCTCAAGATTTTCGACCAGCGCGGAGCAGGCCATGCGGGCCTTGCCGTTGATGAGCATGGCGCAGGAGCCGCAGATTTCTTCGAGACAATTGGAGTCGTAGGTGATGGGCGTGGTGGCGCGGCCGTCGACGGTGACGGGATTGGTCGCAATTTCCATCATGGCGGAGATGACGTTCATGCCGGAGCGCCATTCGAGTTCGAACTTTTCCCACACGGCGGGCGCATCGGGGCTGGCCTGGCGCTTGATTTCGAGTTGTACGGTCTTCGGTGCCATGATTCCCTCAGGGGCTAAAGCCCCACGATTCTTTGCTTGCATCAACGTACGGGCTTAAGCCCGTACCCTTCACAAGGCTTCACTTCACTGCGTCGTAACGGCGTGGGCGCGGCTTGATGTATTGAATGTCAACCGCTTCAAATTCAAATTTTGGACCGGAGGCATCGCCGGTGTAGCTGGCCTTGGTTGTCTTGAGGAACTGCTCGTCGTTGCGATCGGGGAAGTCGGGCTTGTAGTGTGCGCCGCGCGATTCATCGCGCAGCAGAGCACCGCCCGCGACAACGCGCGAGAGTTCGAGCATGTTGCTGAGCTGGCGTGCGAAGGCGAAGCTGGTGTTGGCCCACTGGCTGCGATCGCTCAGGTTCACTTTCTTGAAGCGGTCCTGAAGCTCGACGATCTTTTCGTCGGCCTGCTTGAGTCCCTTGTTGTAGCGGATAACGGTGACGTGCTTGGTCATGGTTTCGCCGAGTTCGCGCCAGAGCTTGAAGGGATTCTCAGTGCCCTCGTTGTTCATGAGCTTCTTGTTGATCTCGGCCTGGCGGGCGATTTCGACTGCGTGGCCGCCGTCGCCTTCCGCAGCGGGGAGGCTCTTGGCGTAAGCGAGCGCGATGGGGCCGGCGCGGAAGCCGCCGAAGATGCAACTGACGAGGGAATTGGCGCCGAGGCGGTTGGCGCCGTGGTACTGGTATTCGCACTCGCCGGCGGCAAAGATACCGGGGACGTTGGTCATCTGGTTGAAGTCAACCCAGAGGCCGCCCATGGTGTAGTGCATGCCGGGGAAGATCTTCATGGGCACGTCGCGCGGGTCGTCGCCGACGAATTTCTCGTAGATTTCGAGAATGCCTTCGAGCTTGCGGTTGAGGGTTTCGCGATCGATGTGGGTGAGGTCGAGGTAGACCATCGGCTGGCCGTCGATGCCGAGGTGATGCTCGTAGACGACCTTGTGAATGGCGCGGGTGGCGATGTCGCGGGGAACGAGGTTGCCGTATTTCGGATACCACTCCTCGAGGAAGTAGAAGCGCTCGGACTCGGGGATTTGCTTGATGGGGCGCTTGTCGCCGACGGTGCGGGGAACCCAGACGCGGCCGCCTTCGCCGCGGGCCGACTCGGACATGAGTCGAAGTTTGTCTTCGCCGGGAATGGCGGTGGGATGGACCTGGATGAATTCGCCGTTAGCGTAGTAGGCGCCTTGCTGGAAGATGGCGGCTTGCGCGGAGCCGGTGCAGACGACGGAGTTGGTACTTTTGCCGAAGATGGCGCCGATGCCACCGGTGGCGAGGATGATGGCGTCGGAGGGGAAGGAGCGGAGCTCCATGGTTCGAAGATTGAGGGCAGTGATGCCGCGGGCCTGGCCCTTGTTGTCGAGAACCGCTGAGAGGAATTCCCAGCCTTCGTATTTTTTGACCTTGCCGTCGGACTCGTAGCGGCGGACCTGCTCGTCGAGCGCGTAGAGAAGTTGCTGGCCGGTGGTGGCTCCGGCAAAGGCGGTGCGGTTGTAGAGTGTGCCGCCGAAGCGGCGGAAATCGAGAAGACCCTCGGGAGTGCGATTGAAGGGGACACCCATGCGGTCGAGCAGATCGATGATGCCGGGGGCGGCTTCACACATGGCTTTGACGGGCGTCTGGTTGGCGAGGAAGTCACCGCCGTAGATGGTGTCGTCGAAGTGCTTGTCGGTAGTGTCGCCTTCGCCCTTGAGATTCTTCGCGGCGTTGATGCCGCCCTGGGCGCAGACGGAATGGGAGCGCTTGACAGGGACGATGGAAAACAGATCCACGGTGCCGCCTGCTTCGGCGATCTTGATGACTGCTGCGAGTCCGGCGAGGCCTCCGCCAACCACGATGATTCTGGGTGCCGCCATTTCTATCGAATCCTTTCGGAACCTGCCGGTTCGAGCCGGCCTAGCACTTCTTATGCGTGTTGAGCCTCGTGTGCAGGCTGAATTGTGTGACGTGGAATAGGCGGCGCGTACTGAAAGGGCGCGGCAATGCGGTTCCAAGTATTGATGACGGCAACGGCGGCGCTGAGCCACGCGAGTTCGGAGGGTGCAAAGTGCGCGGACACGGCGGCATAGTCAGAGTCGGAGACGTGGTGCTCTGATAGACGGGTGAGCAGTTCGGTCCAGGCGAGGGCGGCTTTTTCTTTCTCAGAGAAGATACCGGCTTCGCGCCAGACGGCAACGAGGTCGAGCTTGGGTGCGGCGACGCTCATGTGGCGCGCTTCATTGAGATGGAGCTGGGTGCAGAAGGCGCATCCATTGATTTGCGAGGCGCGGATCTTGACGAGTTGCTGGAGTTCCGGATCGAGGCCGGAGGAAGCGACGGCCTTGCTGGCTTCGCTGATGGCGGCGTTGGCGGCAGCGGCGTATTTCTGAAACTCCTGGCTGGTGATGCGCGCGGATTCGTTGGACATGAATCTCCCTCCTCTCAGCAGATTGAGGCAGGTGTTGTGATGCGTGCGGGCGTTGGTGGCGCGACCAGATAGGTGGCGGCCGGCAGCGCATTTTCAGGAGCGTTCTGGTATTTCGGTTCGACGAAGGCCCAGATGCTGGCCAGGCCCATGGCACAGAGCAGGACGCCGAAGGCGGCGCAGGCGTAGCCGAAACGCTTACGGGCCACTTCACCGGGGGTGATGCCCCACTTGGCGGCAAAGAGCCAGATGCCGTAGGAGAAGTGCCAGCAGATGGCGATCATGGCGATGACGTAGACGGCTAGCATGACGGGGTTGGCGAGTTCATGCTGTACCTTGGCGAAGGCCATGCCGGGATTGTTGGGCAGGTCGACGCCGAGGAAGCGCTGGCGCAGGACGTGCTGCAGGATGTAGGCGAAGGCGATGAGGCCGGTGTAGCGCTGGGCGACGTACATCCAGTTGCCGGCCCAGGGGTAGTAAACGATGTTGGACTTGCCGCGCAGCCAGATGTAGACGCCGTAGAGGGCGTGATAGAGGATGGGCAGGAAGATGAAGACCCATTCAAGTACGCGGACGAGGGGAAGCGAATTAAGGAACTTGACCTGCAGGCCGTAGGCGACGGGGCCTTTGAGCGCCTCAAAGTTAGAGAGAAGATGTTCGAGGAGGAAAGCGCCGATGGGGACGATGCCGAGCAGCGAATGCAGCTTGCGCCACAGGAAACTGTTGCCTTTGGCGGCGCGCAATGGCGGAACGCCCGGACGCACGGTGGGCGTGGAAGGATGTTGAGCAGTTGCCATGCGAATCGAGGCTCCTAATGGCTGCGGGTAGAGGCTGTTCCAGATAGAGAGACAAAGAATCTTTGCTTATTTCCATATGCATTATTGGTGTCGCATATCACACACGTCAAGGCGGCTGCCTGACGGTCGGTAGTCGATTGGCGGTTTAATCGTCGCTGGAGAGGAAGAAGGAGTCTGATAGCCTCTTTCCATGAAAAAGCCGGTCCTGATCGTAGTCGATATGTTGAATGACTTTTTGGCTACCTGGGACCCAGGGCGAAGGCAGAGACTTGTCGAGGCAATCAATGGGTTGGTCGCTGAAATGCGACGTTATTCCTATCCCGTCCTCTGGGTGAGGCAGGAGTTCGAGCCCAATTTGGAAGACGCATTCCCAGAGATGAAGGCCAAGGGAATTTCCATCACGATCAAGGGGACGGCGGGCTGCCAAATCATTCCGGAGCTGGTGCCGGACCCATCCGATCGAATCATCGTGAAGAAGCGGTATAGCGCGTTCTTTGGAACAGGGCTGGACAAAATACTGGCGACGCTCGGGCCGGATGCCTTGATTCTTGCCGGAATCAATACCCACGCCTGCATACGGACCACGGCGATCGATGCTTATCAGCGCGATTGGCCTGTGGTGCTGGCGTTGGACTGCATCGACTCTTACGATCGAGAGCACCACGAAGTCTCTCTGAGATACATGAAGGACAAGATCGCGGCTGTCATGACGAATCCAGAGATTGAATTCGCACTGCAATCACGAGAATAGACGGCTTTGAACCGGCGCGTGCAGGTGGCCGAGAGCATCAAGCCAGAAGCATGGGCAGCAGTGCGGCGAAGGCACGGCCTCGATGGCTCAAGGAGAGCTTTGTTTCGAGATCGATTTCGGCCATGGTGCGATGCAGTTCGGGGAGCAAGAAGAGGGGATCGTAGCCGAAGCCGCCGGTGCCGCGGGGCGCTTCGAGGATGAGGCCTTCGACGGAGCCTTCTGCGGTGTGGACTGGCCGGCCGTCGCGGGCGGCGACGAGAACGCAGCGGTAGCGCGCGGTGCGTTGAAGCGGCGTGATAGTGGCGAGGTGCTGGAGGAGGACCATGTTGTTCCAGACGTCGGTGTTGTCGTTGGCGTCGGGCGAATCGACGAGGCCGGAGTCCGAAGCGAAGCGGGCGGAGCGGACGCCGGGAGCGCCGGAGAGGGCGTCGACCTCTAGGCCGGAGTCGTCAGCGAGGACCCACTCGCCGGGAGCGAACGAGGAATAATAGACGGCCTTGAGGGTGGCGTTGGCGGCGAAGGTGTCGCCATTTTCTTCGGGCGCGGAGATGTCTTCGATGCCGTGCAGTGGTTCGATGGTGAGGTTGTAGGTCTGGGCCGCAGTGCGGAAGTCGCGCAGTTTTCCCTGGCTGGTGGTGGCGGCGAAAAGGCGGAGGACCATGGGGAGAGTGTAAAGGAAAGGGACTAGGGAATAGGGAATAGAGAGCCGTGGGTCCGGGAAGCAAAAAGCCGGTGATTCTTTGACAACGGCGCACGGGGCTGCGTAGGGTTCCTAGACGGAATTTTTTTCGATTTCGGAACGGCAGGTACAACGATGACGTCAGTAATCGCGGGGATTGGTTGGCATGTGGTGGGGGCCGCGTCGGCTGCGTCGTTTTATGCGCCGATTGAGAAAGTGAAGAAGTGGTCGTGGGAGACGACCTGGGCGATCGCGGGGCTATTCTCGTGGATACTGCTGCCGATCGGGGTGAGCCTGGTGCTGCTGCCAGACTTCGCGGGATTTTATGCAGCGATGGGGCCGCACCTGTTGCTGAAGGTGGCGTTGTTTGGCGCGATGTGGGGTGTGGGCAACGTGAGTTATGGACTGACGATGCGGCACCTGGGCATGTCGCTGGGTATTGGCGTGGCGATTGGTGTGACGCTGGTTGTGGGCACACTGGTGCCGCCGATTCTGCATGGACAGGCGGGGATGCTGTTCTCGACGCGCAGCGGGCTGATCACCATGGCCGGTGTGATGGTGGCGCTGATCGGAGTGGCGATTGTTTCCGCGGCGGGGCATCAGAAGGAGATTCAACTGCGGGGAGAGGTGCAGGAGTTCAACCTGTCGCTGGGATTATTTCTGGCAGTGTTGTGCGGGATCTTTTCGTCGGGGATGTCGTTTGCGATTGACGCGGCGAAGCCGATGGCGGATGCGGCGATGAAGCTGGGCGTAAATCCGCTGTATGCGGCGCTGCCGAGCTACGTCATCATTATGGGCGGTGGGGCAGCGGTGAACCTGAGCTACTGCTTTATCCGGCTGGCGGCGCTGAAGCGCCTGTCGCTGCGCGCGGATCTGCAGCAGCCGAGACCGGTCCTTCTGAGGAACGCTGCGCTGGCGGCAACGGGCGGAATCATGTGGTATCTGCAGTTCTTCTTTTATGCATGGGGGGCGGCGAACATTCCGCAGCATTTGTCGTATGTGAACTGGATGTTGCACATGAGTATTTACGTGCTGTGCGGCGGCCTGGTGGGATTGGCGCTGGGTGAATGGTCTGAAGCGCGGGGCAGGCCGGTGCGGCTGCTGTGGGTGGGAATGCTGGTGATTATTGCGGCGGCGAATTTGGTGGGACTGGGGATGGCATCGTGAAAGGGAGACGGCGGTCTTTGAAGACCGCCGCCTCGTATCAAGTGTTCTAATCCCAGTGCGGGTGGAACGGGTCTACTTGGTAGCGGGGGCCTTGGCGGATTTTCCGCCGGGCGCCTTGGCGGCGCGATAACCTGCAGCCTTGGCGTCGGCTTCGGTCATGAACTTGCCGTTCTTGGTTGTGCCATAGGTTGCGTCGGTCGAGAAGTGGTAGACCTTGGTGTTCAGATTGGCCCAAACCAAGCCCTTTGCCTTTGCACTCGCGATGTCGGCGGCGGAGGGCGCAGGAGCGGACGCTGGCTTGGCGGCCTTGGCGGGGGCAGGGGTGGCGGATTTGGAGGCGGCGGGGGCTTGCGCGAGCGCGAGGCTGCTGCCAAGAACACAGCATAGGGCAAGAGTGTAGAGGGATTTCATAAAGGGGTCTTTCCTTTCAGATCTGGATTTCGCGGGGAGAAGTTTCCAAGGACGCGAGGGCGAATTTGTTCCCAATTCGGCCCGCTGGTCAGTTTCGCACAAGGCATGGCGAAGCGGCGAGTTTTTTTGCAGATAAAAAATGCCGGAGCCTTGGCGGCTCCGGCATTTGTGTGTTGCGGGTTAGTTGATAGTTTGGTTGAGGCGCAGGTCGCGGGACGATCCGCCGACACTGACGGTGCGCTTGCCGGATGCAGTGACCCACTTGGTTTGCGCAGTAGACCAATACTGCAGTTGGCGCGGTGCGACATGCAGAGTCACGATTTTCGATTCGCCGGCATTGAGGTGAATGCGGTCGAAGGCGACTAGGGCACGCACCGGGAATTGCACGCCGGTTGGAATTGCACTGGGCGCGCCTAAATAGACCTGCGGGACTTCGTCTGACGCCACTGCGCCGGAGTTTCTAATGGCAACGTGGACGTCGAGGCCGCCATCTTTGGCCTTGTCAACCTTGAGGCCGGAGTAGTCAAACTTCGTGTAGCTGAGGCCGTGTCCGAAGGCAAAGAGCGGCTCGATGTTTTCCTTATCGAACCAGCGATAGCCTACATTGACGCCTTCGCTGTAGGTGGTTTTGCCGTCGACACCCTTTTGCGAACGCTCAGGATACTTGGGGTCGGTGGCCGGGTAGTCGGTGAGATTTTTCGCCCAAGTAATGGGAAGGCGACCAGCAGGGCTGGTTTTGCCGAGCAGGATGTTGGCGGTGGACCAACCGCCTTCATCGCCGGGCCACCACATTTCGAGGACGGCTTTGACCTTGTCGACCCAGGGCAGCGCAACCGGCTGGCTGGTGTTGAGAACGACGATGGTGTTGGGGTTGACGGCGGCGATTTCTTCGACGAGTTTGTCCTGTTCACCGGGCAGACCGAAGACGGGGCTGAGGCGCGTCCAGAGGAAGACCACTGCGACCTTGGCGTTCTTCGCGGCGGCGATGGCGGCTTCGTGATCGGCCTTGCGCTGTTCTGGCGTGTACCAGTTGAGGCGCACCTGGACCGGAGCGCTGGATGTATCGGAACTGGTCGTGACTTCGATTTCGTGAGGGCCGGCCGTGAGATCGACCGCGCGGCGCACGTTATCGAGACCGTCGGGGGTGGGAATAGCGTTGTCCTGATTAGCCTGCAGAATGTCTCCGTGGACGCCGCCCTGGAAAGCGCCGGTGCCGGCGAGGCGCTTGCCGTCCAGCCTGAGCACGGCATTGGTGCCGAGAGCCTGCAGATAGATCCAGTAGTTGCCGTCGTGCGGAATGACGAGCGTGCTCTTCCACGTGGGGGTGGAGTTGGGCGGAAGGGCATTGCCGTTTTTGGTGGTGAAGTTGAGTTGGAGGTCAGCCGTCGCGTCGCCCATCCCGGTGCGTTCAAAGCCAGGGTTGCCCTCGTGATTGAGAGAGCTGGATGGGATCGGGGTGCCGGTCATATCGTCGTCAACCGAAAAGCCGATGTCGGAGACGCCGGAGATTTTCTTCATGGCATCGAGCGGACCGACTTGCCGCGATGGAAGGCCGACGGAGCGTTCGCCGTTGATGCCGATGGAGTCGACCTGCGCGGCGGTGGGTCCGATGAGCACCACCGAAGGAAGGTCGGCCGGCTTGAGAGGAAGGATTGCACCCTCGTTTTTGAGGAGGACTGCGGCATCTTCGCCGGTCTTCTCGATGATCTTGGCGTTGGCTTCGATGGCTTGCGGGGTGACTTCATGTTTGGATTGGCCATCGAGATAGCCGAAGTGGACGATTTCGTAGAGCACGCGACCCGCGGCGCGCGTAATGGCCGCTTCGTTGACGGAGCCGTCCTTGAGAGCCTCGGGCATCTTTTCGGGATTCAGCTTGACGCCGAAGTCGCCACCGCCTCCGCGGGCCGGTGCGGGCTCCTCGGGGATGTGGCCGCCGAACATGGCTTCGTTCATTTCCGCGGCTTGCTTGGGGTCAATCTTCAGCGGAGGCGGAGGTGGAAGCGAATCGAAGAACGAGGGGATGAAGCCACCCATGGGACCGGGTTGCCCGCCGGGCATCTCCATGTCGAGGCCGGCATTGATGAAGTTGACAGCGTGAACGGCGCCCCAGTCAGAAGTGACGTAGCCCTTAAAGCCTATTTGATCGCGAAGAATTTTGGTGAGGGAGGACTCGTTGCCGCAGGCGAAAGTGCCGTTGAGGCGATTGTACGAGCACATGATGGAGGAGACATCGGCGCGGCGAATGGCGGCGTCGAAAGGCGCGACGTAGATTTCGTGGAGCGTCTGGTCGTCGATGTAGGTGCTGCTGCCGTTTGAATCGTATCCAACAAAGTGCTTGATCTGCGCCATGACGTGCTGCGCCTGGATACCTTTGACTTCGCCAACTGCCATTTCTCCGGCGAGGAAGGGATCTTCGCCGAAGGTGTTGTAAGCGCGGCCGAACTCGAGATCGCGGACGATGTTGACGAAGGGCTGCAAAGAGACGTCGATGCCGAGAGCGCGGTCTTCGCGGCCAATGACGACGCCATTGTCTTCAGCGTCTTTGGCGCTGAAGGTGGCGGCGACGCCCATAGTCGCTGTTTCGCCCTGCGAGGGGTGGCGGGTGAGGGCGCCGGGAGGTCCATCGGCGAAGCGAAGGCCGGGAATGCCGAGGCGCGGAATGCCGGCGAGATAGCCGGCTTGGCCTTGGTAAACGGCAGGGTCTTCCTTTGTGCCGTGGATGAGCGTCAGTTTTTCCTCGAGGGTCATCTGGCTGAGCAACTTGTCAACGCGGGCGTCGCCGGTGACGACGGGGACAGATTGCGCAGACGCGGCCGCGGCGAGGCAGACGAGTACAGAGGTGGCGAGTGCAATGGCGAACTTGGGAATGAAATGGCTCGGTGAATTTTGCTTCCGTTTGAACTTCAATTTTGCCCCCTGCAAAGAATCGTGACGACTCGGACGTTTGCCCGTTGCCGGCTTCGAGGATTGCCGCTCAATTTAAACGTTTGAGTTGAAGGCGTTCCTCTAACGGGTTGCAAGTGTAGTACAGGCAGGCTGGGACGCACTACTTTTGAATTGCAAAGTATTGTTAAGCGCGGCGGGGCGGGCGGAGAGCTCGGAGAGCGTGCTTCGCCTCAGGGAAGCGGCAGCTCGGAATCGAGGCCGGCGGCGACGAGATCGTCGCGGAGACGGTCGATTGTGGTGAATTCAAGGGCCTTCATGCCGAGGTTGAGGGCGGCATCGATGTTGACGCGCTTGTCATCGATGAAAAGGGTTTCGTGGGGCTGCGTGCCGAGTTGCTGAAGAGTGTGTAGGTAGATGGCTGGGTCGGGCTTGGCCATGTGGAGCTGATAGCTCCAGACAAGGACATCGAAGCGCTTGAGCCAGTCGAATTCCTTCTGGATGCTGGCTAAGACCGAGTCGCCCATGTTGGAGAGGATGGCGGTGCGCAAGCCGTGCTGCTTGAGCTGCTCGTGCCAGGCGACCATGGCTGGGTTTTGCGTGGTCCACATGCGCGCGTCCCACTGATTGAGCTCTTCCACGGCGGTGGGGCCGAGATCGAGATTGCCGTCGCGGAGAAGTTTTTGCCAGAACGTGATGCCGGAGAGCTTGCCCTCGTCGTAAGCGTGGCGGTCAGCCCAATAGAGGCTCTCAAATCGATCAACGGGAAGGCCCGTGATGCGGACCATGGCGTCATGTGCGTCGGCGTTGGGTAAACCTGTGAGCACCATTCCGTAATCGAAAACCACCGCGCGCAGAGCCAATTCTCCTCCCGGGGCGCCCATGTATGTTGGAAGGGGCGTCTGTATCTATTGTGCATGACCCACTGCACGGGAGCGGGAGCCCTGAAGCTTAGAGGGAAAGAGAAGAATGAATTTTTCCAGGCGAACCCAGTGGAATATCGAGGAAAGTGAGCTGGCGCGGGCGCATCGGCGACGCCTGGAGGCGGGGTTGCCGATCGCGGACCTGTCGGCGTCGAATCCCACACGTTGCGGTTTTGCGTACGACGCGAATCTGCTGGGGGCGTTGGCGGATGCGCGGGCGCTTGATTACGACCCGCAACCGAAGGGGTTGTTGCAGGCGCGGCAGGCGGTTTGCGCCTACTATGCGGCACATGGGGTGACGGTTGACGCGGAGCAGGTGGTGCTGACGACGAGCACCAGCGAAGCGTACAGTTTCCTGTTTCGGCTATTGTGCGATGCGGGCAGTGAAATTGTGGTGCCGCAGCCGGGGTATCCGCTATTCGATTTTCTGGCCGGGCTGGACGATGTGCGGCTGAAGTTCGCGCCCTTCGTATATGACGCCGGATGGCAGATTGAGCCCGAGGGATTTCGGCTGGCGATTACGCCGCGGACCCGCGCGATTGTGCTGGTGCATCCGAACAACCCAACGGGGCACTTTACAAAGCCGTGGGAAGCGAAAGAGTTGGGGAAGCTGTGCCGGGAGCATGGGCTGTCGCTGATTGTGGATGAGGTGTTTCTAGATTACGGCGTTGCGGGGAGCGAGGCGAGTTTTGCGGCGGGGCTGGAAGGCGTTGCGGTGTTTGTGGTGAGCGGATTGAGCAAGATTGCAGGCCTGCCGCAGATGAAGGTGGCGTGGATTGTGGCGACGGGGCCGGAGAAGGCCGAGGCGCTGGCCCGGCTGGAGGTGATTGCCGATACGTTTCTCTCGATAAATGCGCCGGTGCAGTGGGCCATGGGGACGTGGCTTGGGGGGCGGCAATCGATCCAGAAGCAGATTCGGGAGCGGGTGGCGGCGAACCTGGCGGAGCTGGATCGGCAACTCGCGGGGCTGCCGGCTGTAGATCGGTTGAAAGTGGAGGGGGGCTGGTACGCGGTACTGCGGATTCCGGCGCTGCAGGCGGACGAAAGAACCGTGTTGGAGTTACTGGAGCGCGGGGTCTGGGTGCACCCTGGGTACTTCTTTGGCATGGAGGAGGCGGGATGGCTGGTGGTGAGTTTGCTGGCGCCAAAAGGGGAGTTTGGCACAGGAGTAACGCGTTCAGTTGAACATTTGGGAACGAATCAAGGTGGTAACAGAAAGATGTTTTGACTTCAACCGTTGCTTTATAAAAATCCGCTAAAATTCAGAAAATAAATAATTAAATTCAGTAATAGATCGCGTTCATTACGAGTGAAGGAACGGGTTTGTGCGACGTTCATTACCTATTGTCGTGGCGGGGCCGTGCCCGGGAATCACGCGCGTTTCGTCGGGAAGGGCGAGAAGGCGGGATTCGATGGAGTCGATGATCTGTCCGTAGTCACCGCCGGGCAAGTCGGTGCGGCCGATGCTGCCGGAAAAAAGCGTGTCGCCTGCAAGAACCATTTTGAGCGGAACGAAGTGAAGGCAGACGGAGCCCTGGGTGTGACCTGGGGTGTGGATGACCTGGGCTGGGTAGCTGGGGAGGCCGACCTGCTGGCCGTCCGTGAGGCTCTCGTCTGGCAGAGCGGTTTCCGGGGGGGCGACGCCGAGCCAGGCGGCTTGCTCGTCCATCATGGCGAGGAGGGGCAGGTCGTTTTCGTTGAGGAGAATGGGCGCTCCGGTGATGCGCTTGAGCTTGAGCGCGCCGCCGACATGATCGATGTGGGCATGGGTGATGAGGATCTGCTTAAGCTTGAGGCCAAGCGTCGTAAGGCGCGCGTGAATGCGGCTGACTTCGTCGCCGGGATCAATGACGATGGCATCGCCCGTGGCTTCGTCGCCCAGAAGAGTGCAGTTGCATTGCAGCGGGCCGACGGGGAAGGTTTCGAGGATCATGGAATCATTCTAGAACCGGACAACATAGGCTCGGCCGCGCTTTCGGTTGCCGTCGAGGGCTGGCTTGCTTCCCGTGCGGCGGGTTTGCGGAAGGTGATCGCGTAGAACTTGCCATCTTTCAGTATTTCGAGATGGATATCCTGCATTTCGGGTGGCACCAGGTCTATGGGAACAGTTACTGCCTGCTTGCGGTCCCCGTAGAAACTGCTGGTGTAGGGGATCTTCTCGTAGGTGCTTTTTACGTACTCTTCGGTTTCATCTTCAATCATCAGATGGCCGCCGGGCCTGGTGACGCGGATCATTTCGCGAATTGCTTTTGGCTTGTCGCTGAAGAAGTTGAAGCCGCCGCAGGTGAAGACCACGTCGAAGCTGGAGTCGGCGAAGGGCAGGCTTTCGGCGTTACCCAGGTAGAGATCAGCGTCCAAGTGCCAGCGGCGGAGGTTGGACTGGCAGCGGGTAAGCATTTCGGGAGAAAGATCGAGACCGGAGAGTCTGACGCCGTGGGGCAGATATTTGAAGTTGAGGCCTGTGCCGACTGAAGTTTCAAGGACGGAGTCGCCGGGCTTTACTTCGAGTAGACCCATGTAGTCCTCAAAATAGGAATCCAGGTTCACACCGCGTATAGCGCCGAAGAAACGCTGGGTGTCGTCGTAAAAGCCTCCGATGGTTTCATAGAGGTGGTTGTATTTGCCGTTGTCGCCGGTGAGGTCTTCAGGGCGGAGGAAGGCAGGGATTCCGTTGGGAATGGGGAAGCGCTCGCCGGAGGCGCTGGTCAGGGTTTCAAGGCCTTGTTCGCGGACCAGGCGTAGTGGTTCACGAGTGAAGGGGCTTTGCAACAGAGCAATGGTTGCTGGCCGCTCTGCCCAGAGGCACTTCCGGATGGGGCGGAAGAGGGCCCAGACGCCGAGGAGCAAGGCTCCGCCGAGACAAGTTGCGCCGAAGATTGAGGCGAGAAGCGGTGCCGCATGCGGAAGGAAGGGGCGCGAGCATTCGAGGCCCACGGCAAGAATGAAGCCCGCGGCAAAGACGAAGTTGGTGCCGCGGGATTCGCGATTCCACAACCAGACGAGTGTGGCCGCGAGCCAGAAAATGAGGAACGTGGAAAACGAAATTGTTGAAGCTGCGCCGATGTGTAACGCCGATGCGAGCGAACGAATTGCTACCGCCGCCAGAGGCAAAGGAAGGGTCGCCAGAAATCCCAGCGAACGAGGACTCACCAGCCGGTGAAAGGTGAAGGGTAGAACGCCGAGCACCGCGGCGAGGAGCATCCCGCCTAAAACTGCGAGTGCTTGTTGGGGTTCGGCAAGTGGGAATTTACGCCAGCCAAAGATCAGGCTCGGAACGAGGCTGAAGGCCAGCATCCATAGGAATCCGCGACGCGGTTTTTGGGTGCCTACGAACCAGGCGCCAAGGATGGGGCCGGTCCAGCTTCCGATGAGGGGAACGAAGAATCCGAGGACGAAAAGGCTGGTGACGGTCCAGGCAGCAATTCGCGACCAGCGGCTGTACTGGACTTTTCGCATCGCGGGGGTGGAGCTGGCGGCGGTGGACATTGGGCGGGACTCCTTTGCGTACATGAGCATCGTTTGTACGCGCTGGTCGGGGACCTCCCGAAGACGTTCAGATACTTTTGGCGGCGGGGATGCCGTCGGCGGGTTGCGCAGTTGAAGGTGCCGTGGCGTCGGCGGCAGAAAGCATTGCAAGCGCGGATTCGCTCCAGGCCAATGCGGAGCGAAGTTGTGCAAGGCCGAAGCTGAGCGTGAGCATCCAGAAGGGAAAGCCGGGATTTTGGGAGTTGTGGGCGTGGTCGAGAGGCTCGAGCTCCTGAAGCGTGGCGAGAGTGCGGCGGATTTTGTCCCGGTAATTCTGGATGTGCGCAAAGGAAACGCCGGGCGCTGCATCGTGGCCAAAGAAGAGCTTGAGCAGGAATTCGTCGCGGGGCGGATCGTCGCGGAAAGGGATGGCGAGCCAAGCTTGAAGGTGGGCATGGCCGGCAGGGGTAATTGAATACTCCTGGCGATTCGCGCGGGAGGAAGCGCCGGAAGAGCTGGGGATAATGAGCTTTTCGGCGACCAGGCGCTTGAGTGTTGGGTAGATCTGACCGAAGCTCTCACCCCAGAAGAAGCCGACGCTGGTCTGGATGGTTTTGCGGATCTCGTAGCCGGACTGGTGGGGATGAATGGCGAGAATGCCGAGGATGACGTAGGCTGTCTGGCTGCGCTTCATTATCTAGAAGATATATCTATTAGATAGTATTGTCAATGAAAATCTTCGAGCTTGGTACAGATGAGGCCACTCAAGACAGAAAAGGGCAGGCCTATTTGGCCTGCCCTTGATGGAGCTTGGGAAGTGAGAAGACCGCCGCGGCTTATTTGCCGGACTTGGCTGGGGCTGAGACGGGCGTTTCGTTGTCGAGGACGGAGTGGCCGCGTGCGCCGCCACGGACATAGAGCACGGTGAGGGTGAACGACGTGACCATGAAGATGATGGCGGACCAGGTGGTAAGGCGGGTGAGCACGTTGGCGGCGGCGCGGGGACCGAATGCGGTCTGCGAACCCTGTCCACCGAAAGCTCCAGCCAGGTCGGCGGAGCGACCCTGTTGGAGGAGAACCACTCCGATGAGAAACAGGCTGACAATCACGTGCACAACGACGACGACGTAAAAGAGAATCTGCATTGTTTCAGCAACTTTCCAAGCCGTGTTCGGAGAGCCGAACAGGAGAGTCTTTGGTGCGGAGGAGGGGACTTGAACCCCTATGCCTTGCGGCGCTAGCACCTCAAGCTAGTGCGTCTGCCAATTTCGCCACCTCCGCCCGAGGTGAACCTTTACGAGTATAGCAAAAGTGAACGTTCCGCAGGTGTGAGGAGGGCCGCGCGTTGCAGAGGGTGCTGAACGTTTGCGCTTAAGGATTTGCGGGCATTTTGGCGCGTAGACGCTGTTCGGCGTCGGCGCTCCAGTACTTGCAATCGAGGCGGATAAAGACGGAGGTGTAGGGAACCGTCATGTTCGTTTTGAGCACGAGGATGTGGTATTGTCCTGCGATCTTGTCGATCTCGGTAAGGGTTTGCGCGTGGGGCTGGTATGCGATTGGGTAGTCGTGGAGTATATCGGCAATGTGATTGCGATAAACGGTCACGCCGGGTGCGTCGTCTTCGGGAACAAGGGGCAGTTCGGCGTCCATGGTGATGAGAGGGCGCACGTGAATGGAACGGTTGATGGCATGGAGAACGGCCTGGACGACCTCGAGTTGATCGGCATTGGTCTCGATGGTTTCGATTCCGGGCGCAACCTGGAGAGGGTAGGCCGAGTCAACGACGAGAATCCAATTGCGATGGCCGAGCAGCGGCATGGCATCGGCAACTTTGGCTCGCCATGGGGTGGCAGGAGCTTGCTGCGCGAGGAGCGGTAGCGAAACGGTGAAAGCCAGGATTAGGGCGAGAAGGGAGCGACGCATGGGTTTCCTTTCATGCCTGCGATTGCACAACCAGCGGGTGAGATGGGTCTACAACGATCGGGGTTTCAAAACGAATTTGCAGGCGACGGTCTGCGGTTTGCGTAGTGAGTCGCACGGGATTGTTGCCGGAAGTGACGTTCACCTTGCCGGCGGCGAAGGGTTCGAGGTTGAGGACGCGCAGTGTGATCGAGCCAACCTGCACGGACAGTTCAAGCCGACGTGCGGCCAATGTGAAGCTGCCCCAGGCTGAGGGTGTCGACCAGAAACTGCGGAACGGGCGGATTGCCAGTCGCGGAGCGAGCGTGAGCTGGCTAACGCGCCCATCCCAACCAAAGCCGGACAAAACGGGGATGGCGGCCCAACTTGCCATGGCGCGCGCATAGTGGCGGCCGTATTCGGTTTCATCGAAGGGGTTGGCGGATTCGCCGTCATAACGCTTGCGAACGTTTTCGACGAGCTCGACGCCTTCATTCGCCATGCCATGGGCCATCATGAGCGCGGCCACGGAGTGTTCCATGCCTGTCCAATTTTCTGCGTAGTAGGGCATGGGCACGGCGGGCCGTCCTCCTTTGCTGTAATCAACGACGATGAGAGCGGCTTCACCGTTCAGCGCATAGACACGTTGCGCGGAGGCGTGCCGGCTGAGATCGCGGCGGAGATTGTAGCGGTAGATAGAGCGAAGGGTGGTGCGGATGTGATCGGGATCAAGCAGATCGCCCAGCCCGGCGACCGAGGCCATGTACTGGCCGACGAGTTGATCGGCGTAGCAGCCTCCGCCGACCTGGAAGACTGGGTTCATGCTGTCTTTGGCGCCCATGCCTTCAATGAGGCCCGACGCGATTTGGTTGGCGGGAATGCCGCGCACCTGCTGGATGTAAAACTCGCCGTTGAAGAGATGTTTGTCAATCCATTCTGCGCCGTTGCGGGCCATGCGCTCGCAGTCGTTGGCGAAGTCCTCATCCTGCATGGCGCGACCCATCTGAGCCATGGCACGAAGTGCAGCGAGATACCAGGTGGAGCACATCGGATTGGGGCCGTAGTATTCCACATCGCAGGTGTTGTGCTGCACGCCGTCCATGACGCCGGAGCGACTTGCGTCCCATCCGCCTTTGCGCCAGGCATAGGCCATCGCGCGTTTTGCGGTGGGCCAATACTTGTGGAGAAATGCGTCGTCCCCTGCTAGGGTCCAGTCGAGATAGAGCTTGACGATCTGACCCATCTGGCCGTCGGCAGCGGCGGCGCCCCAGTGCTCGTGGCCGATGGGGAGTTTGTAGCGGAAGTCCATATGGCCTTCGTCGTCGGTGGCGTAGCCGAAGCTGGTTTCGCGCAGGGAGCGGGCGAGCGAGGGGAATAGGAACTGGGTGGCGACCTCGTAATTCCAGACGTGAGTGCAGGTGCCGAAGCCGAGCCCGCCACGATCTCCGCAACCTTCGAAGCCATGGAAGCTGCCGTCGGCAATGCGAAAGGTGGTGTTGGAGACGAGCGTGGTGAGATTCGCAGTGGCCGCGTCTTTGATTGCTGCGGGCAGAGTGGATGTGGTGATGGCCTCGGAGAAAGCGCGTGTCTGCTTTTCCAATTCGGCAAGATTGCTTGCAGCGAAATGCGCGGCTTCCCATGCGTCGGCGAAGCGCGTGGTGTAGTGATTGCCGATCGGTGCGTGCTCCTGGCCCTTGGGCGCTTCCCATCCGCAGCGATTGGGCGTGCGGTTGGGAAAGTGCCAGGCGACGAGGAAACGGAAGCTGCGCTGCTGTCCAGCGGGGATGGTTTGCCGCAGGAGGACGGAGCCGACGGGTGAGGTTTCCGCGGGTGGAGCGGGGGCGCCGAGACTGCCGTTGGGCGCGAAACGCCCGAACCAGAAATCCTGTGGACCTTGACGCCAGACGGCGACGCTGTGCCAGCCGGGAAGGGTTTCGACGGTCGCGCCGTCATTGGGAATTGCAGCGAGAACGAAGGAACCCTTGAGCGGATCGGCATCGGCCAGAGCGGGGTCGGTCATGAGAAGACCGGTAAGACCGTCCGCAGTGCGCTTTTCGTTTTGCCGGCTGTCGGCCGTGCCCACGGGGTTGGTGATGGACCAGGCGATGGCGACTTCGGCAGCGGTCGCTGCGGGATTGCGGACTTGATAATTCAGAATCGCCACAGGCAGACCGGATGCATCGATGTCGAGGGGTTGAAAGGGGGAGAACGCTTCGAGCGTGACCTGCACCGGGCAGGCCGCATCGACGAACGCGATGCGGGAAAGCGGAAAGGCGGCGTGGAAGCGAGCCTCCGCAAAGCGCGGCAGACCGGGGACGTTGGCGAAGCCGAGGCCTTCCTGTTCGAGATCGTACGGGGGCAGAAGCCTGCGCTCGAGCACAGAAGTGAATGGCTCCGCTGCGGCGGTTTTCACCCAGATCGCAGGGAAGGCGTACTCCAGGCGATTGCCGTAGTCGGGCCGGTTGAAGATTTGCCAGTCCTGCAAATTTCCCCGGCCGCCGAGACCGATGCCGCCAGTTCCGATTCCGCCGAGAGGGCAGGAGATGCGAGAAAGGTGCCGGCCGGTGAAGATGCGGGGGAAAGCGAGGGTCTCTCGCACAGCGTCTTTGGGTGGTGCCTCTGCGTTGGATTGCGCTGCGGAATTTTGCGGCGCGGCGACGATGGGGGGAACGGCTGCACCGGCGACCGTTGTGGCAACGGCGGACTTGAGAAAATCGCGGCGGGTTGCTCGCGGGCTCATCGATGATGCCTCCACTCTTCAGCGGATCAGTTGAGCAACGGGCATCCCGGCGTGTCAAGCGATTGCGATCAATGGCCGAGACGCTGCATCCATGCGGCGAGAGCTTTCTGGTCTGGTGTGCCGGCGGCGTGGGTGTTTTGGACGTTGGCACGCTCTTCGGGTTTGCGGTTCTGGCTGATTTTGAATTTGCCCTCGATGCGTGCAATGGGGATGCGAAAGCCGACGATGCCGGAGAGCATACTGTGGCGAAATCCGGTGGGAAGGTTATGCCAATGCTCGGCGTAAACGGGCTCATTGACCGCGATCAATCCCTCGAGCAGAGCTTCCTTGCCGGGGTCGTCTTCCACCAGCTCAAGGGTGCCGTAGGCATGCACGGCGATGTAATTCCACGTGGGGACGGAGAGCTCTTCGACATAGAACGTGGGCGAGACGTAGCTGTGGGGGCCGGGAAAGACGACGAGAGTTTCGTGGCTCGCGAGGGATTTCCAATGGGGATTGGCTTTGGCGAAGTGGCCTTCGATGAGGCCGTGCTCGCCTTCGTCCTTCACGACGAGGGGAAGATGCGTGGCGACGGGATGCCCATTCGCATCGGGACCGAAGAGGATGGCGAACGAATTGTCGCGCATGGCTTCGATGAGGATTGCGCGATCGGCGACCTGGTTGAATTTTGGCGTGTACATAGCGCTCCTACTGAATGCGCTCGAAGCGGAAAGCGCCTTCGCGCAGTGCATGGCTTATGGCGGTTATGTGGGTGGCGCCACGGGTTTCAAGAGTGACGTCGATGACAGTTTCGCCGAGACTGACACCGTAGTAGGCGCGGTTGTGCACGGTCTCAACGATGTTGGCGCGTTCCTGCGCGAGGATCTGGGTGAGGTTGAGCAGAGCGCCGGGACGGTCCTGCAGATAAACGCGGATGCGCAGGAGGCGTCCGTCTTTGACGAGGCCGCGCTCAATGATCTTGGCGAGAAGCGAGACGTCGATGTTGCCGCCGCAGACGAGTACCACGGTACGGCGGTGTCGGAGATTGGTCTTGGCCTGCACGACAGCGGCGAGGGCCGCGGCTCCGGCACCTTCAGCGAGGGTCTTCTCCTGCTCGAGGAGCATGAGTATGGCGCTGGCGATTTCTTCATCGTCCACGGTAACAATTTCGTCGACATAGCGGGAGACGAGGGGCAAGGTGACGTCGCCTGCGCGGCGCACGGCGATACCGTCGGCTATGGTGGCTTCGGGGCCGATGGTGACGGGCTTGCCGGCTTCGCGGGCGCGCAGCATGGAGGGAAGTTTTTCGGGCTCGACGCCAATGACGCGAATCTTGGGATTGGTTTCCTTGAGGGCGCAGGCGATGCCGCTGATGAGGCCGCCACCGCCGATGGGAACAACCACCGCTTCGATGTCGGGAACCTGCTCGAGAAGTTCAAGGGCGATGGTGCCTTGTCCGGCGATGACCTCGGGGTCGTCGAAGGGATGAATAAAGGTACAGCCTTCTTCGAGGCGGCGGCGCAGGGCTTCTTCGCAGGCTTCGTCGTAGCTATCGCCGTAGAGAATGACTTCCGCGCCGTAGCTGCGGGTAGCGGCCACTTTGACCAGCGGTGTAGCGAGGGGCATGACGATCTGTGCGCGAATGCCACGGGCAGCGGCGTGAAAGGCGACTCCTTGTGCGTGATTGCCGGCGCTGGCGGCGATGACGCCACGCTTGCGTTCGGACTCGGACAGGGTGAGGAGCTTGTTGAGTGCGCCGCGTTCCTTGAAGGAGCCAGTGCGCTGGAGGTTTTCGAGTTTCAGATGCAAAGGCAGGCCGACTAATTCAGACAAATGATGGGAGAGATGGCACGGCGACATGTGAATGGCTTCGCCGATGCGCGCTCGCGCGACCTGGATGCTGGAAAGGGATACGGATTGCAAGGGAACTCCTCAAATGAAAGATGAGATGGAAATTGAAAGCCACCTGCCGCGCTTGCGGGAGGTGGCCTGGATTGCTGCTTCCTTCGTATCCAGTAATCAGGCCGGAATTCCCGCGCGCATGTTGTGCATGCTAATTCGGAAGGGAGAATGCGGCCGGGCGCAACAATGTGCCGGTGTGGGGATCGAAGCTGCGCAGGGAGTATGCATGATCTTGATTGCAGTACAGCAGAGGGGCGGGAGCGGAGTCAAGGCAACCGCGCGGCGTAAGACAACCTACTGGGCGCGTCTTGGAGCTTGGCGAGCGGTATTGAGAGCCCGATCGAGGAAGCCAGAGAGAACGAATTCAAAGCCGCCGCCGCGGGAATCGGTGCGCACCACTTTCGAATGGACGGTGATGGCGTCGCCGGGATTCTCACCCAACGTGCCCGCCTTTTGCAGTGTCATGCGAACGATTGTGCCGGGCATCCATGTGTCGTCCATGTGCATGTAGAAGCCGGTGACGCTGACGTTTTCGATCTGGTGCGGACGCGGAGCGCCACCGGTGAAGAAGTAGGCGACGAGATCATTCACGTCGAGCCGCGCGGCGCGGCGGCGATCGCGCGGACTGCTGCCGGCGCGGGAACTTGAATCGGGGGCGAGCCAACGCTGGAGCCGATTGCCCAACGACGATTTTCGCTTCGCGACGGATTCGATTTTAGGTTTCCTGCGCAGTGCCTGAATCGTTTGCTGGGGCGCGGCTGGCTTAGCCGTCAAATGCGTGGGGACGTTGGAAATGAGCGCGCCTGAAGAGGGAGGGGTGGGTGCGGGCTTCGCTGCAGGAGCAGGAGGTGGCGCCGCGATCAAATCGGGGTGGACTTCGATAATACGAAGAGGCAACGCGAGTTGTGCTTCGCTCTTTGCTTCCACGGCAGGTGGGATGGGCAGCTTAGGGATAGCGGGTGCAGAAGTGGGTGCGGGTTGCGCTGCGGGCCTGGTCTCGGCGGGTGCAGAAGCGACTTGAAGGGACGGGGCCGGCGCTGAAGCGGGAGTCGGAGTGTTGAACGACTGGGCGGTAAGGAAGCGGGCAAGGGGGTCTCCGCTCTCGATCGTATCGGCGATTGAAGTTGAGGATGCAGCTGCGATACTCGGCGCGGGCAACAGTGGTTCAGGTTGCGGTGCCGGCAGGGGCGGGGCGACTTCAATAGGGGGTGCGGGGTGTTGAGGTTCCGGCGCTTTCTTCTGCGCTTCAACGATGATGAGTTGATCGCCGGGGCTGGTTTGCGAAAGCGCAATGGAGTTAGGCGGCAGAAGCAGGGCGCTCTCGGGCGCTCCGTCGAAGGGAGTGAACTCGCCGTCGACCGACAAGGCGACGACGTGAACCACGCGATGATCCTTGTCAAGATAGATCAGGTCGTAAGGAGACAGGGCGCGGGCAACAGGGATGGCCTTGAAGTTAGTGAGCCAGGCGCCGGTATGGGCTTCTGAACTCAAACCTTCGATGAGAAATTTGAGAACCTTGAGTGGCTCAAGCGCGGCGTCGGAGATAGAGACATCCAAGCTGAGGAAAGATCCCCGGCTCTTGTTGAATGCGCAGTATCTCATCGGTTCCATACGCCCTCGTCTGTGTTGCAGATCCCGGTCCGCTGAACGGAATTGGGACCTGTTCGTCCCAGGAATTGCCGCCAACGCAAACTGCCGGTTCCGTGCACCTCGGCGAGTTTTCCCGGACGACTTGGAGGGAAAGCCCCATTCGTCCCTTCAACAAAGCATAGAAGGGCACACTGCGGTGTGCCCTTCAGATCGTGCGGACCACAGTACGGCTGTGGTCTAGAAACAAAGGGAATCGTTAGCACACCAGTGGCCTCAATTTCGCATTGGTCCTGCATCGACGTCAAGGACGAAGAGTGATTTGGTCACTGGTTTGCATATATCTCATTGACTGCAAATTTGAAGAAAGAGAAGAGGTATTTGATCGCTCAACTTAGGGAATTAGTCGATAAGAGAGCGTTCAGGTTGCAGGGCGACTTCGAGCGAAAGCTGTCTCTTTTCAAGCGCGATGCGGCGGAGATGAAACTGGAAGTAGACGAAGGAAAAGAAGAGAGTGAGCAGGACGTTGAGGCGCAGACCTATCGGCTCGCGGCGATTGTAGTGCTCGAGCAGATCTTCGCGCACCTCGTAAATGACGACGATCCAGAGGAGCCAGGAGAACAGGAATCCGGTAGCGAGAGAGGCAAGCGCCCAGTAGAGGGATAGCGATTGGGGGACGATTTTGCGGAGCCAGACGCAAAGGTA
>Ga0265339_10000075_pt1 | contig 85133 bp, 78 predicted proteins | sample 4CB219metaG_FD_202085 | JGI IMG/M metagenome (GOLD analysis project Ga0265339, IMG submission 202085) | Rhizosphere microbial communities from Carex aquatilis grown in University of Washington, Seatle, WA, United States - 4-CB2-19 metaG | ecosystem: Host-associated > Plants > Roots >...
CTCGATCTGCCCGGCGCCATCAAGAGTCTCAATGTCTCGAATGCCGCCGCGTTGGCGCTCTACATCGCAAGCCGCGCCACCAGATAAAAAAAGGCCCGCGCAATGGCGGGCCTTCGCATTTTTGCTGTGCAGCGCGCGTCGGCTTAGCGATAGACGCGATGCATCATCGGCCGGCCATAGACACCGCCGCGATAGACGACGTGGCGCGGTCCGATGTAACCCCGGCGCATGCCGTAGCCGTAGCGGACGCCATAGCCGCGCCAGAACACGCGACGATGGGCGTAGCCGTAGCGGTGATAGCCATAGCCGTATCCCGAACGGTAAGGGTACGACCCCGGCACGACGTAGGAGGCCGACGGCATCCAGGTGTGGTACGGCGTCATGATGCCGGGACCAGTGTAATCCGGACCCTGGTTGACTACGTAGATCGGAGCCGGCGCGATGGCGATCGCCTCGACTGCCGGTGCGTAGTTGACAAAGCCGCCGCCGCAATGGCCGCAGGCACCCCATGCGCCGTACACGACAGGTGCGGGCGCCGGCGCAACCGGCTGCGCATAAACCACAGCCGCTGTGGGTGTGCCGCAGTGGCCGCAGCCGGATGCGTAGGTGACGGGCGCATAGACGATCGGGGCTTCAGCGACTCCCCAGCCGCAGCAACCCGCGGATGCCGCCGAGCTGATCCCGGCGGTGAAGAGCGTAGCAAGAACGGCAAGTACGACGCGGTGATGAGACATTGATACTCCTTACGACGCAGCCTCCGTGAGGGAGGCGGATGAAGACAGACCGCCGCAGCGGACCGCCGGACAAAAGCTGACGACGTTTTCGATCGTCACCTCAACGGTTGCGACCGCCGCGCTGCGGACCGAAATTCACGTTCGGCTCGACAATCATCGGCGTCTGCTGGATGGACTGAGGATCGGTCGCCGGCGTCGGCGCCGATTCACTCGACCAGTAGCGATAGAAAGTGGGTGCCGGCGGCGGCAGCCGGCGATTGGCCGGCGGCGTGATTTCGAGGCGGCCGTAGCCGGGACGGCGTCCGTCCGCCGGGTAATAGCCAGGCACGCCATTAGGCACGGGATTCAAATAAGGCCGCCAGATCACGGTGGGCGCGACCTGATTGGGCCGGTCGAGCCCGAATTCGCCCTCGACGATGCCCCAAGAAGATTCGATGCCGTTGATGTAAACGGGCACGCCCGGCTTCCCGGGCACGATGATTTGCGGCTCGCGCTGAGCAAACGCGGCAGTAGCGGATACGACCAACAACAAGGCCGCAAGGGGCAAACGCATACGCAACCCGTACAAACAACAGCCGTTCGGGCGCATTGTAGGGAAGTCGCCGGCCGAATTCGTTTATAGCAGCGTCATTGGGGCGAGGAATTATTTGGTAACATTAACTGCGCCCTACTCGTTCGGCGCGAGCAGGCTACCGATCGTCGTGCCAGATAAGATGCCGGGCAATAACGTTGCGCAGCGCGGCGGCCGCAGCGCACAACAACGCAAAGCCGAGCGCCGCCACAGCGACATCGGTGAGATGATTTGTTAAGTTTTCGGCCGGCGCCGGGCGAAACGGATTTAAGGTCTTCAACAGACCGGCGAGCGCCCCGATGCCGCCTCCGCAAAGGGCGGCGTAGGCGATATTCCATGGGCGCGCCGAATCCCGAAACCGAAAGAGCGATGGCAGCGGCATGGCTACGAACCGCCGACTGCGCGGACCCGCCGCGGCGGACGCGGCGCTATTCGGCGGCCACGGCGTGCGCCGCGCGCCGCTCCTTGATACCGGTCAGATCCGGCAAAACCAAACGGAGCAATTCGGTATCGTCGCGCGCCACGATGTCGACGTGCTCGCCGTCTTCGACGTGCAGTGCCGTCAGCGGCCGATAACCTTCGTGCTGCGCTATTCCCGAGCCCGACAGCACCAGATAAACGCTGGCGCCCTCGGCGCGATAAATCGTACCACGTTCGAAGCTGACGATCTCGGCTCCGCACTGACGCTCGGTGAAGGTACCGAGCGGCCTGTGCATCACGCCCGGCATGCCGGCAACCGGCAACCATTCATAATGCGACGGATCGACCATGATCGGATCGCGATAGCGCGGCTTCGGATATTCCATGCGTTCGCCGTGCGCGTGCTCCCAGATCGCCTGGTAGCCGTCAGTGTTGCGGCGGCCTTCGACATCATCGTTGCGGCGGAAAATGCCGCCCTCGAATGTGCCGTATTTCTTCAGCTCTTCGGTGCCGGCATAGACTTCCTCACGCGACAGATATCCGCTGCCGCTGGCGCCGCCGAATTGCAGCACCGCGGTGACCGAGCGACCCTCCGAGCTTTGCGGACCGTAGGCCGCGCCTTCGGGAAAGTAACCGAAGCTGCCGGCCGCCATCTTGCCGTTGCGATCGAAATTCATCGTGCCTTCGATCTGAAAGCGGAACTGATCGAAATTGTGCCGGTGGCGCGGCGAGGAGAAATCGCCTTCAAGTTGTCCTATGTTGAACTGGAAATTCCCTGGCGTGCCGGGCGCGCCGTTCAGCAGGTGCCTGTAATGGAACGTTCCGCCGCGATGCTGCAGGCCGCGCTTCCATTCCACTGTATCGGCATGAACAATCTTCATGGCGCTGTCCCCTGAATTGAGCTTCTTGCCCGCGGAAATGGGCCCAACGCAACGATTTTAGTGCGTCTTGCCGCCAATGTCAGCCCGAACTCAATACCCGCTGGGGACAGCGCAGGTTGCCCCGCCCGGACGCAACCTCAGCGCGGGCACGGCGATATGTCGCAACACACTTCTAAGTGCCGATATATCCTGCATTCGGCGGCCGGCGTTTCGCCCCCTGCTCAATAGGGTTCGTCTTGATCGAGTTTTACAATCGGGCGCCGCGCTGGCAGGCGGGCACATTGTCCTCTAACATCAGTCCAGGTCGTGTGGGAGATCATGAATTCTGCAAGCTGACCCCCGGCGCACGGGATCGCGCAGCGAGACCGGCGTCGTGGGTAGGCTTGCGCGAATGAGCATAATCAATGGATCCGAGCGTACTGCATTCCGTCGGTGGCGCGTTCCACACGTACGTGCACGATTTCTCCGACGGCGCGGGGCTGGCGCTGCATTCGGCGCACACAGCGCTGTTCATCATCCTCAACCCGACCCGCCTGCTCTATCTGTTCGCGGGCGTGTGCATGGGTCTCGCGCTTGGCATCCTGCCGGGCATCGGCGGCATCGCCGGTACGGCACTGCTGCTGCCCTTCACCTATGACCTCGATCCGCCGACCGCGTTTGCGCTGCTCCTTGGACTGGGCGCGACGACCACGACCGCCGATCCGATAGCGGCGATTCTGTTCGGCGCTCCGGGACACGCCGCATCGGCGGCAACGACGCTCGACGGCTATCCGATGACGCGGCGCGGCGAAGCCGGGCGCGCGCTCGGGGCCTCTTACATGGCAGCCCTGATCGGCGGCCTGTTCGGCGCATTGCTGATGGGCATCGCGTTGCCAATCATGCGGCCGATCATTCTCTATATCGGTTCGCCCGAATTGCTTGCGATCGCGGTGTTCGGCATTTCGATGGTCGCAGTCTTGTCGGGCAATGCGCCGCTGCGTGGGCTGACCTTCGCGTGCTTCGGCATGATGCTGCGCATGATCGGCACCGACCCGCAGTCGGGCACGCTGCGCTGGACCATGGGCACATTATATCTGTGGGACGGACTGCCGCTGGTGCCGCTGACGCTCGGTATCTTCGCGCTGCCGGAACTGTGCGATCTCGCGATCGGCCGCATGGCGGTGGTGCAGGCGGGGCAGACGCTCGACACCAAGACCGGCATGCTGCTCGGCATCAAGGACTGCATCGACAACTGGTTCTTGATTCTGCGCTGCTCCTGGATCGGCTCGGCGATGGGCGCCATTCCCGGTATCGGCGCCTCTGTGATCGACTGGATCTCCTACGGCCACGCGCTGAAGACGGAAAAGGACGCGGCAAAGACGTTCGGCACCGGCGACGTGCGCGGCGTGATCGCCGCCGAGAGCGCCACCAACGCGCGCGAAGGCGGGGCGCTTGTCCCCACCGTCGCTTTCGGAGTGCCGGCCAGCGCCGGCATGGCGATCCTGCTTGGCGCGTTTCTCATCCACGGCCTGGTGCCCGGGCCAGACATGCTGACCAAGCATCTCGACCTGACCTATTCGATGGTGTGGAGCATCGCCATCGCCAACATCCTGGGCTCCGGCCTGTGCTTCGCCTTCAGCGGACAGCTCGCAAAAATCGCGACGCTCCGTTACACGCTGTTCATGCCGGGCGTGCTCAGCTTGGTCTATATCGGGGCGTTCGAGGCGACGCGGAACTGGGGCGATCTGTTCTCGCTGTTGTTCTTCGGCATGCTCGGCTGGGCGATGAAGCATTTCCGCTGGCCGCGGCCGCCGTTCGTGCTCGGCTTCATTCTCGGCGAGCCGATCGAGCGCTACATGTTCATCTCGATCGAGCGTTACGGCGTCGGCTGGATGGTCAAACCATTCGTTCTCATCATGTTCAGCCTGGCTGCGCTCTCATTGCTGGGGCCGCTCCTGCAGGATATTCGATCTCGCGCTCCACAAATGGCCGTTGCCGAGACACACGTTCCATATACGGGATGGCTCGTCAGCTTCTGGCTTGGCCTGAAAAGGACCTGGTCCGGTCTTAAGGTCATGGTGACAAATTTTGGCACGCCACGGTTTGCGACCGATAATCTGTTTCCGGCGGCGCTGTTGATCCTGTTCGTGGTGATGTTGTCGCAGTCGTTCGACTGGGCCTTCGCGGCCCGTATCGTGCCCACAATCGTCGGCATCGGCGCGATCCTGTTCTGCTCGCTGAGCCTCGTTAACGAAATCTTCGGTGTGCACGAGCGCACCGCCACCGCGGGCGCCGCGGGCGCCGAACCGGACAGCACGGCGCCCAAGCGAATTCACATGGACATCGCGTCGAAGACCGCGCATCTGCCCGGCGCTACGGTGCTGGGCCGCGGCTTCCAGTTCTTTGGCTGGATGGCCGGCGTCATGCTGTTGATGTGGATCATCGGGCTCATTCCGGCGGTGCCCATCTTCATTATTTCCTATATGCGGCTCGAAGGGCGCGAGAAATGGCGGATCGTCATTCCGATGGCGGCCTGCGTCGTGGCCCTGATCTACGTCGTGTTCGACCAATTGCTGGCAATCCCCTGGCCGCCGACATTGCTGGGCACCTTCTTCCCGATCCTCAAGGCGATCCCGAGTGTGTAGACGCGGTCTTTCGCCTTCGCGGCGACCGTAACTGGACCGCCCGAGTGGCCATGCGTGCTAACATCGCGGCCGAACTGCGCCGCGAGCCGCGATGAATTCGATGGAAGCGCAAACGTCAGCCGCGACGGCCCGTCCAGCGCGCGGGACGGCGGAGCCTCCCCGCCACCAGGACGATCGACAACTGGTCAGCCGGCTGCTGCTGTTCTTCGGTCTCGTTTATGTGGTCGAGGGCCTCGGCCAGGTCGTCGGCCTGATCTCGCAGCCGCTGGCATACTATCTGAAAGAAGTGCACGGCTGGACGCCGTTGCAGGTCACCGCCTTCGTCACGGTCTTCAGCCTGCCCTGGGTGATCAAGCCGGTTTACGGCCTTGTTTCCGATTTCCTGCCGCTGTTCGGCTACCGGCGCAAAAGCTACCTGCTCATCGCCAACGTGGGCGCGATTGTCGGCTATTTCTGGGTCACGCAGATCAACGAGCCGCACCTGCTCCTGATCGCCCTGATGCTCACCGCCTACGCCATGGCGATCTCGAGCACGCTGTGCGGCGCGGTGCTTGTTGAAAACGGCCAGCGGCTGCACGAGAGCGGAACCTTCGTCAATCAGCAATGGCTGTGGTTCAACGCCGCCGCCATGGCGGCCGCCATCACCGGCGGCGCGCTCGTGCAGTATCTGCCGCCGGCGTCCGCCCTGCACGTCGCCGGCGGCATCGTCGCCGTCGCGCCGCTGGCCGTCATTTTCGGCACGCTGTGGCTGATCCCGGAACGAAAAACATCGATCAACATCCAGGGCATGAAGGACACGCTTGCCGGACTTAAAGCCTCATTCAAGCGGCGCGAGTTGTGGGTGATCGCGGTCTTCATCTTTCTCTATTATTTCAGCCCGGGCTTTGCCACGCCGCTCTACTTTCACATGACCGACAATCTGAAATTCTCGCAAGGCTATATCGGCATTCTGGGCTCGATCGCCTCAGCCGGCTGGGTGGTCGGCGCCCTGCTCTATCGGCGGTTCTTCGGCGGCTTGACGCTTAAAAGCCTGCTCAACGTCAGTATCGCTTTCGGCGCCGTGACGACTGTGGCCTATCTGCTGCTCGGCAGCGCCACCTCCGCCGCCATCCTGAATTTTTGCAGCGGCTTTGCGGCCATGCTCGCCACCGTGGCGACTCTGACGCTGGCGGCCGATTATTGCCCGCCGCGCGCCGAAGGCTTTGCCTTTGCGGTCTTGATGTCGATCATCAATCTGGCGACCGCGAGCGCCGACAACGTCGGCTCGTTTCTCTATACGCATGTTTTCAACAAGAACCTGACGCCGCTCGTCATCGTCTCAGCGGCCTTCACGGCGTTTGCGTTCGTACTGGTGCCGCTGTTGCGGCTCGGCGACAAGCGGCAGGGCGAGCCGGCGACGGCCGGCACCGCCGTGGAACCGGACGGTCCGGCATTGCGTTGACATGCGCCCCATCGTCGGGCCTGCCGTCTGGAGTGCCAGATCATGCGAAAGATCGGCGCTTGTCTCGCCGTCGCCGCGCTCGCGGCGACCGCCCTGTCGCCAACGCCCAGCGCGGCGTTCGGCCTCAATCTCGGGCCGATCCATCTCGGACTCCCCTTCTTCGGCTTTCGGCATCGTCATCATGCGCCCCGGCATCGTCTGGCGCTGCATCGTCGGGGTGCCGGCATCGACGCCAGGACAAATTTGGGCGTTCCAGCCGCCGTCCCCGCGCCGAGTGCCGAGCCGGTCGCGTTGCATCCCGCCGCGGCACTTCCGGGACTGCTCGATGCGATCTTCTGGCCGGCCGAAGCGCCGCAATGGCCGTTCAGCTATGATGCGCTGTTCCGCAGCGCTTTCGCAAAGACTGCCCAAGACAATGCGGGTCAGGCCTGTCAGCATCCTGATCGCACGACAGCACTCGTCGGCCGCATCGGCGTCGAGGTGCGCCCAACCGCGGCGCAGCAGCCGCTCTTACAAAAGCTCGGCCAATCCTTGGGCATGGCATCCGGGTATATGGCCAAGGCATGCGCGCAAGCGCTTCCGCCGCAGCCGGTCGCCCGCCTCAAATTGATCCAGTCGCAGCTCCAGTTATTAACGATGGCGATCGATGTCGTGCGGCCGCCGCTTGCCCAATTCGAACAGTCGCTCGACGCCAATCAGAAAAAGCAGTTCGCGGCCATCAAACCCGTCGACAGCAACCCGGCGTGCGGCGCGGCACCGATCCCAACCGAATGGGCGGTCGACGAGATCGATCACTCTGTCCAACCGGATGACGCGCAGCGTAGCGCGCTCGCCGGCCTGAAACTGACCTTCGCCAGCATCGCGGGCGACCTCCACGCGCATTGTCCAGACCCAATACCGGCGACGCCGCTTGCCCGCCTCGAAGCGCTCGAAGCCCGTCTCGACGCCAGCTGGCGCGCGGCCTTGGCCATGCAGGTTGCGCTTGACCAGTTCGAGACCCAACTCAACAATCAGCAGCGAACGCGCCTCGAGGCGATGAACCTGGCGCAAGCGTATTGAGGAGCGATGCCGTGGCCCATGAGACGCCCAATGAAGATGACCGCCCGACCGAAGACGACATCGCCCGCCAGAAACTCGGGCCCCGCGGCGTGCCGGGCGGCGTGGACACGGCGAAAATGACGCCGCAGAACGAGAAGAACACGCCGAGGTCCGGCAAGTTCGACGGTCACACCGCGTAGTCCGCCTCTCAGTTCTGGAAAAAGCGGTTTTTCGGCCGCGGCAGACCGAGATTCTCGCGCAACGTTGCGCCCTCGTATTCAGTGCGGAACAGGCCGCGCCGCTGCAATTCGGGCACGACGCGATTGCAGAAATCCTCCAAACCGCCGGGCAAATACGGGAACATCACCGTGAACCCGTCCGAACCCTCGGTTTCCAGCCACTCCTCCATCTCATCGGCGATGCTTTGCGGCGTCCCAAGCATGGCGAGGCCCGAATAGCCGCCGAGCCGCTGTGCTAACTGCCGCACCGTCAGATTTTCGCGCCGGCCGAGGTTGATGGCACGTTCGCGGCCGCTCTTCGAGGCGTTGCTTTCTGGAATGTTGTCGGGCAGCGGCTTGTCCGGATCGAATTTTGCGGCGTCGTGGCCGAGAGCGATCGACAGCGAAGCGATGGCGTTGGCGTAATTGACCAGACTGTCGAGCCTGGCGCGTTTGGCCTTTGCCTCCTCGACCGTGTCGCCGACGACCACGAAGCACGCCGGCAATATTTTCATGTGATCGCGGTCGCGCCCGAGCTTTTCCATCCGTCCTTTCACGTCCGCATAGAATTTCTGACCGACGGCAAGATCGCTCTGCGCGGTGAACACGGCTTCCGCGGTTTCGGCGGCGAGTTGCCGGCCCGAGTCCGAGGCCCCGGCCTGCACGATGACCGGCCAGCCCTGCACTGGGCGGGCGATATTGAGCGGGCCGCGCACCGACAGATATTTGCCCTTGTGATCGAGCACGTGCATTTTCGACGGCTCGAAGAAAATGCCGTCGTCGACATCGCGCACGAACGCATCGTCGGCCCAGCTGTCCCATAATCCGGTGACGACGTCATAGAACTCGCGCGCGCGGCGGTAGCGTTCGCTGTGTTCCATGTGCTCTTCGAGGCCGAAATTGAGCGCGGCATCGGGATTGGAGGTGGTGACGATATTCCAGCCGGCGCGGCCGTTGCTCAGCCAGTCGAGCGAGGCGAAGCGGCGGGCGATGTGGTATGGCGCGTCGAACGTGGTCGAGCCGGTGGCGACCAGGCCGATATGGTCGGTCGCCTGCGAGAGTGCCGAAAGCAGCGTGAACGGCTCGTACGATGTTGCCGTATGGCTGCGCTTGAGCGCGTCCATCGGCATATTGAGCACGGCCATGTGGTCGGCCATGAAAAACGCGTCGAATTTGGCGCGCTCCAGCGCCTGAATCGATTGCTTGATATGGGCGAAGTTGAAATTCATGTCCGGCCAGGCGCCCGGATAGCGCCAAGCGCCGGTGTGAATGCTGGCCGGACGCATGAATGCGCCGAGATGCAGTTGGCGTCGCGAAGACATTTTGGAAATCCTTTGACGGCAGTCGCTGCCGCTAATGTAGAGCGGCCGGGACGCCGGCGAAAGCACCAGCCGTTTTAAACGCTGGTTGCGGACCGTCGCATGTGGGCCTGCCAATCCTATCCGACATGGCCCTTCTTGGCCGGGCGAATCTGCATGGCGCCGAAACCTGCATGCCCTTGCAAATCGATCGCCATCACGCCAGCTTGAACCGAACGACAGTGTGCAAATAAGATTTGGAGCGTTTCTAAAATGTCCGCCTCCGCCCCGACGGTTGATACTGCTGCGCCGGCCGCCGATCCGCGTGCGCCGCGCCGCGTGCGCCATCAGCCGCGCCGCCGTACGCTCACGATCAAGCAAGTCGACAGGATTGCCGCGCACATGATCCGCGTCACGTTGACCGGAGACCTCGAGGGCTTTAGCAGCCTCGGCTTCGACGATCATATCAAGTTGTTCTTTCCCGACGGCACACTCGACGCCGCGGGTACTCCCAACACGCTCAGCCGCGATTTCACGCCACGCCGCCACGACGCCGTCGCGAATATTCTTGAGATCGACTTTGCCCTGCACGATGCCGGACCGGCAACGCGCTGGGCCGCCCAGGCAAAGCCCGGCGACGTGCTCAACGTTGGCGGACCGCGCGGCTCCTTTATCATTCCAACGGATTTCGACTGGCATCTGTTGGTCGGAGACGAAACCGCCTTGCCGGCGATCTCGCGACGGCTCGCCGAACTGCCCGCGAATGCACGCGTTCTCGTCGTCGGCGAGATCGACGGCCCCGCCGACCAAGTTGCGCTCGCGACGAAGGCCGATGCGACCGTGGTATGGGCGCACCGTAACGGCGCCGCGGCTGGCGAAAGCGACGTGCTGGCCAAAAAACTCGCGACCTTGAAATTCCCTTCGGGCGACTACTATGCGTGGGTCGCCTGCGAGTCGCTCACGGCGAAGGCGCTGCGTCAGCAATTGATCGCCGATCACGGCGCCAACCCGAAATGGATGCGCGCCGCCGGCTACTGGCGCCGCGGCGCCGTCGCCATCCATGACGTCTTCGAAAGCTGACGACGCAACGCGTTGTCGGCGTCGCTAAAGCGTGGCCAGCACGATCTGGGTCGCCGATTTGACCAAGTCCACGGCGGTTCCGAGCTGATCCGGGAACACCAGGAAGTAGACGACAAAACCCAACGGCGTTACGACCAAGAGCCATTCTCGCATGGGGCACCCCCAGCGCGTTTAGCCCTTCCCCGACATCAGGGATTGTGCGTACCAGTTTCCTGCCAATTGATGAATGCAATCGGTGGATTTGTTCGGATCTCATGGCCAAGATATCGCTTCCGTCATCGCTTCAGTCGGTGACATTTCCGTCAGACGGGCTGCGCCTGTCCGGTGTTGTCCACATTCCCGAAAATCTGCTCCCCGATGAGCGTCGCCCCGCCATCGTTATGATGCACGGCTTCGGGGCCAACATGAATGGCGGGCCGGAATGGGTCTGCCGGCAATTCGCCGCGTGGGGCTATGTGGCGCTGCGTTTTGACTTCCGCGGCTGCGGCGAGAGCGAAGGACCGCGCGGCCGCGTTATTCCATCCGAGGAAGTTGCCGACGCAATCAGTTCCGTCAGCTACATGGCGGCGCGCAAGGACGTCGAGCCCGGCGCAATCGCATTGTGCGGCTCGAGCCTCGGCGGCGGCGTGGCTGTACAGGCGGCGGGAATGGATACCCGTGTCGCAGCTGTGATCGTCGAGAACGGCGTCGCCAACGGCGAGCGGATGATGCGCGGGATGCACACCGAGCAATCGTGGCGAAAATTTCGCGCGCTGCTTGACGAGATCGCGCGGGAGCCTGCCGGCGCAAGCACGAGAATGATCCACCGTTTCGACATGTTCGAGATGCCGAAGACGCTTCAGGTCAATCTCCGGTCGAACGACTCGCTGATGCATTTTACCGCCGACACCGCGCTCGGTTTCTTTGCGTTTCAGCCCGAAGAATTCGCCGCCGCGATTGCACCTCGGCCGCTGCTCATCCTGCACAGTGCGCGCGACAGCGTGACCCAATATGAAGAGGCATTCAGCCTGGTTCGTCACGCCAAAACGCCCGTCGAGCTGCATCTGCTCGATGGGACCGATCATTTCATGTTCGTCAACGCCGATCCGCGCGTGGCGATAACGCTACGGACCTGGTTTGACCGCTATTTCCCGGCGCGGCGCTCGGCGGCATCGTGTTGAACACGGCATTCGCCATTCTTACTGTGGCGGTGCTGTTGGGCGCCGCGATTGCCCTACAGTATCTGCGCGGCGGAGCGTCTCATTCGGTGCCTTGGCCATTCGCCGCCCTGCACGGGCTTATCGGCATTGGCGGGCTGTGCTGTCTGGTCCTTGCGCTGCGCGGGCCGCCGCGCGGCCTCGAGCAGGGGACCGCTTCGTTCGGCATCATCGCGGCCGCGCTTCTGGCGTTCGCGGCGCTTGCCGGGCTCGGCACTCTGCTGATGCGGCGCGGCAAGGGACAAAGCGCCGGGACACTGATCGGAGTGCATGCCACGCTCGCCATCGGCGGTTTCGTCGTGCTCGCCGCTTATCTCATGGCTTGAGCGCCGCCCGGCCTTCAGGCCGGGTGGCTCGTCGTATTCGCCGTGAACATCGCCGGCGTCCCCGACTGGGCTATCGCCTGGTTGAGTGGCGACGTGGTGTCGAGCGCTCCGTTGGCCGGCGCAAACGCAGCCATCGCTTGCGTCAGCTGGCTCAACGAGGCGGGCGCGATGCCAGCCGTCTGCCACTCCAGCCCAACCTGCCCCATCGGCGCGGCCGAGGTGATGGTATTGTGGCTGATGTCATAGACCTCGAACGCGCCGGTATTGGTATTGCGCATCAGCATGTCGGTCTCGTTGGCATTGCCGGAGAAATCGCCGAAGCCTGCGACCTGCCATTCGAGCCCGACCTGCCCCATCGGCGCCGCCGAGGTGATGGTGTTGTGGCTGATGTCATAGACCTCGAACGCGCCGGTGTTTGAGTTGCGCATCAGCATGTCGGTCTCATTGGCATTGCCGGAGAAATCGCCAAAGCCTGCCACCTGCCATTCGAGCCCGACCTGCCCCATCGGCCCCGCCGAGGTGATGCTGTTGTGGCTGACGTCATAGACCTCGAACGCGCCGGTGTTGGAGTTGCGCATCAGCATGTCGGTCTCGTTGGCATTGCCGGAGAAGTCGCCAAAGCCTGCCACCTGCCATTCGAGCCCCACCTGCCCCATCGGCGCCGCCGAGGTGATGGTGTTGTGGCTGATGTCATAGACCTCGAATGCGCCGGTGTTGGAGTTGCGCATCAGCATGTCCGTCTCGTTGGCATTGCCGGAGAAATCGCCGAAGCCCGCGACCTGCCACTCCAGCCCAACCTGACCCATCGGCGCGATCGAAGTGATATTGTTGTTGTTGACGTCATAGACCTCGAATTGCCCGGTCGTTAAGTTGCGCAGCAGCATGTCGGAGGCATCGCCGCCGAAATCGCCCAGGCCCGCGACCTGCCATTCCGGGGCGACCTGGCCGAGATAGCCAGCACTCAGGATGGTGTTGCGGCCGAGATCGTAGATCTGCAAATCGCCGTTGCGGCCGTCCCGCATGATCATGTCGACGCTGGTACCGGACGGCGGCGGCGCGTTCGGCGGCTGCGGCACCACCTCGATCAGGGTGCTGCCGCGGCTGTCGCCGACCGCGATAAACTGCTGCGGGCCGAAGCTGCCGGTGAGATTGAGCGAGGCCAAGGTCGCCCCGTTATTACCGTCGACGAGCGACAGCACCCCGGCGCTCGCGCTGGTCTGCGACCACACGGCTTGGTCGCCGGTGGCAAATGACGTGAAGGCCAAGTCGATAGCATCGCCGGCCACTACCCCGGCGATGCTGCCGCCGATCTGGTTGTTAGCGCTGTCGAGCCGCAGCGTCGCGCCGGCGCCCGCAAAGGTGACGTTGCCGCTCACGAATTCGCCGCCGGCGAGTTCGAGCGTACCGGCGTCGATCACCGTGCCGCCCGTGTAGGCCTCGGCCCCGAATTCGGCGTTCAGCACCAGGGTGCCGGCGCCGGTCTTGACCAGTTCTCCCGTCTGCGTTCCGTCGACGATGGGAAACGGAAGCGTCACCGTCTGCGCCGCAGCCACCGCGAAGTCCACCGCACCGGCGATCGAGATCGGACCGGCGTAGATAAGGTTGGTGTCAAACTCCAGCGTGGACCCGGCATTGAGCGTGATGCTGCCGCCGACTGGATTGCCTGGGGACAGCACCAGCGTGCCGCCATTGTCGACCGTAACGCCGTCCGAAAGCGTGCCGTTCTCGATCAGCGTACCGCCTTCGACGGTCCATGGTGCAAACTGAGTAAAGGTCCCGCTCACCGTCCAGGTGCCGCTCACCACGTTGTATGCCGAGAAGCCGGTGTACTGCGTGCCAAGAGTGCCCAGATCGAAACTGCCACTGCCTGCGCCCCCAAGCTGAAAGGTATCGCTGCCGGAGCCGAGCACGTTGCCGCTGATGCTGAAGCCCGCTCCGAGCGTGAGCGTGTTGCCGCCCGCATTGTGCGACAGATCGATCGCGGTGCCACTCGTTCCGACAATCGTGCCGGAATCAAACACGCTGAGCGCGCCGCTGTTTGTCGCCGCGATTCCGACGCCAGCGGTGATGGATCCCGTATTGATAATGCCGCCGGCAAGCTCCGTCACCGCGCCGCTGATGCCGCCGGTGCCGCCTACGCCACCTGTGCCGCCCGCGCCGCCATTGCCGCCAGCGCCGCCATTGCCGCCATTGCCGAAGCCGACATTCGTGTTGCCGTTGTTGCCAAAGCCGGCGTTGTTGTTGTTGCCGGTATTGCCGGTGCTGCCGGTGTTGTTGTTGCCGGTATTGCCGACGCCGGTATTGTTGTTGCCGCTGTTGAAGAAGCTGCCGGCGCCGCCGATCCCGCCCGCGCCACCTGAGCCTCCAGTTCCGCCCAGTCCGCCATTTCCGGCGGTCCCGCCCGCGCCGCCCGCACCGCCAGTCCCGCCCAGGCCTCCATCTCCGCCGGTCCCACCCGCACCGCCCGCACCGCCAATTCCGCCCAGTCCGCCCAGTCCGCCATTTCCGCCGATTCCACCCGCGCCACCAGCCCCGCCCAGGCCTCCTGCTCCGCCGTTGCCGCCGACACCGCCCACAGGTTCGATCAGAATGCCCGTTCCGGCGCTGATGATCGTGCCGTTATTGACGATGCCGCCCGCGACGTTGCCTTCAATCAAAATGGCGTCATTGGTGCTGCTTTGAACCGTGCTGAGAGCGTCGATGCTGATGCCGCCGGCAATCGTCGAGCCGGTGTCGATGATGGAGCCGTTGATCGTACTGTTGGTGACAGTGATGCCGCCGGGAGTGATTGCACCAACGTTGATGATGCCGCCGGAAAACGTCGTGTTGGTCACGGAGATCGAGCCGACCGTGCCAACGTTGGTGAATGGAAAAGGTCCCGTATAAGCGCTCATGATGCATCTCCTCATCCCGCCATCGCGAACTTGGCGTGCCCGTTTGATGGCAGAGACGGGAGCGGGCCGTTGTGCGAAAACTCACACGCCGGTGCGGGCGGGTTGCGGGAAGCCTCGTCGTTGCCGTCAATGGATGGCCGCGGAGCAGGAAAATCGTTATCTATCAGTTGCTTGCGACGAATCCCTTGTTCTCTGATATATCCTGCCTGCAGGTTACGGTCGTCGCCGGGGGCGACCCGAACGGGCACAAGCGTCGAGGTTTGGAGCGTGGCAGCGTTACGGATCAAGCTCCCGTCCGCACGATCAATCAGGCTGACCGCCGGATTGATCATGTTCACCTATGCGAGCTGCCACCTGATCAGCCACGCGACTGGATTGTTCCTGCTCAATGCCATCGAACGCATCGGCCATGACATTATTCTGGCGCCGTGGCGCACACCGCTCGGTCTTTCGCTCCTGCTGGCGGCGTTTCTCACGCATCTCGGCCTCGGACTCTGGGCGCTTTACCGGCGGCGACACCTGCGCATGCCGGCTATCGAGGCGTGGCAGCTCGGCCTTGGCCTGACGATTCCGCTGTTGCTCGCGCCGCACGTCACCGACGCGCGGCTCGGCGTGCTGTACTACGGCCTCGAGGATTCCTATTTCCGCGTCCTCTACGTGTTCTGGGTGCTCGACCCGCTGACCAACCTGTCGCGCCAACTCGCGCTCCTGATCGCGGTGTGGACGCACGGTTGCATCGGCATCCACATGTGGCTGCGCTATCGGCCCTGGTATGGCCGGCACGTTCGCTGGTTCGCGGCCGCGGCGATTGCGCTACCGGCACTCGCGATCCTCGGCGTTATCAACGCGGGATGGGACACAGTGTTGCGCTCGGCCGTGGAGCCCGGCTTTTCGTCGGCTCACAGTCCAAGTCCGGCGCAAGGCGCTGACGTTGCCTGGCTGACATTTCGCCTGCAGCTCATCTATCTGGTGCTGCTCGCCGGCGTCCTTGTGCTCCGTTCACTGCGCAACGCACACGAGCGGCACATCAAAGGGATCGAGATCGATTATCGTGCGGTGCGGCGGATCACGGTGCCGCGCGGCTTCTCGATCCTGGAGGCAAGCCGCTGGGCGTCCGTTCCGCACGCGTCGGTCTGCGGCGGCCGCGGGCGCTGCACCACGTGCCGTGTCCGCGTGTGGCGCGGCCTCGAAGACCTGGCGCCGCCGGCGCCGATCGAGCTTGCGGCACTCAAGCGGGTCGGTGCACCGGACGGCATCCGGCTGGCGTGTCAAGTGCGGCCGACATCCGACGTTTCGGTCACGCCGCTCCTGCCCGCGACGCAGCCGGCCGGCGGATGGCAGCTCGAGATCGCCGAGGCCCGCGAACGGACCATCACGGCGTTGCACACCGACCTGCGCGACTCGGTGCGGCTCGCCGCCGGGCGCCTGCCGTTCGATGCCCTGTTCATCCTTGATCGATATGTGCAGGCGACCAGCTCCGCCATCCTGGCCAATGGCGGCCACATCATCAGCGTCGCCGGCGACGGCATCATGAGCGTGTTCGGCGCGCATACAAACGCGACAACCGCTGCGCGGCAGGCGCTTGTGGCGGCGGCGGCCATCTGGCGCAACATCGACCAGATCAGCACAGAACTCGCCGATGACATCCAGGGGCCGCTGCGTTTCGGCATCGGCATCCATAGCGGCCCCGCCGTGCTGGGCTCGCTCGCGCCGCCCGACCGGCCGTCGCTCCAGTTTCTCGGCGAAACCGGAAATATTGCCGCCCGGCTGCAAGGCCTCACCAAAGAGAAGAGTTGCGCCGTGATAGTCTCGGCGGTCACGGCGACCGCCGCGGGCTGGAGCCGGCCGCCGTGGCGCGGCGCCGAGGTCGATATTCGGGGCAACGATATGACAATGTCGGTTTTCCTGATCGACCGCTGCGACGAACTCCGGCGGCAAGCCGCGTGATGCCCGGCAGGACCAAGCCATGAGTCCACAGACAAGCTCGCAGACGCTGGCGCAGATTCCGCTGTTCAAATCGCTCAGCCGCGAAGCCATCCGCCGGCTCGATACGCAATGCATCTGGCGCCGCGCCAGCGCCGGCGATTACATTCTCCAATACAAGGACGGCGGCAACGACCTCTATTTTGTCGTGCAAGGCCATGTCCGGGTCTTGATTCAGGCGATTTCCGGCAAGGAATCGATCCTGCGCGACATCGAGGCCGGCGAATATTTCGGCGAGCTTGCCGCCATCGACGGACTGCCGCGCTCGGCCGCGATCGTTGCCGTCACCAATGCGGTTATCGCCAAGATGCCGTCAGCGGTTTTTCGGCAGGCCGTGCACGAACACCCGGACGTGTGCGATCAGCTCATGATGCTCTTGGCGTCGCAGGTGCGAATGCTCGCCAATCGGGTCAACGAATATGGCACCCTTGATGTTCGCCGGCGCATCTATGCTGAACTGCTGCGGCTCGCCCGCCCAGCGAGCAAGGGCGCAAACGGCGAAACCGTCATCTCGCCGCCGCCGACCCATGCCGAGCTCGCGGCGCGCGTCAGCAGTCATCGCGAGGCGGTCACCCGGGAACTGAAGAAACTGGAAGCGGGCGGATTGTTGCAGCGCCGCCGCGGCGCCATCGTCATTGTCGATGCGGGGCGGCTTGCCAAAATGATCGAAGACGCCACCGAATAGGCGCGAAGGGCCGAGGAATGGCGCGAACAGCCGATCAGGGATGGCGCATTCGCCCGGCGGCCTGCCCCGTCCTCTTGGCGGCAGGCGCGCCCATAACCACTTTTGCCTCGCGCCCAAGCTTTGCTAGAAAGCCCGGGCGCAGGCATGCAGCCGGACTCAAGGCCTCCTATCGGGTCCTTGGATGCGCTGGAATGCCGGGTTAGCTCAGCGGTAGAGCAGCGGTTTTGTAAACCGTTGGTCGGGAGTTCAATCCTCTCACCCGGCACCAATCACTCAGTTTAGTTCAGCACACCCGCGGCCAGCGTCGCGAGTATGACAATGCCGAGGCTCATCACAGCCATCGCGACGGGATCGAACATACGCAGTGCAGACACAATGCCTCTCCGGTTGGCGAACCATGTGAATGATCGCCACGGGCCGATGGGTGATATGCAGTGATGGTCGAGCGCCCGCGGCGGCTGCGCGAGCGCTCGTGAATCTTGGAGAAGATCGGCAGCGAGAGCTGGCCTCACTCACTCTCGCGATCCCCGCCGCAACAAAGAAACCATACCACTTTTGCCCGGCGCCGGGTGGCAATCCTAAATGATTGGTTAAAATGACGCGCGGTGCGCGAGCGCCGGCCGGCGCCAAGTAAGTCGCCGCGGCGGTGATAGGCGAACCGATCCGCGCGCCGCGAGAATATGACGTTTCGAGACCTTTACAACGTAGCAGCCGCGGCGCGAGGACACTGGGCCATATGCGGCACCGTCACGCAGGTCGCGGATATCCTGGAGGAGTGGTTTGTCGCCGAGGCTGCAGATGGTTTTATGATCCTGCCGCGCATTTCCCGCGCCCTCTCGACCTCTTTGTCGAACGCGTATGCCGGAGTTGCAGCGGCGCGGATCGTTCAGGCACGAGTACTCTGGAACGACCTTGCATGATCATCTGGGACTGAAGCGCCCGCCGTCGAAAGCGCGCGCCGACTCGCCGTGACGTTTGGTGCGCGACCCCTTTCGCCAACGGCGTAATTACAGAGATTGATCTTACGGCTTCGGTCCCGCGTTCAGCGCGCGCATCTTGCTGGCCGAGATCGACTCGGTCTCCTCGTCGAGCACGATGCGCTCGACGGTATAGCCGACGTCGCGGCCGTAAAACACGTTGGTGATGTTGGGCAGCGGCACCACCACGAAGCGCCCGGCATGGGCCGAGAGTGCCGCCTCGATGCGCTGCTTCACGGCAAAGAACGGCAACGGATTTTTGGCGTCGATGCCGTGCGTGTCGCGCACCGCAACGCAGACTTGGCCGATACGGCGCAGCCCCTCCTCGATCAGCCGCTGATGGCCGCCATGGAACGGCTGATAGCGGCCGACAAACAGCGCCGTCGGCTTCTGCGGATCGAATGCCGGCCGCAGCCGGGCCAGCGCCTGCTCGGCCCAGTATTGCGGCGTGCCGTCCGCTGGAATCCGAAGATCGAAATGATCCGGATGAATGAACATCCTGTTGGTGTCCTCGAACCGGCCGGTGTCGATGCGGTCGAGCCAGATCTTGAAGGCATCCCCAAACGCCATGCGCGTTTCCGGCGTCGGACAAATGAAATCCGCAATCGCCGTGCCGCCAGCCTCGACGACACGGTCGCACATCCACCCCATGCGGCGCGCGTGCTCGACGCGATCCTGATGGCTGAAACCGAGATCGCGCGACAGGTTGGCGCGCACGGCATCGGCATTGAACACCACGGCGTTGAGCAGCGGCGCCAATGCATTGGCGAGCGTGGTTTTGCCCGCACCGGGCAGCCCCATAATCAGGATCTTGCGATGCACCCGTGCCTCTCCATGTGGCGGCCCGCAGCCATATTCCGTTATCTGTGGCGAGGCAATTGGGCGAGGCCATGGGGCCAGCGAGCAGCATTGAAGACGGCTTCATGACAGGCTCCGGCGGGACGTCCCTCCCCCGCTATGAACGCCGCCAGCCGGCGTGTTATTCCGCTTCGACGGTTCGCTGCAATCGAGGAGATGACAATGGCCGAAAGGAAAGTGCCGTATCAGGTGGGCGGCAGGCAGTTCGAAGGCATGATCGTTTACGATGAGAACGTCACGGCCAAGCGCCCGGCGATTTTCATGCAACCCGACTGGAAAGGCGTCTGCAGCGACACGATCGGCCAGGCCCGCAGTGTCGCCGGCAAGGATTACGTCGTGCTGATGGCTGACATGTTCGGCGCGGGCTACGGCGCCAAACAGAAATCCGTCGAAGAACTGCGCGCCGGTATGCTCGCGGTACACAACGACTTGCCGTTCACGCTCGATTGCGGCAAAGCCGCCTACGACGCGCTTTTATCCGAGGCAGGCAAACTCGGCATCGTCAACGCCGGCAAAAAGGCCGCGATCGGCTATTGCGCGGGCGGCGGCTATGCACTCGAGCAGGCGCGTGCCGGCGCGGATTTCAAAGCGGTAGTGGTGTTTCACGTCACCAATCCGAACCCGGTCGTGGACGGCGGGCCCTGCAATATCAAAGGACGCGTGCTGGCGATTCACGGCCGCGCCGATCCCGTGACTCCGAAACCGATGATGGACGCGCTCGAAGAAGAGCTGACGAAGGCGAAGGTCGATTGGCAGGTGATGATGTTCGGGCCGCCAGCCGTACACTCGTTCTGCGATCCAACCGCGAAGGGACCGGCGACGCAGTATGACGAAAAACTTTGCCGTAAGGCTTATCTGCTGATGCGCGACTTTTTCGCCGAGACTTTATGAAGACACACCGACTCCCACGCCTGAAATAAAGCGAGGCCGGCCTTGTTCGGGCCGGCCTCCTGTTCCCAACAATTGTGGTTCGTTCTTCTGCCGGGAACGGCTTTCGTTAGCTGTTCTTGGCCTTCACGTGGCGGCGTATTCAGTGATGGTGACGGTAGTGGTGCCACCGCCAATGATGGTGCCAGCGCCAGTGATGGTGCCAGCCCCAGTGATGGTGCCAGCCCCAGTGGCGATGCCACATCCAATCATGGTGCCAGTTCCAGTCATTGTGCCACCGCCAGTCGTGGTGCCAGCGCCAGCCCCAATTGCCGTGCCACGCCCAATGGCGATGCCAACGGTGATGCCAAGCCCACCAGCGATGATGCCGCATATGGCGATGCATGACGTGGTGCCGGTGCATCGGCTTGGCGGCCATCGGCTTTGACTTCGGGGCCGTTTTGGCCGCCGGAGCCGGCTTGGGGGCCGGCGTCGCGGCGCTGCCGCCGCTGCTGCCTCCGCCACCGGGCTGCTGTGCAGCGGCCGGAGCGGCGATGAGTGCCGTCGCGAACAAAGCGGCGGCCAAAATTCTCAACATATATTTCTCCTTATTGGCGTTTCTAAACGCGCTGTTCTTCGCAGACGCGCCTTCACAGCATGCTGGTACTGTACCGGCTGTGAACGCCAGATGAAGCGCGCGGGCGCATGGCGTTCATCTTCATGAATGTCGCGACAGCGGCTACCGCACTGCAGCATACCTCAATCCAGATGCACGCCCGCTTCGGTAATAACAGCCTTCCAGAGCCGCACTTGATCCCCAAGCTCATTGATGAAGTCCTGCGGGCTCAGCGGGTGCGTCTGCATGCCGAGCTTGGCGACCGCCGCCTCGATCTCCGGAGAGCGCAGTCGGGCGGTCTCGGCGGCGTCCAGTTTGAGGATTACGTCAGCGGGCGTGCCCGCGGGCGCCATAAGACCGAACAGCACTTCGCCGGGAAAGCCGCCGAGCCCAGCCTCGCGGAAGGTTTGGACCTGCGGAAGCTGCGGCCAGCGGGCGGTGCTCGATACCGCGAGTGCCCGCAACTTGCCCGCGTTGATGAGCGGCAACAGCACCGATTTGGCGCTGGCGGTCACCTGTATCTGGTTGGCGATGGCATCGGTGAGCGCCGGCGCCGCCCCCTTGTAGGGAACGAACAGCACGTCGGCACCCATATGCGCGCGGAAATACATGAGCGCGAGATGGGTCACGATCCCGACCGTTGCGCCGGATGTCAGTTTGCCAGGGTGTTCTTTGGCGTAGGCCACGAGCTCCTTGAGCGAATGCACCGGTAGCGATGGGTTGACCACGATCGCGATCGAGTCGGACACGAGCGACGCCACTGGCGTCAATTCTTTGACAGGGTCGTAGTCGAGCTTATAGAGCGCCGGCGTGATGGCATATTCGTTGGAGCTGCCCAGAAGCAGCGTGTAGCCGTCAGGCGCGGCGCGGGTGACGTCCTTGGTCGCGAGCCTGCCGCCGGCGCCAGCAAGGTTTTCGATAATGACATTGCCGCCGAGTTCGGCGGCGAGCCCCTGGGTGGTGACCCGCGCCACGGTGTCGGCCGGACCGCCGGGTGGATAGGGCACGAGGATGCGGATCGGGTGAACGGGATAGTCCTGCGCGCGTGCTGCCGTGTGCATCTGCGCGGCCACTGCTACAGCGGCACACACGACCGCAAGACGTCCTGTCATGTCGTGTCCTCCCCGCTCGCTTCGGCAACGATCCAGGCGTGGTAATCAGGGTCGATGGCCTCAACCGGCAGCACCAGTATGGCAGGTGTGGTGTAGGAGTGCATTTGCTTTACGGCGGCCCGCACCGGCTCGGCCAGTCCGGCACGCGTCTTTATGATCATCACCACCTCATCGCCGCGGTCGATTTTGCCCTGCCACCAATAAAGTGAGATCATGCCCGGCAGAATATTGACGCAGGCGCACAGCCGCCGCTCGACCAGCGTCCGGCCGGCCTGCTCTGCCTCGACAACGGACGGATACGTCGTATAGACCAAAACCGCGCGTTCCATTCGTGCTCCCCGCGCCATTCGCATCCGCGAAGACCGAGCTCAAGACCGAGCCTAAGACTTAAGCTTATGCCCAAGCGCCCCACCGCAGCACGCTACAAGCGCATTGCCTTTGTCGCCAGCGGAATGCCGGAAGCGCAAAAGGCGCGCCGGCGCCTGGTTCAGCGTTACGGTGACGCCAGGCCCGAGACCGCCGATGTGATCGTCGCGCTCGGCGGCGATGGTCTCATGCTTACGACCCTGCAACGCTTCATGAATTCCGGCAAGCCGATCTACGGCATGCACCGTGGCACCGTCGGCTTTCTGATGAACGAGTTTGCCGAATCGCACCTGCATGAACGGCTCGCCGCCGCCCAAGTCACGGTCATCCATCCGCTGTTGATGCGCGCGCGCGACGCCGCAGGCCGCGTGCATCGCCACCATGCCATCAACGAAGTCTCGCTTTTCCGGCAGACCTATCAGGCGGCGCGGCTGCGCGTGATGGTCGACGGCAAGGAGCGTCTGCCGCAGCTCATCGCCGACGGCATCCTGCTCTCGACCCCCGCCGGATCGACCGCCTACAATTTCTCGGTACAGGGCCCCATCATCCCGATCGATGCGCCGCTCTTGGCGCTGACCCCCATTAGCCCGTTCCGGCCCCGGCGTTTTCGCGGCGCGCTGTTACCGGATCGCGCGCGGGTGACGCTTGAGGTGCTCGAGGTCGAAAAGCGCCCGGTTGCCGCCGTTGCCGACCATAACGAAGTCCGCTCGGTCCGCATGGTCGAGATCAGCATGGATCACTCGATCGCGATGGACCTGTTGTTCGACCCTGGCCACAGCCTGGATGAGCGCATTCTCAGCGAGCAATTCGGGGTCTGAAGGGTGGCCGGCGCATGGGCGGCGGAGTGGCCGTGGCAGCCCTCATTTCACAATATTTAAGACCACATTAACGACGTTTGCTTAGTTTGTCCGTATGGTCCGTATTGATTTCAATCGGCTCCGATTTCTTGTCATCGACGACAACGCGCATATGCGGCGCATATTACGGACGCTATTGCACGGCTTCGGGACCCGTGAAGTCTACGAGGCCGAAGACGGCGCCACCGGCCTTGAAGCCTTCACCCATTACATGCCCGACATCATTCTGGTCGACTGGGTGATGCCGATCTTCGACGGCCTGGAGCTGACGCAGATGATCCGCCAGCCGGGTGCCAACGCCAACCCATATGTCCCGATCATTATGCTATCCGGCCATTCCGAAAAGAAACGCATCGTCACCGCCCGTGACGCCGGCGTCACCGAATTTCTCGCCAAGCCTATTTCCGCCAAGGCGCTGTACGAACGGATTCTCAACGTCGTCGCCAATCCGCGGCCATTCATCAAGACGCGGACCTATTTCGGGCCCGATCGTCGCCGCAACGTCAATCCCAATTACGTCGGTCCGGAGCGCCGCAAGGAAGGCAAAGCCGAAGTCATCCGGCAGCACCCCCTGCTCGACAAAGCGAAAGTCTTGAGCTGATTCCAGGGAACGACAAACAAATGACCAACCGCAAGGATCCGACCAAGGATATGACTCCGTCGGTTGCGACCTACGCCGACTACGAAGTGATCACGCCGCCGCACCGCCTGCGCAAGGCGGTCAAGGCGGCAACCGACGGCGACGACGATCCGATCGCGCGCGCCGATGCAGCGCTCAAGCAGTTGTCGAGCGAGTTCGGCACGTGGATGCAGGCCGAGTGCGACCGGCTCGAAGCCGCGCGCCAGCAGGTCGCCGCGCGGGGATTGAACGAAAAAACGCACGACGAACTGTTTCGCGCCGCCCACGATATCAGAGGCGAAGCCGCCACCTTCGGCTTCCCGATCCTGGCCGGCCCGGCCGACAGCCTGTGCCGTCTGCTTGAACACACGCCCGAACATGACCGCATCCCGCTTGCGCTTGTCGATCAACATGTCGATGCGGTGCGCGCCATTGCCCGCGAATACAGCCGCCCCGACCTTGTCGAAATGGCGAATGCGCTCACGGTGCGGCTGCGCGATGTCACCAACGACTTTCTGCGGCGCGAGAACAGCTTCCGGCCCGATTACCTGGAAAACATTTTTGCTCCGCCCATCGCGCCCGGCGTGACCGGAAAGTAACCGGCCCTGACGCTGCGACCCTGGAGATCGGACGAGCCGGCTGACCCGGCCGCCGGCTTGTCAGGCGGCGAGCGATTGCGGGTCGGCGTCGAATTCGTCGGCGACAAAATCCTCGCAGAACTGACGTGCCTCTTCGCGCGCGGCTTCAGTGGCAAAGCGGTGCAGCAGCGTGATCAGCGGCCCCGTGTCACCGAACTCGTCTCGCTCGCAACTGGTGAGCACGCGCTCGACCATGCGGCGCTTGAGGCACGCGGCTCCCGCCGCATCGCCGATGAACCCGCCCTCGCGCATGGCTTCGACCGCCGCCTTGAAGGCCGGGTAGGTCGAAGAAGGTAACCCGGCCTTATCGAACAGCGCGCGCAGGCCTGCGGAGCCGCCGCCGTAGATCAGACCCGAAACGCGCGTGATAGGCATGTCCGCGAGTTCGGCCAACGCCTCTTCGAACATCGTGACGTTGCCGGAAAGGAGCGCCCGCAAGATCAGTCCGGCCGTGAGCTGGCCGCTCTCGCACAGATGACGAATGAGAGGACGCACTTCGCCGTTTGGCGCTTCCGCCGCGAGCGAAATCGTCGCCTTCTCGCAAGCCTCGCGCGTGACGCGCTGCGCCTGTTCGGCGTCAAGCCAGTTGCGTCCGGTGACAAATCCGGCGAGCGTTTCGGACAGCTTGGTGACGAGCGTCAGCCGCGTCGCCGCGGCAAGATCGTCGCGCTGCAAGAGCGGCTCACGAATCGCAGCAAGATGGCCGAAGCGCTCGACGATGCGGTCGATCGAAAACGGCGCAATGTCGGCACCGGGATTTTCGATGAGAATGAGACAGGCCTCGCCGGTGCCGACCTCGGCGATGGCGGCGGACACGGCGCGCGGCAATGCGGCGCGGCTGGCAATCGCAGCCTGCACGCCGGGGCAGCCGGCTGCCACTGCATCGACCAGATCGGCATCAACAAGCAGTGGCGAAAGCGCGAGCACCGGCGCCGCGATCTGCGGCTGATCGCAGGCCAGCGCATGCATAACCGCCGCCGGCGCACTCGGACTCGCCGCCAGCGCATCGGCAAGCGCGCGGCGCACCAGCGGGCTCGGATCGTCGAGCAACACCAGCATCGCGCCTTCCGCTGCGGCGGCATCGTCGGCCGAAAGCTCGGAGTAAAGGTAGGCGCGGGCGAGCGCGCCGGTCGCCTCCGCCCGCTCACAGGCGGGAGCGTTGCGTACCCATTGCAGGAATTGGCGAACAATCATTTTACGCACAGCATCGCTAATTCAGACTGGGATTAGTCTAGCGAGACCGGCTTAATAAACAGTTCACCATAAATCTTTGCGAACGTTACCAAGTTATTAAACAGCCGGTCACCGGTTTGCAGCGACCAAAAGCCGGCCGAGCATGGATTACGACCCGCTCGCGGTATCCTTGAAGAGATCTATGAAATTGGCGGCAATGGCCGTCGGCGCCGGCGCGGCGGCGCCTGCGGCGGAGGATTCCGGCACGCTCCAGAGCGGGCCTGTAGGTTGCGCGGCACGAGACGGCGACCGCACCGGTGTGCTCGGCGTCCCGCTATTCGCGTCGGCGAACAGGCCGTGGAAGATCTGGCTATCCTGCCGATTCAGAATCGGGACCGCGGCGGCATACGCACTGGTAATGCCGGCTGTATCCGGCACCACCGCAACCGGAGTCGTTCGCGGTTGGGCTGCCGCAAGCGGCACGGTCGCGATGATCCCCGGAGGCGGCCTGATCGACAACGGTGCGGCGGTCGGAGCCGGACTATTTGCAGCCTGCATCACCGAAGCCGCAGGTAAAACCGGCCGCGACCGCGCCACGTCGTAGCGCGCCGTGAGCACATCGCGCACCTGGGCAACGGTTCGGGCGGTGCCGGCCTTGCGATCGTAGAAGATCGAAGGATTGGCCTGCGCCGCGCTGCCGAACGCCGTGGCCGCGGTGGCGTTGGGATTGCTGGCGGCCTGCGAGATCAGCCGCGCCGCGCCGCCGGCGCCGAGAAAATGCGCGATGTACAGTTCGCCCTCACTCGGCTCGCGGCCGAGCTTCTGTGCGAGATACGTCGCATTGGCCTTGGTGAAGGCGCCTGCCATCACCGCGTTCGCATCGGGGTCATTGCGCAGCTTGAGAATCTGACTGCGCAGCGCCGGGTCATTGACCTCGTAGTGCCCGGATGCAGTCCGCGTGATGGCATCCGCATAGCGGCCGTAGCCGAGCGCCGGACCGGCCTGCTTGAGCGTCCCGAGCCAAGTCTGTTCGACGAATTGGAACAAGCCCCGCGCCGACGATGTCGACGCGCCCGCATGGGGATTGAGACCGGACTCAACCTGCGCGGTGGCAAGAAGATACGAAAAGCTCGTGCCGGTGGCCTGCGACGCCTGGCGAATGGCGCCGGTCACCGTCGAGCCCGCGGCCATACTGCCGGGATCGACAAGCATCAAACAATCTCCCCTCCCGACCGCAGCAGGCTCCCACCGGCGCTTTCGGGGCACTGCCAATGATTAACGGGTATGGTAAACGGGTGGTTAACAGAACGGAGATGGATATGACACAGCAAGCACCCGTGCGGCACAAGCGCGGCGGGCTCTACTTCGAGGATATCGTTCCAGGCGAAGTGGTCGAGCACCGCTATACGCGCACCGTCACGCAAATGGACAACATGCTGTTTTCCAACATGACGCTGAATCCGCAGCCGCTGCATATCGACCGGCACTTTTGCGAGCAGGAGACCGAATGGGGCCAACCGCTGATGAACTCGCTGTTCACGCTCGGCCTGATGATCGGCATCCAAGTGTCTGACATGACGGTCGGAACCACCATCGCCAATCTCGGCATGACCGACGTCAAATTTCCCCATCCGCTGTTCGAAGGCGACACTGTCCATTGCACTACCGAAGTGATCGGCCGGCGCGAATCGAAATCGCGGCCTGGCGCCGGCATCGTCGAATTCCACCACCGCGCCTTCAATCAGGACAATAAGCTAGTCGCGGAATGCCGCCGCCAGGTATTCATGCGCATGCGGCCGAAGTGAATGCGCTCGTTCCTCTTCGTCCCCGCCGACAGCGACAAGAAACTCGACAAGGCGATGACCAGCGGCGCAGATGCGCTGCTCATCGATCTGGAAGATTCGGTCGCGCTCGACGGCAAGGCGCGCGCGCGGGACAGCGCGGCCGCGTTCGTCAGAAATGCGCTGACGGCAACGCCGCGGCCGTTTCTGTGCGTGCGCGTAAACGGTTTGCAGACCGGCCTCACTGATGCCGATCTCGACGCTGTGGCACCCGCCAAGCCGGATGCGATCATGCTGCCGAAGGCCGAAGGCGGCGCGTCGGTAATTCACGCGGCCGCGAAGCTTGCGGTGCGCGAGGCGCAGAACGACCTGCCCGACGGCCACATCAAAATCCTGCCGATCGCCACCGAGACAGCAGCTTCGCTGTTCGTCGCCGGCACATTTGCGAGCGCGCGCGAACGTCTGATCGGTCTGACCTGGGGCGCCGAAGACCTTTCCGCGGAGCTCGGCGCCGACACCAACCGCGACGCGCAGGGACAATTTCTCGATCCGTACCGTTTGGCGCGAACGCTCTGCCTCGCCGGCGCCGCCGCCGCGCAGGTGCCGGCGATCGACACGGTCTATGTCGACTTCCGCAATGAGCAGGGCTTTCGGCGCGAATGCGAGGAAGCCGCGCGCGACGGCTTTGTCGGCAAAATGGCAATTCATCCAGCCCAGGTGCCCGTCATCAATGCGGCGTTCACGCCGAGCCCGAAAGCGCTGGCCCGCGCCCAAGCCATCGTCGATGCGTTTGCCAGGACTCCGAGCGCCGGCGTGGTCGGCATCGACGGTGTCATGTACGACCGGCCGCATCTGGCGCGCGCGGAACGACTGCTCCAACGCAGAACTTGATCAGTCCTTGTCGCGATAAACCGCCTTCGGATCGAACACCCGTTCGTCGCGGAATTCGAGCTTCATCGCGCCGCCCTTCTGCCCGAGCGGCACGGCCCGGTAAAAGCACGAATGCCGGCCGGTGTGGCACGCGCCCGCCACCTGCTCGACCTTGAGCCAAACCGCATCCTGGTCACAGTCGACGCGGATCTCGACCACGCGCTGAATATGGCCCGAAGTTTCGCCCTTGCGCCACAACGCTCGCCGCGACCGGCTGAAATACCAAGCTTCGCTGGTGGCCACGGTCTTTGCCAGCGCTTCGGCGTTCATATGAGCGACCATCAGGACGTCACCGGAAGCCGCATCGGTTGTCACGCAGGTGACGAGCCCGTTGGCGTCGAATTTCGGCGTCAGCCGCACGCCCTCCTCAAGCTCGGCCGCCGCCCCGGGGGGCGGGAAAGTCGCATCGTGGGAGGGGCTTTGAGACATGGAAACCGTGCCGGACTCACCCTATACATTCGCCCATACAGTGGCTGCATGGCTCCGCGGCGATGCGGCGGACTCTCCCGCCGGCGCGCCAGTGACTATATAGTCGGTTAGAATGCTCAACGAAGTCTACAACAAGCGGATTATCGAACTTGCCGGCACGATTCCGCGCATCGGCAGGCTGTCCGACCCTGGCGCGAGCGCGACCGCGCATTCGCGGCTGTGCGGCTCGACCGTGACAATCGACCTGAAGATGGACGGCGACACGGTTACCGACTTCGCCCATGAGGTGAAGGCTTGCGCGCTCGGACAGGCGTCGTCATCGATCATGGCGAGCCACGTCATTGGCTCGAAGGCCGCCGAGCTGCGGCAGCTCCGCGAAACCGTGCGCAAGATGCTCAAGGAGAACGGCGAGCCGCCGCGCGAAGGCAAGTGGGCCGACATCGCGGTGCTGGAGCCGGTGCGCGACTACAAGGCCCGCCACGCGTCGACGATGCTAACGTTCGATGCCGTGGTGGACGCCATTGGCCAAATCGAAGCGAAGCGGACCGCGGATCTGACCAAGGCTGCGGCGGAGTAGCTTGCTCGGCATCCCAAAATCCTGCCTCAACGCGCCTCGCCTCTTTGGGCGCGGTCTCGTCAAACTCTATCGTTATACGCTGTCCGGGTTTGTCGGTTTTGAATGTCGGCATCTGCCGACCTGCTCCGAATACGCCGACCAGGCGATCGACCGTTTCGGCCTTTGGGCGGGCGGCTGGATGACGCTGGCGCGTCTGTTGCGCTGCCATCCCTGGGGCACGTCTGGGCTTGATGTCGTGCCCGAGACGTTACCGGGTGGCGCGCGCTGGTATCTGCCTTGGCGTTACGGTCGGTGGCGGGGCGTTAATGACCGCCCCGCCACCGCCTGATCTGGCCGCAGCCGCCTGTTACGCGAACTCGGCTGAGCCAGTCAGCCTTTTATCGCCCAGCGTCGGCGAGATTGGCGATGTGCTGCGAGGCCGTGTTCGAACCAAGCGCTGCGGCTTTTTGGTACCACTGGCGCGCCTTTGCGGCGTCAGCCTCGACACCGATGGCACCGAGCCGCGCAATGACTGCCGGATCGAACGTCGAGCCGAATTCCAGTGCAGCTTCGGCACTGTCAGACTCGGCGGCACGCTGCAGCACGAGTCGCGCGGCCGAAATGTCGCCACTCGCCAGCAAATCTTTTCCGCGTTTGACGAGCATCGCAATCTCGTCCGGCGCGAGCGTCACCGCTTGCGCCGCCGGTTGCGGCGGGTCGGCTGCGCGGGCCGGTTCAGGTCGTGGCGGCACCGCTTTCGGCGCTGTTTTTGTAATGGCCGCTGGCACGATTGCCGGTGACATCGGCGTTTCAGCCGCAACGGGCAACGGCGCCATCGCCGTGTGGATATGCTCGACCTTGACCGGCGTGGCTGGCAGCCTTGATTCCGGTGCTGGTGCGGGTGCCGTTGTTGACGCTGCTGCTGGTGCTGCCGGCGCCAGGGTCGGGATCAGCATGGCATGCACCATCCGGTCAATGTGGGGCTTGAACGGCAGCGAGATTGTCAGCGTCGGTAGCGAGATGGATGCCCAGGCGACAAGCGCTGCGACGCCGGCCACCGCGCATAGCCGCAGCGCGATCCGGTCCAATGTCGGCCGATCGTCGATCCGCCCCGGCGGCTCCGGCATCTGATCGGGGTCGAGCGAGAGCCGATACTGCAAATCGCGCATGGCGCGATCGCCGTCGAATGGCGGGTCATAATCGTCCTCTTGCGGGCTCGTCGGCGAGCTTTCCGCGCCCAAGTCGCCGGGCGATGCCGCGCCCGGCGATGCGACGTTGCGCGCCCATGGCGGCGCATACCTTAAAGCCGCATCGAGATCTTCTGGATGGTGAACCGGAGAACTCATTTACGCCTCCCCTACTCGGCACACGGTCACGAATCAAAAATTGCACTCCTGCTATGGGCGCTCGTGCGCCCGCCAATCGAGAAATTGTTGGAACAGACGAGCGCGATCCACGTCGCCCGCCGCGCCGCCGCCGCGCTGCGCCAGAAACGGACCGGAGCGCTGATGCATCTCGGACACCGGCGTCGCCTGCTGATGCTGGTTGAGCCATTCCGTCGCGGCCGGAAACCTGGTCCAGCCCGGCAGCACCGCAGCAAGGTTGGTTTCACGCCATTTCGGATGATGCGGCGGTTTCTGCAGCTCGGGCAGTTTGGGAAAGAAACGTTCGACGAAATCGGCGATGCGTCGATAGCGATCTGAATCGCGCGGCCAGTTGTAGCAGATCAGCACCGCGCTGACCGCGATCGTGTCGACGTCGTGCCCCTCCTCGACCATGCCGGGATAATCGGTATGGCTGAGCACGGCGGGCAGATAGTCGGCCTGCAGCGGCTTGGCGAATGCCACCGGCAAAAAGCGCAAACCTTGCGATGCACGCAGCTTGCTCATCAGGCCGGTCGGCTTGCCGGCGATCAGAATCGTCGCGGCGAGCTCGCCGGTTTTGAGTTTTTGGATAGCGTCGCCCTGCCCCATATTGACTTCGATCGGGTGAACGCCGAGCCGGGCAAAAATATCGCGACTGGATAACTGGCTGCCGCTGCCGACATCGCTGAAATTGACCTTCTTGCCGTCAAGCTGTTCGAGCGAGGTGATGCCGGACTCCGCCCGCACCACGACATGCATCTCTTCATTGAACAGCTTGGTGATGTAGTCGATTTGACTGTCGAGTTTGCCGATTTCGTTGCTGGCGCGATACGCATTGAGAATGATCGACTGCGTGATGCCGAGATCGATGCCCTTGAGAAAGCGCACGTCCTTGATGTTCTGGCCGCCGCCTTTGCCGACCACTGGCAGGACACGGAAATTGTCGCCGTCGTCGAGCACGTCGGACAGATCGTAGGCAATCGTCAGATACGTGGCGTTGGGATTGCCGGAAATGAGCGCGATGGTGTTGGCGTTAAGCCGCTCGCCAAGGCTGCCCAGACCAGGTTTGTCGGGAATCGGCGCGTTGCCGCCGGCAGGTCCGGCGAAAGTTGCGCTAAGGGAAAAGGCTGCGGTCAGCAACACCGCTACCAATACGCATAGCACCTGGAATGGCCGGTAAAGCCACCGCAAGCCCCCCCTCATGAACTTCCCCGTGCGGCGGACCCGCGCAGTTACGCAACACACACACTGGCGTGGCAGACCCGCAACGTTTAGACACCCACCCTCGCCGCGCCGTCCAAGAGATGCACACGTTTGATTGCCGTACGTGTGCCCAGCGCGGTGCCGTTCCAACGGTCGTTAGATATTGGGGCGGCCGTATGATCACGATTGGGTGATTCGGCGGCGCGCCTGCCGCAATCTCGAACGCGCGTTCGAATAACGCTGATCGTTCCGTGAGATTGTGGCGCCATCGCCGGCAGGTAGGTTGCAATGCGAATTTGGCATGGTGCGTTTGCTGCGAACGCTCCAGTCGCTGCGAAGCCTGGACCGCCTTGCACGGCCAAGTCGACCTGCTATATCGCTTGCACGCTTACCTGCGTTCGTAGGCAGCGAGTGAGCAACAGGAGTCTATAATGGTCGCCCTGACCTTTCCCGACGGCGCGCGCCGGGACTATCCCCCGAACACAACCGGCCTCGACATTGCCAAAGGCATCTCGCCGTCGCTCGCCAAGCGCACGGTCGCGATGGCGCTTGACGGCAAGCCTGCCGACCTGTCGGACCCGATCGAGCACGACGCCAAGATCGAGTTTCTCACCCGCGACGACCCGCGCGCGCTTGAGCTGATCCGCCATGATGCCGCGCACGTGCTCGCCGAAGCGGTGCAGACGCTGTGGCCCGGCACCCAGGTCACTATCGGCCCGGTGATCGACAACGGCTTCTATTACGACTTCTTCCGCAATCAGCCGTTCACGCCGGAGGATTTCGACGCGATCGAGAAAAAGATGCGCGAGATTATCGCGCGCGACAAGCCGTTCACCAAGGAAACGTGGTCGCGCGAGCAGGCCAAGAAGGTGTTTCGCGACAAGGGCGAACTGTTCAAGGTCGAGCTGGTGGACGCAATTCCCGCAGACCAGCAGATCAAGATCTACAAACAGGGCGACTGGTTCGATCTGTGCCGCGGCCCACACATGACCTCGACCGGCAAGATCGGCAATGCGTTCAAGCTATTGAAGACCGCCGGCGCCTACTGGCGCGGCGATTCCAAGCGCGAGATGCTGTCGCGCATTTACGGCACCGCGTTTGCCAAGCAGGAAGAACTCGACGCCTATCTGAAGCAGATCGAGGAGGCCGAAAAGCGCGACCATCGCCGGCTCGGCCGCGAGATGGATCTGTTTCACTTCCAGGAAGAAGCGCCAGGCTCGGTATTCTGGCACCCGAAAGGCTGGACGCTGTTCCAGACGCTCGAGAATTACATTCGGCGGCGTCAGCAGACAGGAGGTTATGCCGAGGTCAACGCGCCCCAGCTGATCGATTCATCGCTGTGGGTCGCGTCCGGGCACATGGCGACATTCCGCGAAGCCATGTTTCTGGTGCAGCCACGCGAGGAAGACGATCGCACCTTTGTGCTCAAGCCGATGAACTGTCCCGGCCACGTCCAGATCTTCAAGAACGGTCTGAAGTCCTACCGCGATCTGCCTTTCAAGATTGCGGAATTCGGCAAGGTCCATCGCTTCGAGCCGTCCGGGGCGCTGCACGGGCTGATGCGCGTGCGCGCCTTCACCCAGGACGACGCCCATATCTTCATCACCGAAGAACAGATCGCTGACGAAGTACTCAAGGTCAACGATCTAATCCTTTCGATCTACGCGGATTTCGGCTTCGATGACGTGCGCATCAAATTCTCCGACCGGCCCGAAAAACGCATCGGCGACGACGCGGTGTGGGACAAGGCAGAGGCGGCGCTGAAGAAGGCGCTCGACGCGTCAGGCCGGCCCTGGACCCTGAACAAGGGCGAAGGTGCCTTCTACGGCCCCAAGCTCGAATACGTGCTGCGCGACGCCATCGGCCGCGACTGGCAATGCGGTACGATCCAAGTCGATCTCAACATGCCGGGCCGGCTCGGCGCGTTCTATATCGACGAGCATTCCGACAAGGTGACGCCCGTGATGCTGCATCGCGCCATGTTCGGCTCGCTGGAGCGCTTCACAGGCATCATGATCGAACACTATGCCGGCCACTTGCCGCTCTGGCTGTCGCCGCTGCAGGCGGTGGTCGCAACCATCACCTCGGACGCCGACGAGTACGCCCGCGAGGCGATCGCCGCCGCGCAACGCTTGGGGCTTCGCGCCGAAGGCGATCTGCGCAACGAAAAGATCAACTACAAGGTCCGCGAGCATTCGCTGGCGAAGGTGCCGGTGCTGCTCGTCGTCGGCAAAAAGGAAGCCGCGGAGCGCACCGTCTCGATCCGGCGCCTCGGCAGCGACAAGCAGCAGACCATGCCGCTCGATGCGGCGCTGGCGGCGCTGGCGCAGGAAGCGGTGCCGCCGGACGTGCAGCGTCCTCCAAAGACGGTGTAATCGTTTCGCGGAGCAGCCCTTAGTGCGCCGACAGCTCGATCTCGCCGTCGACGCCGTTGATCACCTTGAAGTCCCGCGCATAGGTGCGGCCTTCATTGCGCGCGATCAAATGATAATCGCCCTCGGCGAGCACCAGACGGGGAAACGCGCCGATCGATTCCTTGATGACGTCACCGTCGGGCGTCGACACGGTCCACTGCGTATTGGCCAGCGCCTCGCCACCGTGCTGGTTGACGAGCTTGAGGGTGATAACGGCCGCCCGATGCGTCACCACGACATCGGTGAGCTTGCCCGGCTGCACCTGGACGTCGGACCGCGCCACCGAGTTCACATCGCCATAGGTCGAAACGATGTAATAGGTGCCCTCGGGCAACAGCACGACATCGCCGGTCACGACGTTCTGCGCGATTGGGCGGCGTTGCGCGGTGTCGAACTGGCTGCCCGGGTAGACGTCGAAACTGATCTGGCTCGGCGGAATGCGCACGTCGTTGACCCGGCCTTGCAGGCGTACCCCGCCGGCCGGGATATCGAGCACGTCGCGCACCGTCTCGCCGCGCAGCCGCACCGCTTTGGCCGCGCTCGCGAGGCCAAAACTCGCATCCACGACATAATCGCCCGGCGGCAGCACGAAAGTCGCGGCTGCCGTACGATCTTCCTTGACCAGATGGAACATGCCGTTCGCATCCGGACTGGCGGCGTAAACGCGCCAAATCAGGCCCGCGTTGATCAGAGGCGCATTGGGCCCGTAACGCGCGGCCACCATGAGCGCGACACGCCCAGCCGGCAGCGCCGGAGCGGCCTGGGCGAAGGGTGGCGAATGGGCCGACGGTACGGGAAATTCAATACTGGGGCCGGGCGAACCCGGTCCGGGAACGAGTTGGGCGGGCGCGGCCGATTGGGGTGCCAATAAACCCTGCGCGTCGGCTCGCAACGGCCCGAAACAAGCCGCGAGCGCCGCCGCAACAATGGCGCCGCGCAAAAATAGACCCAGGCCCCGTCCCGACATGCGACTTTTTTCGATGCCAATCGCGGCAATTTCAAGCCGGGAGGACGTCGCATGGGCCTTCACTATAACGCCGTTTGCGGCTTGTTGTGACGCTATGAGCGGCCGATCATCAGCGGCGCAAAGGCCGAGGGAGCCATTTCGGCCGCGTTGCGTTATGCAAACGTATCAAAGAGAGACAGGTGAGCAGGGTAGATCTCGCGAGTGCATCCGTTGACGCCGCACCCGTACGTTCCCCGATCGGACTAGTGCTCGGCAGTGGAGCGGCGCGCGGCTTTGCCCATATCGGCGTGCTGCAGGTGTTGATGGCGCATGGCATTGTGCCGGACATCGTTGTCGGCACGTCGATGGGCGCCCTGGTGGGTGGGTGTTATGCCACCAACCATCTGGACGAACTTGAAAGCTGGGCGCGCTCGCTCACGATGCGGCGCATTCTAGGCTATCTCGACGTGCGGCTGGGCGGCTCCGGCCTCATCAGCGGCGGACGTTTGGCCGGTCATCTGCAGGGCTCCATCGGCAGCAGCACCTTGATTGAGGAACTGCCGATGCGGTATGCGGCCATTGCGACCGAAGTCGGCACCGGGCACGAAATCTGGCTGACGCGTGGCTCGCTGGCTTTGGCGATGCGCGCTTCCTACGCACTGCCCGGCGTTTTTCCGCCGGTTCAGATCGGCCGGCGCTGGCTGGTCGATGGCGCGCTGGTCAACCCCGTTGCGGTCTCGACCGCCCGCGCGTTCGGTGCGCGCGTGGTCATCGCAGTCAATCTCGATGCCGATCGGTTCGGCCGCGGCGCCACGATCGCCAGCCATGGCACCGATCCCGGAGACGGCGAGGACGTCGAGGCGGCCGGCAAGCCGTTCACTGGTTTCGCGCGCCTGCGCAACATGTTCGGCGCCGAGCGTGCCCTCAAGCGCAATATGATCGGCAATAGCGCGCGGCCGAGCTTTTCGACCGTGATGATCGAATCTTTCAATATCATGCAGGATCGCCTCACTCGCATGCGGCTTGCCGGCGATCCGCCCGACGTACACATCACGCCGCGCATCGGTCACATCGGCTGGCTCGACTTTCATCGCGCGGCCGAAGCGATTGAAGTCGGCCGTTCGGCTGCAGAGAAAGCGATGGACTCCATCACCGAAATGATCGCCGCACTGCGCTGAATGCCGGGCGGGTGCGGGTAGTGTCCCTGCGTCAGCTCACTGGGACGGCGAAATGCGCGCGCAGGTCGCCTGGCAGGCGAGTTGCTGGCTTGAGCAGTTACTCAGACACGATCCACTGGCCGTGGTGTTGGCGCCGGACGACGTCGAGGAGGAAGGCGCCACGCAGGTGTATTGACAGGTCGCCGCCTGAGAATTGCAGGCCATCATGCAGCTGGTAGTGGTCGAACTTTGCGCCAGCCGGATCGTTTTGTTGCCTGCGGCAGCGGGCCCGTTGCCGGCGGACGCACCGATCATCAATGCGGTCAGAACAATCAGCGAGCCCCGCACATTTCCCTCCCCTGTTACGCGTGCAGGGCAGCATAACGGACTTATCGCGGCGACGAAATGCACCAAGCTGCGCGCCCGGCATCGCTGCGCGTCGCAATCGGGGACTGCGGCGTCCCTGACCCGGGGCCGCTCTCGCCAGTTTCGGCAGGGCCTTGCGCTATGCCGTGAGGATGTAGTCGCGCATCGCCGCGGATTCGCGCTCCATTTCCTGGAGCCTGTGCTTGACCACGTCGCCGATCGAAACCATTCCGACCAGACGGCCCTGCTCGGTGACCGGGACATGGCGGAACTTGCCCTTGGTCATGCGCTCCATGATGCTGCCGATGGTGTCGTTCTCGTTGCACGTTTCGACCCGACGGGTCATCGTCTGACTGACAGGCTCGTCGAGTGCAGCCGCACCGCGCGCCGCCAGCGCCTGCACAATGTCGCGCTCCGATATCACGCCGACAAGACGGCGGTCGGCGCCGAGGATAAGCACCGCGCCGATCCGCCTTTCGGAAAGCAGCTTTGCAGCAGCGGCCAAGCTTGCTCCCGGCTCAATGGTAAAAACCTCACGACCTTTCTCACCGAGGATAGTGCTGATGGTCATCATCGCCTCCCTTGTCTTCACTGTTTGATCCGCCGCCACATGACCGGCAGCAGTAAAGGCAACACCATCAATGTTCGGGTCGGCGCCGAGTTCCGTCCGGCGGGGCTGCATTCCGCTTTGCGGTGCAGCATCGAGCCTGGCGGCGGGGCATGAGCCTCGACCGACGCCTACTCATTGAATGGTAGGGTCGGCCCGGAATGCGGCGTTTGCGTGGTCCAACATGCCGCTATGTTTAATCTAACCTGCCGCTTCTGTATCCAGATTTTCGGAGTGCGGAACGACGGGATCGAACGCGGTGAAGAGCAGCAGGCCGGCAAAGAAACCGCCGATATGCGCCTGCCAAGCAATCTGTTGCCCAGGCTCGGCTGCGAAAGACACTGCTCCGAGCCCGAATAACGCGTTGAGTCCCATCCACACACCGAGGAACAGCAGAAACCGTACGTCGCGCAGAACGGCGGAAAGCGGCGCAGCCGGAACACGATAGGCTTCGCCGTTCCCGGCACCGTCACGCCAGGTTTCGAGCGGACCGTGCTGCTGGAAGACAAAGCGCATGGCTGCCGCCATCGCACCGGATACCGCCGCCGATGCGCCAATCATGGGCGCGGCCGCGCCGGGTGAACTGAATAGCTGCGCCAACGCCCCGGCCGCAGCCGTCACCAGCATGAAGAGGACGTAACGCAATGCCCCGAAACGCCGGGCGAGCGCCGTGCCGAAGGGGATAAGCCACGCGAGGTTGAGCCCGATATGAAAGATATCGGCGTGCAGAAAAGCATAGGTGAAGAACGTCCACAGATCGGCGCCAAAGCCGCCGGGAAACTGGCCGCTCACAGCGGGATTAGTGCTGTAACGCGCCGGAATAAACGCAAAGGTGAGGACGAACTGCGTGTCTTCGGCGGCGCTCAAGGCAAACATGCGAAACAGATGAACGCCGACCAGAACGGCTATCGTCGCGAGTACAATGCGAGGGATATTGAGGATCGGCTCTGACGACTTTGGCACTGGAGCTTCGGTCACGCGTGTTCCGATTCTAGCTTATGCACTTCGGCCGGCGGGCGCTCTTGAATGCTAAAGTCTAAAGTGCGCCCGCAAGCGTAAGTCCCAGCAGGCTTTGTATTTGACGTTCACTTGAGGTGTGCGCCGTAGCGGTGGGCAACATTCCGCCGGCGCCCTCGCCGCAGATAGATCGCCCCAATCGCGGCGACAAGCAGGCGCACTGGCCAACCTGCAAAGAAACAAAAGGGAGGGTCGGAACCCTCCCTTTTGCACCCTGTGCGGGGGTTTAAGCATCCGCAATTCGCGATCCTCAGATCGCCACGGCGGACGAATTCCCCTCGCCTCCCATTTTGCCGAGATCGGCGGTCGTTGCGTCCGACCGCATGACATGGCCGCAGCCTAGGAGCGGCGGCTCGCCGAGCCAACGTCAAGGTTCCGTTAACACTAATTCCCGCACGCCGGCGCAAATCCTACCACGGCCCGCTGTCCGGCACGCGATCTGCTCGCTCTGCGTGCAATCGAGCCAAACGGCCGGCAGTCTGTATCGAATAGGAACAACTTAGATCACGGGCGTGTGGAGCTGCGTTTTATGAAACACCCAGCAAGTCGCCGGCTGTATGCATACTGGGACGAATTGCGCGGGAAACGTCCCGCGCCCGAGCGGGCCGAGATCGAGCCGGGCGCCATCAGGCAGATTTTGAGCGAGGCCTTCATATTGGCTCTCGACCCAGCCGGGGGCTACCCATTCCGCCTCGCCGGAACCCGGGTTTGCGCGCTGTTTTGCCACGAACTTAAAGGTGAACCGTTTGTGGCGATGTGGGACGAAGCCAGCCGAAGAGTAATCCGCGATCTGCTCAGCATTCTCGCCGATGAGTCGGTCGGCGCGGTTGCGGGTGTCACCGCTGCCACTGCCAGGGGCGAAGCGATGGAGCTGGAGCTGCTGTTGTTGCCGCTATCCACCACGCGCCCGAGCCTCGCCCGTACCATCGGGGTCCTGGCGCCGCTGTCGATCGCGCCGTGGATTGGCGCTAGTCCGCTCGGTCCCCTGACCCTCGGAAGCCACCGCCATATTGGCCCCGCCATAGAAAAGCGGCTGCTGCCTCGATTCCTGACGCCGCGCAGCCGTCGGGGTCTCGTTGTTTATGATGGCGGGCGCTCCTAAGCCGTAGTGGGTGGCAATCCGCAAACATGCACATGCGTGCGCCGACTAACGAGACGTTAAGACGGTGCACCTAGGCTTGCGATCAACATCGCGGGCAAACCAACCACATGGCACTCGCCGAACGAATCCCGAGTTTGCGGTCGCTGAGCGCAGAACGCCGCCGTTTCCAGCGCGTCAAGGTCAACCTGCTCGGCCGCTACATGCTGGCGGACCGTCGGGAATTTCCGTGCCAGGTCGTGAATATGTCGCCGGGCGGCATGGCGGTGATCGCTCCGGTGAGCGGCGCTCCGGGTGAGCGCATTATTGCCTATGTGGATCATCTCGGCCGGCTCGAGGGACACGTCGCACGCGTGTTTCAGAACGGCTTTGCGATGACGATTTCGTCGACGACGCGCAAGCGCGACAAGCTCGCCGCGCAGCTCACTTGGCTCGCCAACCGGCAAATCCTCAGTCTGCCGGAAGACCGCCGCCACGGCCGCATTGTGCCCCGCAATCCGGTCGGCCGGCTCATCATGCCAAATGGCCTCAACGTCAGCTGCCGGATTATCGACGTGTCGCAGTCGGGCGCCGGTATCGCCACCGATCAGCGGCCGCCTATTGGGGCGCTGGTCACGCTCGGTAAAGTGCAGGGCCGCGTCGTCCGCCATATCGAGGATGGATTCGCCGTCGAGTTTACGCGCTTGCAGCATCCCGATTCGCTCGAAGAAAATGTGACCGGCGGCTAAAGCGGCCGGGCATTGACGCTTTTCCACCGCTGCGGTCCCAAGCGGCAGCTGCGTCAATACGTCCAGCGACCGCGCCCGGTGGAATGCTATTTCCGGAGTCATTCCGTAATAGGACCGATGTTCCCGGAACATCGGCACACGGAGCGATTTGCAAATATTGATTGGTATCCTCCATGGGGATTTTGCCGGGCTTTAGTTCCCGACGCCGCTTCATCATCCTCGGCGGGCTCGTCATTCTTGGCCTTGTCAGCCTGGGGATCCGACAGCTCAGCGGTCGCGCCCCTCCGGCACAGAGCGGCACGGCAGAAACCGCCACACCTGTCACGGCCGGCACGGCCGTGCGCCGGGATTTTCCAGATTCCGTCAATGCGCTTGGAACCGTCCGTTCGATAGACAGCGTCGCCATCCAGCCGCGCGTCACCGGTGCGATCACCAAGGTCGAGTTCTCGCCGGGCCAGGACGTCAAGAAGGGCCAGGAGCTGTTTCTGATCGATCCCCGCCCCTACCAAGCCGCGCTCGATCAGGCCAAGGCGCAACTGGCGCACGACGAAGCGGTGCTCCAAGAGGCAGAGGTCGACCTGACGCGCTACCAGACCCTTGAAAAAGAGAAATCCATCGCGGGACAGCAGGCGCAGGATCAGGCCTACGTGGTGCAGCAGGACAAAGGCACCGTTGCACTCGACCATGCCAATGTCGAGACCGCGCAGCTCAATCTCGACTATTGCCACATCGCCGCGCCGATTGCCGGCCGCGCCGGCGCGCTGCTGGTCGATCTCGGCAAACCTGGTCGGCCCGCAAAGCGGCCAGTCGGCGAGCGCGTCAGGCGCGTCAGGCAGTTCGGGAAGCAGTCAAACATCCAGCAGCAACACGCTGGCCTTAATAGCGCAATTGCAGCCAATCTACGTTGATTTCAGCGTCGCACAGGCTTTGCTCCAGGAAATCCTGCGCAACCAAGCCGCGGGCGCCCTCGAAGCCGATGCCTATTCGCAGACCGGAAAGCTTCTGGAAAAGGGCCAAGTCACCCTGATCGACAATCAGGTGAATGCGGCGACCGGCACCGTCATGCTGCAGGCAACTTTCACAAATGCCGGCAACGTGCTGTGGCCCGGCGAATTCGTCAGGATCAAGCTGATCGTGGCGATCATGCATAACGTGGTCACGGTGCCGGCGGCCGCCGTCATGGCGGGCGCGAACGGGTCCTACGTTTACGTCATCGGACCGGACAGCAAAGTGAACCGCGCCACCGTCGAGGTTCCGGCCCGCCACGGCGGCGTCGCAGTGATCTCGAAGGGACTTTCCGGCGGCGAGAAGATTGTGACCGATGGACAGTATCGGCTCGCCAACGGCATGCGGGTCGCCATCCAACCAGCTCAACCGGGAGCGAGTTCCGCGCAAAAACAGATCAGCGAGCAATGAACGTATCGGAAGTCTTCATTCGCCGGCCCATTGCCACAACGCTATTGATGGCCGGGCTCACACTGTTCGGACTCGTCGCCTACGAACTGCTGCCGGTCGCCGCGCTTCCCACCGTCGATTTTCCGACCATCGTCGTCACCGCGCAATTGCCGGGGGCAAGCCCCGACACCATGGCGTCGACCGTTGCGACTCCGCTGGAAGACAAGTTCACCGCGATCCCGGGGCTGGCGCAGATGAGTTCGACAAGCGGACTGGGGCAAGCCACCATCACGCTGCAGTTCGATCTGAGCCGCAATATCGATGGTGCTGCGGGCGACGTGCAGACCGCGATCAATGCGGCAAGCGGGCTTTTGCCGAAGAATCTGCCAAACCCGCCGACCTATCGAAAAACCAACCCGGCCGAACGATCGATTCTTATCTACGCCGTGCATTCGGACGCAATGCCGATTTATCAGCTCGACACCTACGCCAACACGATCCTGGCGCAGTCGCTGTCGACGGTTTCAGGCGTCGGCCAAGTCGACATTGCCGGGCAGCAGCTGCCCGCAATCCACGTCCAGGTCGACCCGCAAGCGTTGGCCGCGCACGGCCTCAGCCTCGCGCAGGTGCAGAGTGCGCTCAGCGCCGCAACGCTTGATGCGCCGAAGGGCAATCTTGAAGGCCCGCATCAGCAGTTCCCGCTCGACACCAACGACCAGTTGCTCAGCGCCGCCCAATTCGGCAACATCATTCTGGCCTACCAAAATGGCGCGCCGGTCACCGTCAAAGACATTGGCGACGTCGTCAACTCCTCGGTCAATCCGCGCACTGGCGCATGGTTCGACGGCAAGCGAGCCGAGCTGCTGCTGATCAAGCGTGAAGTCGGTGCCAACACCGTCCAGGTGGTGGATCAGGTCAAGGCAATGTTGCCCACGTTGCTCGCCGCGATTCCTCGCGCGGTACACGTCGACCTTGTCAGCGACCGATCACAGAACATCCGAGCGTCGGTGCGCGACGTGGAGATGACCCTGCTGATCACGGTCGTCCTCGTGGTGCTGATCATCTTCGCGTTCTTGCGCACGCCGTGGGCGACGGCGATTCCGAGCGTGACGGTTCCGCTGTCGCTCATCGCCACGTTCGGCGCCATGTATCTGTTCGGCTACAGCATCGATAATCTTTCGCTCATGGGGCTGACCATTGCAGTCGGCTTCGTGGTCGACGACGCCATCGTGATGATCGAAAACATCGTCCGCTATATCGAGGCCGGCAGATCCGGTTTCGAGGCCGCACTGGTCGGCGCGGGCCAGATCGGCTTCACCATCATCTCGATCACGTTCTCCCTGATTGCCGTGTTCATTCCCCTGCTGTTCATGTCCGGTATCGTCGGCCGGCTTTTTCATGAGTTTGCGATGACGGTGAGCATCGCCGTCGTAGCCTCGGCCTTTATCGCGCTGACGCTCACGCCGATGATGTGCTCGCGGTTCCTCGCCCGCGAACACGAGCGACCACCCGGGCGTATCAGCCGGCGGTTCGAAGCCATGTTCGAAGGGATGCGGGGTGGCTACGACCGCGGCTTGAGCTGGGTGTTCCGCCATCAGCCGCTCATGCTGGCCGGCACGATCGCCCTGATTGCGCTCACCGGATATCTCTATGTAGTGATTCCCAAGGGTTTCTTTCCCGAGCAGGACACCGGATTTCTGTTTGGCGAAGTCGAGGCCAGGCAGGACATCTCATTTGCGGGAATTACGCGGATCAACGAGGAGTTCTCGAAGATCATTGTTGCGGACCCGGCCACGGCTGCCGTCGTCAGTTTTGCCGGCGCCACCGGCGGCAATTCCAGTGAAAATACCGACCGCATGTTCATCCAGCTCAAGCCGGTCGGCGAGCGGCCACCGATCGAGCAGGTCATGGCGCGGCTGCGGCCCAAAGCCGCCAAAGTGATTGGCGCGAAATTCTTCATGCAGCCGGGCCAGGACATCACCATCGGCGGCCGAATGGAGCAGGCACAATACCAGTACACGCTGACCGATACGAGTTCCAACGAACTCAATCACTGGGCGCCGATTTTGCTCGCCAAGATGCAGGCGATGAAAATTCTGACCGACGTTGCATCCGATCAGCAGATCGCCTCGCCGCACATTCCGATCGAGGTGGACCGTGACGCCGCCTCGCGGCTCGGCGTTTCCCTCTCCGCCATCGATGCAGCGCTCTACAGCGCGTTCGGGCAGCAGCAGATCGCGACGATCTACTCGGCCACCCAGCAGACCAAGCTTATCCTTGAAGTCCAGCCGCAATTCCGGGTCGGACCGACGGCGCTCAGCCGAGTCTACGTCGCAGGAGCCAATGGCGCACAAGTGCCGCTCGCGGCGCTGGCCCGCTTTACCAACAGCGTCGAACCGCTGACGATCAATCACCAGGGGGTCTTCCCAGCCGTCACGCTGTCGTTCAATCTCGCGCCCGGTGCCGCCTTGAGCCAGGCGGTCGATGCGGTCTCCGCGCTCGGCACCGACCTTCACGTACCGCCGACGCTGCATGGCGCCTTCGAGGGGACGGCGCAGGCGTTCCAGTCGTCCCTCACCTCAACGCCGCTCTTGATCCTTGCCGCAATCATCGTCGTCTATGTCGTCCTCGGCATGCTTTATGAGAGCTTCATTCACGCGCTCACCATCCTGTCGGCGCTGCCTTCCGCCGGGGTCGGGGCGCTGCTCATGTTGATGCTGTTCCACTACGACCTGAGCCTGATCGCGTTCATCGGCATCATTCTGCTGATCGGCATCGTCAAGAAGAACGCGATCATGATGATTGATTTTGCGCTTGAGGCCGAACGCCGCGAGGGCAAAAGCCCGGTCGAGGCGATCCACCAGGCTTGTCTGTTGCGGTTTCGTCCGATCATGATGACGACGATGTGCGCGATCGTTGCCGGCTTGCCGCTGGCGCTGGGCCAGGGCGCTGGCTCCGAGCTGCGGCGGCCGCTCGGCATCGCCATCGTCGGCGGCCTTTTGGTGTCGCAATCGCTCACTCTTTATACGACGCCGATCATTTACCTTTATCTGGACCGCTTGAGCCATTGGGCCAGCGGACGGCACCGCATTTCCCACGGCGACGCCCCCGCTTCCTCATCGCGAGCTGCTTAGTGCGTACCGACGTCGCGAGCGTAGCGCCGGGCATCATTGCATGCGGCTCAGGCGAGCCCGCCTGAAGGTCACCAGCCGGTAAACGTTCAGCCGACAATTGCGCCGGCGATGTTTGCCCACGTTGAACTGTGGCGCTCAACAGAGCCTGCTCGTCGGCCGATGAAAACACGCGCTCCCTAAAAGGAAACCAAGCAAAATTGGCTGCAGACAGCGTCGAACCTCGATTGCATACAATTTTACTCAATGTTGAATAGATCAAATTTTATCCAATATTCGTGCAAAGGCTCCGCAGTATTTCGGCGCTCTTGACTTGGTTTTACTTCAAATTGAACGAACCAACTTAGCGGCCCCGCAAAAACTTTGTGCGAAACGTGACCCCATCGAGACGGGAAGGGGTCAAGATGAGTGCGGGTGCCAGAGCGATCCTCAAGCGCTGTGCGGCTGCGAGCGTCATTGCGCTCGCGGTGCTCGGCTCTCCGAGCGCCGGCACCGCGCAGAGCCGCTCGCTCTTCGTCGGCGTCGGCGCAAAAACCTCCGCTCCGATCGGCTGGTCTCAGTTCTGCGTCGAATACGATCCGGAATGCAAGACCAAACCGTCAATGCCGCGCGATGTCGTGCTGTCCGGACAGGCGTGGAAGGATCTGGTGCGGGTCGATCGCTGGGTCAACGCCAATGTCAGGCCGATCACCGACCTTGAACATTGGGGTGTGGTCGAACGCTGGAATTACCCCGACGACGGCTACGGCGACTGCGAAGACTATGCGCTTGAAAAGCGCCGCATGCTGATGGACGCGGGCTGGCCGCGCCAGGCGCTGCTGATCACCGTCGTACGCGATCAGAACGGCGACGGCCACGCGGTGCTGACCGTCAAAACCGATAAAGGCGAATACATCCTCGACAACCAGCGCGACGAAATTCTGCTCTGGTCCGATACCGGCTACCGCTTCGTGAAGCGGCAGTCGCAATCCGATCCCAACGTTTGGGTCTCGCTCGGCGAACCGCGGCCGGCGCCGCTCACGTCATCGTCGCGCTGAGAACCCAGGAAGCAAAGGAGCTACGCGAACTCGGTCACGTCCCCACCCCTCCCCGTCCCCAGACCGGGTTCGCGCGCGGGCGGCTCTCCCCCAAGAGCCGCCCGCACCTTTTCTGCTTTCAAAGCTTCGCGTTTACAGCCGTTTGCAAGGCGGCTAAAGACGCTCCAACACCGAACAAAGCGGGAAAACGACGACTGGACGAGTGGACTTTGTTCACTCTTCGTCCGCGGTAAGGTCAGGCTGATGCTGCGCGCGCTACGTCTAAATGAATTTTCGTAGTTCAACGAAGGTCGCGGAGCGATCAAGAGCAACCCTGAAAAGAGAACTGGCAAAAACGAGCTTACACCTGTTCGTTTTATGATAGGGTTTTGTCAATCCCTACTCATCCATCGGTTCGACGGCTCCCCCCTAGATGTCTTCGTTGGCTGACCTCCCTGAAGTAATTGGCTTCTTCAGTTATTCACGAGAGGACGATGAAGCCTTTAGAGGAACGCTGTCGGCCCTCAGGGATGCCATCCAGCGCGAACTCGGTGCACAACTCGGCCGCTCCAAAAGGAGTTTCCGGCTGTGGCAAGACCAGGAGGCAATCGCGCCAGGCAAGCTATGGGAAGCCGAAATCAAGAACGCGGTCGAACAATCAGCCTTTTTCATTCCAATCGTTACTCCACGCGCAGTCAACAGCGACTACTGCCATTTCGAATTCGAGGCTTTTTTAGCGCGTGAGTGCGCCCTGGGCCGCACTGACCTCGTGTTTCCAATCCTCTACATTTCGGTTCCAGCACTTGAAAACGACGCACAATGGCGAAATCATCCGGTCCTTTCAATTATAGGCCAACGTCAATATGTTGATTGGCGGCAATTTCGCCATCACGACGTTCACACAACGGCCGTACGCGAGGCGGTCGAGCATTTCTGCCAAAAAATAGTTGCAGCGCTGAATCAACCGTTGGTGTCGCCGGAAGAGCGCCGCCGATTGGAGGCCGAAGCCCAGGAACGATTGGACAGCGAGCTTCGGAGGCAAAAGGCTGAGGAGCAGCAGCGGGCAGAAGCGGAGATGCTCCTTCAGAAGCGCCAAGCCGCACAGTTGCGCGCCGCGGAAGAAAATAGCCGCCAGACTGCCGAAGCTCAACGGCGTTCGCGACTCGACGCATCGCTGAAAGGCGCCGTCGCCAAGGCTCTACAAGACGACGACGAACATACTAGCTTTGTTTCGACACCCACGCGACTTCCTAGGAGTGCGAAACAGGACAAAAGAGTGCAAGAAACTCTCGCCGATGTTTTTGCCTCCGTAGACCGGGCGCAAACCTCAAAGTCATCGGGTCTGTGGGAGGCGTGGAGACCCGCGGTGATTAATTGGGGGCCGCTCATAGTACCGCTGGCACTGCTGATCTTGGCCGCGCTGTTGGTTGTGCAGAGACTTCCATAATATCTATTCCAAATAACCCTGTAGAGCCTGTCGTCCCTCGGTCAAATCACGACCTATAGAGGAATCAATCGGCCGATGGAGCTATCGCAGCGCTGAGGCTGCTCGCGAAGCCCATGGGCGCGTGTTCGTTCCGGCACAGTGTGCATCGTGGATGCGCCGCTATGGCGGTGCCGACATTCAAGCGCTGGTCGCTACTGGCAACTAGCGCGATCTCCGCAGCGCCAGCCGCTACGCGCACGCCATCGCGCGCGATGACTGGAAACCCGTCGAAAGCCTTCCCGCGTCGAACACCCGTGGAAAATCCGTGGCGCGAGCATAGGCACGCAATGCAACCTATTGATTTCCCGAAGAGCACGCTCCTCTCCCCCAAGAGCCGCCCGCACCTTTTTGCAGCGCCTTGCCGCCGCTATGGCTTGCCATGATCGCGCCGCTGCCAGTCGCACGCAGCAAAGTTCCCGAATGCTTCGCGGTGCGACACTAAGGCCCAGCGTCGTTTCACGCCCTGGCAGCTGCGGATTCGCCACGTAAACGGCGCATAAACGCGATTATTTGTTGTTCGCCGCAATCGTCAGATTTATCGTGTGGCAAGGCCGGGCGACGCGTTCGCGCGGCGCGCGAGCACGCTTGCGCGCGCTGGCGCTGGTGGGGACATTGTCATCGCATGATCGCGCTCGTTCGCATCGCACTGCGGCGGCCGTATACGTTTATCGTCCTCGCCCTCGCCATTCTCATCATCGGTCCGCTGGCGGCGCTGCGGACTCCCGTCGACATTTTTCCGGACATCCGCATCCCGGTCGTCGCCATCGTCTGGCAGTATACCGGGCTTGAACCGGAGCTGATGGCCGGGCGTATCACGTCACAGTCGCAGCGTGCGCTGACCACGACTGTCAACGACATCGAACACATCGAGGCGACGTCCTACAACGGCCTCGGCATCATCAAAGTGTTCTTTCAGCCCGGCGCCGACATCCGGCTCGCGAACGCGCAGATCACGGCGATTTCGCAGACGCAGCTCAAGCAGATGCCGCCGAACACGACGCCGCCGCTGATCCTCAACTACAATGCCTCGACTGTTCCGATCATCCAGCTCGGTCTTTCCGGCTCCGGCCTGTCCGAGCAGGCGCTGGCGGACATCGGCCTCAATACGCTGCGCACACCTCTCGTCACAGTTCCCGGTGCCGGCATCCCCCTGCCCTATGGCGGCAAGCTTCGACAGGTGCAGATCGACCTCGACGCGCGGGCGATGCAGGCGCGCGGGCTTTCCGGACAAGACGTCGCCAATGCACTTGCGGCGCAGAATCTCATCACGCCGGCGGGTACCGAGAAAATCGGTTCGTTCGAGTATGCCATCCAGCTCAATGATGCGCCGTCCGCGATCGCCGACCTCGCAGACCTGCCGATCAAGAGCGTCAACGGCGCGATGGTCTACATCCGCGACGTCGCGCACGTGCGCGACGGCAATCCGCCGCAGACCAACATCGTCCACGTCGACGGCAGCCGCTCGGTGCTGATGCAGATTCTCAAGAACGGCTCGGTCTCGACGCTCGCCATCATCGACGGCATCAAGCAGAAGCTCACCGAGATCAAGGACATCCTGCCGCCAAATCTGAAAATCGCGCAGATCGGCGATCAATCGATCTTCATCAAGGCCGCCGTGAACGGCGTCATCCGTGAGGGCGTCATCGCGGCGTCGCTGACCGCGCTGATGATTCTGATTTTTCTCGGCAGCTGGCGCTCGACGCTGATCATCGCCACCTCCATTCCGCTGTCGGTGCTCGGTTCGATCGCCACGCTGTCGGCTCTCGGCGAAAGTCTCAACATCATGACGCTGGGCGGACTGGCGCTCGCCGTCGGTATTCTCGTCGACGACGCTACGGTGACCATCGAAAACATCAATTATCATCTCGAACAGGGCAAGACGGTCGAGACCGCGATCCTGGACGGCGCCGCGCAGATCGTGACGCCCGCCTTCGTATCGCTGCTGTGCATCTGCATCGTCTTTGTTCCGATGTTCTTTCTGCCCGGCGTGGCTCGATACCTGTTTGTGCCGATGGCCGAAGCCGTGATGTCGGCCATGGCCTGCTCATTCATTCTGTCGCGCACGCTGGTGCCGACATTGGCGAATTATCTGCTGCGCCCGCACGCGCCGCACACCGACATGCACGGGCTCGATGGTCCGCTGCCGCCGTCGCCCAACCCGCTGGTGCGGCTGCAACGCGGTTTTGAGCGCGGCTTCGAGCGGCTGCGCCTGCTCTATCGCGAGCTCCTCATCATGGCGCTCGCGCGCCGCGCCGTGTTCGTTATCGGCTTCCTCGCCGTTGTCTTTGGCTCGTTCGCGCTGACGCCGTATCTCGGCCGCGATTTCTTCCCGACGGTCGATGCCGGGCAAATCCTGATGCACGCGCGCACGCACGTCGGCACGCGGGTCGAGGAAACCGCGCAACAATTCGCCGAGATCGAGAAGGCGATCCGCCGGCTCATTCCGCCGGAAGATCTCGGGACCGTGGTCGACAATGTCGGCCTGCCCGGCAGCGGCATCAACATGACCTACAACACCAGCGGCACGTTCGGCGCCCAGGACGGCGACATTCAGATCAAGCTGAACGAAGACCACCGGCCGACCGCAGACTATGTCCGGATGCTGCGCGAGCAATTGCCGCAGCGCTTCCCGGGCGTAACGTTCTCGTTCCTGCCCGCCGATATAATCAGCCAGATTCTCAATTTCGGCGCGCCCGCGCCGATTGATCTGCAAATCCGCGGACCTTCGTTGCCGAACGATTTCGCCTATGCGGAGAAGCTGCTGCGCGTGATTCGCCACGTTCCTGGCCTGGTCGACGCCCGCATCCAGCAGGCGCTCAACTATCCCGCGTTCAATGTCGATGTCGATCGCACCCGCGCGCAATATGTCGGCCTTACTGAACGCGACGTGACCAACAGCCTGGTGGTCAACCTGGCCGGCAGCGGCCAGGTCGCTCCGACCTATTGGCTTAATCCGGCCAACGGCGTGAGCTACGCGATCGTGATGCAGACGCCGCAATATCAGATCGACTCGCTCAATGCGCTGCAAAATCTTTCCATCAATGCGGCCGGCGCGCCGTCGCAAACGCTCGGCGCCATCGCCGACATCAAGCGCGCGGCTACGCCCGCGGTTTATTCCCAGTACAACATCATGCCCATGGTCCAGATCTACGGCACGACGCAAGGGCGCGATCTGGGTGCGGTCGCCGCCGACATTCGCCGTGTCATGGCCGCAAACGCGAACGAGATGCCGAAGGGCGTGCAGGCCGTCCTGCTTGGCCAGGTCGTGACGATGAACAACGCATTCACTGGACTGCTGTTCGGGCTCTTGGGGGCCATCGTGCTGATCTACCTGCTGATCGTCGTCAATTTCCAATCGTGGAGCGATCCGTTCGTGATCGTCACGGCGCTTCCTGCGGCGCTGGCCGGCATCGTGTGGACGCTGTTCGCCACCCACACGACGCTGTCGGTCCCGGCGCTGACCGGCGCCATCATGTGCATGGGCGTCGCAACCGCCAACAGCGTCCTCGTCATCAGCTTTGCCCGCGAGCAGCTCGAACAACGCGGCGACGCGGTCGCGGCGGCGCTCGAGGCAGGTTTCGTCCGCTTCCGTCCGGTGCTGATGACCGCGCTCGCCATGATCATCGGCATGGCGCCGATGGCGCTTGGGCTCGGCGAAGGCGGTGAGCAGAACGCGCCGCTCGGCCGCGCCGTTGTCGGCGGTCTGGTTTTTGCTACAGTGGCGACACTGATATTCGTCCCGGTCGTCTTCAGTATCTTTCACGGCCACGGCGGGAGGGGCCAAGCCTCTGGCACTGCCGCCGGGATTGGGGAACCGCATGCAGCCTAATCCGGCTCCGCCCGTCCTGTCGCGGCGCAAACTGGCATTTGCCGGTCTTGTTGCGGCTGCGGTCGCCGCCACAATCGTCGTCATGGGCATTACGTCGCGACGCGCCGCCGATGCCAAACTCGGCGATTGGACCGAGACGCAGGCCGTGCCTGTCGTTGCCGCGGCGCTGCCTGATACGCACGGCAAGCGCGCGACGTTGGATCTTCCCGGCCGGCTTGAGGCCTATACGCAGGCGCAACTCTACGCGCGCGTCAGCGGCTACCTGAAGGACTGGAAGGCCGACATTGGCACGCCGGTAAAAGCCGGACAATTGCTCGCCGACATCGATGCACCCGACCTTGACCAGCAGATCATGGAGGCGAGAGCAGCGCTGGCCAGCGCCCAGGCAAACCTCACGCTGGCACAGGCGACACTGCAGCGCGGCCAGACATTGATTCATTCGGGCGCCATCTCGAAGGCCGATCTCGACCAGCGAGCGGCCGACGCGGCCAACAAGGATGGGCTGGCAAAGGCGGCACAGGCCAATCTCGATCGTCTGCGCGTGCTCGAACAATACAAGCGCATTACCGCGCCGTTCGACGGACTTGTCACCGTGCGCAGCACCGACATTGGCGCGCTGATCAATGCCGGCGCGGCCGGCCCGCCCCTCTTCGTTGTTTCGGACACGAAAAAACTGCGCGTCTACGTCAACGTCCCGCAGAATTACGTGCCGAGCATACAAATCGGCACAAAGGCGAATATCTCAGTTCCCGAATATCCGGGAAAAACCTTTCCGGCGATCGTGCAGGCGTCCGCACAGGCCGTTGATGTCGCGTCCGGAACCACGCGGATGCTGCTCATCGTCGATAATGCCCGCGGCCAGTTGATGACCGGCGACTTCACCAATGTCAGTTTTGAACTGCCGCATCCGGAAATCGCGATCAACGTGCCGGCAAGCGCGTTGATCTTCAATCAAGGCGGCCTGTTCGTCGCCACGGTATCCGGCGACAGCCGCGTCCATCTCAAGCCGGTCACGATCTCGCGCGATCTCGGCAAGGAAGTCGAAATCGGATCGGGGCTCAGCGTCGACGAACGGGTGATCGAGAGCCCGCCTGACGGCATCGCCTCCGGCGATCTGGTCAGGATCGCCCGTTCGAAGGACGGCACACGCGCCCCGAAGGATACTGCGGCAGCCGAGAGTCGCTGAGCGCGACAGATCCGTCGTCAGGCGGACATCAGCATTTGCATTGCCATCACCACGACCGTTCCCGACATCAGGCTCCATAGGCCTGCGATCACGGTCGCTACCATGACGAACTCGGCGCGGCGGCCCTCAATGCGCCGTCCACGCAACGTGTTGCGCATGATGATGAAGGGCGCGGAGAACATCAAAAGCGGAATAGAGGCAAAGCGCGATGTGGTCGGCCCGATCTCGAGCAGGCGAAAGCTTGGAAAGTGTTCGGAGAACAGGCGGTACCCGGTGGCGCACAAGCCGGCGACGGCAAATCCGATCGCCAGCGAGAAGAAAGACTCAATCGTCTCCGGCGAAATTGCCGGCCACGCAAAATCGAACATGTCGGGCGCCTCCTCGCCCGAAGCCATCGCAGAGGATCGCGCGCCGCGCCACGGAATGCTTAAGGAAAGGTTAATAGCGCGACCGTGCGCCGTCCCACTTTGCGCCATGGTGCGTGCGATACTGATGTTTGATTCGTAGGCAGGCGGCACTGACGATATGACCGCGCAGGCGACTTTCTCAAACAGGCTCCGCCGCAGCGCCCGCGGCTTTACCCTGTTGCCGCTGTCTTTCCTGATTGTGCCGTCGATCGCCGCGGGGTGCTTCATCGCTTACGCGCTGTGGCCAAGTTGGCCGAGCGCGCCCCTTGCGCACGATGCGCCGGCGCTTCCCATTACAGTTGCCGGCGCGTTGTTCGAAATCCCGCCGGCGGCAATCCGCACCGCGGTGCAGCGCCACCCGGGCCCACACGAGCGCGTCGATCTCGCCTTTGCGTGGCCCGCTCTCACGCCTCCCCAGCCTGACGGCAAGGGTGACGATCCGACGCCCGCCGGCACCCAGACTGACGGCGCAGCCGCGCCGACCCCGAAGATGGAGATGCCTGGTACGACCGGAAGGTTGTTTGTCACCATCGCCGGTCTGGGCGCGCTGTTGCCGCCCCTTGAGCGGCTACGTAACATTTACCCGCACTATGTCGAAGCGCAGGCGAGAGCGGGCAGCGAGGGCCTTGCCATTCTGCCGTTCCGCGTCGGCACGCCCTATGAAGGCGAGGATCTCATCTACCTCGCCGACCAACCCGACCGGTTCTATGCGCGCTGCTCGCGTCAGAGCGAACTGGTGCTTGGCACCTGCATCCAGGAGCGGCTCGTCGGCGCGGCCGATGTGACGCTGCGCTTTCCGCGCGACTGGGCGGAAAAGGATTGGCGCAGCGTTGCCGCCGGCTTCGACCGGCTGCTCGTGCAATTGCATCCGTCGGGACAGTAGCGGCTCGACTGCAGAGGGGCGGCGCAACGCCGCCTCAACCCAGGTCCATATCGAGGATTGGCATTTCGAGGATGTATGATCCGCGCCGCTTCTCCTCGTCGACGAACAAGACGCCGATAAACTCATTGCCAAGGTAGGCTTCAAGCGAATCCCGCTTCTTGGCGCGCGGCACTACGCGAATCTGCTCGTTGTCGAACTTTTTTTTCAGATACGCATCCAGGCGCTTGAGCTGATCGACCTCGCTCACCTCCCCGAGGCTGATCTCCATGCGGAAATTGTACGACAGATCGTCGTCTTCGTCGTCGACGTTCAATTCGCCCAACCGCTCCTCGCCGATAAAGACATCGGCGGCCTTGGCCTGCTGCGGCACCACGCGGATGCGCGCGTTACCGAACAGCTTTTTGAGATAGCCGTCGAGTTTCCTGACTTCCTGTACGTCCACCACGCAGCTCCCGCGCCGCCCCTGAGCAGCAATCTCAATGACAATGATTCGCGGCCAATTCCGCTTCTTGCTTACGCCTCGTCGTTAAACATCTGATCCATGCTGCGCGCCGGCTCCGGGCACCCGGCCACGCCGATGACCTTGGCGGGCACGCCCGCCACTGTGACGTTATTCGGCACCGGCTTGGTCACGACCGAACCGGCAGCGATGCGCGCGCAATGACCGACTTCGATATTGCCGAGAATTTTGGCTCCGGCGCCAATCATGACTCCGTAGCGAATCTTGGGGTGCCGGTCGCCGGCCTCCTTGCCGGTGCCGCCCAGGGTAACATCGTGCAACAGCGAGACATCATCTTCGATCACCGCGGTCTCGCCGACCACAAGCCCCGTGGCGTGGTCGAGGAAAATACCGCGGCCGACCTTGGCGGCCGGATGAATGTCGACTTGGAACGCGGCCGAGGCACGGCTTTGCAGGTAAAGCGCGAAATCGCGCCGACCCTTGCTCCACAGCCAATGCGCCAAACGGTGCGTTTCGATGGCGTGGAACCCCTTGTAATAAAGCACCGGCTCGATCACCCGACGGGTGGCTGGATCGCGGTCGCAAACCGCCATGATGTCGGCGCGAAAGCTCTCGCCGATCGAAGCGTCGTCCTTGAGGGCCTCCATATAGGCTTGGCGAATAAGCCCGCTGGATACGGCACCGTGACTCAAGCGCTCGGCCAGCCGATATACCACCGCCGCTTCGAGACTGTCGTGGTGCAGAATGGTCGAGTAGATGAAGGTAGCAAGCTCCGGCTCGCGGCGCGCCGCCTCCTCGGCCTCGCGGCGCACCCGCGCCCATACCGGATCGACGGTGTCGAAGGCCGGCTTTGCCTGGTACTGCGCCATGTGGCTCACTCCCGGAAACTAGCGAACACTATGACCTCTTCTAGCATAAGATCGGCATCAAGGTGGGCAAAACCAAGGGCCGAGGAAAGCTAAGCCAAAGGCATCGGCCACTGACCGATCGCGATAGGCCAGTGGCCCATTAGGGCCGCTTGTTTAAGAATTCTAAAACCCCAGCCTTATAGGTCTTATCGCCTACCGCCAGCATGTGATCGCGGTTCGGGATCACGAGCGCCTGCGCATTCGGTATGAGGGCGGCCAGTTCTTCGGGCGCCCCCGCGATCGTGTCGTTGCTGCCGACGGCGACCAAGAGCGGCACGGCGATACGGCCGACCTCCTCCCTGCTCAATGTCTGCCGCGACCCTCTCATGCAGGCCGCCAGCGCGCGCAGATCGGACCGGGTCTGTTCGGCAAAGCTACGAAACTGGCGGGCGCCCGGGTCAGCCACGTCGGCCAGGCTCGGCGCCTCAAGCCCGCGCGCGATCCGTTCCGGGTCGCCCACGCCATTAATGAGACCCATGCCGAGGCCGCCAAGAATCACCGAGCGCACCCGCTCCGGGTGCGCCAGCGCCAGAAAGGCCGAAATCCGCGCTCCCATCGAATAGCCCATGACATCGGCGCGCGGCAGGCCGAGATGATCGATCAACGCGCGCACGTCCTCCGCCATGATCGTCGAGCGGTACGCCGCAGGATCGTAAAGCTTGGCGGACGCTCCGTGGCCGCGATTGTCGAGCGCGATGACGCGCCGCCCCGCCCCGGTCAGCGTCGATACCCAGCCCGGCATGTTCCAGTTGACTTCCTTGGTCGAGGCGAAGCCATGCACCAGCACGATCGGTTCACCCTCGCCCTGATCGAAAAAAGCGATCTCCACTCCGTCATGAGAAAATTGGGGCATTCGACCTCCGCGGCGCACCGGTGCATTCTATTACCAGAGCCGCCGGCATTTCCGAGCCGGGAATCATCCCGTCGGACGGCCTAGGAATCGGCTATTTGCGCCGCTATGGTGCGGCCGATCGCTGGCGCGACCGTCCCGCGCTGCAAGATTCAGGACAGGACAAGCGATGTCGGACGAAATCGTTCCGCATTTCCATAACGATCCAGGCGTCGCCATGATCAATATCGGCGCCAAGAAATTCATGTGCATGGGCGCGCTGCCGCCGTTCGACCACCCGCACGTCTATTGCGACATGGGCGACGACGCCGACTACGTATGTCCGTATTGCTCGACGCTTTACCGGCACGATCCGGCGCTTGCGCCGAACGAGGCGCAGCCGGCGCAATGCGCCTGGCGCAACGCCGCCTGACCCGTCACGGAGCAACCATCCTCACGCCGTCGCGCATTATTATCGCAGGTGCCGGAATCGGCGGATTAACTGCGGCACTGGCGCTGGCGCGCCGCGGCTTTCGCGTCGTCGTGCTGGAGCAGGCCGAGCGGCTTGAGGAAACCGGCGCCGGCATTCAGCTTTCGCCCAACGCGTCGCGCACGCTGATCGACCTCGGCCTGGAAGAGCGGCTGCGGCCGCAGGTGATCGAGCCGGCGGGCCTTCGCGTCCTCAATGGCGAAACCGGTCGCGAAATCGTGCGGGTACCGTTGGGGAAGGCGGCCGCGGCGCGCTACGGCGCGCCCTACTGGGTCATTCACCGCGGCGATCTGCAGACCGCGCTTGTCGGTGCGGCCGCACAACAGCTCGATATTTCGATAAAGCTCGGCTTGCATGTCGATGATGTCGCCGTTCATCCCAATGGCATCACCGTCATGTCCCACGGAAGAAGCGGCGTCGCCGACGAACACGGCAACGCATTGATCGCGGCAGACGGGCTGTGGTCGACGGCGCGCGCGCGCTTCGGCTACGGCGGAGCGCCGCGCTTTGCCGGTCGCGTCGCCTGGCGCGCGCTCGTGCGCGCCAAGGATGTTTCGCCGCAACTTTCCGAGCCGCTCATACAGCTTTGGCTCGGCCGCGGCGCGCACATCGTGCATTACCCGGTCAAGGGCGGCAAAGTCATCAATGTCGTCGTCATCATGGACGACACGTGGAATGCGCCGGGCTGGAGCGAGCCCGCGACGCGGGCGGATCTCTTGCCGCGACTGTCGACACGCGATTGGACGCCGCAGGCATTGTCCTTGCTGAGCGCACCGGAGGCTTGGCTGAAATGGGCGCTGTTCGATCGCCGGCCGGTTTTGCGCGCCGCTGCGGGACCGGTGGCGCTTCTCGGGGATGCCGCCCACCCGATGCTGCCTTATCTCGCGCAAGGCGCCGCGATGGCGATCGAGGACGCCGCCGTCGCCGCACGGTGCTTGGCGCAGACGCCGAACGATCCAGCCGCGGCATTCCGCAGCTATTGGCGCTTGCGCCGGCGCCGTGCCTGGAAGGCGCAGCGCCTCGCCGCCCGCAACGGCGCGCGCTATCACCTGAGCGGCGTCCGCGCTACGCTGCGCAATGTGGCAATGCGCACACTAGGCGGCGCGCGGCTGCTGCATCATTATGACTGGCTATACGGCTGGCAACCGCCAGCCTGATCGATTTGCACACCGGCAGATAACCGCCATGCCGAACAAAGCTGAAAGTCATTCGCTGTTTCCCACAACGACCGCCGGCAGCCTGCCGAAGCCGGCGTGGCTCGCCGAACCCAACAAACTGTGGCCGCAGTGGCGGCTCAAGGGCGAGGAACTTGCCGCCGCCATCGATGACGCAACGCTCGTCGCGATCAAGCTGCAGGAAGACGCGGGTCTCGATATCGTCAGCGACGGCGAACAGTCGCGCCAGCATTTCGTTCACGGCTTTCTCGAAGCGGTCGAAGGCATCGATTTCGACAAGAAAGTCGAGATGGGCATTCGCAATGATCGCTATAAGGCGATGTGCCCGACCGTCACCGGCGAACTGCGGCTGCGCCGCCGCGTGCACGCCCGCGAAGCGCGACTGGCGCGCGCTCACACCAATAAAAAGCTGAAATTCACCTTGCCGGGCCCGATGACCATCGTCGACACCATCGCCGATGCCCATTACGGCGACCGCATCAAGATGGCGCTCGCTTTTGCCAAACTGCTCAACGAGGAGGCGCTGGGGCTCGCCGCCGACGGCGTCGATGTCATCCAGTTCGATGAACCGGCCTTCAATGTCTATATGGAGCAAGCGGCCGGCTGGGGCATCGAAGCGCTGCACCGCGCCATCGATGGCGTTTCATCCAAGAGCGCCGTGCATATCTGCTACGGCTACGGCATCCCCGCCAACATCGCGTGGAAAGCCGGCCTCGGCGACGAGTGGCGGCAGTACGAGAAGTTTTTTCCCGCGCTCGCCAGAAGCCGGATCGATCAAGTCTCGGTCGAATGCATTCATTCGCGCGTGCCGATGAGCATCCTGCAGTTGCTCGATGGCAAGGAGGTTCAGATCGGCGTCATCGACATCGCCACGGACACGATCGAGACGCCCGAAGAGGTTGCGGGCGTTATTGCCGAGGTCACCAAACACGTCGCCAAGGACAAGATCGTTCCGTCGACCAATTGCGGCATGGCACCGATGCGCCGCGATATCGCGGAGAAGAAACTCGTGGCGCTGGGCGAAGGTGCGGCGCTCGCGCGCAAACGATTGGCCTAGGGTTTTTCCAGCAGTTGCCTTTGGCCGGCTTTCCTCGGCGTCGCTCATATCATCGGTCGCTGCGCGACAGCACGTCCATCAGTTCGCCGACCTTGCGGCGCTGTTCGGCCTTGTTACCTGATGCAATCGCATGTTCGACGCAATGCGATACGTGGTCGGCGAGGATTTCTTCCTCGGCCCGCCGCAACGCGGCGCGCACCGCCGAAAGCTGGGTGACGACGTCGATACAATAGCGGTCTTCCTCGACCATTCGTGCGAGGCCGCGCACCTGCCCTTCGATCCGGTTCAGGCGTTTGAGCACCGACGACTTGGCAACCGACTGCATGGCCTCTATATACCCCTACCGGGTACCCGTTTCAAGAGGATTATCGTGCAGCATTCCGCGTGTTCGCATCACACCCCTGTCACGGGCGCCACCACCGCCGATCTGGTTTGCGGCATGCGCGTCGATCCGGTGACGGCCAAGCATCGGCACTCTTACCGCGATCACGACTATTTTTTCTGTTCCGCCGGCTGCCGCGAAAAATTTATCGCCGACCCGGAACGTTATCTGCGTCCCGCCGCAGCTCCCCACCCGGAGGCCGCGACGTCAACTGACGCGATCTACACCTGCCCGATGCATCCGGAAATCCGCCAGCACGGGCCCGGGCATTGTCCGATCTGCGGCATGGCGCTCGAACCCGAAGCCGGCGGCGAGGCGGACGACGGCGAACGTATCGCCATGACGCGGCGTCTGTGGATTTCGGCGGTCCTCGCCGCCCCAGTCGTGGCTTTGGACATGGGCGCCCATTTCGGCGCCTGGCATTTCTCCGCTCCATGGCCCGACTATGTGCAATTCGCTCTCGCCACACTGGTCGTGCTGTGGGGCGGCTGGCCGTTCTTTGTGCGCGGCGCGCAATCGGTCGTGACGCGCAACCTCAACATGTTCACGCTGATCGCGATGGGGACCGGCGTCGCTTATCTCTACAGCGTCGTCGCCGTGCTGGCGCCCGGACTGTTTCCTGCCGGTTTCCGCGATGCGCACGGCGGTCTTGCGCTTTATTTCGAAGCCGCCGCCGTTATTACCGTCCTCGTCTTGCTGGGCCAGGTGCTCGAATTATCCGCACGCGCCTCCACCTCCGGCGCCATCCGCGCCCTGATGAATCTCGCGCCGGCCAGGGCGCGGCGCGTCCGCGCCGACGGCAGCGATGAAGATGTGCCACTCGATGCCGTTGTGGCCGGCGACCGGCTCCGCGTTCGCCCCGGCGAAAGAATTCCAGTTGACGGGATCGTGCTCGAGGGCCGTTCCCCTGTCGATGAATCGATGGTGACCGGAGAATCGATGCCGGTCGCCAAAGCGGTCGGGGATCGATTGATCGGCGGCACGCTCAACGGCAGCGGCAGCTTCATCATGCGCGCCGAGAAAGTCGGCCGCGATACGATGCTGTCGCGCATCGTCGACATGGTCGCTGTCGCGCAGCGCTCGCGCGCGCCGATTGCCCGCCTCGCCGATCGGGTTGCATCCTGGTTCGTGCCGGCAGTAATCGCGGTGGCTTTGATCGCATTCGCCTCCTGGGCCGCGTTCGGGCCACAGCCGCGCTTTGCCTACGCGATTGTCGCGGCCGTGAGCGTCCTGATCATCGCCTGTCCTTGTGCGCTCGGTCTGGCCACCCCGATGTCGATCATGGTCGGCGTCGGCCGCGCGGCCTCGTTCGGCATATTGATCAAAGATGCCGATGTTCTGGAGCGCATGGAGACAGTCGATACGCTGGTCATCGACAAGACCGGCACGCTGACCGAAGGCAAGCCGAAAGTCGTCGCGATAATGCCGGCGCAAGGATTTGATGAGCGGACCCTCGTCCAGCTGGCCGCCAGCGTCGAGCGCGCGAGCGAGCACCCGTTGGCGGCAGCGATCGTGGCTGCGGCGGCCGAGCGCAAGATCGACGCTCTCCCGATGACAGACTTCAATGCACCGGCCGGCAAGGGGATTCTCGGCACAGTGGGCGAAAAGCGCGTGGCGCTCGGCAACGAAAACTTCTTGACCGAACTCGGCGTCGCCGCTGATGCGCTGCAAAACCAAGCCAAGACGTTGCGCGCTGACGGCGCAACGGTAGTCTTTGTTGCGATCGACCAAGAACTTGCGGGGCTTCTCGCCATCGCCGATCCGGTGAAAGGTACGACGCAAACGGCCCTGGCGGATTTGAAAACGCAAGGCATCGCTGTGGTGATGCTTACCGGCGACAATCAAATCACCGCGCGCGCGGTGGCCAAGAAACTCGGCATCGACGCGGTCGAAGCCGAAGTTTTACCCGAACACAAAAGCGAGGTGGTCCAAAAGCTGCAACGCCAAGGCCATGTCGTCGCCATGGCGGGCGACGGCGTCAACGACGCGCCGGCGCTCGCTGCCGCCGATGTCGGAATTGCCATGGGCAACGGCACCGATGTCGCCATGCAAAGCGCCGGCATGACGCTCCTCAAGGGCGATCTCTCGGGCATTCTGCGTGCGCGCAAGCTGTCGGCCGCGACGATGCGCAACATCCGGCAAAATCTGTTCTTTGCCTTCCTTTACAACGCCGCCGGCGTGCCGATCGCGGCCGGCCTGCTGTATCCAATCTTTGGCTTGCTGCTGACGCCAGCGATCGGCGCCGCCGCCATGGCGCTGTCCTCAGTAAGCGTCGTCGCCAACGCGCTGCGGCTGCGACGGGCTGCGGTCGCCTGAAAGGTGCAGATTTCGGCTAAGACGCCTTTGCGCGCTCAGCGGTCAGCACCGACTGCATGATCTGCTCGGAAATGTCGCGGGCGGCGCCGGGCGAATGCGACAGGAACAGTGTATTGGTCTTGTCCAGTTCGCCGATGGATTTGATGGTGTCGAAATATTGGGTGAGCATGACGAGTTGCATGACTTCGGCGGTGGTCGCGTCGGTGACTGAGCTGCGAAACTGCTCGATCGAGCCGCGCAGGCCCTCGATAATGGCCTTGCGCTGATTGGCAATACCCTGCCCTTGCAGCGCCTTGCTCTCGGCTTCGGCCTCGGCCTTCTTCACCACCAGGATCTTTTCAGCCTCACCCCTGGCGTTGGCGGCGACCTGCTCGCGCTGCGCTGCGTTGATATCGTTCATGGCCGATTTCACTTTCGAGTCCGGCACGATATCGGTCACCAGCACGTTGACGATCTCGAAGCCGAACGTCGCCATGTCGGCATCGAGCTCTTGTTTCACGGCGGCGGCGATGCCGGACTGGCTGGCGAACACTTCGTCGAGCGTCATGCCGGGGACGTGGCCAAGAATGACCTGCTCGACATAGGACTGGATCTGCGCGGCCGGATTGGAGAGCTTGTAGAAGGCGTCATACACCTTCTCGGGCCGCACGCGGTTTTGCACCGAAATGGGAATGGTGACGAAAACATTGTCTTTCGTCTTCGTTTCCATCGTCAAGCTGTTCTGATTGACCCGGAGGCTCACTCGACCAGCGACCGAGTCAATGAACGGCACTTTCCAGTTCAGGCCCGGGTCGGCGACCCGCAGAAACCGGCCAAATCTGGTGATCACGGCGACTTCGGCCGTCTTGACGGTAAAGAAGCTGCCGAGACACGCGAAAAGCACGATAAAAAACAAAACGAAGAAAAAGGCCGAGCCAATGATGTCCATGTCAATCTCCTCATGCCCGGATCGGGCGCCCCACTGGGTCAAAACACGCAATACGCCGGATAGCGCTGCGGCTACTCCGAGCGCCCTTCGTTTAGTATCGGCCGCAAAGCTTAAGGTTCAGCAGCGTCGGATGTCGCGAAATAGCGGGCCGAGTCGAGAACGAGAATTGTCCCGCCCTGCAATCGCCGCTAGATTTGCCGCCGATCGGCCCGCGCCGATTCCACGACCCGGTTCGCATTGATGATATCCGCACCCTCGCCGGCGAGCTTTGCGCTGCTTCTGGGCTTAAGCTTCTTTCTTGGTCTCGCGTACGAGGATTTTTTCAGCCGCGACAACTCCAGACGACCCGGCGGGATTCGCACTTTTCCGCTGCTGGCATTGGGCGGCGGCGCACTCTACCTGTTCGACCCGGTTCGCCTTATCCCGTTCACCGGCGGGCTCCTGGTGCTCGGTGCCTGGCTCTACGTCTATTATCAACAGCACGTCAACGAAAAGGACGAAGAAGGCGAGCCCAATGTCGGGCTTGTCGTGCCGGTACTCAACGTCAAGGCCTACGTGCTGGGTGCAATTGCTCTCGCCCTGCCCCATTGGGTCGCGGTCGCAACCACAGTCACCGCCGTCTTGCTGCTCACGGGCCGCACCCAATTGCACACCTTGGCTCGCCGTATCGAGCTTAAGGAAATCATCACCGCCGGCGAATTTCTGATTCTGACCGGGATCATTCTGCCGCTGCTACCCAACACGCCGGTGACGACGCTCACCAAGATCACGCCGCAGCAGGTCTGGCTCGCATTGGTCGTGGTGTGCACCTTTTCCTACATAAGCTATCTGGCGCAGCGTTACTGGGCGGCCGCTGCGCGCGGACTGTGGATGGCGGCACTCGGCGGCCTCTATTCCTCGACGGCGGCCACGGTCGTGCTGGCGCGGCAGGCCAAGGCCGATCCGGCACTTGGACGTCAGGCGCGCGCCGGCATCACTCTTGCCACCGGCATCATGTATTTGCGAATCGCGGCAGTGATCGCGATCTTCAACCTCACGCTCGCGCGGCTTTTGGCGCCGTATCTGGGCGGGCTCGCGCTCGCCGCCTTCGTCATCTGCGCGGCGCAGTACTGGGGGTTGCGGCGCGGCGGCAAAGACCATGCCGCGCCGCAAACGGCCATACAGCCATCGACCAACCGCAATCCACTCGAACTGGGCCCGGCAGCGATCTTCGCAGTCCTGTTCATCGCCGTGTCGTTCGCCTCGAGCTATGCGACGGCGCAATTCGGCACGTCCGGCATCTATGCGCTGGCAGCGATTATCGGCGTCTCCGACATCGATCCGTTCGTGCTCAACCTCGCCCAGGGCGGAGCCGCCAACGTCCCGAACATCGCGCTCGCCGCGGCGATCCTGATCGCCGCGTCATCGAACAACGTGCTCAAGGCGTTCTACGCCGTTTCGTTTGGCGGCGGGCGGGCAACCGCGACGAGCGCCGCAGCTCTCATCGTGCTTGCGTTTGCCGGGGTCGGTCTTGCTGTCTTGCTTGCGACCGGCTCGACGCTATAGCGTTCGGCGTGACCGTTTCCGCCTCAGCGAATGATTTGATCGCTGGTTAAAGATGGCGTGAGCTGGCACTTCTTCTCCACCATCGTGCGCTGCAGAAGTTTCTTATCAGCAATGACCGTCTGGTAGTCGGTGCGGTAAGCAAATGCACCGATCACCACGCCGGAGGCGCTCTCATCGGCGCGATCGATCAGATTGCGCAAGTCCTTTTCGCGCTTGTTCAAGGTCTGCAATTGATTGCCGAGGTCCTTGCAGTTGTAGCCTTCGTAGCGCGACGGATCGACCAGCATGCTGTCGAGAGTGTCCGTGGTGCTGCAGCCGGCAAGCGCGCTTGCGGCCAGCACCAGGACTGCGGCGCGTCGGATGCCGGTCATCCAGCCCATGAAAACGGCTCCCCCTGCTCGCGACGGGCCTTGCGCTCGAAATGTGGCACCCATACAGCCGGATGCGGCCATTGTAACGTGCAATGTGGCCGTCGGGCGGCTACGAACGGTCGCTGTCGAGGAACTCGACACCGACGGTCAGCTCGTCGCGCTAAACCTCACGACAAATTCGGGCACCACCACGGGCCGAAAGGAACAGCAGAAAACGCTTCGGCAGTTCTTCATCCGCTTGCAGGACGATGCGTACGCCGCTTTCCGAAATATCCTCGATGCTGCAGGAACGCGGTTGTCCCTTCTCTCCGAGCAGAATTCGAGCGCGATAGTGCAGCGGGCGGCGCGGCCTCTTGCGTAGCTCGGCTTGCCCCTGATGGCTATCGACGTTGCCCATTCGCGCGCCCCCGTTTCAACCCTTGCGCGGTTCCGGCAAGAATTTCATCACGACCGCGATTAAGGAGGCGTAAACTTTGCGTCGGATCGGAACCGTCTACACGTCGCGGACAGGCCCTGCGCAAAACAAGCGGCGAGCAACGCGCGGTCCGGCGTCAGCGTTTGGCTTGCTCGTGCCCCGCCACGCCGCTCACCACCACGTCTTCTGCCGACTTGACGGCCAGGTATGCATTGACCAGGCGCGGTTCGAAGCTCGAATTTTCGCTGGCGGCCAGCGGCTTTGCCGTGTCGGTCAAGATCGCACGGACGTCACGCGGCTTAAGCGAAGGCTGCACCTGCAGCATCAGCGCTACGATTCCGCTGACTTGCGCCGCCGCGATCGAACTACCTGTAGACTCCTGATAGGCGTGGTCTGGCGCCAGCGAGAGAATCTCCACGCCCGGAGCCGCCAAGACGATATACGGATTGCGATTATCGAGAGGAAACAACCCGTCTTTACCGTCGGTCGCTGCGACCGCGATAACGTTGGCATCCGATGCCGGATATTGCGGACCAGAATCCGGTCCGCCATTGCCGCCCGCCGCGATCAGCACGATGCCCTGGCTCCCAGCGGACGCCAGCATCCGGCTCAGATCGGGATCAAACGGTCCAACAAAGCTCATGTTCACGACGCCCGCACGGCTGTCGGCCGCCCATTGCAGGCTCTTGTAGATGGCAAACGACGTGCCCTTGGCCTCGCCCCGCGAGTCATCGAAGGCGCGGGCGGCAACAATGGCAGCGCCGGGCGCAATGCCAAGGAGCTTACCGTGCGCCGCGATCGCGCCCGCCATCGCGGTTCCGTGCGATTGCGGGCTGCCGGCGCCACCCAGCGCGTCGAATTTTTTTTTGATCGAGCCGGCGAGATCCGGATGCGACGCCTCGACCTCGGAATCGATCACCGCCACGATCACGTCCTTGCCCGTTGCGATCTGCTGCGCCTGGTTGATCTGCAGCGCGCGCAACGCGTATTGCGCTTCGTCGCCTGAGGCGGCCGGCCGAATCTGGCTGACATCGTCCTGCACCGTGTAGAGGTAATTGGGCTGCGCGTTGGCGACGATGACCTGGTTTTGCAGTCTTGACACCATGCCGGGCACCGAACTGCCGGGGGTGATGCGCCAGCGATAGAACGTCGCGCCGCCGAGCAGGGCGAAGCTGTGCGATTCAAGCTGCGTCAAATTGAAAATGCGGGCAAAGCGGGCGATCGTTTGCGGCGAGACGCGCGGATGGAATTCCACCACCACCTCATCGGGCACGAACCGCCGTTCACCGGCCGGCGGCACACCACCGATGCGGCCACCACCGCTAAGACCGCCGCCGCCGCTACCACCTGGGGCCAGCAGACCGGGACCGCCGCCATTGCCGTTGCCATTGCCGTGTCCAAGAACCAAACGGTGGGGAAAATGCCGCACGCCCCTGCCGCCACGGCCTTCGCTGCCGCGGCTCGGCAATTCGGCACGATGACGGCCATGAGAGATACGGTCCCCTCCGTGCATGCGAACGCCGTAGCGCGCGCCGGAGGAGTGCCCCGAAATACGCGCACCGCCGAAATGTCCGCCACCCATTCTGAAAAAGGCAGCCGCATGCCGCGCGCTGCCGGCCCAACACGCGCCGGCGAGCGCCGCCGTCAGCGCCAGGAGGAAAACTGTTCGCAGCGTGGCAGTCTTGCGACGCATCACGGAGCCTCTTCGTCACGTCAAGCCGCACCATGGCCGCGCCGGAAGGTGCGGCCAATAATGCCGAATTCGCTCGATTTGGATCGCGTCGGTTGGCGGCGATCGCGAGGGCTCGCCGCCGGACCGCGCCTTACTGCGTCGCGGCGACGAAGCCGACGATCATCTTGTCCGACTGCAGCTTCTTCACGATGTTGGCGAGATCGGCCGTCGGCAGCTTGGTCGGCGCGACCTGAACCCGGAACAGCGCGCCCGTGATCGGGCCGCCCGTCACGCTGAGATTGTTGGTTTCCAGAAATTTGGCGATATCGCCGGCATTGGCCTGCGGCTGAAAACGGATCAGCGCATACGAGCCATCGCCACCAAACCCGCTCGGCACCGAGGCGGTCTGATAGTCGCCGCCGCCGGCCGTGGCGCCTGCGCCGTTTTCCTTGATCATGATACCGGCAATCAGGCCTGCCTGCAGCAGGATGGCAACCGCAGCGGCGCTCGCCGACCACGCCAAGGTGCGCGGCGACAGGCCGGCGAAGAAATCGCGAAGGCGCGCGCCGACATTGAACGTCATCGGAGGCGTGCGTACCGGCTCGGCGTCGATCTTTGCAAACAGCGCCTCCATGGCGCGGGCCGAAGGCGCGCCCAGCGTCTCGTTCAGATGGATGTCCTCATTGAGCTCATCGCGCACCAGTTCGAACCGGCGGGCGAGTTCGGGATCGTTGGCGAGCGCGGTCTCGACACGCTGCGAGTCGCGATAGCCGAGCGTTCCGGCGGCATGCCAAGGCAACAGCAGCTCGATATCGCTTACAGGGGTTTCGTTTACCGCATTCATGGCCAACCTCGATCAATTCCCCGCTCCTTTAGGAGCTCTGACAACTTTTTCCGCGCGTAGAACATTCGCGTTTTTACTGTTGCTTCCGGGATGCCGACAATGCTTGCCACCTCCGCTACCGATTTCTCGTGGTAGTACACGAGGTCGATAATCTCCCGGTGTTCCGCCGAAAGCCCGGATAAGCACTGCCGTAACGCGGCACCCTTGTCTTTCTTTGCCAGCGTCACCTCCGGATCGTCGCTTTGATCCTCGATTGCACTGGCCGTCTCATCATCCAGTTCGGCCTCGCCCCTTTTGCGCAACGCCGAAAGCGCTTTGAACCTGGCAATGCTCAGCAGCCACGTCGAGACCGCCGACCGTCCTTCGAACTTTCCGGCTTGGCGCCAAACGTCGAAGAACACTTCACTGATCAAGTCCTCCGCTGCCGATTCGTTACGCACCAACCGAAGCGCGAACCGGTAGACCTTCACGTGATGCCGGGCGAACAGCACCTGCATCGCGAGCCGATCGCCGCCGGCAATTCTTCCGATCAGAACCTCGTCGGAAGTGGTTTGCATCAGTCAGGACCGTCGGCTCGTAGGGTAGTCGCGGGTGGCGGGGTCTAGGTTCAAGCCGGAACGAAGAAAGTTTGCCAAAAGATCGGCCTATCCCCTTGGCGGAGGCCAGTTTCCTCCGTTTTAGGGCGTTTGGGCAAGCGATCGCGGCCCAATAGCCGCCAGTCGGCAAACATTTTTGCGAGTTCCGCTGGTTTTCTAGAGACGGGATGTCGCCCCAGCCTTAACAAAAGGTGAACGCTGGTGCGGACGGCCGGACTTGAACCGGCACAGGGATTTCTCCCCGAGGGATTTTAAGTCCCTTGCGTCTACCATTTCGCCACGTCCGCGGAGCGGACCCACAGGGAGTCCGAGGCAGCCTCAGCACGACCAGGGAGCTGATACCGAGTGCGCCAACGCCACAGGTCTTCTATCACGAGGCACAAAGTTCTGCGAAAATTCGCCGAATTGCCCCGTGTCGCGGTAGCGGTGCGTAGCGCACTGTCAGTTGCTGCTCCGCCGCGACGGCGGGGCCGGGTCCGGCCGCACGCCGGCCCAGGGATCGGACGGGCCTTGCTTCTCCTTGATCTTCGGCAGCGCCGCCCGGTAGGCGTCATCAATGGCCTTCTGCTTGGCCCGCTCCTCCGGAGTCAACTGCTTGGGTTCCTTTTGGAGCGGAAAGCTCGGCGCCGGCATCTGAGCGGCCGCCGGCGCCGTCAACAGCGCGAGCGCCAGGCCGGCCAGGATCAACCGCTGTAAGAGCATGGTCATTCCTTGAAGATGTGGCCCCATAATTCGTCCCAGTCGGTACCCGAAAGATCGGTGACGCGGCCGTCCTTCTCGTAGAACTTGTTGGGGATCTGGAACATGGCGAGCATCAGGCCGCCCTCCGGTGTCCACGCGACGTGACGGCTGCCGGCCTCGCGCCAGACGAATTCGCCCGGGCCGACGCTCAGCCCTTGCGCCGGACCTTCCTTGTCGCACAGCTTGCCCTCCAGCACGTAGGTCTGCTCGATCCGGACGTGCTCATGGTCGGGCAGCACGGCGCCCGGCGCAAAGCGCATCAGCGCGGTGACGAGGCCGCTGGCCTTGTCGAACAGCAGGCCTTTGACTTCGCAGCCGGGGAAGCGCGTCTTCTTCCATTCCATGGTGGCGGGACGCACGACATGCGAATGCGTGTCGAGCGTGTCGTGCCGGGTTTTATCAGTGACGGCGTCCATGTCGGCCTCCTTGGCTCAAGGGTATTTGGTTTCCATCATACCCGATTGCGTCCAAATCCAGACAAAGAAAAAGCCGCACAAAAGCGGCAAAACGACAGCCCAGCCATACGGTTCGGCTACAGGCCGGCGTCCCGGATCGGCGGCTGGAAGGCGAGGCCGGTATCCCAGGGAAAATAGATCCAGGTGTCCTGCGACACTTCGGTAATGAAGGTATCGACCATGGGGAGGCCCATGGGCTTGGCATAGACCGTGGCGAGATGGGCGCGCGGCAACAGCGCGCGCACGATCTTGGCCGTTTGTCCGGTGTCGACGAGGTCATCGACGATAAGCACGCCCGCCCCCTCCCCGCCACCCAACGCGACAACCTCGCGCGCGATGTTTTTGAGCACGCGCAGCTCGCCCTGTTGGGTGTGCGAATAGCTCGCCACGCAGACAGTCTCGATCACGCGGATGCCGAGCTCGCGCGCGACGATCGCTGCCGGAACGAGGCCACCGCGGGTAATGCAGACCACCGCTTCGAACGGGCCGACGCCGTTGAGCCGCCAGGCGAGTGCGCGCGAATCCCGATGAAACTGGTCCCACGAGACTGGAAAGATTTTTTGCGGCGCAGGCGGCGCCGTATCGTTCCGCTCCGGCACGCTATTCGCCTGCGTCTCGCTCACTCGTTTGGCTCCGGCATTGCCATCTGGATCCTTGCCGCGGCCGGTTTGCGCCCGCTATCTCTTACCGGCCGCAATCTCCGCTTTGACCCGCGCCAGCATGGCTTCGACATCCGCTTTCGCCGCGGCGAGCTTTGCGGCATCCCGCGACCGCACCACCACATGGGTGTTGCCGCCGATCTTCTCGTCCATGAACGGATACGAGCCGATCACCACATCGGGATGCTGCTTGGCGATGGCGCCGAGCTCAGTGCCGATGTCACCTTCGCGGCAATCGGCGCGCACCGATTCCGACAGCATCTTGACCCCGGTTTTGAGCTTCGGAGTCACGAATTCGAGCATCGCCTGCATGATGTGCGGGACGCCGGCCATGACGATGACATTGCCGATCCAGAAACCCGGCGCCGCGGAAATCTTGTTGAGCACCAGCTCGGCGCCGGCGGGAACGCGCGTCATGCGCATGCGCGCCTCGTTCATGACGCCGCCGGTCTCCCGCACCCGCGTGGTCATGATCTCGACCGCGCGCGGATCGTAATCGATGGCGACGCCGAACGCCTTGGCGACGCACTCGGCGGTGATGTCGTCATGAGTCGGGCCGATGCCGCCGGTGGTAAAGACGTAGGTGTAGCGCGCGCGCAACGCGTTGAGCGCGGCCACGATCTCCGGTTCTTCGTCGGGGACGACGCGGACTTCCTTGAGGTCGATGCCGATGTTGGTGAGGTACTCGGCGATGTAGCCGATGTTCTTGTCCTTGGTGCGCCCGGACAAAATCTCGTCGCCGATCACGAGCAGCGCGGCGGTCACGACGGCGCCTGTGCTCTCGGCCGCAATCTCGGGCATTGGCAAAGTCTCCATCCGCATCGTTCCTAGCGCGGCATCGGTGGCGGCTCAAGCATCGGCAGCGTGTCCTCGTCCACGCTGTCCATCTCGCCAAGCCGCATTCGCCGCCCTTGACTGGCCCGGCAAGATATCTATCATCTGATAGACATTTAACGATACCGATTCGGAGCCCGGCCATGTCCAGGGCCAGAGCGATCGCCGACGACGGCCGACGCCGCCGTCCTGCCGACGGCGGCTACGCCCGCGGCGACGAGACGCGGGCGCGGATCATTTCCGCCGCGCTCGATGTGTTCGGGACGCACGGCTTTGGCGGCGCCTCGACGCGCGTGCTCGCCGAGCGCGCCGGCGTCACGCTGCCGGCGCTGCACTATTATTTCGACAGCAAGGAAGGCGTCTATCTGGCCTGCGCGGAGCACATCGCCGAACGGCTCGACGAGCGCTTCCGGGCTCTGACCGACGGCGTAGCCGACACGCTCGCGGGCACGCCACCGCCGCGCGTTCGTGTGATCGAGATGCTGCTCACTTTTGTCGACGGCTTTACCGACTTCTTCCTCGGCGCACACGAGCTCGAGAAATGGGTGATGTTCATCATCCGCGAACAGGCGCAGCCGACCAAGGCGTTTGACATCATCTTCGAACGGGTCATGCAACGGACCTTCAACACGCTCGCGGCGCTCGTCGGCCGCCTGCTAGACCGCCCGGCTTCCGACATGGAAGTCCGTATCCGCACCTTCACCCTGATCGGCCAACTGGTGTTCTTCCGCACAGCGCGCGAGGCGGCGTTGCGCGTGACGGGTTGGCGGGATTTCGACGGCGAGCGGCTTAAGCTCGTCAAGCGGGTGCTGCGCGCACAGATCGAGGCCACCTTCGCGCCCAAACTCAAAGCAACGCGGCGGAGGAAACCGTGAAGCGCCGGATCGCATTCATTGTCGCAGCCCTGCTAATCGCCGCCGCCGTGGCGGGGACGGCCTATTGGTACACGCGCCCGACGCAGCAGGCGCAACAGCTCGTGCTCTACGGCAATGTCGATCTGCGTCAGGTCGATCTGGCGTTCAACGGCAGCGAGCGGATTGCCGCGGTGCTGGTGCAGGAAGGCGATGTCATTCACAAGGGCGAGGTGCTGGCGCGCCTCGACACCAGCCGGCTGCAGCCGCAATTCGAAGCCGCCAAGGCTCAGGCCGCGGCCCAAAAAGCAGCCGTGCAGCGGATGCACAACGGCAGCCGGCCCGAAGAGATTGCGCAGGCCCGCGCCAACCTCGCCTCCGCCAAGGCCGATGCCGAAAACGCCCACGTCATCTACGCGCGCGCCAAAGGCCTGTTCGAAAAAGCGAGCGGGACCCGCCAGGACGTCGACAACGCCAAGGCCGCGATGGACGTGGCGGATGCCAAGGTCGAGGTCAATCAGAAGGCGCTCGATCTCGCCATTGCCGGACCGCGCATCGAGGATGTCGCCCAGGCCGAGGCGCAGCTCCGCGGCAACGAAGCGCAGTTGGCTTTGGTGCGCCAGCAACTCGCTGACGCCGAGCTGAAAGCGCCGGTCGACGCGATCGTGCGGTCGCGGCTGATGGAGCCGGGCGACATGGCCTCACCGCAGCGCCCGGTATTCTCGCTTGCCGTCATGGATCCGAAATGGGTCCGCGCCTACGTTTCGGAGCCCGACCTGGGCCGCGTCCATCCCGGCATGAAAGCGTCCATCAGCGTCGACGCTTTCCCCAAGCGAGGTTTCGCCGGCTGGGTCGGTTTCATCTCACCGGTCGCCGAATTCACGCCAAAGACAGTGCAGACCGAGGAGCTGCGGTCGAGCCTCGTTTACGAAGTGCGGGTCTTTGTCAAAGACCCTAACGATGACCTGCGTCTCGGCATGCCTGCGACGGTCACGCTGCCGCTCGCGCAGGACGCGGCGCCGCCGGCAGGCTCCGCAGCGGACAAACGGCCGTGACCGCGACGCAGCCCGACAGTCTGGCCATCGTCAGCCGGAATTTGCGCAAGCAATTTCGCCGCGAGACCGGCGACATCGTCGTGGCGCTTGACGATGTGTCGATCGAGGTGCCGCGCGGTGCACTCGCCGCTTTGGTCGGCCCCGACGGCGCCGGCAAGACGACGCTGATCCGGCTCATCGCCGGCTTGATGCGGCCTGACGCCGGGACACTGATCGTCGACGGCATCGACGTGACGCGCGAGCCGCAGCAGATCCAGGATCGCATCGCCTATATGCCGCAGCGGTTCGGGCTCTACGAGGACCTCAGCGTCCAGGAGAATCTCGACCTCTACGCCAGCCTGCACGGCATCAGTCGGCAAGAACGCAACCGCCGCTATCCCGAGCTGTTGCAGATGACCGACCTTGCCCGGTTTACGCAGCGCCTCGCCGGCAATCTGTCCGGCGGCATGAAGCAGAAACTCGGTCTTGCCTGCACGCTGATCGGCTCGCCCGAGGTGCTGTTGCTTGACGAGCCGACGGTCGGCGTCGATCCGCTGTCGCGCCGCGAATTGTGGGAGATCATCGCGCGCCTGGTCCGCGAGCAAAGCCTTACCGTCTTGATGAGCACGTCCTATCTCGACGAAGCCGAGCGCTGCGATCAGGTCTTTGTGCTGCGCGAGGGCAAGCTGCTCGCGAACGGACCGCCGCAGGAGGTTACCGCCATCGCCGAAGGCCACAGCTTCGAGGCCGATCCGCCCGCGGGCGAACCGGCCCGAAACCTTCAGTCGCGGTTGCTCGACGATCCGGCGATCATCGACGCCGTCCCCGAAGCGGGCCGTGTCCATTTTGTTGACGCTGACGTCGACGCGGAGCGGGATCGATTGCTGAAGGGATTGCACGTCGTCGCCGTGCCGGCGCGGTTTGAGGACGGTTTCATGTCGCTGCTGCGCCGGCAAAGCAGCGCGAGACCGCAGCCATCCGCGTTGCCGTCGGCCGACCGCAGCGGCGTGACCGATGCCGGCGAGAACGTGATCGAGGTGCACGACCTGGTCCGCAAGTTCGGCAACTTCATCGCCGTCAATCACATCAATTTCGAAGTCCGTTGCGGCGAGATCTACGGCCTGCTCGGTCCGAACGGCGCGGGCAAGACCACAACTTTTCGCATGTTGTGCGGGCTTTTGTCGGCAACTTCGGGGACGCTGCGCGTCGCCGGCTTCGACCTGCGGCGCGCGCGTGCCTCGGCGCGGCAGCACATCGGCTATGTGGCACAGAAATTCTCGCTCTATGGCCAGCTCTCGGTCGCCGAGAATCTCGATTTCTTCGCCAGCGCCTACGGGCTGCGCGGCGCGCGCAAGCGGGAACGGATTGCCTGGGCGCTCGCCCAGTTCGAGCTCGAGCCGCTGATGCGGCTGCCGAGCGGCCAACTGCCTGGCGGCTACAAGCAGCGCCTGGCGATGGCGACCGCGCTCTTGCACGCCCCGCAGATCCTGTTCCTCGACGAGCCGACGAGCGGCGCCGATCCGCTGGCACGGCGCGAGTTCTGGCAACGCATCACCCAACTGGCGCAGCAGCAGGTCACCATCATCGTCACCACCCATTTCATGGAAGAGGCCGAATATTGCGACCGGATCGCGATCCTCGACGGCGGCCGCATGCTGGCGGAAGGCACGCCGGCAAGCGTCCGGCAGCAGGCATCGCGCGACGCGCATCGCGCGACGATGGAGGACGCCTTTATCGGCATCGTCGAGCAGGCGCGCGAGCACGGACCGCAGGTCGCGCCATGAGTGCGTCGAAGACCTCATCTCACGCCACCATGACGGCACGCCTGCACCGGCTTGCCGCCCTGGTGCGCAAGGAGACCTACCAGCTGTTTCGCGATCCGAGCGCGATCGCGATCGGCGTTGTCATGCCGGCGCTCCTGATCTTCCTGTTCGGTTTCGGGCTGTCGCTCGATGTGAAAAACGTTCCGGTCGCGATCGTGCTCGAGGCGCCCTCGCCGACCGCGACGGAACTCGCGGCGGGCTTCGCGCTTTCGCCCTATTTCGAAACACACGAGACGACGTCGCTGCCGCGCGCACAGGAGCTTCTGCTGCAGCAAAAAGTCGACGGCATCATTCGCATCCGGTCCGATTTTGCCCGCCAGCTCAACAGCGCCAATGGGCAAGTCCAGCTCCTCGTCTACGGAACAGACGCCAATCGCGCCCGCATCATCGAGGGTTACGCCCAGGGCGCCATCGCCCAATATCTCGCGCGCCGCGCCGCCGAAGGGCATCCGTCGCCCGGCGGCGCTTCGGTGGTGGTGCAAAGCAGGCTCTGGTTCAACGAAGCCAACGACAGCCATTATTTCCTCGTGCCGGGTCTCGTCGTCCTGATCATGACGTTGATCGGCGCGTTCCTGACCACGCTGGTGATGGCGCGCGAATGGGAGCGCGGCACCTTGGAGGCGCTGTTCGTCACGCCGGTGCGTTCCGGTGAAATCGTTCTGTCCAAGATGATCCCCTATTTCGCGCTCGGCATGATCGGGCTTGGGCTGTGCATCTTCGCCGCCAAATTCCTGTTCGGCGTGCCGTTCCGCGGCTCGGTGCTGATCCTGACCGGCGTCTCCACACTTTATCTGTTGGTGTCGCTCGCGATCGGTCTGTCGATTTCCTCCATCACCAAGAGTCAGTTCGTTGCCAGCATGGCGACGATGGTCATCACCTTCCTGCCGGCTCTGTTTCTGTCCGGCTTTCTGTTCGATCTGCGCAGTATGCCGGCGGCGATCCGCGTCATCAGCTACGCGCTGCCGGCGCGGTATTATGTGAACCTGCTGCAAACGCTGTTTCTGGCCGGCAATATCTGGGGCGTGGTGCTGCCCAACGCCGCGGTGCTGGCCGTCATGGCCGCCGTGCTGCTGGCGGTGGCGCGAGCAGTCACAACCAAACGGCTGGTATGAGGCCGGCCATGGTGGAAGCGATCCTGCGCATTCTCGCGCTCATCCACAAGGAACTGCTGGCGATCCTCAAGGACCCGCGCAGCCGGGTGAGCCTTTTCATGCCGCCCGTGCTGCAATGCCTGATCTTCGGCTACGCCGCGACATACGATCTGAGCAACGTGCCCTACGCGGTGCTGGACCAGGACCGCAGCGCCGCGTCCCATGACTTGCTGGCATCGCTCGACGGTTCGGGCGTATTTCATCGCGTTGAGCAGCTTCGCAATCAGACGGACATCAAGCCGGTCATCGACCAGGAAACCGCGCTGCTTGTCGTCGTCATCGGGCAGGATTTTCAGCGCCGCTTGGCGGCGGGCCTGCCCGCCGACGTGCAAGTCATCGCCGACGGCCGCAATTCCAATACCGCGGGAACCGCGCTCGGCTATGTCGGTGCGATCGTCGACAGCTTCAATGCCAACTGGGCGGCAAGCCACGGCGCGCCGGCGCCGCCGCTGCAGGTCACCATGCGCGCCTGGTACAACGCCAATTTGGAGACGCGCTGGTACATGGTGCCGGCCCTGATCGGCACGCTGACATTTCTTCAGACGCTGCTGCTGACCGCAATGTCGGTCGCGCGCGAGCGCGAACAGGGCACGTTCGATCAGCTCCTGGTGACGCCGTTTCGCCCGTTCGAGATCATGGTCGGCAAGGCCGTGCCGTCGGTGCTGATCGGTCTCATCCAGGCGACGCTGATTCTTTTGGTCGCGCAGCTCTGGTTCAGGATTCCGTTCGTCGGTTCGTATGTCACGCTCTATGCGGGTTTGTTGCTGTTCCTGATGGCCGCCGTCGGCATGGGACTGATGCTGTCGGCCGTCGTCGCCACCATGCAGCAAGCGATGCTGTACGCCTTCGTCGTCATGATGCCGTTTGCACTGCTCTCCGGGCTGACGACGCCGCTGAGCAACATGCCGAAGATATTCCAGGACTTCACGCTCCTCAATCCGCTGCGGTATGCGATCGATATTGCGCACCGGGTTTATCTGGAGGGTGCCGGTCTTCATCAGCTCATTCCCGATCTTTGGCCGATGGCGATCATAGCCACCGTCACGCTCTCTTCGGCGGCTTGGCTGTTCCGCGGCGGGCTGGAGTGACCGGGCACGACGGGCTGGACGCAGTGCGCCGCCAGGATAGGCACGCCGCCTAAAACGTGGGCAATAATGGGCTCCGCGGCCATCCCTCGCCCTGCCCGCTTGGTGTGGCGCAAAGCTTGCTACGGAACCGAGTGGGCGGCGGCGCAAGCCGGCCGCGCCGGGGCTACTATGTTCGACGAAATGCGGGGCATTGGGAACGGCAGCGGCGCGGTGCGGCCGGCCTATGCGGCGCTTTCCGACTGGCTCGGACAGATCAAGCCCGACGTGCTCGACTTCCGTCGGCGCGAAGCAGAACTCTTGTTCCGCCGCATCGGCATTACCTTTGCGGTCCACGGCGATCCCGAAGCGCAGGAGCGCCTCATCCCATTCGACGTCATTCCGCGCATTCTTTCCGCAGCGGAATGGGAGACGCTGCGCCGGGGGCTTGAGCAGCGCGTCAAGGCGATCAACGCCTATATCAAGGACGTCTATAATCGCCGCGATATCCTGCGCGCCGGCATCGTGCCCGAGGATCTGGTATTTCAGAATCCGGTGTTCCGTCCGGAGATGAACGGTCAGAAGGTGCCGCACGACATTTACGTCCACGTCGCCGGCATCGATCTCGTGCGCGTCGATGCCGACAGCTTTTATGTGCTCGAGGATAACGCCCGCACGCCGTCGGGCGTCTCCTACATGCTCGAAAACCGCGAGATCATGCTGCGGCTGTTTCCCGAGCTGTTCTCGCGCTATCGCATAGCACCGGTCGAAAATTACCCGGACGAACTCTTGCAGACGCTGAAATCGGTGGCGCCGCCGACCGCCTCGTCCGACCCGACCGTCGTCCTGCTTACGCCGGGCGTCCACAATTCCGCCTATTACGAGCACTCGTTTCTGGCCGACAAGCTCGGCGTCGAGCTGGTCGAGGGACGCGACCTCGTCACTAAAGACGACATGGTCTACATGCGCACGACCGAAGGTCTCAAACGCGTCGACGTGATCTATCGCCGCCTCGACGACGATTTCCTCGATCCGCTCGTGTTCCGCCCCGACAGCGGGCTCGGCGTGGCCGGCCTGATGTCGGCCTATCAGGCCGGCAATGTCACGCTCGCTAACGCGGTCGGCACCGGCATCGCCGACGACAAGGCGGTCTACAGCTACATGCCCGAGATCGTGAAATTCTATCTCGGCGAGGACCCGCTCCTGAAAAACGTGCCGACCTGGCGCTGTCGCGAGGCCGAGCACCTGTCCTATGTGCTCGACCACATCGACGAACTCGTGGTGAAGGAAGTCCACGGCTCCGGCGGTTACGGCATGCTGGTCGGCCCGAGAGCCGACAAGGCGACAATCGCCGCCTTCCGCGCCAAGCTGAAATCCAACCCGAAGAACTTCATCGCGCAGCCGACGCTTGCGCTGTCGACCTGCCCGACCTGCGTTGACGAAGGCATCGCGCCGCGCCACGTCGACCTCCGGCCCTTCGTACTCGCCGGCCGTGACCGCATCCGCATCGTGCCTGGCGGCCTGACGCGCGTCGCGCTGCAAAAGGGCTCGCTCGTCGTCAACTCCAGCCAGGGCGGCGGCACCAAGGACACGTGGGTTCTGGATAGGTGATTGGGTTCTGGATCGCAGATGCTGTCGCGCACCGCCGATAATCTTTACTGGCTCGCCCGCTACGTCGAGCGCGCCGAATATCTGGCGCGCATCCTCGACACCACTTTGCGGCTGAGCACGCTGCCGCTCGACTATGTGGGCGCGAGCAACGAGTGGGAATCCGCGGTCGCCACGGCTGGCTGCACCGGCGCATTTTTTGCCGCCCACGGCGAGGCCAACGAGGAGACCGTCACCGAGTTTCTCGCGTTTTCGTCCAGCAATCCCTCCTCGATCCGCAATTGCTTCGAAAGCGCGCGCAACAACGCCCGCGCGGTGCGCACCGCGCTGACCATCGAAATGTGGGACACCATCAACGGCGCGTGGCTCGAACTGAGAAAATGGGGCAACGGTCCGCCGTCGCGCGAGGAATTCGCGCGCTTTCTGCGCTGGGTGCAGGAATCCTCGCTGCGCTTTGACGGCAGCGCCTATCGCACCATGCTGCGCAACGACGCCTACTGGTTCTCCCGGCTCGGCGTTCACCTCGAACGCGCCGACAACACCGCGCGCATCCTTGACGTTAAATTTCATCTGCTGCTGCCGGCTCAAGAACAGGTCGGCGGCCCGCTCGATTATTTTCAGTGGTCGGCGATCCTGCGCTCCGTGTCGGCGCTCACCGCCTATCACTGGGTCTACCGCGAGAACGTCAAGCCGTGGCTCGTGGCCGACCTGCTCATCCTCAAGGACGAGATGCCGCGGTCGCTGGCGAGCTGCTACGAGAATCTGGTGCAAAATCTCGACCGCATCGCCGGCGCCTACGGCCGCCAGGGTCAGGCGCAGCGCCAGGCTCGCGCGGTTCGGGCACGACTCGAAAACAGCAAGATCGAAGACATTTTCCAGCACGGCTTGCACGAATTCATCGGCGGTTTCATCGAAGACAATAACCGTCTGGGCACTGCCGTCGCTCAGCAATATTTGATGTGATGCAGGGCAACCGGCGCGCGGCGAACGATGCGAGACAGCGCCGCTCGCATGGCCTATCCTTTCGCCGTCATCAGTGATCTGTCGCCCTTTATCGCAATGCGCCTGCACATCGCCCATTCGACCGTCTATCATTACGATCCGCCCGCAACGGGTGCGATCCAGCTCCTTCGGCTGACGCCGCGCAACCATGACGGACAGTATGTGGTGCGCTGGCGCATCGACGTGTCGCCGGACGCCCGGCTGTCGGCGCGCGAAGATGCGTTCGGCAACATGACACATGTGTTCACAGCCACCGGACCGTTTCGCCAATTGAGCGTCGCGGTCGATGGCGTTGTCGAAACGCACAACACCGACGGCGTGGTGCGCGGCACGGTCGAGCGGTTTCCGCCAAGCCTGTTCCTGCGTGAGACTCCGCTGACGCAGGCCGACGCCGCAATCGCGAAACTCGCCGAGGAGGTCCGCGGCGCGAACGGCGGCGCCGACATCGCCAGCCTGCACGCGTTGCTGGAACGTCTCCACGGCGAGATGGCTTACGATCTCGCACTGACCAACACGCCGATGAATGCCGCGGAGGCGTTTGCACGCAAGCGCGGCGTTTGCCGTGACCTGACGCACATCTTCATTGCCGTCGCGCACTGTCTTGCGGTTCCGGCGCGCTATGTCGCGGGCTACCTGCAGCTTACGGACGGCACCATCGATCAGGAGGCGGGCCATGCCTGGGCGGAAGCGTTTCTGCCCGATCTCGGCTGGGTCGGCTTCGATCCTACCAACGGCGTCTGCCCCACGGATGCTTATGTGCGCGTCGCCATCGGCCTCGATTCGCTCGGCGCCGCGCCGGTGCGCGGCACCCGTTACGGCATCGGCGCCGAAAGCCTCGAAGTCGCGATCCGGGTTGGCCAATAGGCGGCGTTGCCGCGACTCGCGCGCTGCCGCTATAAGAAGTCTCGAAACGCCGGCGGAGCAGACGGTGCAATGACTTATTGCGGCGGAATTCTCGTGCGCGAAGGCCTCGTGATGTTCGCGGACACGCGCACCAACGCGGGCGTCGATAACGTGTCGACGTTCCGCAAGCTGCACGTCTTCAGCGATCCGAAGAAACGCATCATGGCGATCGCGTCGTCGGGCAACTTGTCGATCAGCCAGTCGGTGCTCAGCATCCTGGCCGAAGGCTACGATAATCCGGCGACCGGCGAACGCGAGACGTTGATGAATTCGCCGACCATGTTCCAGGCCGCGCAGCGGGTCGGCAATGTCATCCGCAGCATCCATGCGACCGAAGGCAAGGCGCTCGAAGCCTCCGATGTCAGTTTCGATGTCTCGTTTCTGTTCGGCGGACAAATCATGGGCGAGCGCATGCGGCTGTTCATGATCTATTCGGCCGGCAATTTCATCGAGTGTACGACCGACACACCTTATTTGCAGATCGGCGAGCACAAATACGGCAAGCCGGTGCTCGACCGCGCGATCGGGTTCGAGATGGACTTGTACGACGCGCTCAAGGTCGGACTCGTTTCCATCGACTCGACCATGCGTTCGAATCTGAGCGTCGGCATGCCCATCGACCTCCTGATCGTGCGGCGCGATACCTGCGAGGCCGAGCTGATCTACCGGATCGAGCCCGGCGAGCCGTATTTCACCGATTTGCGGGAGCGCTGGTCGGCGGCTTTGCGCGCGGCCCATATCGGCATTCCGCGGCCGCCCTACGGCCGGCGCGCCTGAGCGGCGATAAGCGCCGGGCGGCTGCCGGCCTTTACCTGAAATTAAGCCTGCAACCGAATTGAGCGACATTGGCCGAGGCGCAGGCTCTCCCGTTCCCGTTGCAAGCAAGCACGCGGCTAATTTGCAAGCGATTTGCAACGTTTTCTCCCTATCTTCGAAACGGCCCGTAATAAAAAGGATGGAAGGGTGCAGCCTGCTCTGCAGCAGCGCATTGCCGGGGAGAGCAACGGCTCGCGCCGGTCGCGGTGGGACCGCGCCCGCGTCAGCCTGGTTCTGCCAATCGGCGTCATCGTTGCCGTAGCGATCGTCTGCGTGGTCGTTGCGGTTTTGACCTCGGCGCAACGCGCCGACGAGGTTTCGTTCAGCCGCGAGCAGCAGCTGATCCGGCAGGCCATCTCCGATAACGGCGTCCGCGTCCTGCGCCAGCTCGACAGCGTTGCGGGCACGCCGCACGGCGCGGCCGCTATCCGCGACAACTATGACCCGCAATGGGTCAACCACATCGGCGATTGGCTGCAGACCTATTTCAAGCACGACGTCGTGGCGGTCGTCGACGGCGCGGACCAGATCAAATCCATCCATTCGCGCGCCACGCCCGATCCGGCAGCCGCCGACGTGCGTCTCGAAATCGCGACCAGCCTCAACCTGTTGCGCGGCCGTCTGGCCGCCTTGCCGGCAGGGACCCTCGACGTACTCGCGACGCAAAATCCGCGGCAGCCCGGACCGACGACGGCGCTGATCCAGCATTTTCTCGGCCGCCCGGCAATCGTCGCCGCAGTCGCGGTCGGCACCGGCGATCAGTTGCATTCCGGCAACGCCCAGGCGCCGATCGTATTCGCCATCAAATACATTGACGAAGCGATGATGCGCGAGATCGGCGAGGATCTTCAGCTCGCGGACCTGCACCGGATCGGCACGCCGCCCGGCCCAGCCGATTACGTCACCGAAATCGCCGATGCCCGCGGCGACCCGATTGCGCGCTTCACCTGGAAGCCGTCGACGCCCGGCCGCGAGGTGGTACAGAGCGTGGCGCCGTTTATCGCCATCGCGCTCGCCGGCTTCGCCCTGCTCGTCGCCCTGGTGATCCGCTACATGCGCCGCACCGCCGAAGCGCTGGCCGACGGCGAAGCGCAATTGCGCCATCTCGCCATGCACGATCCGGTCTGCGGCCTGCCGAACCGCATCTGCTTCGGCGAGCGGCTGGAAACCGTGATCGGCGAAGTGCGCGGCGGCGGTCCATCGGCCGCGGTGTTCTACATCGATCTCGATCACTTCAAGGACGTCAACGACACGCTCGGCCACCCGATCGGCGACGAACTCATCCTCAACGTGACGCAGCGGCTGAGCCGCATCCTGCGCGGCAACGATCTCGTCGCCCGGCTCGGCGGCGATGAATTCGCAATCATCACCATCTGCGCGTCGGATTCGTATTCGCTGCAGGCTATCGCCGGACGCATCATCACCGCGGTTTGCGCGCCTTACCTGATCAACGGCCACAACATCATCATCGGCGCATCGATCGGCATCGCGGTAATCGACCGCCGCTCGCGCGACTCCGCCGACATTCTGCGCTACGCCGATATGGCGCTGTACCGCGCCAAGAACGAAGGCCGCAACCGCGCCTGCATCTATGACGCGGCGATGGATGCCGACCTGTCGAACCGCAAGCTGCTCGAAGGCGACCTCCACCAGGCGATCCAGAACGACGGGCTGCGATCCGCCTATCAGCCAATCGTCAACGCCAGCGGCGACAAGGTGATCGGCGTCGAGGCGCTGGCGCGCTGGGCCCATCCGAAGCTCGGCGAGATTCCACCGTCGGAGTTCATTCCGATTGCCGAACATTCCGGTTTGATCATTGAGTTGGGCGAGTGGATGCTGCGACGGGCCTGCCTCGACGGCCGCGACTGGCCGAATTTGATGGTTGCGGTCAACGTCTCGCCGCTGCAGTTCCGCCGCTCCGATTTCGTCGACGTGGTCGAGCGCATCCTCAAGGAGACCAATTTCGACGCCACCCGTCTTGAGCTTGAACTGACCGAGAGCACGCTCCTCGGCAACCTGGAGACGGCGGAACTGTCGATGCTGCGGCTCAAGGCGATCGGCGTGCGTTTTGCGCTCGACGATTTCGGCACCGGTTATTCGAGCCTGCTCTATCTGCGGCGCTTCCCGTTCGACAAGCTCAAGATCGATTCGAGCTTCGTGCGCGCCATCGAGAAGGCGCCCGACGCCGCCGCCATCGTGCATGCGGTGGTGAGCCTCGGCCGCGGTCTCGGCATGAAGGTCACGGCGGAAGGTGTCGAAACGCCGGAACAGCATCTGTTTCTGCGCGCCGCCGGCGTGCATTCGATGCAGGGCTATCGCTTCGGCCGGCCCGGGCTGGCCAGCGACATCGACGCGCGCCTCGCCACCCCCGAGGCCTATCGCGTCGGCAGCCCCGACGAGGAAATCGCGCTCGCGAGCTAGGCAGGCTTCCTCCCCTGTCATGCCCGCGAAGGCGGGCATCCAGTAGTCACCTGCGCTGGTGTATAACCACAAACCTCGAGGATACTGGATCGTCCGCCGTCGCGGACGATGACACGCGTTGAATGGTGGGAGGGATACGTGGCGCAAAAAATCGCACTGGTGACAGGAGCAGGCACGGGCGTGGGGCGCGCGGCGGCGTTGGCGCTGTTGCGCGAGGGCTATGCGGTCGTGCTGTCCGGACGGCGCCGCGACAAGCTCGAAGAAGTGGCGCGCGAGGCCAACGGGCCGACGCTCGTCGTGCCCGCCGATGTGTCCGATCCGGCCTCGATCAAGGCGCTGTTTGCCAAGACAAAGGACACATACGGCCGTCTCGACCTGCTGTTCAACAACGCCGGCATCGGCGCGCCGGCGATGCCGATCGACGAAATTCCGTTCGAGCGCTGGCAGGCCGTGGTCGCCACCAATCTGACCGGCCTGTTCCTGTGTACGCAGGAAGCCATCAAGATCATGAAGGCGCAGAACCCGCGCGGCGGCCGCATCGTCAACAACGGCTCGATCTCCGCGCACACGCCGCGGCCGGGCTCGGCGCCCTACACCGCGACCAAGCACGCCGTCACGGGCCTCACCAAACAAACGGCGCTCGACTGCCGCCCGTACGACATTTGCTGCGGCCAGATCGACATCGGCAACGCCGCAACGCCGCTGACCGAGCGCATGGTGCAGGGCGAAGGCGTGCTGCAGCCCGACGGCCACAAGATGATCGAGCCGCGCATGGCGGCCGAGGACGTCGGCCGCGCGGTGGTTTACATGGCGAGCCTGCCGCTCGACACCAATGTGCTGTTCATGACCGTCATGGCGAACCTGATGCCGTTTGTCGGACGCGGATGAGTTTTGTTCATGTTCGAGGGATGGCACGAATTCTACGGACTGCTCGGCACGGCAGCGGCCACGTTGGTCGCGCTGCTCTTTGTCGCCGCATCCGTGGGCGTCGGGCTTTTGACCAGCGAACGGGCGACTGGAACGCGCCTCTATGTCAGTCCGATCATCCTGCATTATGCCAGCGTCCTGTTCATCAGCCTCGTGATACTGATTCCGGCGCTCGGCAACGCCGTGCTTGGTACAATCATCGGGCTTTCCGGCGTCGTCGGCCTTGTCGGTTCGGTCGCGATCAGCGTGCGGCTGTTTCGCGACAGCAAATCGGAATTGGTCGATCGCTTCGCCTATGGCGCCTGGCCGTTTGTCGCTTATGCGGGCATTACGGGAGCCGGCGTCCTCATCATGATGTCGTCGCAGCGGGCGCCGATAACTCTTGCCGCCTCGCTGCTGCTGCTCTTGCTGGTGAACATTCGCAACGCCTGGGACCTCACCATTACCTTCGCGCGCCGCCACGGCGACAACGCGCACCCGCCGAGCCAATAGAGCTTTCCAAAGCTACTCGACGACGCTGACTTTGATCTTCGTCCCGCCCCTCACCGCCTTCAGCGCCTTCACATCGGACAGCGCCTTCGCCCAGATGTTGCAGGGGCTGGCGAGCCGCGTCTCGTCGCCCTTGGAGATCGGCGTACGGCCGAAACCGATGGCGATGGCGTGGCCGTCTGGCCAGTAGGCGATCTCGCCCGGCGTCACCACCGCACGCGCGTCCTTCTCGCGCGCGACCCGCACCGGAATCTCGAAATACACTTCCTCGCCCCAGGTCAGCGCCGCTGCCTCGATCGGCAGCGCCGCGGCGATCGCCTTGGCGGTTGGCGTGTCGGCGAGTTCGGCGTCGAGCGTCAGGGAACCGAAGTCGAAGCGAATGCGCATATGGGTCTCCTTACGTCATTCTTCTCCGCCCTTGCCATCGCAGGTGAGGATAAGCACTCGCATTCCCGCCCCGCAATTTTTGATTTGCGGAGCGAGTTGAAAAAACCAGCGTCCCGTTTTCATCGATCGGGACTTTGTTTGCTTCCCTTCGCCACTGCCAGCAAAGAGAAGAGCAAGCAAGGAGGCAGAACGCCGACAGACGCGTAACCAACTGCTGCACCTGCCGGCGCAGCGCGCACCCTGCGGGGCGCGCTCGCCTGTCGGCGTCCTACCGCGGCTCTTGCCAGGGAGACAGCTGGTCCCCAAGGCTCAGCGTCAGGCCATGCTTCGGGAGACAGTCCGGAGCGTTCGATCCTGTACGGCCGCTCCAACCGGGGAGCGGAGATCTTGCGCTTCGCATGCATGATCCGGAAAAGTGGATGCCGGTTTTCCGGCAAGATCATGCACCACTCGCGGGCATTACCCGCGCCGGAACAACGAACGAAACAAACTGTCCCCGTACAGTGAGCACCTCACACGCCGGTCATAGTGCCGGCGGGCTGATGCCCGACGCCGCCCGAGACCGGGTGGTAAGCCCG
>Ga0265339_10000076_pt1 | contig 85094 bp, 72 predicted proteins | sample 4CB219metaG_FD_202085 | JGI IMG/M metagenome (GOLD analysis project Ga0265339, IMG submission 202085) | Rhizosphere microbial communities from Carex aquatilis grown in University of Washington, Seatle, WA, United States - 4-CB2-19 metaG | ecosystem: Host-associated > Plants > Roots >...
GATGCGCATTCCGACCCAGTGTCAGCACCGGCGGATGTTCGAGCAGCAGCAGCACGTTGTCCACGCGCCCCGCCAGCCGCAGCGCGGCAATTTCCGACTGCAGGCGCAACCCTTCGCCGTAATCCATCCGCCCGAGATAGAGGTATTGAATCATCGCCTCATTGGATTGTAGTGATCCGGCGCGACACTCGGCGGATTCCTCTTCATTTCCCCGCGTGATGTTGAAACAGGCTTTCAAACGCGAAGCGATAGCGCACAAACACCAGCAGCCAGAGAATCGTGACGACGATCCCCGGTATCAGGCCAGCCCGTGCCATCAGCACGCCCACCAGGAGAATATTCACAATCACTGGCGCCAGCAGAGCCAGGGCAAGCGGCACATAGCGGCCTATCAGCAGCAACAGGCCACCCGCCGTCTCAAATAGACCCACCACCATCAGATATTTCGTGGCAATCAAGGCGCCCATGAATTGTCCAGCGGGACCATTGGGCAGCGGCTGCGCGGGGAAGAAGTGGAAAAGCTTGTCCAACCCTGAAATCAGAAAGAGCAGGGCTAGCAGATACCGGGCAATCGCGGCGACGATCTTCAATGTCGAGAGTCTCCTTTTCGGTCAAATGCGCGAGCGGGCGAGAAAGTCCTGGGGAACCGCGCTGGCTTCTAAACATTGCACCGATTTTTATTTCGATGGCAATGCGCACCTTCAGGACACAATACATTTGTTGGAACGGCGAAGGAAGCCGCCAAGGCCGCAAATCGTGTTTCGCGCTACACTAAACCAAGGCAGGAGGACCGGGCGGTCGCTGCCGGTGGTCCGGGAAACCGGGTTCGTCGGGGGAGGAAAGTCCGAACTCCGCAGGGCAGTGTGCCGGATAACGTCCGGGACATGGGACTCAAAACCCATGGACGGCCAGTGCCACAGAAAAGATACCGCCTCGGCTACCCCTTTTTCGGAAGGGCGACCCTGAGTCAGCTTGCTGGCCCAGCGCCGGGGTAAGGGTGAAATGGTGCGGTAAGAGCGCACCGCTCGGCTCGTAAGGGCCGGGGCAGGGTAAACCCCACACGGAGCAAGACCAAATAGGGAGGGAAGTGCGAGCTCGGAGCAAGGCTCGCGCACGGTGCCGGCCCGGCACCGCAAGGCTGCTCCAGCAATGGCCGAAACCTCCGGGTAGGTCGCTGATGAGTGTCCGCGGCAACGCGGCGCCTAGAGGAATGACCGCATGAGGGCATGCGAACCCATCGGGTGAGCATTCTCAAAACAGAATTCGGCTTACAGGTCCTTTTGCCGACTTTCAGAAGCAGCAGACAGCAGCCCCGCTTGGGAAACCCCCACTCGGGGCTGTCCAATTTTCGCGCGTACTTCCGTCCGGTACCATCAGATCATGCTGCGTGTGAAGTTGTTGGAACAAGGCGCCCGTCTTCCCGTCGTGGCGCATCCAGGTGAAGACATGGGCTACGATCTGTTTGCGCTGGAGGGCATTGTCCTCGCACCGCGCGCCACCGTGCGCGTCCGCACTGGGATATCCATCGAGGCGCGCCACCCTCAAACCGGCGCTCCTCTCGGCCTTCTCATCCGCGATCGCTCGTCGATGGCCGCCCGCGGCATTGCCACCACCGGCGGCGTCATCGACGCAGGTTACCGCGGCGAAATCCTAGTGCTCATGACCAACCTGGGCGACACCACCGTAGAACTGAAAGCCGGTGAAAAGATCGCGCAGATGATTCCTGTCCCCATCCTCACCGGCCCAGTCGCAGAAGTCGAAACCCTCGAGCTGTCGGCCCGCGCCGAAAAGGGCTTCGGCAGTTCGGGGCGATAATCTGGCTCTTCACCTGCACTCCAGCCGATACTCGCCGGACCCAAACTGAAACGTCACTCACTCGAAAAGAGAGTTAAACTCGTTCCGGCCACTCTTCGAGCCCCCGATGCAAAGCCGGCGCTGGCCCCGCCGAAAGGAGCATCCCCTTGCATACCATTCTTGGAGCAGGCGGCAGCATCAGCAATGAGTTGGCAAGGCATATCGCAGTGCGCAATATCGCCTTCCGGCTCGTAGGCCGCCATCCGGCGCCCTTGCCCGGTGCCGCGGAGATCTTCTCGGCCGATCTCGCCAACCTCGACCAGACCGTGCAGGCCGTCGCCGGTTCCAGTGTCGTCCATCTCGCCGTTGGCTTGAAATACGACCATGAGGTGTGGGCCGCTCTGTGGCCGCGCATAATGGACAACACCATCGAAGCCTGCAAGCGTGCTCATGCCCGGCTCATTTTCTTTGACAACGTGTATATGTACGGCCGCGTCAACGGCGCCATGACAGAGGAGACGCCCTTCAATCCTTCTAGCAGAAAGGGCGAGACTCGCGCCGCAATTGCCAACTGCCTGATCAATGAGTGGAGGGCCGGAAACTTGTCCGCAATGATTGCGCGCGCTGCCGACTTCTACGGTCCAAACGCAAAGAACGGCATGGCGAATGTCATGGTCTTTGACCCCATCGACAAAAACCAGAAGCCCATGTGCCTGGTCAATGACGCGCTGCCGCACTCGTACACCTACGTGCCCGACGCGGCCAGTGCCCTCTTGACCCTTGCCGAAAGCGAATCCGCGTGGAACCAGACCTGGCACCTGCCCACCACGCCGAATCCGCCGACCGGCAAGGCCTTCCTCACCAGTGCGGCAGCCGCGATGGGCGTGCCGCCGAAGTATAGAGTCCTTTCGAAATCGATGGTGCGCGTCGTTGGCTGGTTCAATCCCATGGTTGGTGAAGTGTATGAAATGCTCTATCAGAACGACTCGCCCTATCTCTTCGACTCGTCCAAATATGCGCGCGCCTTTGGATTCGCAGGCACGCCCTACGCCGAGGGAATTCAAGCGACCGCCGCGTCCTATAAAAAGTGAATTGAGACTCGGAGCAAGAGCACGCGCCGGACTCACCTGGCGCCAAGAATGCGTCCCACGCCGCCTGCGGTCTTCTTGAGCGATTGTCCGACCTTGCTGCGGGTCGTGGCCAGCGCATTGCCCGTGGCACCGCCGGCAAGCGAAATCGCAGTGTCGGTTTTACGATTTCCGACAGCGAGAGCGTCCACCGTAGAACCAGCGGCAGCAATCGTCCCCTGCGCCCGCCGTTTGGAGGGGTTGACCCACGCGATATCCGAATCAGGCAGTTGCGCAAGCCTGGTTAGCACTGCCGGATCGAAATCGGAGCGCATTAACTTCTTTGCAAGCGGCCATTCGGAAGAGGCCACCCAGAGCGATCCATTCATCGGATGCTCTTGTTCACCGAGGTTGACGATCCGCATTACGCGCAGCGGCTGCGTTGCGCTGCATCGGTCGCCTCCGCAGCCATGGCGACAAAGTTCCTGGTTCAGAAACGAAGCGTGCTTGCCACTTGAGATCCACACCACGGCCCCGGCGTCCAGCGCCTTGACAGTCGACGCGCGCGCAATCTGGCTCGCGTCGCACATCGTGTCTTCATGGGCCGCCGCATACCAGTAGATCGCCCTCCCGTCGGCATTGGCCGTCCCGGACCGTAATGCAATCAATGCCGACACGTGTTCGGTGTCAAGTGCGTGGCCCATGCGGCCGCAGTCGCTCGACCACAGGTGAAAGTAGCGCAGCTCTACCACGGGACCAGCGAAGCTCTTGAGCGCGCGCGGCGTCGCCTGTCCATAGATGATGCCGTTTCCCGGCGCAGCAACGGGATCCGGTTTGCCCGGAAGAAAGGCAGCAGGCGTACCAGCACAGTCTTGCGGATCGACTTGGAAATTGGGAACGAAACGGACGAGCAACGCCTCTTCCAGCTCATCGCTCAAACCATCGCCATCCGAATCGAGGGCTTCCGGCGTCGCATCGGGGCGCGGGACCTGAGCGGATGCAGCGTAACTGAGGGTCGCAATACAAAAACAGATGAGTGCAGCGTAGCTTACCGTGCGCATGCAGATATCGTACGCCGCGAGCTCGCCCCCAACAGACCCCCGCGGCCTACGGCACATACCCCGCCCCCCGCACCACCTTGCCCGGCAATGCGCCCGTCATCTTGCCATCGGCAATCACCGCCACTCCGTTCACCAGCACATACTCCATGCCAGTCGAAAGTTGGTTCGGATTCTCGTACGTTGCCTTGTCAGTAATCGTCGCCGGATCGAAGACCACCACGTCGGCCCACATACCCTGCTTGAGCACACCGCGATCTGTCAGGCGCATGCGTTGTGCCGGCAACGCAGTGAATTTGCGGATCGCATCCGGTAGCGTGAGCACATTCTCTGTGCGAACATATTTGCGCAAAATCCGCGGAAACGTTCCATACGCACGCGGGTGCGGATGCTCGGTCCCCAGCAGTCCCTCCGGCGCAGTTCCCGACGAATCGTTATCCACTGAAACCCACGGCTGTTGCAAGGCCAGTTTCACGTCCGGCTCGTCCATGCCGAACACCGCTACCGAGGTGAATGCCTTGTCCTTGATGACAATGTCGCAGAGCGTGTCAATCGCATCTTCGTGCCAAAGCGCCGCCACCTCCGACAGTTTCTTGCCCTGCAACGGCAGCAGCTCGGGGTTCTGCACCACCGCAATCTGAATCGCCTCGGGGCCTGGAATTTCCTGCCACTCGTTGTCCCACTCTTCGCCGGCCGAATCCTTCCCCGCAGTCGTCATGTCCTTGCGGATTCGCGCGCGCATTGCCGGATCCTTGAGCCGCTCGATCAGCTTAGCGTCGCCGCCATCGTGCGCCCACGGCGGCACAAATGCAGAAAATGTGTTGAACCACGCCGTGTAGGCATAGGTATTCGCGCTCACATCCACGCCCGCCGCACGCGCCGCATCAATGCGCGCCACAATCTGCGGCATCTTGCCCCAGTTGTCCTTGCCCGCGGCCTTAAGGTGCCAGATTTCCACCGGAATATGCGCTTCGCGACCGATGCGCGTGGCTTCGTCAATCGACTCGAGCACCGCATCGCCTTCGCTGCGCATGTGTGTCGCATAAATGCCGCCAAACTTGCTTGCCTCAGCCGCCAGCGCAATCAGTTCGTCGGTCTTCGCATATGGTGCAGGCGTATATTGCAACGCCGTCGAAACACCCACCGCACCATCGCGCATGGCCTGGTCCACCAGCGTCCTCATCTGTTCCAGCTGCGCGGGAGTAGGTTGTATATCCGCATCGCCCAGCACCATGCGCCGGACACTCGTCGCGCCCACATAGGTCGCCAGGTTGATCCCCATGCCCTGCTGTTCAATGCGTGCGAAATACTCCCGTAGCGTCCGCCAGTCGGGCGTCAGATGATAGTGCGCGTATCCCGAATGATCCGCAGTCAGCATTGCGTCGTTCAGCGGCGCCACGGAGTCGCCTTCGCCCGTAATCTCCGTTGTAATGCCCTGAAAGATCTTCGACGGCAGCCGCGGATCCACCAGAATCGTCAGTTCTGACTGGCCCAGCATGTCGATAAACCCGGGAGCGACCACCTCCCCGTGCGCGTCGATGATCTGCTTGGCTGGCATGCCGGCCAGATTCCCGATTTCCACGATTCTTCCGTCGCGAATCCCGATGTCGCCCGAGTACCACGGCGAGCCGGAACCATCGATGATGTGTCCATGCATGATTACGATGTCAAAAGGGGCCTGTTGCTGCCCGGCTGGCAGAGCAGACCCGCCCACGGCAAGCAAACCCAGAATCACATCCGTTAATAAGATTCTTGCAATCTTCTGCATTCGGTCCCCTTCGGCGATTGTAGGGTTGCATCTGGCGATTGCATACTTTTTCTGGGTGGCCTCTGTTGCTACAATGAAGGTCCGGCAAGTACCAAAGTTTCTGGCACTCGTCCATATGCGTGATTGCGGCATAGAATAGCCGCAGAGATATGCTTGGGCTCGCCGAGCAGACATAAAAGAGACGCTGCGGACAAATGCGGTATTCCGCTTGTGGGCGACAAAGATCCGCAGACATAGGAATTTGGCCCGTTCAGCGGGCAACTGCCTTGGCAACATAGTCCACCAGGACAGAAAAGGAATTCAACTTGAGCGCTATGTGGAAACCGACCCAGTCAGGACCCTCCTCTCCCACGCCAAACCCGGAGCCAGTTCGTCCCGCCGCGCCGGCAACTCCGGCTTTTGAGCCGGCCCGCGCCGCTGCCTCGGCCCCGACCGGCGAGCAGGCCACCATTGGTAAAGGCCTCTTTATCAAGGGCGAAATCACCGGCTCCGAGTCCCTGTATATCGACGGCAAGATCGAAGGCACCATCAACCTGCCTGGCAATCGGCTCACGGTAGGCCGCAACGGTCAGGTCAACGCCTCCATCAATGCCCGCGAAATCGTGGTGCTCGGCAAGGTCAAGGGCAATGTCGCCGCCACTGACCGGGTGGACATCCGTGCGGAAGGCGCGCTCACCGGAGACGTTTCGGCAGCTCGCATCAGCATTGAAGATGGCGCGTTCTTCAAGGGTGGCATCGACATCCGCAAGCCCGACGCCAAGGTTGCGTCTGCCGCTGAGGCCCCCAAGGCCGTCACGGTCTAAGCCGGCAGCTACACGACCTCGCGAAAGCCTCCTGCACCCACGGGAGGCTTTTTGCGCGCCTCGCAAAACCAACTTACGCCAGCCGCAGCCGCTTCCGCGTCACCCACGGCAGGGCCGATCCGGTCTTCCTCAGGATCAGGTCCACGATCGCCAACCACAGCGCCGTTCCGACAATCACGATCACTGCATCCATCACTCGGCTGTGCGCGGCTTTCGCATGATTCATGGTCAACCGCAAAACCCGCGGCCCGAGCCAAGAAAACACCAACCATACCGTCGCCCCGCTAACCACTGCGGCCAGAAGGCACCGCCCCAGCTCCTTGTAGTCGAGACTGGCCAACGACACCATGCGCCGCTGGTGCAGCAACAGCGCGATGGTCAGCGTCTGCACGGCAATTCCGAGGTTCGATGCGATCGGAAGACCCATCGCACCCCATTCGTGAAACAGGAACGCATACACAGGCAGCGTAACCACTGTGACTGCCGTGCCCGCCACCATCGGCGTGAACGTGTTACCCGCGGCAAAGAATGCGCGCGAATAAATCGCCTGCGCCGACCACAGCGACAACGAAAGCGAAAACACCGCGAAGTAGCTAAAGCACAAGCGCGCATCGGCCGCGGAGAAACGTCCGCCCGTAAATACCAGGTCAATTAGGGGCAGACCCAGCGCCACCATCGCCGACCCTACCAGCAATCCCAAACACGCCACGCGTGAAACTGAATCGGCAACTACATTCGCAAACTCGAAGCGATTCTCCTTGGCCCACAAGCTCGCGAAAAACGGCATCGACGCCGCACCGGCCGCCTGCGCCAGCATCGCCATCGGCGCCGTAAATCCCTGCTTGGCATAGTTGAACAGCGAAACCGCTCCGCCGATCTTTGACGCAAAGTGCGCAATGATCCAGTTGTCCGCCGTCACCAGTGAAACGCCCGCCATCAGCGGCAGCGACAAGCGCACCCACTCGCGCAATCCTTCGTCATGCCAGTCGAGAATCGGCGTGTAACGAATGCCGGTTCGCCGCGCAAACACCGCATTCAGCAGAAAAGGCCCGAAAAACGCGCCTGCCACCGTGCCGATCGCCAGCGACGAAACCCCCAGATGCTTCACCAGCAGCACGCCGCCCACAATCGTGCCCAGGTTATAAATCAGCGGCGACACCGCCTGCACGTTAAATTGCTTGCGCACCAGCAGCACCGCGCCAAACACTCCACCCGCGAAAAAGAAAAGCTGCGCAGGCAACAGGATGCGCGTGAGCTTGATACAGAGCGTCGCCTTCTCCGCGTCAAATCCATTGAAGAACCGGTGCACATACCAGGGCGCAATCCCCTCGGCCACCAGAATGGCCGCGCCCAGCACCAGGTACATCGTCGTCAGAATGACCGAGAGCGATCGTTCGCCCTCTGCCTCGCGCCCCGTCTCGCGATAGCGCGTCAGGATCGTGACAAACGTGATCGACGCCGCGCCCCCCACCAGGAAATACGAAATCATGTCGGGCAGAACAAACGCCGCATTCAGCGCATCGGCCTGCATCCCGCTGCCGAAAAGCCACATGATGTACTTGATCCGCGCCAGCCCGATGATCCGCGACAAAAACGTCGACAGCATCAGCACCACCGTCGCCGAAAATGCGGAGTGCGCATGCGACGGGCGCATCATGCGCAGCGCACGCGTCCATCGGGATTGCGGCGTGCTTCCAGGCTCGGTTGAGGGCGTACCGGTCACTGGAGTTGATTCTACCGGGGTTGCAGTCCCGTCGCCGCGTATTCTGTCTGCAAGGGGCATGGCATGCAACGGATTTTGACATTGTCCATCATGGGGGCGCTTCTAACCGCGAGCGCTGCCGCGCAAAACCTTCACACCGGCGACGGAGCCGCTCTTCCCGCACCGCCGCCCGTTGCCGCCGATCCCGTCATCGACAACTACTCCGGCACCCGCATCACCGACAGCTATCGCTGGCTTGAGGACGCAAAGAGTCCCGAGACCCGCGCCTTCATCGACGCCGAAAATGCCTACACCGCGCGCTACTTCAAGCTGGCGCGCATCCGTCCCCAGGCTGCCGACGATCTCGAAGCCCTTGAGCACGTCGGCAGTTGGTCTATGCCCGTCCAGCGTGGCGAAAACTACTTCTTCATGAAGCGCCTCTCTGATGAAGACCAGGCTTCCATCTACATCCGCCGCGGCTACGCCGGCAAAGACGAACGCCTCCTCGATCCCGCCGCACTAAGCCGCGACGCCAACACCTCCATATCCTTGGCCGACGTCTCGCGTGACGGTAACCTCATCGCCTATCGTGTCCGCCAGGGCGGAGCCGACGAGACTACCGTCCGCATCTACAACTCCAAGACCAAGAAGAACCTCGAGGATGAGCTGCCCACCGGGGTCTACTATTCACTCGATTTCACGCCCGATGGCACAGGCCTCTACTACACCCGCACCAACAAGCAGGGCTCGCTTCTCTTTCTGCACGTGTTCGGTCAGCGCGTCTCCCGCGATGCGCTCATCTTCGGCCGTGAATTCTACGACGAGCCCCTCGGCCCCATCGATCTTTTCAGTTCGTCTGTCACCGACGACGGCCGACTCCTCGTCGTCACCATTGAGCGCGGCGTCCCGGCCAAGCGCGTCGACATCGTCTTTCGCGATCTCACCAAGCCCGGCGCACCCTTCACCGTGCTCGTTTGGGGCATCGACTCGCGCTTCTCCGCTATCTACGCCAAGGGTGCATGGTTCGTGCAGACCGACTACCAATCGCCCAAAGGTCGCGTCCTGCTTGCCGATCCCGGCGTCGACCCCAGCGCATGGAAGACCATCGCACCGGAGACCGCCGACGTCATAGAAGGCTTTTCAATTGTCGGCAGCAAAATCTACGTCGAGCGCCTCAAGGACGTGAAGTCGCAGACCGAAATCTACACTTTCGACGGCAAGCCTGCTGGCACACTCAACTACGACGGCATCGGCTCCGCCTCCGCAGTCTATGGCCGCGTCACCGACCGCTACGGCTTCTTCAGCTTTCAATCCTTCATTCAGCCGCCCACGCTCTACCGCCTCGACACGCTCACCGGCAAGCGCGACATCTTTGCGCAACCCAAAGTCTCCTTCGACACCAGCCAATACGAACTGAAGCAGGTCTTTCTCCGATCGAAAGACGGCACCCGCATCCCCATGTTCATCGCCGGCAAAAAAGGCTTAAAGCAGGATGGCTCCGAGCGCCTTCTGATGACCGGCTATGGCGGATTCAACCTCAGCATCACGCCCGCCTGGAACCCGGCCTATGCGTGGTGGCTCCAACAGGGCGGCTGGTTCGCCGTACCCAACATGCGCGGCGGCGGCGAATATGGCGAAGCCTGGCACGAGCAGGGTATGTTTGAGAAAAAGCAGAATGTCTTCGACGACTGGTTTGCAGCTGCGAATTACCTCATCGCGCAGAAATACACATCGCCGCAGCACTTCGCCATCACTGGCCGTTCCAATGGCGGATTGCTGATGGGCGCCGCCATCATCCAGCATCCCGAGCTGTTCTCCGCAATCGTGTGTGGCTACCCCTTGCTCGACATGCTACGCTATCACAGGTTTGAACAGGGCCCGCACTGGACCACCGAATACGGCTCCGCCGACGACAAGGATCAGTTCTTCTACCTGCTCAAATACTCGCCCTATCAGAACGTGAAAGCCGGGACGAGCTACCCCGCCATCCTGTTCTTCACCGGCGACAGCGATACCCGCGTTGATCCGCTGCATGCGCGCAAGATGACCGCGCTCGTGCAGACGGCTTCCAAAAGCGACCGGCCCATCCTTCTGCACTACAGCTTGCAGGGCGGCCACTCCGCCGGCGTCAGCGTTGAGCAGCAGGTGCAGGACGACGCCGACCAGCTCAGCTTTCTGTGGACGGAAACGGGACAGCACAAGGCGCCCCAATAGCTTTTGCACCATTCCGGCAGCGGCCCTGTCGCGTTTTGGCGCGCCGCCTCAAGCCAATTCGCATCCCGACCGATGACAACCGTACGAGACGGAGGAAGTGCGGCCTGGAAGCGCAGGTCGCCATCGAGATGGGGACTGCGGTGGACACTTCCAAAATCGACCGCAGTGCCGAAGCTGCGAGGCTCACGCTGCTCAAGTCCTACGACATCCTCGACACTGCGCCCGAGCCCTGTTATGACGCCATCACGCGGTTGGCCGCGGAGTACTTCGGCGCAGACGCCTCCGTGCTTGCCTTTGCCGACGAAACCAGAGTCTGGACCAAGTCGCGCTGGGGCGACGGCGTGCGCGAATTGCCACGGGAGAACTCCGTCTTCGACATGGTGCTGGCCGCGAATGGCCCCGTGCTGGTGCGCGACATCCACCAGCATCCGGAGTTTCGCAAGCAGAAGTTGCACCTTCACCGGTTGGGAGTTGTCGCCCTGGCCTGTGTACCGGTGCGATCGCCCGGTTGCCACATCTTGGGGATGTTGAGCATCCTCTGCCGCCGACCAAAACCCTACATGACACCCGACGAAGTCCTCATGTTCGAGAACATGGCCGAAATGGTTTCCAGTCAACTTGAGCTGCGCAAACTCCGCCGAACTCTCTTGCAGGAAACGCCACGGCTGTCTCGCGTTGGCAAACAGGACGATGCTGCCACTTCCTGGCCAACTAACTCTGACCTGCGCAGCGCCGTCGATTGTCACGAGTTCGTCCTCTTCTACCAACCGGAGGTCGATCTCAACACCCGCCGCATCGTTGGCGCCGAGGCCCTCATCCGTTGGCAGCATCCCCAGCGCGGAATGATCCCGCCCCTGCAGTTCATCCCTCGCGCAGAAGAGAATGGCATGATACTGCCCATCGGCGACTGGGGCCTGTCCGAAACCTGCCGCCAGATTCAGGAGTGGAACCGCATCGATCCGCGCAACGGCTCCCTGCGCGTCTGCGTCAACCTTTCTGCGCGCCAGTTCTCGCGCGATGGCCTCACCGACCACGTCGAATCCCTGCTGCGCGAAACCGGCACATCCAGCCACCAGCTCGGCCTCGAAATGACCGAGTCAAGCCTTATCCCCAACCTGAGCACTGCTGTCGGCGTCCTCAGCGGCTTGCGCACTCTCGGCGTCTCCCTCTTGATGGATGACTTCGGCACCGGCTACAGCTCCCTCAACTACCTGCATTCGTTTCCCTTCGACGTGCTCAAGATCGATCGCTCTTTTGTCAGCCGCATGACGGAGGGCGAGCAGCCTCTGCAAATCGTCCGCACCATCATCGAGCTGGCCCGCGTGCTTGGCATGGACGTCGTGGCCGAAGGCATCGAAAACCGCGAACAATACCTGCTGCTACGGCAAATGGGATGCCGTTACGGCCAGGGCTACCTCTTCGGCCGCCCAATGGCCGCGGACCAGATGACCGAATTGCTCCGCCTTCCGGGTCGCATCCTTCCCGAACTTGAGGAGAAAAGCCACGTCGCCCCCCGCAACCCGTAGCTGGGGGGTCCCATTTCGGGATTCAAGACTTCTTCCTACCACTCCCGGAATCGGCTGCGGTCAAATCCCCACAAATCACTGGAGCCCTGCCGCCGCTCGCCTATCCTCTGTTGCATGGCGGTATCCGCAACAGCCTCGCCTTCGCCCCGGCCCTCCTCCTTTGCCAGTCTGCTGACAGGCTTTGCCTCACCCGCCGCCAAGCTCTCCTCTTCCGTCCCCTCCTCTGTTGATGACGGCCTCGAAGACGACATCGCTACCATCAGCTACGAGCAGGCGCTCCGCACCCATGCACGGGGCCGCTCGACGCATCCGTCCGGCCCGCCTCCCGGCTCTGTCGACGCATCTGGAACGTCGCAGCGCAAACCGCCTGCGTCTGTCCCAATCACTGAGTGGCAACCGCAAGCCCAAGCTCCGCCCGTGACTGTCCCCACGCTGAGCAACTCGCTCGAAGCCCGTCGCAAATCGGCCAGCATCACCATCCGCCTCAGCCCGTCAGAATGCGCGCAACTGCACGGGCGGGCAGCGGCAGCGGAACTAACCGTCTCAGCCTATTTACGTTCTTGTGTTTTTGAGGCGGAAAGCCTGCGCGCCCAGGTCAAAGAAGCTCTGGCACAATTGCGCCCCGCAGACCTGCTCGGAGCAGCCACTGCCGCATCCTCGCCGGCGCCGGGCAATTCCACACTGCAACCAACGTGGCGCTCACGACTTCTGCCGCCTTGGAAGCGAGCAACCCGCCAGACAGCCTAGTCGACCTGCAGCACCAGGCATTTCAAGTATTCGGTTTCCGGCAGATTCAACACCACGGGATGATCGGGTGCAGCACCGCGCCGCTCCAGCAAGCGCACGCGCCGATGCGCATCCGCCGCGGCGGACGCAACCGCGCCCTCGAGATCAACCCAACTCACGTGATGGCTGCACGAACACGTCACCAGCAATCCGCGAGGACGCAGCATCTGCATTGCGCGCAGGTTTAACTCCTTGTAGCCGCGCAAAGCGCCCTCGACCGCTCGCTTGCTCTTGGCAAAAGCCGGCGGGTCGAGCACGATCGCGTCAAATTGTTCGCGCGCATCCGACCAGCCACGCAAAATCTGAAATGCGTCGGCTTCCACCCAATCCACTTCGCCTAGGATCGTCTTGCGATTGGCTTCCAGATTCCGCTCCGCCACCTCGAGCGACGCCCGCGACGAATCAATTCCCGTCACAGATTTGCAAACCCGCGCCAGGTGCAGCGCGAATCCCCCTTGGTACGTGCATACATCCAGGGCACGGCCTACCGCGCCAAGCCGCTCGGCCCAGTCCCGCGTCGTCGCATAGTTCGCGCTCTGGTCAAGAAATGCACCAGTCTTCTGTCCAGAGTTGGCGTCGAAATGAAAAACCAGCCCATTCAGATGGAACTGCGTGCTCGTCACCGGCTCGGCGGCGTTCTTCGCCCACCACGGCGCAAGGTCTGGGGCATCGAGCCCCTCCAACTCGCGAATCCGCGGATCAGGCCGTTCCAGAATGGTTGCAGGTTGCAGCAGCTTGCGCAGAACCCGCACGCACACCTCGCGTACTCCGTCCGCGTAGAGACCCTTAACCAGCCGTTGCACAATCACCAACGGTCCGTACTTGTCGATGACCAGTCCGGGAATCTCGTCGGCTTCGCTGAAACAGAGCCGGCACGAATCACTCTTCATCTTTTCTGATCGAAGCATCGGCATCCTCTCACCGATTGCGTTCACCAGTCGTGTTTCAAGCAGCTTCAACCACGCAGCATCATCCACCGCCTCACGTGCCACGACCCGCAGCGCGATCTGCGACGACGGGCTGTACAGCGCCGTTCCCAGCAGTAATCCGCGACTGTCCGCCACCGGCAACAGGTGCGGCGTCTCCCGGGCACCCACCTCGATCTGCTCAATATCCGAGGCGTAGACCCACAGATGCCCCCCCCGCAGCCGATCCGCAGCGCGCCGGTTGATCGTCACTCCCGGACCCGCCAAACCTGGCTTGGCCCCCCTCGCAGGGGGCGCCGGCTCTCGCCGTGTCTTCCGCCCCTGCTCCGTGGGTTCAGGCGCTGCAGCGGGCTCGGTACGCACAAAAGGCGCCGCGGGCTGATTCGCCCTGGGCGCCTTTTGGTTCGTGTCAGTTCTCGGCTTATGCGGCTTGGTCATGGGCACCCTTATCATAAGCTTCTGCAAGGGAACCGTTGACCGTGTCGCTATTTACCGCGTCTGAATGCTCTGCAGATAGCGGCTCAAATTTGCGATCCGGAGCTGCTTGTCCTGCGTGTTGGTTGCGTTCATGTGGCCAAGGATGGGCCCCCAGACAGGCATCTCTGCCGATCCGTGCGCCCGCACTTCGCTGCCAAACTGCAGCACGGTCACAATATGTGTGTCTGGAAACTTTCCATGGTTCTTCTTGAGCAATTCAGTCAGGTCGGTCGGCTGGGACTTCAATGCCGCCGCTGCAGGTCCATGACCCTTGCCATCCACGCCGTGGCACGGCGCGCAATAGCTGGTAAACATCTGCTGCCCGCTTGTCGGCGAGGTTTTGTTCACCGGAATGATGATCTTGGCGCTGGATTGATCTGCGTATCCCACGCCAACGGTAAAAGCCGCGGCCAGGACTGTAAGTAAAAGGGGCTTCAACATAACTTCCTCGGTTCTGGGTCCTCAAAGCATCTCTCCAACTCAACTAACCATTTGTGCAACTTACAAGGAGACGACTTTGAAACACGCGCGTCAGCCTCGAAGCTACATTGCGGTGACATAGCAATCGGAGAGCGCTATGGTCCGAAGGGGACTCTACGCCTTGCTTGGGGATACCCTGCTGTGACGGCAGACACAGGAAGGGGAGCTTTGCGACACCGACGTACCTATAACGGAACGGTTAGTATTTGCAGGCATGATCCGCGTCATTTATGCGTCCGCCGATACTCGATAATTAGACCCCTCGATAAGAACGTGATTACGCCTTTCCCTAGTAATCCAATTTTTAATGAAGGACAGCAGTTCCACTTACTTCAAGTCTTCCATTTCGAAAGTTCCCAACCCGCAGAAAGATAGGAATGCCGAAATTCGACCGGCGTGACTTAGGAGACAAACCCAATTGATCCCCGCCGACCGCTCCTTCACCTAACACGATTCGACTCGACCCGCCGATTCCCGGATCGCGCAATCGTTTTATTTTGTGACCGGCGAATCCCGAACGCTGCCTCAAAGCCTGTCTTCATCTCGGCCAAACCTATCCGGCCTATAATGAAGCATGGCGACAGTCCGCCAGACCATTCCGGACGACTCCCCCGGCGCTTCCCAGCCTGCCGCGCCCGCGGCTGTCTTGGAGACGGACAAGCACGTCCTGCCCGGCGCAGATCCCCGCGTCATCGAAGCTCGCATTGAGGCGCTGCTGCGCCAAGTGCAGGCCAACCGCCCCAGCGACGACGTCGCCCTCATCCGCAAGGCCTGGGACTTCTGCGTAAAGCATCACGAAGGCCAGATGCGCGCCTCCGGCGAACCGTACATCATTCATCCTCTTGAGGTTGCTGAAGTGTTGGCCGAGATGAAAATGGACTCGACCGCCATCGCCGCCGGCCTCCTCCACGATGCCGTCGAGGATACCCCCGCTACCAGCGAAGAGATCGAAGCCGAATTCGGCGACCAAGTCGCCCACATCGTCGAAGGCGTCACTAAGATCGACAAAATCCAGTTCGCCAACCGCGAAGACCGTCAGGCTGAAAACGTCCGCAAAATGCTGCTGGCCATGGTCACCGACGTTCGCGTGGTGCTCATCAAGTTGGCCGACCGCCTGCACAACATGCGTACCCTCGAGCACCTGAAGCCCGAGCGCCAAGAAGCCATCGCCCGCGAAACGCTCGACATCTACGCCCCCCTCGCCCACCGCCTGGGCATGGGCAAAGTGCGCGGCGAGCTCGAGGACCTGGCGTTCCGCTACACTGACCCCGTCAGCTTCGAGCAGGTCTCGGCAGCTGTCGAGGCCCGGCGCATCGAGGGCGAACAATTCCTCCGCGGCGTCGAAGACACTCTCACCGAGCAGCTTCGCGAAAACAATATCCAGGCCCATGTGGAGTGGCGCATCAAACGCCTCTACTCCATCTACCAGAAGCAGCAGCGCTCCAAGGTGTCCTTCGATCAGGTCTATGACCTGCTCGCGGTCCGCGTCATTACCCAGGACGTGGCCTCGTGTTATGCCGTTTTCGGCCTCATCCACACGCTCTGGCGTCCCGTGCCCGGCCGCATCAAGGACTTCATCGCCATCCCCCGCGCCAACCGCTATCAATCTCTCCACACCACTGTGATCGGCGAAGGCGGCCACCAGTTCGAAGTGCAAATCCGCACGGAAGACATGCACCGCATCGCGGAAGAAGGCATCGCCGCTCATTGGAAATACAAGGCCGGCGAAGGCACGGTGAATGCGCGCGACGAAGAGCGCCTCAACTGGATTCGTCAGCTCGTCGAATGGCAAAAGGAGATGACCGACCCCAACGAATTCCTCTCCAGCCTGAAGATGGACCTTTATCCCGACGAGGTCTACACTTTCACGCCCAAGGGGAAGGTCGTCGTGGTTCCCGCCGACGGCACGCCGGTCGACTTCGCCTATACCATTCACACTGAGGTGGGCCACACTTGCGTGGGCGCAAAGGTCAACGGTCGCATGGTGCCGCTGCGCACCAAGCTCCGTACCGGCGACATTGTCGAAGTCGTTACCCAAAAGGATCACAAACCGAGCCGCGACTGGCTGACCTTCGTCAAGAGCCCGCGTGCGCGTAACAAGATCAAGCACTGGCTCAATGAGGATCAGCGCCGGCGCGCGGTTGAAATCGGCCGCAAGCTTCTCGAGCGCGAAGCCCGCAAATTCAAGGTCCCCATGGCGCAGATTTCCGACCAGGATCTGGGCCGCATCGCCAATGAATATGGCGTCGCCACGGCCGCTGACTTGCTTGCCACACTAGGGCAGGGCAAGCACTCGGCTCACCAGGTCCTCAATAAGCTCGCTCCAGGATCAACTAGCGCGCCTGAGGCCGAGCCAAGTCCGGAGACCAAGCCCGGCGATGCGCCCATGTCCGATGCGGTGCGCAAGCTGCATCTCACTGGGTCCGATTCGCTGCAGGTCGAGGGACAGAACGATCTGCTCGTCTATCGCGCACGCTGTTGCAATCCCATTCGGGGGGAAGAGATCGTGGGCTACGTCACTCGTGGCAAGGGAGTGGCGGTACACGCGCGCAGTTGCCCCAATGTGCAGAACTTGCTCTACGAGAGCGACCGACGCATCGCCGTCGAATGGGCTGCCGCGCCGGAAGGCGATAACAACGGGCGCGCGCAACGCTACCCGGTCAAGGTCACTGTCTTCTGTGACGACCGCACCGGCATGCTCAAAGAACTCACCGCCGTCATCTCTGACGACAACACCGACATTCGCGGCGTCGACATTCGCCGCGACGACAGCGGTGAAGCCATCATCGATTTCATTGTGGAAGCACTCGACGTCCGCCACCTCAATCGCATGGTGCTGGCTCTGCGCCGTGTCGGCGGGGTCCGTGATGTGCAGCGTACGCAAAAAATCTAGCCCAGTCACTCTAAAATCGAACCATGATGCACACATCCGATGCGCGCGAATCGATCCTGCGCGGCATCCACGTCCTCGACGGCGGCTTTGCCTCTGAACTCGAATATCTCGGCGCAAAGATCGACGGACCGCTCTGGTCCGCGCATGTTCTCGAAGAGGCGCCTGAGAAAATCGTTGCCGTCCATCGTGCCTACATCGAAGCAGGCGCCCAGTGCATCCTAACCGCCGGCTACCAAGTTTCGCGCATGGGCTACACAGAGGTCGGCCTCGCGCAGCAACAGGCCGACGCCGCACTGCTCCGCTCGGTTGCACTGGCTCGCGAAGCCGCAGCCGAATTCCCCGGCAGGCGCATCGTCATCGCCGCATCCTTGGGCCCCTACGGCGCCATGCTCCACAATGGTGCAGAGTACCACGGCAACTACGATTGCACCTTCGCCGATCTGGTCGCGTTCCATCGCGAGCGCATCGATGTATTTGCGTACGCGCCGCAAGCCAGTACACCCGACCTGCTCGCCTTTGAAACGCTGCCCTCACTCACCGAAGCGCAGGCCATCGGCCAAGCGCTCGCGCCCTATCCCAATCTCGCCGCCTCGTTTAACTTCACCTGCAAGGATCAAGAGCGCGTAGCTCACGGCGAATTGCTGCGGGAGTGCGCGGCTTATCTCGCCCGCCTGCCGCAGACCGTGGCGATCGGCGTCAACTGCACCCATCCTGCGCTGATCACCGCACTCATCGAAGAATTGCGCGATGCATCCATCAAGCCCATCGTTGTCTATCCCAACTCTGGCGAAGGATGGGACGCGGCTGCACGCTGCTGGACCGGCGTAAACGACCCGTCGCAGTATGGTGCCTTAGCGGCCGGCTGGTTCGCCGCCGGGGCACAGATCGTTGGGGGCTGTTGCCGCACCCGCCCGGGACATATTCGGCAAGTTGCGCAGGCGGCGGCGCATATTCGATAAAGACAGTTAGCCGCGGAACACCTGATTCGCAATCGTAGCCAACTGCATTTTCGATGAGCCTTTTCAAAACTCGCCCACCTTAGAGTCGCGATAGCTTTCGCCTGCTGGAATTTCGCACACGCGAGCCGAATCCGCACCAGATTCCCATCCCCTGATCGACACATCGATTGGTCTAAATCGCACAGACTATTGCGCATCTCAATGCGATGCTGGCTAAGTTTGCATATCGTCGAGCCCTGCGGATTGGGAAGCGACCCTTTTCCGCAGCCGCATCGTCGAGTTGCCAAGGAGACCATATGTCGTTCGGAATCTATGCTGGCGGATTCGCAGTTCTCATCGTTGGGCTGGCTTACGCCGCACACTTGATGCGCATGCCGACCCATTGGATTGTGGCGGGCGCGGTTGTCATGATCGGCATCGGGATTCTGTCGGCTGTAAAGGCCACACGTCAAAAGGACTCTGCCAGCTAACGGAGAGGTGCGGAAAGATTGGCTCTTCCAATCGTCTCCCTCCAGCCGGAGATATTCAGCGGACGCCGAGTACCAGCTTAGCGATGGTGGCCAGCTGCATGTTCGATGTCCCTTCGTAGATCTTCCCCACCTTGGCGTCGCGATAATACTTCTCCGCAGGATAATCGCGCACAAAACCGTTGCCGCCAAATATCTCGACGCACTGCGATGCCACGCTCTCCGCCACCTGCGACGCAAACAACTTGGCCATCGCGGCTTCTTTCACATACGGTTGCCCGGCATCTTTTAGCCGCGCCGCGTTGTAAACCATCAGACGGGTCGCTTCAATCTGCGTCGCCATCTCCGCCAGAGCAAATTGCACTGCCTGGAACTCCGCGATAGGCTTGCCAAACTGGCGCCGCTCCTGCGCATACCTGGCAGCGTGACCCCACGCGCCCTCGGCCAATCCCAACATCTGCGCACCAATGCCGATGCGCCCCTCGTTCAGCGTTTCGATCGCAATCTTGTAACCCTTGCCCGGCGTGCCCAGCACATTTTCTTCCGGTACAAGGCAGTTATCGAGCATCAATTCGCACGTGCTTGACGCGCGAATTCCCAGCTTGTCTTCCTTGCGGCCCACGCTGAAACCCGGCAAATCCTTCTCAACCAGAAACGCCGTGATTCCGCGATAACCAGCCGTTGGATCGATCGTGGCGAACACGACAAACAGCCCTGCTTCACGCGCATTCGAGATCCATAGTTTGCGCCCTGTCAGTCGATAGCCGTCCTCTCCCGCCACCGCACGGGCCTGCAACGCAAAGGCATCCGATCCCGATCCTGCCTCGCTCAGCGCGTACGCTCCGGCTGTGTCTGCAGCCAGTTGCGGCAGCCAACGCTTCTTCTGTGCGTCGTTGCCCCAGCGGCGCAGTGCATTCACCACCAGTGTGTTGTGCACATCCACGAGCACCGCCGCCGCGGGGTCCACTGTCGAGATCGCCTCAATTGCCAGCGCAGCATCAAAAAAGTTGCCGCCCGCGCCACCGTGCTCTTCGGGAATCTCAATTCCCATAAGCCCTAGCTCAAACAGCTTCGCAACCAGACCCGGCGCGAACTGTTGCGCATCGTCCATGCTGCGAACATGCGGAGCAATCGTCTCCTCCGCAAACTGGAGCACCGTCGCAAAAAAGAGCTTCTCTTCTTCGGTAAGTTGGGTCAGCGGGGATGGATGGTAGCAATGCGGGGACACAGCCGGATGACGCCTCCGGCCCGGAGTGTATCAGACAAAGGTCCCGCTGCGAGCGGACTTCGCACGTCCTCACGTTTGGGACCGCCAGATCTATCTGGGAGTGTCGCCGCGTTACTGTCCGAAGGTGTAGCCGGACTGGCGAAGGTACTCGATCTCTGCCGTGACGCTCACCATGAACATCACGATTGCAATAATCGCGATTGTCAGGTGCGGATATCGCTCTGAAAGCACGCCTCCCGCCTTAGTTGCCTTGTCGAAAAGAACCTCCGAGTCGATAACTTTCAGATTGTTTTTGAGCGACGGTTCGCGATCGTGGGTCGCGTCGTCGAGAGTTTCCTGTTTGCGGATTATTGGAACCGCAACCCAGATGCTCTCGCTCTTTCTTTGAAGGCTAAATGATTGTTCAGTCGTTGCCATTTTTGTCCTCGGGGATGGATAGTTTCGTGCGTTTCGTTACGACTGCAGGACGTTTTCCAAAGCTGATTAAGAGTCGGCCAAAATGGCCATTCAATCAATGGCGCAAAGGTGTAGATCTCCACGCAAAAAAGTCCCACATTCGATACTGGCCAATATCGCAAGGCAGTAACTTAATTTGGTTACCATGGCTCGTTCGGTACCCGCAGACTGCTGCAGTGGAATCCATCTCACCAGCGCCTGAAGCGCTGCTTCCTCTATCTGAAACGAGAGAAACCGATAAATTCCTCTCTGAATCGTCCTCATATTCACAAACTATTCAAATTGCTGCACTCGGGCGGGCAAAAGTCTGCTTTGTTTTTCCATGTACTCACTATGATGCAGAGATTTCGCGCTGCGGACACACCTGCACCCGCTCACAAAGGTTGGATACGAAAGTTGAACTGAAAAGTGCTTCTTACGATGGAAACAGCGAGTCGGTGGATTCGCGAAGGCCGCTTAAGCGCGGACGTCGACGGGGCATCTGTGGATGGGGCGCTGCAAGTATTCCGGCAATCTCACGCAATTCCGCGCGCGCTGCGCCGACTGCGGCTGCGGCCGCTTCAAGGCACTGGCCTGATTCTCCTGGAGTCAAAGGAAGTCGAGGTTGCGGTTCCGTGCGGCGCGAATGACCTAGCGCTTGCCGCGCACCCACCAGGGTGTAGCCTTCCCCGTGAACAAGCCTCTTGATCGCCAGCGCCATTTCCACATCGCGCCGCCGATACAAACGCTGACCAGTTCCACTCTTGTTGGGCTTCAGTTGCGGAAACTGCGTTTCCCAGAACCGCAGCACGTACGTTTCCACTTTGCAAATACGCGCAACGTCTCCAATCTTGAAATAGAGACGGTCTGGGATCGTCGGTTCTTCGTGGACGCGCTTCGGGGAGAATTGCGTGGCCATAAGCAGTAACGTCGCGCAGAGCACCCGCGCTTCGCTATCAGCAGTATAGGCCATCCTTTCCGCGCCGGCCATGCCTTTTCAGGTTCCGAACCGGTTCTATCACTGTGCAAAAACCGCCATCCACCGACCGTACTCCGCTGTGGCGCAATCGCTACCTATACCTTCTCCGGCCTGCTCACCGCAGTCCGCACCGTGGAACCTTGTGGTCCTGCGCGCAGATATTGCACCGGCCAGCTCGCAGTTTCTTCCAAAGCTGCCGCCGCATGCAGCGCCCAATACGGATCGCGCAGCATTTCGCGCGCCAAAAGCACCATGTCGGCCTGCCCCTCCGCCACGATCGCGTTTGCCTGTTCGGCTTCGGTGATCATGCCCACCGCCGCCGTCGCAATCCCGGCCTCCGCGCGAATCCGCTTCGCAAAGGGAACCTGGTAGCCCGGTCCTGACGTGATGCGGGCATGCGCAGCCAGTCCCCCCGACGAAGCATCCACCAGGTCGACTCCGTGTGCGCGGAGTAGCTTGGCCAACTCGACCGAATCATCCAGCGTCCAGCCACCCTCCGCCCAGTCCGTAGCGGAGATGCGCACAAACAAAGGCAAATGGGCCGGCCACTCCGCGCGTACCGCGTCCACCACCTGCAACAGCAGCCGCGTGCGGTTCTCGAACGACCCGCCATATTGGTCGGTCCGCTGGTTGGCCAGTGGCGACAAAAACTCATTGAGCAAATAGCCGTGCGCGCTGTGAATTTCCACCAAGTCGAACCCCGCCGCCAGGGCCCGCCGCGCCGCCTGTCCAAACGCTCGCACAATCGCGTCGATACCCGCCTGATCCAGCGCCCGCGGAGTTGCATAATTCGGTGCAAAGGCCACCGCGCTCGGCGCCACCGGTTTCCAGCCGCCTTCGTCTGGAGACAAGAGCCGGTCGCCGCCAAATGGTATCGACATGCTGGCCTTGCGCCCCGCGTGGGCCAGTTGGATGCCGACCCGCGCGCCCTGCCCATGCACGAACTTCACAATCCGCTCGAGCCCCGCAATGTGCTCGTCCTTATAAATGCCAAGGTCACCCGGCGTAATCCGGCCCTCCGGCACGACAGCGGACGCCTCCAAAATCACCAACCCTGCGCCACCCTGGGCGCGCGAACCCAAGTGCACCATGTGCCAGTCGTTGGCAAAACCATCTTCGGATGAATACTGGCACATCGGCGATACGCCAATCCGATTCGCAAAACGCACAGAACGAAGCTGCAGTGGAGAGAACAGGGATATGCTCATGAGTTCTGTCTCAAGTCCAGGGCCGCAGATTTGGGAATGGCCTGTCTCAATGGATGCCCCGGCAACCAGAACGGATGCAACGGCATCGGCCGCGTCCACTTTGTAGTCCACCCGTTTGCCCCCGATCTGCCGCGCTTCTTGCTCCGGCAGAAGCAGGGCTAGAAATCAGCAGCTAGAGGCTGGCAGGCACGCCTCACTGCTTTTTCAGCACCGCGGTCCCGCGCTCATCGGCCAGGATTCCGCTCTCCAGCTTGTGGAACTCCGCCGCCTTGCTCGCAGGAATCTCCACCTGCCGCACCACGTATTCGCGCTCATAGTGCAATTGGTTGGCTTTGGCCGTCACCGACGAGTGGTAACTGGCGAAGTCCATGTCGATGTTCACCGGATCCGGCGTGTCATCCACCACGTAGCCCGCCGGCAAGGTGATGTCGTAGCTGTCGTGCCACCGCCCCGTCGCATTCAGGTCGATGGGAATCGTCCGCGGCTTGTCATCGAACGCCAGCGTGTCCGTGCCCAGCACCCGCGGCCGCACCAGCAGCATCGGCCCCGCCTGGTGCGCATACTGCGTTGCCGTCACCTTGAAGTGAAACTTTAGCGGCTCGTCCAAAGCCGCCGACTGCACAAACTGAAATGAATCGAGCGCCACTCCCGGCAGATCGCGGGCAATCAGCGTCTCAAAAGCATCGTGGCGTTCCTTATCGTCGGTGTATTTCAGGAATGTGCGCAGATCGGCGCCTTCCGGCCCTGCATGCAAGGCATCCACTGTTCCCGTCAACGTTCCGTCCGCCCCCAGCGTGAATTCGCCCTTCCGCTCCGTCCCGTTCGCATCGGGCACCAGCACCGGCAAGGCCAGCAGCTGGCTAGCCGCTCCCGCGCTTAAAATTCCGTAGCTCCCCTGCAAGTCTGAGGGCAGATTTCCGACCGGCGTCCGCTCATCCGTCGGGTCGAAGATGAGGTAGCGCTTGCCGTCTTTCCCTTGTGCAATCGCCTTCAGCCGTGGATCCTTCACATCGGCCGGTATCTCAATCGCGGTAATCATGTGATTCCCATACATCGAGGGGTAGTTCGGGTCCACCACGCCCCGGCGATCGTCCACTGGAACGTAAAACGCATGAATCCCTGCCGCCTGTAACATTGAAATCAGCAGCGTCGTCTTGTCCTTGCAGTCGCCATAACGGTTGCGGAAAATGTCCGCGGCGTGATTCGCCTGCCAGCCGCCGATGCCCCGCTCGACGATGAAGTAGCGGATGTTCTTCTGGATATAGTCCGTAATACGCGCCAGTTTTGCGTAAAAGTCCGGTACGCCCGAAATCAGTTGCTGCGTCTGCGCTGTAATCTCTTGAGAAGGCTCGGGCCGATTCGCTTCAAGTTGCGTGTACCACGCTCCCAGCGCCTTCCACTCATTGTCTACTCCGGCAACCGCGGCATCCCCCCACTGCACGTCCATGCGCGCTGCGAGGGCATCAAAGTCCGGGTGCGATGGAATGTCCCGCAAAATCAGTGCCGGCTCGTCTTTGATCTCCCACCGCAAATGGTTGGGAGCAACTTCCACCGGAGCGATCGCCGCGTGATTATGCCACGCGACCGCATGGGCTCGCCCTTGAGGCAAATCCACTTCAAGAGCCTGAAATACAACCGGAATTCCGTTTTGAATGTCCCAGACCTTCTCCCGCGAGTAAGGCTCCATCAACTCTTCTGATTCACAGATCTCAACCGCACCCACATCCACAGCGGGCAAATGCACTACCCGATGCTTTGTTGTCGAAAGCATGATAGGGATGCTCGTGTCGCCCTGCTCCGCAAAGTCAGTGTCCTGTGCCTGGTAGGTCTTTTCGTCCGCCGCAATCGACCAGGCTCTGAAATAGTTCACCTTTTGATCGACGTCGTATTCCACTGCACACGTATTGCCTCGTCCCTGCGGCTTCAGAATGCGAATCGCCTGGCGCTCCCGCTCCACGGCGCGCCCCTGCCCGTCCACCGTTTCCACGTACTCGTCAAAAAGTATCACCGCCGCTGCGTCCCGCGCGTACTCCGGAACTGGCGTCTTGTACGCTTGCATCCCCCAGTCCGGCACAGGCTGCCCTTTTGTGAACCAGCCGCCGTTGCTCGGCGCGCATGCCAACCCCAGCAGCCCTGTCAGTACCAACGTTCCGGCTCGCCCCATCTTCATAATCAATTTCCTTTAGCTGCTGTGGCCGCCATGCGCGTCAGCACCAGTTGCTGCTGATCGGCCGTGGCCACTTTCTGATAAAAATCGTGGAGATTCGAATAATCCTTGGGATCGAGCAGCGTGAAGTTATACGCAATCGTCCGCGACACATCGATCATCGTCGCATCCGCTGTCGACGTGATCTTCATCAACGCATGCTCCGGCCACGAAATGTTGGTCGTCGCAGGCGAATTCTCAACTGTGTATCCGGCCGGCAGCCGATACATCACTTCGTCCTGCTCCATCTTGGGATACTGCACATCTACAGGAATCGTCCGCGTCGCCTCCGCCACAAACGGATGCTTGGCATGCGATTCAAAAAAGAGCCCCGGCACGAAGAAGTGCCTGCCCGTCGCCGTGGCAATCCCTCCCGAGACTTTCACCGCGGCGATCAGGTTGGAGTCGATGTCGTCGAGCCCCAGAAAATGATCGAAATCCGCCTGCACACCGTCCGGAATGTCGGCACGGATCGCCTCGTTGAACTGCTTCTTTACCTCATCGGCATCATTCTGAAGCGCCTTCTGCCGCCAGCGCAATGCCTCTTCCCCCGACATTACAAACCGCACCGTACCCTTCACAGTTCCGTCCGGGTCGATGGTCAAATCCGCCACGCGCGACACCATCGTCTGTTTGTAGGTGCTGCCCTCCGTCACACCATACTCGGGCCCTTTTTCGGCCCCCCGCAGCCCTCCGGCAAGCGTGTGCTTCCAGTGCAGCAGCCCGAATGGGCACTCCTTCTGCCCCGGATCGAGAAACACTTCCTTGCCCCCGATGTTCACAATTGCAAGGTAGTCATCGAGCTGATACGTGGTCATATAGGTTGGGTCAAAGATCGCGTCGTCCCGATTCACGACCTGCATGGGATACACCTTCAGCCCCGCCGCCCTCGCCAGCGCGATATAGAGCAAGGCAATCTCATTGGCTGAACCGCTCTGCTGCTTCCACACATCCTCGGCGCCCTTGATTTCCTTCAGCTTCTCCTTCTTGCGCTCGGCTTCCGACTTGCTGCGCGAGAAGTGGGTGTTGTCCAGCTTCATCACCGCGGCGTAAATCTTCCGCGCCTTCACTTCGTCCGTGTCGCCCGATGCCACGATCCCGTTCGCTGTCTGCTGCAGCGTTTTCGTCGGATTGGCAAGATGGTCCGCTTCTTTGTCCCAGCGCTTGCCTTCGTTCTGCCAGAATTCGCCGCTCGTCGCATACTGCGTGTAATAGAACTGCACTCTTCAGTTCAAGCTGTTCAACGGCGGCATCCAGTCCTCCGATGGAATTGCCGGCACATCCGTCACGTCGAACGTATAGTGATTGCGCGAGTCCTTGACGACCTTCGCGTCCGATCCCGTATGCACCATCCACATCAGCCGGTTAAGATTATCCCCGCGGCTGTTGGTAATGCCATAACTGTGCTCCGATGGCGAAAACATGTAGTGCGCCTTGTGCACGTAATACGGCTGCTGCACGTCCCAGAACGGCGATGAAACCATGTTGTCGTCATACCGCTCCTGCAGCCGGTACTCCAGAATGCTGCCCACCTCCACGCTCGGAAGCGTAAATACAATCGTGTTCTCCTGAAAATCCTTTGTCTTCACATCCGTCAGATCGCTCGGCTTCGCAGTCAGCGGAATCACCGTTCCATCGGCATGAATCGTGCGCCCCCGAATATCGGTAATCTTGAAGTCTTTGCTTTCATACGGCATCCGTACTGTCGCCAGTTCCTTGCCCTTTTCGGTCAGAACCTTCAGCCGCACATAAAGACTGTGAAAGTGCAGATTGTCGTCCGTCGTCTCTTCGCGATACAGATACACGGCAGCCGCACCCGGCGCCTTCGAGTCCGCCGTCATCTGCAGTTCGTCCTTGGTAGGCTCCTGAAACTGCGCACGAAGCAGGGTATTCGACAGGAGAACGAACCCGGTAAAGGCAACTGAAATCGCAATTCTGATCCGCATCATAGATATCCTTCGCCCCCGGTCGCTCGGAGGTCACAGGTAACACTGTTTGGGAATTGAAGCGATTCTACCCCCGTTCCAGCGCGACGCGCCCGCCGCGTCCCAAAAATAACCGACCCCGAGTCACAAGCTCCCTGTAACTCCTGCAAGAATCTAAATGAGTTGTTTACTTCTTTGTTAACAACTTCTCATCGCCGAAGTGCGCCCCATCACTCACCTCAGTGATCTTCGTTCGCTGGCCTCTCCCCCCGCGACCCCGGCCCCGCACAGCCGCCATGTCCACTCTCCCCCGGGCGTAGACTGGTTGGGTCTGAATTCCACATTGTCCGAGGAAACGTTTCCAATGAAAGCCCCCTCTCTCGCCGCTCTGACTCTTGCCGCGCCTCTCGCTGCCCTGTGCCTCGCGCCCCATGCCGCCCTCGCCCAGTGGAACGCCCCTAACCCCATCGTCAACTACCAGAAGCAGTCCAACGCGCTCGAGGTCAGTCAGAAATCCGGCACTCTCCGCATCGAGGTCGACGCTCCCGACGTCCTTCACCTCACCTACGCACCCCTCGATGCCAACACGCCGCAACGGCAGTCCGATAATGTCGTCGTGAAAACCGCCTGGCCTGCCACCGGCTTCTCCGTCTCCGCCGACAGCAAGGCCATCACTCTCACCACCGCGAAACTCAAAGTCGAGATCGAGCGCGAATCCGGCGCCATCCATTACATCTCCGCCGACGGCAAGCCCCTCACTACGGACACCTACCGCATGCTCCATCCCGCCGAGGTCAATGGCGAAAAGACTTTCCACGCTGAATCCGCCTTCGGCATCTACGGCTCCCACGAAGGGTTCTTCGGCCTGGGCCAGCATCAGGCCGGCATCTGGAACTACCGCGGCGCCGCAATCGATCTGTCTCAGGAGAACACTGAGATCGCCATTCCTCTGCTCGTCTCCACCAACGGCTACGGCATCTTCTGGAACAACCCCTCGCGCAGCCGCTTTAACAATCGCTTCATTCACTGGCTCTATTTCAGCTCGGAAGTCGCCGACCGCGTCGATTACTACTTCTTATACGGCCCTGACGCCGACCAGATCATCGGCCACTATCGCGACCTTACCGGCCAGGTTCCCCTCTTCGGCCGCTGGGCCTACGGCTTCTGGCAATGCAAAAACAAATACGAGTCGCAAAAGGAACTCGAATCCGTCGCCGCCAAATACCGCGAACTCAACATCCCCGTCGACAACATCGTGCAGGATTGGTTCTGGTGGGTCACCATGGGCGAGATGAAGTGGAACCCCAGCTACCCCGATCCCCAGGGCCTCATCGACACGCTCCACAAAGAGCACTTTCATTTGATGGTCTCTGTCTGGCCCTACTTCCGCCCCGGCAGCCCGGTCTACGACCAATTCGACAGCAACAGTTGGTTCATCGCCAAAACCAAAACCGGCGGATTCCACCCGGTTGGCCAGGCCCTCTACGATCCCACTAACCCCGACGCCGCCAAACAATACTGGGACAACATCAACGCCGCGCTCTACCAGAAGGGCGTCGACGCCTGGTGGCTCGACACCGACGAACCCGAGACTGAAGGCCAGCAGGACAACATCCTCGTCGACCATCAGCTCGCCATCGGCTCCGGCGCCCGCTACGCCAACACCTTCCCGCTCTTCCACACAGAAGGCGTGTCTGAAGGCCAGCAGTCCGCCAACGCCGCGCTTCCCGCCTCCGCCCAGAAGCGCGTCTTCATCCTCAGCCGCTCCGCCTACGCCGGCGCGCAGCGCTACGGCATCACCGCCTGGTCCGGCGACGTGCTCTCCGACTGGCTCACCTTCCAGCGCCAGATTCCCGCCGGCCTCAACTACGCCATCAGCGGCATGCCCTACTGGACGACCGACATCGGTGGCTTTATCTCCGGCGGCAATCTCAACGACCCTAAATTCCGCGAGCTCTTCATCCGCTGGTTCCAGTTCGGCGCTTTCTCTCCCATCTTCCGTGTCCACGGCACCCGCAATCCCAGCGAAAACGAGCTCTGGTCCTACGGCCCCGACGCCCAGAAAATCCTCACCGACTACGACACCCTCCGTTACCGCCTTCTGCCGTACATCTATTCAGAGGCGTGGCAGGTCACCAGCAATCACGGCACCCTCATGCGCCCGCTCGTGATGGATTGGCGCGACGACGTCGAAGCTCAAAACACTTCAGACGAATACCTCTTCGGCCCTGCCATTCTCGTCAGCCCGGTCACCACGCAAGGTGCAACAACGCGCAGCGTCTATCTTCCCCATGCCACCTGGTACGACTTCTGGACCGGCGAAAGAGTCGAAGGCGCCCAGCGCATCGCCGCCGACGCGCCGCTCAGCAAGCTCCCGCTCTACGTCCGCGCCGGTTCCATCGTCCCCATGGGTCCCGCGATGGAGTGGTCCACCGAAAAACCCGCCGACCCGATCGAGCTGCGCATTTATCCCGGCGCCGATAGCGACTTCACCCTCTACGAAGACGAGAACGACAACTACGCCTATACCAAAGGCGCGCACGCGACGATCGCTCTGCACTGGGACGACGCGGCCAGAACACTCACACTCGGCCCACGCGAAGGCACATTCCCCGGCATGCTCGCCCAACACACCTTCAACGTTGTCGTCGTAGGAAAGAATCACGGCACCGGCATCGGTGAATCCACGCAAGCCAACACCACCGTCACTTACAAAGGCGACAAGCTCGTCGCGAAACCCTGAACGCGAGCGGGCCGCGCCCCGAGCGCGGCCCGCAACGGCTGACCACTGACATCTGATTACCGGCTGCTCTTTGCGGCCTCCAGCATGATGCTCACCAGCGCCAGCGGCAACCCCACGACATTGAAGTAGTCCCCCTCCACGCGCGGAATCCATTTCGCCGCCATCCCCTGAATCCCATACGCGCCCGCCTTGTCCATCGGCTCGCCCGTGGCGACGTACGCCTCGATCTCAGCATCGCTCAGCGTGAGAAACCGCACCCCGGTCACTTCCGCCGCCACTTCGACACGCCGCTCCGTGACCACTGCAACGCCCGTCATCACCCGATGCGTCCGTCCGCTCAGCATCCGCAACATCCGCGCCGCATCCGCCGCATCTTCGGGCTTCCCCAGAATGTGCCCGTCCAGAGTCACCGTCGTATCCGCTCCCAACACTACGCGGCCACTTTTCTCACTGACCACGGACAACTGACCCATGTTGACTGCGTCTTGAAACACCGCCTGCGCCTTCTCCCGCGCCAGCCGCACCACGTACGCAATCGGATCCTCGCCCGGCCGCACCGCTTCATCGATCTGCGCGGCGCGCACCTCGAATGTGTATCCCGCCTGCGTGAGCAGTTCCTTCCGTCGCGGCGATGCCGAAGCCAAAATCAATCGCGCCATATTCCCATCCTAGCTGGAATGTTCGAGACCCGTGACAGCTAGGGGCTAGAAGCTAGCAGCTGTCTTTCCTGTACCATCATCTCCGCATGATTTTCTCCAACCACGCCCTCGCTGAACGCCTCGAAGCCGCCGAAGCCTTTTCTTGCGCGGAGTTCGCCCACGCCCGCCAACGCCTCTTCCCCCACTCCGACTCCGCCACCATGCAGCGCGCCGGCGCCACCGTCGTCTTCGACGGCATCGACGCGCCCACTACGCAGACCTTCGGCCTGGGACTCTTCGAGCCGCTCACCCCCGCCGCCCTCGATCAGATCGAACAATTTTTCCTCGCGCGCAATGCCACCCCCATGCATGAGGTCTGCCCCTTCGCAGGAGCGGCCGCGCTCGACCTGCTCTGCGCCCGCAACTACCACCCCTTCGAAATCAGCAGCGTCCTTTTTCGGGAGGTGGACCCGCCAACATCCCCGCTTCCCGCAGGCGTCAACGTCCGCGTCGTCGCGCAGGACCAAGCTGAGCTCTGGGGTGCCGTCAACGCCCAGGGCTGGACCTACGAACATCCCGAACTCGCCGACTTTGTGCGCGCAGCGGGCGTGCTCTGCGTCGCGCGCGACAACAGCCCCTGCTTTTTAGCGGAGATTGACGGCCAGCCCGCCGCAGCCGGCACGCTCACCCTCCACAAAGGCGTCGCCCTCTTTGGCGGAGCGGCCACCATCCCCGCCTACCGCCGCCGCGGCCTGCAGGGCGCGCTCCTAGCCGAGCGCATGCGCTACGCCTGCGAACACGGATGCGATCTTGCCATGATGGTCGCCGAAGCCGGCTCCAACTCCCAGCGCAACGCCGAGCGCCAGGGCTTCCGCGTCGCCTACACCCGCCTCAAATGGAAATTGGAAAAATAGCAAAGTCTTGCTTTCCTCACTCCGCTCGTGCAGCTCATCGCCGATCCAGGGTGGACTTTGCGCCGCCCGCGCCGGATGATTGTTACGGGTGACAGGCCTTGATGACGCCCTTTCAATATCGTGGGTTCTACGATGTTCCGCGGTTTATTGCATTGCGCTATCGCGGGCAATTGTTCATATTGCAGAGCGCATTCGACGACGAAGTCGATGAATACCCCAATTACTATTCGGTGTTTGCGCTGCCGGATCTTACCGAGGCTTATATGAATATTGGAATCTGGGAATTCATCGAAAAGAATCGGTCAGAAGCTTTGGGACAAATCGACATCGCTTCGGTAAAGTTCGACATTACTCTTCGCAAGTCTCTGGACGCCTCTATCCTTGCCCCCTTCATTCCAGCCGAATAGCAAGTAGGAATCAGCTCGAGTCGCTTCGCCTCAAACAGCCTCAGCGCTACTCCCTATTCCCTCTAGATTTTCAACCCTACCTGCATCCCGCCCGGCGTTGCCACGCCCCACGCCATGGCCGGCGTATTGTGCGCCAGCCCGAATCGCCCGTCCGGCCCCAGCAGAATAATGCCGCCGTGCCCACCCAGCCGGTTGTAGAGATACGCAATCGCCTCACGTGCCGCGATCTCCGGTGCCGACCCCGCCGCCACACGATCCGTCGCCCACTTGCCCAGCACCAGCTTCATAATCGGCTCGCCCCAGCCCGTCAGGCTCACCCCGGCCGCCAGGTTATCCGCGTAACACCCGCATCCGATCAGCGAAGAATCGCCCACGCGCCCCGGCGTCTTATTCAGCGTGCCGCCCGTTGACGTGGCCGCCGCAAGGTTCCCATACGCATCCAGCGCCACAGCGCCCACCGTGTCGTGCGAATCGTTCGTGGGATCGTCGTTCTTGTCTGATTCCTGATCACTGACCCCTGATCCCTGGTCCCTAAAGGGGACCTGCGTCTCTGCATCCTTATCGTCCAGCTGCCCGCTGAACGTCTCATCCGCCAGCCCCGCCGCCTGCCGCGCCTTGGCCTGCGCCAGCCGCTCGCGCTCGCGATCCATCACCAGTTCGGAGTTGCCGATCAACTGCATCCCATGCGCCTGCGCAAACTCCTCCGCTCCCACGCCAACAAAATACACATGCGGACTCTTCTCCAGCACCAGCCGCGCCGCCCTGATCGGATTGCGCAACCGCTCCACGCAGGCGACGCCACCGGCCTTCATCCGTCCGCCGTCCATCAGCAGCGCATCCAGCTGCACCCGCCCGTCGGATGTGAGAAAACTCCCTCGTCCGGCATCAAATGTCGGATCGTCTTCCATCACTGTCACCGCGGCTTCCACAGCATCAATCGCCGCGCCGCCCCGCGCCAGAATCCGGTGTCCTGTCTCCAGCGCAAGCCGCACGCCCGCCCTGTGCGCCGCGTCTGCATCTTTCGGAATCGCCCACGCGCCGCCATGCACCAGCAGTGTGGGATCGTGTGTAGCTGGCTTCGTCACCCGACTATAGTAGTCCATACCCGCGCTCTTCACTTTCCGGCCGTCGTCGCAGTTTCCGACCTGCACTCCGCGCCCGCTTGCCCTACTCTTGACCTATGACCGATCGCGAACTGGTCGCGCGCATCGCCCGCTCCCCCGGCAACAAGGCGGGATACAAACAACTCGTACGCGAGCTCAGCCTCGGCGGCGGGCGCGAGCGGCGCCTGCTCCTCGAGCAGCTCAACCGCCTTACCGCGCGTGGCGAACTTACCAAGCTCGATCGCGAGCACTGGAGCATCTCCCGCGCACCCGGCGCCGGCGGAACCCGCGACAATCTCATCTCCGGACGCCTCGACCTGCATCGCGACGGCTACGGCTTCGTCCGCCCGCAGATCAAGCAGGCCTCCGGTGTCGCTGACGATGTTTTTATTCCCCCCAACGAGATCAACGGCGCCATGCAGGGCGATCAGGTCCTCGTCGAAGTTGAACCGCCCCGCGCCGATGGCCGCCTTTCCGGCCGCATCGCCCGCATCCTCGAGCGGCGCAATGCCACCGTCGTCGGCACCTTTCGCTATTCTCGCGGCGAGCGCTTTCCGCAAAATGTTGTAATCCCTTTCGACGAGCGCATGACGCAGCCTATCGTCATCCCGCCCGGCCGCGAACTTCCGCCCGCTTCCGAAAAAAATCTCACCGCCCATCGCGTCCTGGGCCGCGAAGCCGCCTCAGCCCCTGAACACGAAAGCCTCGAAGGCCTCATCGTCGACGTTGAAATCACGAGTTGGCCCACGCCATTCAAGCCGGCCCTGGGCCGCGTCCTCGAAGTGATCGGGCACCCGGACGACTTCGGTGTCGACGTCGAAATGATGATTCGCAAGCATCAACTCCCGCGCGTCTTTCCCGACAACGTCCTCGCAGAGGCGCGCGCCGTCGCTCATCTTGATCTCGACGAAATCGCCCACCGCAGAGACTTCCGCGACCTACCCATCGTCACCATCGACGGCGAAACCGCAAAGGACTTCGACGATGCCGTCCTCGTCACCGATCGCGCCGACGGCGGCTACGAACTGCAAGTCCACATCGCCGATGTCTCCGAATACGTCCAGCCCGTCACCGACCTCGATCTCGAAGCGCGCCTCCGCGGCACCAGCGTCTACTTCCCTGACCGCGCCATCCCGATGCTGCCGCAGGAGCTCTCCACCAATATCTGCAGCCTGCGGTCCGGTGAAGACCGCCTTGTCCTGAGTTGCATCATGCAGCTCTCCGCGGAAGGCCGCATCCAGAGCTACGAAATCGTCGAAGGCGTCATCCGCTCTACCGCCCGCATGACCTACACCGCCGTCCACGCCATCCTGGAGAACGACGCGGAAACTGAAGCAAAATATTCCAACCTCGTTCCCTCTTTCGAACGAATGAAGAAACTCGCGGTCCTCATGAACAGGCACCGCGAAGCACGCGGCTCCATCGACTTCGATCTTCCCGAGCCCGTCATCGAATTCGACGAGCAGGGCCAGATGCGCGGCGTCACCAAGTCTGAACGCACCTGGGCCAACCGCCTCATCGAGGAATTCATGCTCGCCGCCAACGAGTGCGTCGCCACGTGGATCGAGGACCTCGGCGTGCCTTCGCTCTATCGCATTCACGAGAAGCCCGAAGCCCGCCGCGTCATTCAATTTGAAGAGCTCGCCGCCAGCTTCGGTTATTCCCTCGGCCTCGGCGCACTGCCCGTCAAACGCATTCAGACTCGCGGCGACCGTCGCGATGCCCAGCGCAGCGGCCGTTCCGCCCGCGTCCATGAAGTGGCAGAAGACATCCCCGTCACGCCTCGCATGTATCAAAAACTTGCCGCGCGCATCGAAGGCAAGCCCGAAGAGCGCATTCTGAGCTACCTCATGCTGCGCTCGCTGCGCCAGGCCCGCTACTCTGAGATCAACGAAGGCCACTTCGCCCTCGCTGCGCCCACCTACACCCACTTCACCTCGCCCATCCGCCGCTATCCCGACCTCATCGTTCATCGCATCACGAAGGCCATCTTGCGCGCAGGCATCGAGGGCCGCGGAGCCGTTGCCGAAGGCCGCCACGCCTCCCCGTGGACCCACCCCAACGAAGGCCTCGCCGGCATCGTGGTTCACCGCGCAAAAAAACATCCTTCCGCGTTAGATCAAATCGATCCACCTATTCCAGAAGTCGAACTCGCCCAGATCGCCGAAGAAACCAGCCAGACCGAACGCCGCGCCGCCGAAGCCGAGCGCGAACTCGTCGAGTGGAAAAAGGTGCGCTTCATGGAAGACAAGGTCGGCGAAGAATTTGACGCCCTCGTTCTCAACCCCGCCAAATTCGGCCTCTTCGTCGAGCTCACCGACCTCTTCGTCGAAGGCCTCGTCCCCCTCGATTCGCTACGCGACGACCGCTACACCTGGCGCGAAAACACGCACGAAGTCATCGGCGAGCGCTGGGGACGCCGCTTCCGCGCCGGCGATCGCGTGCACGTGATCCTCGATCGCATTCTCGCGCAGGAACGCCGTCTGCAGTTTTCAATTGTTGAAGAGGGAATTCCACTCACCGGCGACCGGCCAGCCCGGCCCTTGCCCAAGCCGAAAAAGAACAAGCGCAAACCCGACGTCACCCACGCGGCCAAACGCCTCAAAGGCCAGAAGCGCTCCGGCAAAAGAGGCAAACGGCGCTGATCCAAATCGTCAGAACGCGCCGTCGCCCTTGAGGCTCAAAAATTCAGCCCGAATGCAGGAGCCCAAGTCTTGAATTTGAGTCCCGCGAAACTCCAAGCTTCAGCGCATTTCTACTTGTCCGCTTGCTGCGCCGCATATTTGCCGATCACCGGTATCTCCCACTTCTCACCCTTCAGCGCCTTGAGCAACGCCATGAGCCACACCACGAAAAGGCCAACCATGGCAATCAGGAAAACGATCTGTCCGAGGATGGGAATTACATTGACGAATCCGACCACGAACCCAACGACGTACAGGAAAATGCACTGCCAAGCATGGAACTTCACGAACGAATTCCTGTTATATGGCTCCACAAGCAAAAAGATTATCGCCGGGATAATGGTGATGTAAGCCAGCGCTCCTGCGGCCGTGTCTGACAGGCCGCTCGTCGCTGGCTGCGGGGGAATGGGCGGATACTGCGGGGAATTGGACATGAAAACTCCTCTCGGTTGAACTCCGATCACCTCAGGGGATTGACGCAAGACTGCAGAAACAACCACCCGGAACCAGCAGTCTGAGCCCGAAACAAGCGATGCTTCGCTTGCCTCCGGCTTCAACTCATCCGGCCTGCCTCAGCCGTTGGCCTGCTTCTCCGCCAGGTCCCCAATCAAAGGCAGCTTGAACCGCTCGCCGTTGAACGCCTTGATCAACAACATGATCCAAAGCACAAGCGCGAGCAAAGTCAACATGGATTCGAGACCATACGAGAACACAAACAGAAACGGAAGCCACCAGCCAAGAACCAGAATGACGACGTCGGCAACAACCCACGTTGCTGCCAGAAAGATACACTGCCATGAATGAAAACGGATATAGGAATTCCTGTTATATGGCTCCGCCAGAAGAAAAATGATGGCGGGAACTAGAAAAATATAGGCGAGACCCCCGGCCGCATTTTCACTCAACCGCGCCGGGTTCGCGGTGGATGGGTTCTGCTCGGTCATGCGTTCTCCTTGCACGTGCACTCCGCGTGAACTGGCTCCGAAACCGTCGGGGACCAAGCCGGTGCAACCCCGCTTGCTGCAGATCACACGGATATCGCGAGGATTCTAAACGCCAACAGGAAAGCCCCGAAAACCATGCATTGTCAAGGGAATTCGCAGCCTCTCCGCCGCCCATCCCGCCTGCAGAGCATCACCGGCTGCCTTTGTCGTTGCGCGCAGGCCTCACTTGCCCGCAGGCCCAGGTTTCGCCGCTTCCGCAGGAGCACCCCCTGGCTTCAAAAGAGCCGCATCTACCCGCTTCTTGAAATCCCCCTGGTCCTCATGCCCCCACCCGCTGTAGTTCGACACCACATCCATCTCGCAGCTCGTCCCCTTCGGCACCAGGGTCACATGGTTCATCCGCTGCAGAATCACGCCCGACACATCGAAGTGCACTGTATGCTTTGGCGCATAATCCGCCTTCATCTTGTCGTCTTCGATTTTCACCTTGGCGTAGTTATCTGCAACGCCTAGCGTCGTCTTCACTTCCGGCCACACCTCACTGCATTGAAACGCATACGTGTATTTGTAGCTCTCGCCTCGCGCCGGCAGCGCACTTGCCGCCAGCATCAGACTTGCAACCACGGGCCCGGCCTTGATCTTCATCGCTGCTCACCTCGTTCATGCACACTTCTTCGCAAGCTCAACCGCGCAGAGCCCGATATGGAATCGAACGATAACCCTCCAACCAACCCAGTCAGTGCGCCCTATCACTTTGCACCGTGACCAAACTTCAGCATTCGCCCGCAGCACCTCCGCACTTCTTCTCAACATTTTCGAGCGGTCTCTCCTTCCCGGCGTCTGTCTAATCAGAAGTCGCCGCATCAACACTCCGATGCATTCCAACCGGCGCTCTTCCATCAATCCATCTGCGAGGCGAGCTATGACACTCCATTACCCTGCGGCCGCGCGCCGCTTGACCCTGTGCGCCCAAATCGGCACTGCCCTCACCTTGGCTTTCGCGCTCTGCGCGCCGTGCGCCCATGCCCAAGCCGAGTCCGTCGAATCCAAAACAGCCGACGCAAGGGCCAGCGCGGAACCCTACCAGACCTTTTACCTCACCAACGCCACGCGACAGAACGACCTCAACGACGTCCAGACCGACTTGCGCAATATCCTCCCTCATGCCCACGTCTACGGCGTCGCTTCCCGCTATGCCATCTCCATTCACGGCAGCCCCGACGACACCGCTCTCGCGCAAAGAGTGATCGCCGATCTCGACCATCCCAAAAAGATCTATCGCCTCACCTACACCATCACCGAGTCGGACTCCGGCAAGCGGATCGGCACGCAGCACGTGGCCCTCATCGTCGTTGCCGGCTCCAAAAGCGTCCTAAAGCAGGGTAGCCGCGTGCCCATTGTTACCGGGACAGTCGATGCCGGCACTTCCACGCCCACCACCCAGGTCCAGTACCTGGACATCGGCCTCAACATCGAAGTCTCCATCGATGGCCCCGGTGACGGCCTCGAGCTCCGCACCAAGATCGAGCAGTCCAGCATCGCTGACGAGAAATCCGGCCTCGGCGCTCAGGATCCCATCGTCCGTCAGACCCAGCTTGAAAGTGCGTCCACTCTCATCCAGGGCAAGCCGCTCGTCATCGGATCGCTCGATATCCCCGGCACCTCACGCCACCTCGACATTGAAGTCGTCTCTGAACCGGCTCGTTAGGGCAGCACATCCCAACACCCGCCGCGGCCCTCCCCCCGCGGCATCCCATACAATAAAGATGGGAGCTACACCTATGGCGCACACCGTTTTTTGCGTACGCAACAAGAAGGAGATGGAGGGTCTCGACGAGCCGCCCTTCGACTCGGAGTTCGGTCAGAAAATTTACAAAAATGTCTCCAAGGAAGCCTGGGCGGAATGGGTCGACCGCCAGAAAATGCTGCTCAACGAGTACCGCCTGCAGCCCTGGACCCCCCAGGCCCAGCAGTTCCTCGTCGAGCAGATGGAACAGTTCTTCTTCGGCGAGGGCTCAGCCCTGCCCCAGGAGTTTGTTCCGCCCGCTCACTAACTCCGGCAGCCGCGTCTCCACAGCGGGCCATGCTGGTGTAAACTGATCGAGAACCCCAAAAGCCGGCTCCCTCGAGCCGGCTCCATTGTGTCGGGACGTGGCTCAGCCTGGTAGAGCACTCGCTTGGGGTGCGAGGGGTCGGCAGTTCAAATCTGCCCGTCCCGACCATTCGCCGTTTTTCACCCTCAGCGCAATGAGATCGAACGGCTTTCTAAATGTAGGATGAGCTTTGCGCCGTAGATCGTGTAGTTCGAAAATATGCTCTTCATTAATTCGGCCTGTTCTTGGGGGATTTCTCGTACCAGACAGATAATATGACTTTTACGCGAGTTCTCAAATTCCGCGGAAATCGATGACTCGTCCGGCTCGCACTATGACTCGCATCTACCTGTCCGTGCAAGAGTAACAAGGATCAATCGAAGCCTGGATCAACGGAGTGTCCGCAAGACGGGAGCCCATGACCATCCAACGAATGGCCGGCATGTTGACAAAGGTCGGCGTGCGCACATGAACTCTCGCAGGGTTCCTCGAGTTCTCCTTCCATCCCACGCTGTAAACCACTTCTCCGCGCGGTGCTTCGACGCGGCTGATGGCGGTTCCCGTTGAGAAGACCGGCTTCTTGTCTCCGGGATGCCACTCACCCTGCGGCATTTTAGAAAGTGCCTGCCGAAGGATGCGGCAGCTCTCCATGATTTCGAGTGCACGCACCAGCAACCTGGCGCGCACGTCTCCCGCCGTTTCCACCGGCACATTGAATTCCAAGTCGGAATAAGCTGCATAGGGCGCCGCACGGCGAAGATCTTGCGAGATGCCCGAAGCCCTTGCCGTTGGGCCCACTACTCCGCAAGAGACCGCCTTCTCATGCGTTAGAACCCCAATTCCGAGACAGCGCGAGCGTGCCGTTGTGCTGGTGGTAAGAATCGGAATGATGCTTCGAACCATCTCCCGTTCCAGTTGCTCGACCGCGGCAAGCACCGCACCTGGATCGTCGATGTCGCGATTGACCCCACCGATGCAGTTCATCGCATAATTGACGCGATTTCCTGAGATCCCCTGCAGAACATCCATGACCTTTTCGCGCAGCGCAAAGCACTCCATGAACATGGTTTTGAATCCCATGAGCTTGGCGGCAATCCCCGCCCAAAGCACATGCGAGTGCAACCGCTCCAGCTCCGCCATTACCACGCGTATATAAAGAGCCCGCGGAGGCGGTGTCATCCCGGTCAACTGTTCCATCGCCTGGCAAAGGGTTAGCGTGTGGATGTTTGAACAGATGCCGCACACGCGTTCCATCAGCGCGATCACTTGAACATAGTTGCGTGTCTCCGCCAGGTGCTCGATGCCGCGAAAATTAAAGCCGATATGCAATTTCGCATCGCGAACAGTTTCCCCTTCGCAAATCATGTCCAGCTTGTAGGGCTCTTCGAGCGCCGGGTGGTACGGCCCCATTGGGATCTTGTAGCTCATCGCGGCTCCTCGCGCAGGTTCACTCCCGTCTTGTTGCCTTCGCGCAACAACAGCGGCTCGTAATCGCGCCCAGCAAAATCAACTGAGAAGCCTTCGTGGATTTCGCGCTCAATCCAGTCCGCAGCCTCGCAGATGTCGTAAATGCTCTCGATCACATTGTCATGGCGATAGAAAACAAAGCCAAGCAACTGACCGTCGAGGTCCCAGAGGTAGTCGAAACTCTGACCTTCATCCCGCGGTAGCTGGGTCGCAGTAATCGTCACAAAACGAGCGTTCCATTCCTTCATCGACGCGGCAACATCGCGCACATTCAGATCGCCCGTGGCAATCCAATGCACTCCGCCCTGGTCGACGCGCATGTCTGTCGTTCCGAGGGATTCTGCGATCGTTTCAATCGTGGTCATGATTTACCTCGGCGGCCAAAGGAGCTTCTTGATGAGTCGGAGCCGCTACCTCCCGCTTGGCTTGGCGCTGCTTGCGAAGGATCGTAAATGTCGTTTTCAGCGCACCTGCAGATAGGTAGATGGGAGGGCAAGCAGCCTCCTGACTCAGCGCATGATCCTTGCAACCTTCAACGCATCGCCCACAGAAGGTACATTGGGCAGGATCGTAACTCCATGTAAAGTCATTCTTGGCTGCTGAGAAAGTGATGGCTCGCGCCGTGCAACGAAACCTGCAGATTGCGCAACCTATGCACAACTCCGGATCCATGTGAACCAGACCGCGGAATCCCTTATTCACTAAAGGACGCGCCGGGAAAAGCAGCGTACTGACACCACAACAAATGTTCCTCGACAGCTTGGTCAGAATATTCATATGCGGAGCCTCATGAAGACCATGGAGGCAATCGCCAAAACTGCGAACAGACCTGCACACCGCCAGTAGAAACGCACCGTGGTATCAATTGCCAAACGCGCCGTAGCGGCTGCGGTTACAGATAGTAGCAATACAATCCCGATGGAAACCGCGATAAACAGGAGCGCATTCATCCATCCCGTCGCAACCCACGGAATAGCCAAAGTGGCTACCAGGCCCGCGGAAGCCACCCACTCCAACCCATGCGATAGCTCCCACATCGCCAACTCCGCCCCAGCATATTCGATCATCGGGCCGGAGTAGATTTCCTGTTCAGCATTGGGGAGCGAGAACGGATTGATATGCAGCTTGGCAGGAAGGCACACCAGGATCGCCGCCACACCGAGACAGCGCAACGGCGAAAACGGTAGTTGAGCCAGTGCCTCCAGACGGAACGTGTGTTGCGATAGGGCAATGGAGAGAACCGCAAGGAGAAACACTACGTTATATGAGACTGTGAGAACCGCCTCGCGTGCCGACCCAATTTCCCCAAAAATCGATCGGGAAGAGAACCCGGCAGCGATGATGCAGATGGAAGGAAGCTCCATCAGTGCTAGCAGCAAGATCAAGTCTCCCTCGAAACCACCGGATGTTGGCAGTACCGGCAGGAGCCCCACAGCGCCTCCCGCAGCCGCTATTGCAAGCAGCGGCCACGCCTTCATGAGTAGCCCGCTGATGCCGTTGCGGGCAGGCGTCGCCTTACCAAGAAGTTTGATGAAATCGAAGAATGGCTGCATGAACGGTGGGCCAATCCGTTGCTGCATCAGCGCAATGCTCTTGCGCTCGACCCACATGAAGAACCACGCCGCCGGTACCGCGAATAAGAGTCCCGGAAAGATGAGCAGCCGAGCCAAAGCGACGGACAGATTCATGGCTTGCTCTCCTCTTCTGCGGGCGAGCGGGTGCCTCTTTCTGCCAGTATCTCCGCAGCCTTGGCCACGCCTTGCAGAATGGCGTCAGGCCGTGGCGGACACCCTGGCACGAACACATCCACCGGAATATGGCGATTGAGCGGCCCATCCAGAACGCGGCTATCGATGAATACGTTCGTTGTCGCGGGACATGACCCGATCGCAACCACCGCCTTCGGTGCGTACACCTGTCCGTAGACCGTCTCGATGGCCCGCGCCGAGTTTCGCGTCACGGGCCCGGTAATGCATAGGATGTCGGCGTGGCGCGGGCTACCTTCCAGGCGGACGCCCAACTGCTCCGCGTCATATCGAGGAGTCATTGCGGCAACCAATTCAATATCGCATCCATTGCAACTACCAGAATTCATGTGAAACAACCACGGGCTCCGGCGGCGACAGGAACACATCAACCGATTCCAGAGATTCATGGCCTGCCTCCCGGCAACATCTGAAGTGCATGCGGCCACAGACCGCCCGCCAGCAAGAGAGCCACAAGTCCCACGATCACTGCCCTCAATAGGAGCGGCTCACCAAAGCGTGGATTCAAACTGCTCTGATCGGCATCGACTGACATGCGACGCTGCGAAACCGCATCCTGCTCTGGACCCCACCAGACCTGCGTCAATGCAAGCACATAGGCTATCAGGGCAAAGACTGACGATAGCAGGAAGCAAACCAGCAGCATGGGGTGTATGCGCAATGCCGTCTCGTAAAGCCGCCAACGTCCGATGTAGCCAAGCGTCGGCGGTACACCCAGCATGGCGAGCATCCCAACCAGGAATCCAAAAGCGCTCACGGGATAACGAACTGCGAGCGCAGGATGTTCCACCTCCACTGCTCCATTCGCCTCTGGAGAACTCACACAAGCAAACAACAAAGCCTTCGCCACCGCGTGCGTAGTCGCAGCAAACATTACTCCCTGCGAACCGAGATCAGTTATGGAAGCGAGGCCTAAGGAGAGAAAGCCGACGTCCTCAATGGTGGATAGAACCAGCAGGTGCTTGATGCTGCGCTGACTGAGCATGAGGAGGGATGCAACCAACGATGTGACCACGGCGACGCCCAACCACAGCCCCTGCGGCGCAATGAGCCCTGGAGAAGCATGCACAACGACATACAATTCACCGAACGAGGCCACGTCAATCACCGCGACAATCAATCCAAGAACCAACGCTGGCAACTCGTCTGCCAATCGAAGTAACCAGAAGAGAAACGGGAAGGCAGCCAGCTTGACGCATGCACTTGTTAGCAGAAATGCAACTGCCCAATTTGACACACCGCGCTTGGCAAGCAAGTCACTGGCCAGCAGAGATAGCGCGGAAATAACCACGATCACAACGTAGACCAGCCTGGCCGATTGCGTTTTTGCGCTTCGCCAAACGAGCGGGATCGTAAACAACGCAGCGAGTTCCAGCAAAGCGAGACGGAGCCACGAATCGTATACCGCCAATCCCGTAACTGCGGCCGCACTGGCCAAGATCATTAGCGGAACCAGCCGGCGCCACGCAGTTTGCGCGAAGGCTGCCAGGATCAATGCACTCGCGGCGATTGCACACGCAGCCGTTATCAGCGTTGGGACACGGGACGGAACAGTCGATTGAATGGTAGCCACGGTTGAGGAAAGATAACGAACACACAGCAGCAACCCCACAGGCAGTAGCACCATTAGCAAGATTGCGCGTTGTTCCAGCCTCTCTACGACGACGTTGCAGGCGCTTGAAAAACTCCGCAGCGCATGCCACATGCTCAGATAAATCTGATCCACATTCGACCAGCGAAAGAATATCTGCCAGTTCTGTCGAAAGATCTCAGAGAAATCTCCTGCCGTAAGCCGCCCGCGACCGGACAACGGCTCTCCGCCGGTGAAGATGCCGCCACCTGCTGCAGCCAGTGCCGACTCCCCGACAACGGGCCGGGCGGCATAGGCGATTGCGTAAATTGTGCCTCCCAAGACGACCGAAACAATCGCTAATACCAAGCCGCCTACTGTCGAGAAACTTCCTGCGCCTGCGAACAAACCGAACCAGGTGATTTGCACACCCACTCCAAGTGAGAGGGCGTTCAACACGGGATTCAGCAGGTAGTTCACCGCCAGTTGCGGCGCAATGCCCAGAACGATACTGCCCACAGCCATAATGCCCATTGCCCATTGCATCGTAGGCGGGGCCTCCTGTGCGCGCTCGGTCTTTTCCGTTAAGTCCCCGAGGAACACGGCGCTCGTTGCCTTTGCGCAGATGAATACCGTTCCCAGGCTTACGGTCCAGGCAACGATCGCGGGTACAGCCCAGCCTGCCTGCAATGCTGCGGCATATAGCATCCATTTGCTCACAAAGCCGCTCATTAGCGGAATTCCGGCCATGTTGCCGACACCAATCAGCCACCACATCGTTGTTTTCGGCATACGTCCGGCCAGGCCGCCGAGCTCGTTCATGTCACGGGTTCCCGTTGCATGCTGCACAGCGCCCGCATTGAGGAACAAGCCACCTTTGAAAAACCCGTGATTGAGACAATGAAGCAATCCCGCCGTAATAGCTAAGGGAGTACCGATGCCAAGCCCCAGCATCATGTAGCCAATCTGGCTGACGGTTGAATAGGCAAGCATGCGCTTCAAATCCGTTTGCACCATCGCATACATCACACCCACCGCCATTGTGATGGTGCCTATCCAAACCAGGGACGCACTCCAACTCTCAGGCCATACGCCAAAACTATGCATGCGCGCTGCCAGGTAGACGCCTGCCGTCACATAACAAGCGGCATGCAGCAAGGAACTTACTGGCGTTGGCGCTGCCATAGCTTCCGGAATCCACGTATGCAGGGGCACCTGAACTGACTTGGCAACCAGTGCCACAAGCATCAGCAGAAATATACCGCCGCTAAAATTGCGCGAAATGGCGGGGTCTGTCCAAAGAGCACTGCCGGCGCGGTAGTAGAGCACGAGGACCGCCGTCAAGAATCCATACCCGGCAATATGGGTCATTAACAGGACTTTGCGCGCACCCTTCACGGCCTCGCGATTTGTGTACCAGAAGCCCACGAGGCTGAACGAGCAAAGCCCGATCAGTTCCCAACATAGATAGAAGACAAATAGATTGGCGCTATAGACCAGCCCGATGAAGCCACCAATAAAAATCAGCATTGCGAAATAGAAACGAGTGGCAGCTTTGTCGTGTGCCATGTAGCCAACTGAGTACAGCAGAACAAGCGCGCCCACGGACGCGCCCATGAATGCGAAAAGAACGCTGAGAGCGTCTATATGAAAAGCAAGATTTAGCGGCCCGTCCCAATGCAGCACGGTAAATTCGACTGCTTGTCCTGTGCGCACAAAGGGCAGCATCCAGGCGACCGCAAAAACAGAGGGAATACAGGAAAATACAGCTAAAATTCCCTTCACACGGGCGGTGAAGAATCGTGCCACCACTATCTGCAGCGCGGCTCCGAACAACAATGTGCATGGACCCACTAGAGCTGGCACGGCACTCATGGCTGGTTTGTATAATCCCCAACTTCACGAAAGAGATGTGATGACGGATACAGCCGAATTCGCTCGAGTCTGGAGTACGCTCTTTTGCCAGAAAGAACTGTTCTCGACCAGGGGGTACGAGATGGAAGGCCTTTGGTACATGCATTTCACTGCTGGGCCAAATCAAGGTGACGGTTTGGCAGTGTTACGCGATGGAGAAATTCTGGGGGGCGACCCGCTTCACACCTACTCCGGTTCGTATAGCTCTGACGGCACAAATCTCTACGCAAACGTGCGCGTTAGTCCCCACACGACGTCGAACACAACGACCGACCTCGAACATCCCGTTAGCCTCTTTCTGAAGGGCTCAATTATTGGGGATTCGGCGAAAGTCTCTGGCCATCTGGACCACCACGCAGAACTGGATGTTGCAGTTGAATTGCATCGTGCTTCGTAATTACAGCCGGTCACCGGGAGCCGCGGATATCACGCGGGCGGGGGCTACGTGGATCGAAGTGGACGCAACGAAGCCTTTGTACTGCCCGACGTGACCAGGATGGGAGTGTCGTGATCGATTCGATTCTCCACAATTTCCGACAACCTATGAGGCACAATGGTCCTCTCGCGGACGCTTATATATTCATCCCTCCAAACCGCGCAAATACTAAAAGAGCTGCGAGTCCGGCGCAGGAGAAAGGAGTCTTTGAATGCAGCCATACCCCGCGTCAGTAGCACTTCCTTCCAGTGACAAGCGTTGGAAACTCGTGGAGGCCACGATGCGGCGTTATGGACACAAAGGCTCCGCGCTCATCGAGGTACTCCACACGGTTCAGGAATCGTTCGGTTTTCTTGACGAAGTGTCTCTGCGCTTCGTCGCGTCTTCGCTGCGTCTTCCGATGAGCAAGGTCTACGGGGTTGCGACTTTCTATCACTTCTTCAGCCTGAGACCACCTGGCGAACACACCTGCGTCGTTTGCATGGGCACCGGATGTTATGTCAAAGGCGCAGGCGATTTGATGAAGACAATCGAGGATATCGCGCATGTCAAAGCAGGCGAAACCACCCCGGACGGCAAGGTTTCAGTCGTCTCTGCCCGCTGCATTGGAGCTTGCAGCCTTGCTCCGGCGGTAGTCTTCGATGGCGAAGTGATTCCGAAAGTGCAGCCCCATGTGATCAGAGAGCAATTCCAAAGGTGGATGAATCATGACGTTGGATGAGCTACAGGAGATTGCCGAGAGCGAAAGAGAAGAGCAAAAGAAGATCTCGTACCGTCTGAATGTCTGCGTTGCTGCGGGCTGTTTGTCACAGCGCAGTGATCAGGTCCTGAGGGTCCTCCAAGCCAAAGTCAAAGAGCGCTGTCTTGACGACCATTGCAAAGTGAAGGGCGTCGGTTGCATGGGATTATGCGCGGCCGGGCCGCTCATGCGCAGCGAACCGCAGAACACATACTATCGCGGTTTGTCACCGGACGACCCCGAGGTTCTCAGTGCGATCATCGACAATATTGATGGCGCACCCGTCGCGGAATTCGCGCTTTCCCCCGATATGCCGTTCTTTGCTGCGCAACAAAAGGTTGTTCTGGAAAACTGCGGTGAGATCGATCCGGAAAGGATCGAAGATTATGTTGCAAATGACGGATACCAGGCACTTCTCACCTGTGTCTCGTGCCGCACGCGAGAAGAAGTCATCCAGGAGATCATCAAAAGCGGTCTTCGCGGACGCGGCGGTGGCGGCTATCCAACCGGTTTGAAATGGTCCATGGTTGCTAAGGCACCCGGCGAACAGAAATACGTGATCTGCAATGCGGATGAAGGCGACCCAGGAGCATTCATGGACCGCTCTGTCCTCGAAAGCGATCCTCACCGGGTACTTGAGGGGATGGCAATTGCAGCTTATGCAGTGAGCGCCAAGAAAGGCTATATCTATTGTCGTGCCGAATACCCCCTAGCCGTTAAACGATTGAAGATTGCCATACGCCAGGCGGAGAGGCTTGGCTTGCTCGGAAAGCGGATTGGCGAATCGGACTTCGGTTTCGAGATCGAGATTCGCCTCGGCGCAGGCGCGTTTGTTTGCGGAGAGGAAACGGCGCTGATCGCATCCGTTGAAGGAAAGCGCGGCGTACCTCGTCCGCGTCCCCCGTTTCCCGCGTATTCTGGGTTGAATCAGTGCGCCACATTACTCAACAACGTTGAGACGTTTGCCAATGTTCCTCCGATCCTGCGCAAAGGCTCTAGCTGGTACGCGTCAATAGGAACTGAAAAGAGCAAGGGAACAAAAGTCTTCGCTCTCGTGGGCGATGTGGTTAACACCGGACTCATCGAAGTCCCCATGGGCATCAAGCTGCGTGACCTTGTCTACACGCTAGGGGGCGGCATTCCCGGCGATCGCAAATTCAAGGCGGTTCAGACCGGGGGCCCGTCCGGCGGTTGCATCCCGGAACAGTTTCTGGACATGAAAGTCGATTACGAATCGCTGATGTCCGTCGGTTCCATCATGGGTTCCGGCGGCATGATTGTGATGGATGAAACCGCTTGCATGGTGGATGTAGCAAAGTTCTTCATGGATTTCACCCGCGACGAATCCTGCGGAAAATGCATTCCCTGTCGGGTCGGTACTACACACCTGCACGGGCTACTTGAACGCATCAGCGAAGGCCACGGACGCATGGAGGACCTCGATACACTTGAGCGTTTGGGGCACATGGTCAAGCGCACAGCGCTTTGCGGCCTCGGCCAGACAGCTCCCAATCCAGTCAGCAGCACAATGAAGTACTTTCGCAATGAGTATGTGAAACACATCGCCGAAAAGACATGTGCACAGGGAAGGTGCGCTTGTTCACGAGCGCCAGTCACCGCAGCGGCGAGGTGAGGAGAGCCGACCAATGCCAGAGCGAAATCAGTACCAGATCAAGACCCTCACGATTGATGGCAAAGAGGTCTGCGCGGCGGAAAATCAAACCATTCTCGAAGTGGCACAAGAGAACAACATCGATATTCCCACTCTCTGCCATTTTGGTGGGTTGAATGAAATCGGCGCTTGCCGGCTCTGTGTCGTCGAGGTTAAAGGCAACAATAAGCTGTTGCCGGCCTGTTCCACCCAGGCACAGGAAGGCATGGAAGTTACGGCGCACTCGTCGGAATTGCTTGAATTTCGCAAGCTGATGATTGAATTGCTGCTCACGGAACGCAACCATGTGTGTGCTGTTTGCGTTTCCTCCGGACACTGCGAGTTGCAGGCGCTGGCGCAAAAGTTCGGAGTTAACCACGTGACGCTACCGTATCTGCATGTGCAGTGCGCCACCGATGGGTCTCATGCCCGATTCGTTGTCGATCACAATCGATGCATCCTCTGTTTGCGTTGCCTGCGCGTGTGCGACGAAATCGAGGGTGCCCACACCTGGGATATTACCGGGCGCGGCATCAACTCAAGGACGATCACCGACCTCGGAGAGCCTTGGGGGGATTCGGAAACATGCACCAATTGCGGCAAGTGCGTCATGGTGTGCCCGGTGGGCGCACTGGTTGAAAAAGGCAAGGCCGTGGGAGAAATGACCAAGCCGAACTTCCTGCCCTATCTTCTGCAGATGCGCGAAGAGGTTCACGAATGACGAAAGTACGCGTAGCGACTGTTTGGCTGGATGGATGTTCCGGTTGTCACATGTCGTTGCTTGATATCGACGAGCGCCTCCTCGATTTAGCTGGCCATATCGAACTGACCTTCAGCCCGCTTGTGGATGCCAAGGAATTTCCCGATCATGTCGACCTCACGCTGGTTGAAGGCGCCGTCGCCAGCGATGAAGACGCAGCGAAGATCAGGATGATTCGCGAACGGACAGGGATGCTCGTCGCTCTGGGCGATTGCGCCGTAACTGGTAACGTACCCGCGATGCGCAACAACTTTGTTCTTGAAGACGTGCTCAAACGGGGCTACGTCGATAACGCGACCGCTCGTCCTGGAATCCCCGATCATGAAGTTCCCAAGCTAGAAAGAAAAGTCATACCCTTGCATGAACTGGTAACCGTCGACGTGTTTGCGCCCGGATGCCCTCCATCCGCTGATCTCATCTATTCAATTTTGAGTGACGCACTTGCCGGGCATGTACCCGAGTTGGCTATGCATTCTCACTTTGGCAATTAGGAGCACCTGGATGACGACCATCCGAATCGACGGGGTCACAAGAGTTGAAGGTCACGGAAGAATAACTATCGAACTCGACGAGAGTGGTACTGTCAAGGACGCTCATTTACACGTTTTGCAGTTCCGCGGGTTTGAGAAGTTCTGTGAAGGGCGTCCCTTCTATGAGATGCCTTCGCTCACTGCCCGTATTTGCGGCATTTGCCCTGTTAGCCACCTCCTGGCCGGCGCGAAAGCGTGCGACGCCATTCTTGCTGTCAAGATTCCGGAGACAGCCGAGATGCTGCGGCGCGTCGTGCATTTCGCACAGATTGTCCAATCGCATGCGCTGAGTTTTTTCCATCTTTCTTCGCCAGATTTCGTGATGGGATGGGATTCGAATCCGCGTGAGCGAAATATCCTGGGCATGGCTGCGAATCACCCGGATCTCGCAGTAGACGGTATTCGTTTGCGGAAGTGGGGACAGCATGTCATTGAATTGCTCGGCGGCAAGCGGATCCACACGCCCTGGATTGTGCCCGGCGGGGTTGGCGAACCGTTAACTGCTGCCAATCGAGAGGAAATACTCAAGAGCATTCCGGACGCTCTTTCAATCGCTACTCGAACGCTCGAGTTTTTCAAACACATGATGGAGAGGTTGGGCGATGAGGCCGACACGTTCGGCAACTTCCCAACCTTATTCATGGCACTCGGTCGAAGAGATGGAAACTTGTGCCTGTACGGCTCGCGGAGGCGCCACGAGGGCTGGCTACGCTTTGCAGACGCAGATGGCAACATTATCGCCGACAATATTCCTCCCAATGATTACCAGGAGTATGTGGGCGAAGCCGTTGACTCCGGCAGCTTTATGAAGGCGCCCTACTACAAACCGCTGGGATATCCGGAAGGCATCTACCGTGTTGGCCCAGCCGCGCGCTTGAACATTGCGCGGCAGTGCGGCACTCCCTTGGCGGACGAGGCACTGAATGATTTTCGCCGCAATTATGGCAATATTTCGCTGAGCTCGTTTCACAATCATTACGCCCGTCTGATCGAGTTGACGTTTGCAATCGAAAGGATGGAACAGATCCTGCAACAGCCAGGCATTCTCGACACGGACGTCCGCGCGGAAGCCAGGGCAAATGAATTTGAGGGAGTCGGTGTGCTTGAGGCACCCCGCGGCACCCTCATTCACCACTACAAGGTGGACAGCGACGGCATGATGATTGGCGCGAACCTCATCGTAGCGACCGCGCACAACTCGCTCGCCATGAATCGCGGCCTTATGCAGGTTGCAGACAAATACATTTCGGGCCACCAGGTGAACGAGGGAATGCTGAACCGAATGGAAGGCCTGATTCGCTCCTTCGATCCTTGCCTGAGCTGCGCGACCCACGCGGACGGAACGATGGTGTTATCTGTCGATGTCTTGAATGCAGACGGCAGCCTGCTGCAACAACTATCGAGGAGCGATTAACCGCAATTCAAATGGCCCACGGCCCCTAAGTGGCCGCTGGATAGGTCCTGTCTTTCTTTCGGCCAGCTGCTTCGGCACCTGCGGTGAGTCACCCCATGGACGAAGACCTGTCTCTGGGAACCCCGACGGTGCGGCCAACTGCTTCGCGTGGAGATTGACGCTTTGGGTGCTTGCTCCCGGGCGGCACAGTTGCACAGTCTCACAGCCCTAGCCTGTCTTTTGCGCTGTGTGGCACAGTGCCGGGCGGCAAGTAGGACGGAAATGGTCGGAGTTCGTCGAGGTAGTTTGTGACAATTTGTCTGTGGAAAACTGCAAATTTTGTAGGGGTGGGTGGGGGGTACCTCAATTGCGCTCGGCGGATAAAAAGGACTAAATGGCGTTTTTGCCTCGAAGGCGAATTTTTTGGCGAATATTCTTGGTCGGCATCCTCGTGTGCGGCGTAGCTGCAAAGTTGGAATGCCAAGGACGTTTTCACCAGTGCCGCTGCTCCCAAAAAGAAATGGCTTGAGGAACGGCGCTCTGCGCGCAGTTCTCAAGCACTGCATCCAGTATGCGCCGAATGCCCATAATTATTCACAATTAAGGCAAAGTTTTTTGTGCTGATGGCAAAGGGGTTACGAACTATTTTTAGAAATGCCTCTTGACAAGCCATCTCCACCCCACGGACGTGGACCTATCCGTGGGGGCCCCGGCCTGCGGTGGGGCCAGCTGCGCTTCGCGCGCCTGAGATTCGTGCTTTCCACTTGCACCGTCCTTACGGGACTCCGAGTTTTGGAACTTGCTTTTCCCCACGCAGAAGCGCGGGGCTAATGAACACTGCGCCTCCGCCGCATGAGGCGGGTTCGCGCTTTCCCAGCCCCACTCCCGCTCATCGCAAAGAACGCGATGAACAAGGCACAGCTGATCATGACTGAGGATCATTTGCATGACCGGGCCACCTGGCGCTGGAGGCCGTCATACTTGTGCACCTCGAATGGTAGTTCGATCAGCCAATCTACTTGGAGAGATATGGCTGCGCCCAAACGAATGACATGAAGGCAAAGAGCATCAGAAGGGTGAAAAATACAAACAAGCGCAATTAGGGCGGAGGCTAGTAACCCTTTAGGATGTGCCAGCCTGTACTCTCGCCAGACATCAAAATAGGTGCTGGGAAGCATCAAGAAGTCGCGAATCTGCTTGTCGTCTGGCCGACGTCGATTGACCGCATCGAACATGGCGATGAATACGACATTGGCGCTGATTGCGCAACCGATTGCAATCAGGAATGCGAGTGCCGGAATAAACTTTAACATCGCGAGAAACTCCCTGCACCGTTGGGCGAGGCGGATATAAAGCCCCAAGGCGCAAGTCAAATTTGAGGCCGAGTTCCCGTCGCTCCCAACCAATGTGCGTGGCACTCACAGCATACCCCGGGGGCAATCCTTCATGGGATTCTGAGTTCGGGTCGGATCGTGGGCTATTCGGAAGTAGCTCATCCGTTATGCCATGGTGGGGCTTCTATCAGGTCAAGGGTTGCTCCGCCGTTTGGGGGTTCGTGCATGCCCACTCGGGAGGCGGCCGATTGAAGCGCTTCGACGGTGCCCGGTTAATCCCGGTGAAACGCGGAAGATTCCCAAAGCTGTTCGAGCGGGGCAGAGGATTCCTACTTAACCGATCAAAGGATGTGGTATACAGAGGTGCAGCAGCGGCCTCCATTTCCCCAATGGCGCAAGACCGCCCCGGCCGGCTGCAGTGATTCCGTTGATGTGTACAACTTGCATCGGCTTCCCAATGTCAATCCCCTGCTCATCGCGGGGCTTTCATCGCGTGAAATGACTGTCTCGCAGGAGTCGTGCTATGTCTCTTCTTCCCCGGTTTGACTCGAGCCGCGGCGTTTTCGGCGGCATCTTCCGCGCGCCATGGGTGCGCATCTGCCTGGTATGTCTTGGCGGAGTGCTGCTGGGCGCCACCTTCCTTCTATTGCCGATGATCAAACGCAGTGTTCACGCAAACCGGCTGAGTGTGGAAGATGTGGCGCGCAGGTACCCCAACTTCACCGCGGAGCAACGCCTGGCGATTCTGAGGCAGATCCAGTCGCAAGTGCATCCGAGAGGGCGCGATCTCACCTTTGAAGAATTGATTGCGAAGTTCGCACGGTTCTTCACTTCGACCAATAACGGAATCGCGCCTGCCGCGAACTTTACGGGCAACCTGACGACCGTCGCAGTCTCGGAGAGCGACCTGTTTGCTCTGAACCAGCAGGCGGATTGCTCGCTCAATCTCGATGACGCTGCCTACACGGTAAACCTATCGGTGCCGACGTTTGGCTACACGCTGGCTGCTTCGACGCCGCACTATGAAATGGTGCTGCACAATGCCGCCGGCCTGACCACGACCCCGGGCAACTACACCGCGGGTTGCGGCAACACCAATGTGGGCATCTCTTCGCGCAAGATCGTGTTTCCCGGAACGACCACGGGGAACGTGCGCGTTTACGCCGGGCATTTCTACAATTCTCTGGTGGGCCGGGACCAGATTTTTGTTTCCACCGCGCAGACCAACGACACCTTTCAGGCAACCACGAGCCTGACCGATCCCAATAACGTTGTGGATCTGGCCACATCGGATCTGAACGGCGACGGCAATGGCGACCTGGTGTCGATTGAAGACTCCACGACGTCGGGTGCCAGTGCGCAGGCCACGGTCTTCCTGGGGAAATCCGATGGGACGTTTCAGGCTCCGTCGTCGATTACGCTGTCGGGAGCCAACGCCATCAGCGCGGTGATTGACGATTTTAACGGCGACGGCAAGAAAGATGTTGTGGTTTCGACCTTCGACTTGTCTTCGGGAGGCGCCACCTTCTACCTCAACTTTCTGGCCGGCAACGGCGATGGGACATTCAAACCTGTGCAGACCTATACGGAGACGCCTCCGACGAGTGTGCCGCAGGTTCTTGGTTCTGCCTATTACGGCCTGATCAGTGCGGATTTGCGCGGATCGGGCCATAAAGACCTTGTGACCTCGGCAGGCATCGTTCTCGTTGGCAATGGCGACGGGACATTCTCGCAGTCGGCGACATTGGCCTTCCCGCCGGTGAGCGCCAGCTCGGAGTGGGGTCCCAATGTGGTTGCGGCCGACTTTAACAAGGACGGAAAGCCGGATCTCGCGGTGGACAATGGCGCGACGATTCAGATCTTCACTGGGAAGGGCGACGGCACATTCACACTCAAATCGACCTACTCCACAATTGGCAATGTCGGCTACCTTGTGGCGCAGGACATTGACGGCGACGGCAACATCGATCTCTGGACGGGAGACGGCAACAACGGTTCACTGGGCAGCGATCAGTTCGACTACAACCTGGGCTATGCCTTGATGGGCAACGGGGACGGCACGTTTCGCGGCGCGCCGTCGCAGCCCTTCGCGTACACGGGAACCAATCTTGGTTCGCTGCGAGGCGGGGGCTCGATTGATGCGGTTGGCGTGAACAGCAACAACACGTTTACGTCGTACCTGGGTGATGGGAAAGGCAGATTCACGGCGGGTCCATCCCTTGTCTTTTCTCCTATCACCCTGAGTGGAACATCCTACACAGTGGGCCTGGACTCGTATGCGGTGGGCGATATCGATGGAGACGGTTTTGCTGACCTTGTCTATCTTGGAACAAATTTTTACGGACCGAATTACGCCCCGGGAGTGTTTGTTGCCACCGGCAAAGGCGACGGAAGCTTCAACGCTCCGGTATTCATTCCTACACCGCCCTTTGTGCAGGCTCCGGACATCGATGTGAACCCAGTACTCTCGGGCATTCGTCTGGCCGATATGAATCACGATGGGAAGCTCGATCTCGTCTATACCTACAACACTTACAGCTACAACCTGCATACCGATTATTTCGGTGTGGCGGTGCAACTGGGGAACGGCGACGGCACGTTCCAAACGACATCGACATTGACGCAGCTCTACTCCGGCGCGAATGCTCCCAACCCCGGTGCGTATGAGATAGGCCTGATTGGCAACGTGAACAACGATGCCAATCCGGATATGCTCATCCTTTCCGGGCTTTCAGGCAACAGCCAGGGCTTCACCTTACAGGTGTATCTCGGCACGGGAACGGGCAGTTTCAGCGCACCCAAGACGGTGACCGGACTCATGCCGGGCGGACTGTACCAGAGTTATTCTCCGCTGCTGCTGGAAGACATGAACAATGACGGCACTCCGGATCTTGTGGCTCTGCAGTCCGACACGGCAACTGGAAATCTGCAAATCGCGATTGCGCTGGGCAATGGGGATGGCACATTCAAATCGCCGAACCTGACGACGTATGCATCGCAATACATTGTTGACGGTGGCCTGGCCGTGGCCGATTTCAATGGCGACGGCAAACTCGACGTAGCGACATTCAGTTTTATCGGACCCACGGGGAGCGGGATCGCGCTGGGGAACGGGGATGGCACGCTGCAGACGGGGGGAAGTTCATCGAATGTGTCGCCGGCGCAGACCTTCTTTGTTGGCGGAGGGGGCGCAACGGTTGCGCTCGATCTGAATGGAGACGGGAAGCCGGACATCCTGAGCGGCAGCGTTGTGCTTCTCAACCAGGGCGCTTCGTCAACGGGGACGCTGATTACGCCGAGCGTGACGGTTGCGCCGTCCGCGTCGAGCATCACCACCACGCAGGCGTTGAATGTGACGGTGACCGTGAATGGCGGAACCGGGAATCCTACACCGACGGGCTCGGTGACGCTGAGCAGCGGAGCGTATACGTCAGCGGCAACTACGCTGAGCAGCGGCGGCGCGATGATCACGATTCCCGCGGGATCGCTGGCCACGGGAACGGACACGCTGGCGGTCGACTACACGCCGGACGCAGGCAGCTCTGCGGTGTATGCGAGTGGATCGGGATCCAATTCGGTGACGGTCACGACGGCGGCAAATCCAGATTTCGCTCTAAGCAATGGTGGCAACATCACAGTGAACGCCGGCGCCACCTCGGGCAACACATCCACGATCACGGTAACGCCTTCGGGCGGCTTCACGGGCTCGGTGGGGCTTACGTGTGCGGTGGCGGGTCCGGCGGGAGCTACGCATCCGGCCACGTGCAGCTTGTCGCCGACGGCGGTGACGATCAGCGACGCGTCGGCCGAGTCGTCGACGTTGACCGCTGCAACGACGGCGGCGACCAGCGCGGGGTTGGTGCGTCCGCAGCTTCGCGGAGCGGGCTGGTATGCAACGGGTGGGGCGGCGCTCGCCTGCCTGCTGCTGTTCGGACTACCGGCGCGTCGGCGCGAGTGGCGCGCGATGCTCGGCGGGTTTGTGTTGCTGGTGTTGCTGGCGGGCGGGGTTGTGAGCTGCGGCAGCGGAGGCAAGAAGAGCGGAGGTGGAGGCGGCGGTAATTCCGGAACCACGGCTGGGACCTACTCCATCACGGTCACGGGGACTTCGGGGTCGGCGTCGAAGACAACGGTGGTGACGCTTACGGTGAAATAGAGGCCGGCTGATTACGGGCAGGTTCATCTTCGGCTCAGTCCCTTAGCCGCTTCGATGAGGGACTTGGCTGTTGGCGTCAACCGACCGTCGTGCCTGGGCAGGTTGGCTTTACTTTCTCCGCAACAGGATGCTTCTCGTTAGACTAAGAGAAATGAAGCTTTCTGTACCTCTCGTTATCGCAGCGCCCTTCGGAACGTCTAACCATCAGAAGGGCGAATGATGGCAACTTCCACGCTGCGTGCTCCCAGCTCTACTCGTTTCAAATTCAAAACCGCTGTCTGGGTGATACTCGGTCTCATAACGCTGTTTGTCTTCATCACTTCAGAAGTTCTTCTTATCACCGATTACCCCATGTACCACGCCTACCGTCTGCAGGTGATCGCCGACCGTGGGCTCCTTATCCCTCATGTCCTGTGCGGGACAATCGCACTCGTGGCCGGCCCGATTCAATTCTCATCGCGCGTTCGGCAGCGTTACCTGAAGTTCCATCGCATTCTTGGCCGCATCTATGTTGTCTCAGTCTTTATTGGCGCCGCAACCGGGATCGCCCTTGCTTTCGGGCGTCCGGGCTTCCCTGGGACCTGCGGGCAGGCCGCAGCCTGGGTGGTCTGCACCACCGCCGCCTTGATCACCGCGCGTAACCGCCACATCGTCCAACACCGCCAGTGGATGATGCGTTCCTACGCTGTCACTTTTACCTTTGTCTCCAGCCGAGTGCTTAACCTTTGGCCCCGCTATTGGAGCCATCTCGGCGACAGCCTATCCGCTGTCGGAGTCATCGCCTTCACTCTTGCCTCTCTGCTGATCGTGGACCTCGGCCTCAACTGGCATGAACTCTCCACTCGCCGTAACTGAGGGCCGGCCCGAAGGCGATGCGATTTTCAGTGCGTCGTGAAAATCGTGAGTGTCACCCATCTCGTTTTGATGGGGACCTGCGCAGTGTCTTATTTTCCGAAGCTGGTTCCCTCCAGCTCCGAGCTGAGTACGGGACCGGAACCACCCAGTTGTCCAACGACCCGCATCACTGCAGGCTTGTCGCCTTCCAGGACCCAAACCATCACATCCTTCGGTTGAAGATTAAGCAGCGTCGCAATCATTCCGAGGAAGCCGCCCAATTCCGGATGGATGCGAAACACCGTGGCTTTCAAGGTCTGTCCATCTTTTTGAAACGGCTGCTCGCCCTCGGGCGAGATCAGGATCCGAATCAATCGCCCGCCGAAGACTGGCGCCACGATGCCCGCCCGGAACGGCGCCGTATTGGGCGGCACATTCAGCAGCAACGTTCCGACGAACCCATTCGCCAGGTCATCCGGTAGGTCGATGTGCTCGCTTTCGACATGTATGTTGCCGTTCTTGTCGGCTGTGCGAGTGGTCGCTATGCCAGTGGCGGCTTCCACCGCGAAGTCGACGGGCTTCGCGAAGAACGGCCCCTGCTGGATGTGATGGTTGCGAACCAATCGAAGTGTGCCCTGCTGTTTGTACGTGGTCGTCTCATCATCAATCGATCCATCCACAAATCGATAGGTCAGGCGCATGGTCACTTCATCGCCTTGAACGTCCTGGGTAAACTCAACCCGGGCGATGATCCTTCCCGACTCGGAACGGGCCTCCATCGACCCATGCCCCGGGACCTGGATATGTTTCACTGAAATTCGTTCTGCGGGCACTGCGGTGGTGAACATGATTGTCAAAAAAGCAGCTGCAAGGAATCTGCTTTGCTCCATCCAATACCTCGCTCTAGGGTGTATCCACATATAGGAGACCCTAGCAATCCGCCTTATGAGATGCCACTTGAGCGGTAAATAGCGGCTCGCCATGCGGTGGAAGACCGCAGGTAACAGAGGATTAGCAGGCTAAGGCTCACCATCTTCGGCATTGCTCCGTCAAACCCTCGTGGGCTCCATTGAGTTTTAGACGGCATCACGCCCAAAACCGCGGCATCGATAATGCAAAACCCGATGAAGCCTTATAGTCTCAGTACAGGAACCGAAAGAAGGAGATTCCAGTTACGACGTCCCCATTGAATCGGATTCCTGTGCGTGATGAAGTTCTCATCCTCGGTGGTGGAGTAGCGGGCTGTGCCGCCTCTATCGCGCTCGCCCGCAGGGGACTGCACGTTAAGCTGATTGAACGCGAGCCCACACCACGACATAAGGTCTGCGGAGAATTCCTGAGCGGTGAGGCTCTTGAGGACTTGCACCTGCTGGGCATCGACGTGGCCTCGCTGGGGGCCGTGCCCATCGATTATGTGCGGCTCGCCGCCGCCAGGCGCGCCGCGGAGGCTCCGCTGCCCTTTCCCGCAGCGTCTTTCACGCGCAAGGCCCTTGACACAGCCCTCATCGCTGAGGCCCTCGCCGCAGGAGTCCGATTGGAGCGCGGTCGAAGCGTTCAGGCGCTTGATCGAACGGCAAGCGGCATGTGGCGGGCTACATTGAATGACGGTGCGACCTGTGAAGCGCCGACAGTGTTTCTTGCCACAGGCAAGCACGATCTACGCGGCTATGCGCGTCCGGAGGACCCGCACCGATGGGTCGCCTTCAAAATGTATTTTCGCCTGGCTCCGGCGCAGGCCGCTGAACTTGCGCGCGCTTCGGAGTTGATGCTCTATCCAGGGGGGTATGGTGGTATCCAGCCGGTTGAGGGCGGAATCGCAAACCTGTGCTGGGTTGTGCAACAGCGGTATCTTGCACGTGCGGGGAATCGCTGGGAAAACCTGCTCGCGAAAATGCAGCAGGACTGTCCACATCTCGCGATGAGGCTTGCCGGTGCGGAGCCGTTGCTTTCGAAGCCGATCACGGTCACTCATATCCCGTATGGTTATATCCGCCCCACGACGGAGGACGGGCTTTACTGCATTGGCGATCAGGCAGCCGTCATTCCTTCCTTCACCGGCGATGGCATATCGATCGCGCTGCATACGGCACGTTGTGCCGCGGCTGCCTATCTTGCTGCAGAGCCGGCTCCGGTCTTCCAGGCGAAGCTGCGGTCTGGACTGTTGGCACAGATGCGCCTTGCCGAATTCGCAGCCGATGGCTTGAACAATTCTTTCGCACGCGCTGTGTTACCGTTCTGCCTCAGGGTGTGGCCCGGCGTGATGCGGGTAACGGCTAAGCTGACACGCGTCGCCCATCAAGCCGCCGTTTCTCCCATGCAGTCGCCTGCTGAAATCTAGCAAGCCAAGAACAGCACCCAGTAGGTGAAACACCATAGGAGAGGTGAATTGAAATCCTTCACAGTCTTCGCCCTCGCTGCCGTACTCGCTCCAGTTGCATTTGCTCAGCATCAAAGTTTCGTCGTCAATCCCGATGCCAGCGAAGTCAAGATGACTCTCAAGACGACCCACGAACTGGTCAACGGCAGCTTTCATGTCCAATCGGGGTCGATTGAGTTTGACCGCGGCTCTCCCAAGATTTCGGGAGTGGTGATCGTCCTTGCAGGCAGCGGCAAAACCGGCAATGACAGTCGCGACAAGAAAATGAATAAGGACATCCTCAAGATCGAACAGTATGGAACTGTTTCCTTTGAGCCGAAGACCTATACCGGCGGCCTAGCTCTTTCAGGCGACTCGACCATGCAGACAACCGGGATCTTCACACTTCTCGGCGCGCCTCACGAGATCACCATCCCCATCCTTGTCCACATCGAAGGAACTGCCGCAACGGCCAAGGCTCATTTCGTCGTCCCATACGTCCAGTGGGGCTTAAAGAATCCAAGCTTTTTGATCTGGAAAGCGGACGACGACGTCACGATTGATCTCTTTCTTAGTGGCCGGCTTTCAAAATAGATAACCGCCCTATTTACACGTAACAAGGTCCAGCGTCAGGATGAGGGCGGATGCGCGCAAGACCTGCAAATGGCGGCCGTGGAGAGATTGTGTAACACTGGCCAAGGAAATGAAAAACGATGTGACACCAACACAAAAGAAGGGCTGGATAGGACAGCTTAAGGATGCATGTAAGATCATCAAGATACAATGGTTACTAACAATCTGGGCCTGTAGCTCAACGGTTAGAGCAGGGGACTCATAATCCCTTGGTTGGGGGTTCGAATCCCTCCGGGCCCACCACATCGTCAACATTCCTGCAGCGTCTTCGATTGGACGCCGTCCCCGTATACTCAGGCCAGCGTATGTCCACGCAACTCGACACCATTCTTGCATCCACTCGTGCCCGCGTGGCAGAGGCGAAGGCGACCACAGCGACCGCGGACCTGGAGCGGCGAGCGGCGGCGCACCTGCCTCGCGGCTGGAGCAAAACGTTGCGTGCCCGCTGCGCCTCCGGACCTGCCATCATCGCTGAAATCAAAAAGGCATCGCCGTCGAAAGGGCTGATTCGTGCCGACTTCGACGTGGCGTGGTTGGCGCAGCGTTATAGCAGCGGTGGCGCGGCGGCGTTATCCGTATTGACCGACGAGCCTTTCTTCCAGGGCAGCTTGCGCAATCTCGAATTGGCTTCGGCGGCCGTTGCACTACCCTGCCTGCGCAAAGACTTCATGGTGGATGAATATCAGATCGTGGAGGCGCGCGCCTACTGCGCCGACGCGATTTTGTTGATTGCGGCCGCACTCCCTGGGCACGACATGAGGCGATTTGCGCAGCTCGCGCACGATCTGGCTCTCGACGTATTGGTGGAGGTGCATACGGCGGCGGAGTTGGAGCGCGTGCTCGATTCCCTCGGCGACGCGGGGACGGATGCGATCGGCGTGAACAACCGCGATCTCAAGACTTTCAACGTGAAGCTGGAAACGTCGCTCGAGTTGATCGACCGGATTCCCCCAACCGTGGTGCGCGTGACGGAGAGCGGCATCTTCACCGCGGACGATGTTGTTCGTCTGCAGACTGCTGGTTTCGACGCGTTCCTAATTGGCGAGAGCTTGATGCGGCAGCCTGATCCCGGTGTCGCGCTCGAGAAACTCTTGACCGAAACGGTTGCGGCACGATGAGCCTCTGGATCAAAATCTGCGGCAACACCTCTGTCGAGGATGCTTTGCTCGCAGCGAATGCCGCCGCTGATGCGGTAGGCTTCGTCTTTGCGCCGAGCCCGCGCAGGGTTACTCCGGCGCAGGTGGCAGAAATTGTGCCCCACTTGCCGGCGACCATCGAAAAGATCGGCGTGTTTGTCGATACGCCGTTCGCAGAGATCGAAGCGGCAGTTCGCGCATGCGGCCTCACCGGGGTGCAACTGCACTCCGATGCGGGGCCGGAGTTGCCGGCGCAGTTGCGCGGCACTTTGGGTTCGTCGCTGCGCATTCTGCGTGTCGTTCATTTTGGACCGGAAGCGCTGCAACAGGCGACCGCCATCGCGCAGGATCGAAACATCGATGGCGTGCTGGTCGATTCGCGCACCGCGACGGCCGTGGGTGGTACAGGGATACGCTTCGACTGGGCCGCCGCTGAAGGTCTCTTTCGCGAAAGCGAATTGCATACGCATGGCCTGATTGTGGCGGGGGGACTCGCTCCGGCGAATGTGGCCGAAGCCATTAACACGCTGCGACCCTGGGGCGTCGACGTTGTCAGCGGCGTGGAAGCTGCGCCCGGCCGCAAGGATGCGAGCAAGGTGCGCGCTTTCATTGCAAATGCCAGGGCCGCGCATCGGCTGTGACGCAACTTGCCTTGCGCGTGGAATAATTCCGGTCAATGAAGGTCGCATACATTGCACAATCTCGAAGGCGCGGCTCGATCAATTTCGCACTGTTGATCACGCTGCTCGCCATTCTCGCAGGCGGCCCGGTGCCGGGCTTTGCCGCCAGTGGCAGCGGACACGGGCTGGTCCTCACGCGTGCACAATATGCCGATCGCGTCAGAGCTATCTGGCTTGCACAGATCATTGGACAAATGACGGGCGTGCTGTTTGAGCACCAGCCCGCCTCTGTGCTCAATCCAACGCCGTTGGTCCGCGCCCGCGGCTCGGCGCCGGTCGACGATGACTACTACTACGAGATGGTTGCTGTTCGCGCGTTTGAGAAGTACGGCATTCATCTCACCGTGGAGCAACTGGGCCGGCAGTGGCTTGAAAACAATGCGGGCACCTGGGGCTCGAGCGAGCAGACGCTGCGGCTGCTCAAGCAGGGCATCGTACCGCCCGATACCGGCAGCCCACGCTACAACAGGCTGTGGTGGACGATCGGCCCGCAGTTTAGCAGCGATGTTTATGGGGCGCTTGCGCCCGGCATGCCCAACGTGGCCGCGGAGATGGCACGGCGCCTCACGCACATCAACGGCTATGCCGAGGGCACCGACGGCGCAGTTTTTGTCTCGGGTATGATCAGCCTGGGATTCGTGGAGCGCGACACGCATCAGATTGTTCGCAAGGCCGCTCATCTCATTTCGCCGCTCTCGCCGTATCGCCAGTGCCTCGACATGGTGATTTCCATGGCCGACTCGGGCGCAACTCCCGCTGCGATCTTCAAGGCCGTTGACGCGCGTTGGGGGATTGAATACCCCGCAACGAACAATGCGGTGCTGAATGGCGGCGTGGTTGCCGCGAGTGTCTGGTTCGGCGATGGCGACTTCTTCAAGACCGAGAATCTCACGTTCACTGCGGCCGACTTTACCGATGCCGATTGCAATGCGGCAAACGCCGCGTCGGTGGTTGCCGCCATGCACGGAACCGCTGCGTTACCCGCTGACGAAATTGCCGCGCTCGACGATCGCATTCGCGGCGACACGATGGGGCCGGTCAAGCTCACGCCACCGGTGGATGAAAGCATCACGCAACTGGCCGAACGCACGGCTGCACTTGGTGAAAAGATCCTCGTTGAACATGGCGCCCGCCTGAACAACGACCGGATCTTCGTCAACACGGAACAGCCCATTACGGAGCGGCCAGAGCTCTTCAAGCTCGCCGACCTCACCCAATGGTGGAATCCCGCGTGGACCCTTGAACGCGCCGGGTATGGGGGCGCGGGCGGCGGTGTCTACGGCATTCGGGGCAATACTTATCTCGACGGCGATACGCTTGCCATTTTTCCGCGAGACGAAGTGCGTGGTGCGCTCCTGCGGCGGTCCGCGCGTCTCGGCGACCATCCCTTATTGTCGTTCGATGCTGGTGTGGATGCTGGTCGCGCCTGGCATCTGGCGGTCTACGCAAACAACGACAAGATCCTCGATCAGCTCATCGATGCCGACAAGCTGCCTCACGACGACGGCTCGGAGCGAAGCTGGCAGCACATCCGCATCGATCTCTCTGCCTATCGGAACCAGGCTGTGGTCCTGCGTCTCTACGATCTGGTTCTCATTCCCGGACACGAAGCCGGGAACTCGTATTGGAAGGAACTGGGTCTCCAGTAACAAGCCGCTGCGCGATTCCATTGAGACGGCACCTTCTGCGCGCCTTGTACACTAAGGAGTTCCCCATTTTGTGCGCGCGCACGCGAGGAGGGCTCAATGGCATCGGTGATTCTTCCGGCATCTCCGTCGGAGTCGCGACCGGGGCGATTCGGCGTCTATGGCGGCCGTTATGTGCCGGAGACGCTGATGGCCGCTTTGCTCGAGTTGGAGCACGAGTACGACGTTGCTAAGGCCGACGCGACATTTCAGGCGGAGCTCGCCAATCTGCTCAAAGATTTTGCAGGACGGCCGACGCCGCTCTACTTTGCGAAACGCCTGACCGAACAACTGGGCGGGGCAAAGATTTATCTGAAGCGCGAGGATCTGCTGCACACCGGCGCACACAAAATCAACAACGCCCTCGGCCAGGCTCTGCTTGCCAAGCGCATGGGGAAAAAGCGGATCATCGCCGAAACCGGTGCGGGCCAGCATGGGGTAGCCACGGCAACGGTGTGCGCCCTGCTTGGCATGGAGTGCGTGGTCTACATGGGCGACGTGGACATGGCGCGGCAGGAACTGAACGTGATCCGCATGCGTCTGCTGGGCGCGGAAGTGCGCGGGGTTTCGTCCGGCTCGAAGACGCTGAAAGACGCGATCAGCGAGGCCATGCGCGACTGGGTCACCAACGTGCGTACGACCTATTATTTGCTGGGCAGCGCGCTCGGGGCGCATCCCTATCCCACGATAGTGCGCGATTTTCAACGCTGCATCGGCATTGAGATGAAGGAGCAGATCCTCGAGAAAGAGGGCCGGCTGCCGACTGCGGTCATCGCCTGTGTCGGCGGGGGTTCGAATGCCATTGGGGCGTTTTACGAATTCATTCCCGACAAACAAGTTCGCCTGATTGGCGTGGAAGCCGGTGGCTGCGGCACGGAGCTGGGTCAACATGCAGCGCGCTTCCAGGGTGGCGCACCTGGCGTTCTACAAGGCACTTACTCTTACGTCTTGCAGGACGAGAACGGCCAGATCGCATTGACGCATTCGGTTTCGGCCGGGCTCGACTATGCCTCCATTGGCCCCGAGCACGCGGCGCTGCACGATTCGGGGCGCGCGGAGTATGTTTCGCAGGACGATGCGGCTGCGCTCGATGCGGTCGTCAAGCTGGCGCACACCGAAGGTATACTGCCCGCACTCGAAAGCGCGCATGCCGTGGCGGAGGCCCTGCGCATAGCTCCGGCGATGCCGCAGCATGACATACTTGTAGTGAACCTCTCTGGCCGCGGCGACAAGGACATGGGCATACTGGCCCGCGAACTCCATATCCAGGGGGCGTAACCGCAGATTCCGATGGCGATTATGTTCAATCACAGGCCGGGACTGGTGGTGTATATCACCGCGGGAGACCCCTCGCTCGAAGCCACGCGCGCGATTGCGCTTGAAGCGATCGACGCGGGCGCCGACGTGATTGAGCTGGGTGTGCCGTTCAGCGATCCACTGGCGGACGGACCGGTGATCCAACGCGCCAGTGAGCGAGCGTTGGAGCGCGGCACGCGCCTGCGCGATGTGCTGGCGCTGGCTGCGGAGATTCGCGCTGTACGCGCCGCCGCAGGTCTGGTCATCTTCAGTTACTTCAATCCGATTTTGCGATACGGCCTGCGCAAGTTTGCCGACGATGCGGCGGCCGCAGGTGCAGACGGCGTGTTGGTCACGGACATGATCGTCGAAGAGGCGGAGGCATACCTGGCGGAGATGGCTCGTGTAAATCTTGCGCCCATTTTTCTGGCCGCGCCCACCAGCCCCGACGAAAGGCTTGAGGCCATCGCCACGCACTCCAAAGGATTTGTGTACGCGATCTCGCGTACCGGGATCACTGGCAAGCAGCAGAGCATGACATCCGACGCGGCCGCATTGGTTGCCCGCATCCGGCGATGGACCGAGCTGCCGGTGGCCGTGGGGTTCGGCATCTCCAACGCGGAGCACGTCGCACAGGTGGCGGCTTTCGCAGATGCCGCGGTTGTCGGCAGCGCCATTGTGGAGTTGATTGAGAGATCGTCTCCGCAGCAAGCGCCTGGCGCAGTGGCTCGATTTATCAAGGGTCTGCGCCAACCTGCAGAGGCGCTGGCCCGTTAAACGCACCCCATGGGCGGCAAAAGCCGCATAGTCGGATTCAACTTTTTCCTGTGCACCTCCTGCGGAGGATTTGCTTGCGAAGAGTCTTCGCAGGAGGCGCAACACGAGGATGGAATGACGCTCGAAGAATTGCGGAATCAAATCGATATTCTGGACCGCCAGCTTGTGGAATTGCTAAGCGAGCGAGCCCGCGCGGCGCTGATGATCGGTCACCTGAAGGTTGCCACTTCGTTGCCGGTGTATGAGCCGGCGCGCGAAAAGATTATCTATGCCAACGTGCGCGCGGCCAATAAGGGCCCGCTGCCGGATATCGAGTTGACCCATATTTACGAGCGGATCATCGACGTGATGCGGGCACTGCAGAGGAACGAGTTGGCCTCAGAACGAAATGCCCAGGCTGCTGAGCCGGGCCACGGCACCGGCGCAGCAGCGCCAGAGACAGGGAACAAGCAATGATCGTAGCGATGCAGGAATTGGCCACCGAAGAGCAGATCGATGCAGTCATCGACGCCATGGTGGAAGCCGGAGTTGGAGTTCATCGAACCACGGGCGCAAGCCAGACCATCCTTGCCGGAGTCGGTCCGACGGCGGCGCTGGACCTGAGCAAGTTTGAAAATCTCGCGGGCGTGCTTCATGTGCACCGCATCAGTTCACCGTACAAACTTGCCGGCCGCAGCTTTCGGCCGGAAGGTACCGTCGTCGAATTTCGCAATGGCGTGAAAATCGGTGGGCAGCAAATTGCAGTGATGGCCGGGCCTTGCTCGATTGAGAACCCCGCGCAGATGTATGAGACAGCCACGCGGGTGAAGGCCGCGGGCGGCAGCTTTCTGCGTGGAGGCGCCTTCAAACCGCGCAGCTCGCCTTACGCCTTCCAGGGCATGGGCATTCCCGGCCTTGAGTTGATGCGCGATGCCGCGGACAAGAACGGGCTGCTGGTGGTCAGCGAAGTGATGGAGATTTCGCAGATCGAACCGATGCTGCCTTACATCGATTTGTTTCAAGTAGGCGCGCGCAACATGCAGAACTTCAACCTGCTGCGCGAATTGGGCCAGATCCGCAAGCCCGTGCTGTTGAAGCGCGGCATGAGCGCCACGATCGAAGAGCTGCTGCTGTCGAGCGAATACATACTTTCCGGCGGCAACTACGATGTCATCCTGTGCGAACGCGGCATCCGCACCTATGAAACGGCCACGCGCAACACGATGGATATTTCCGCGATCCCCGTGGTGAAGAAGCTATCGCACCTGCCGATTGTGGGGGATCCATCGCACGGCACAGGCCGTCGCGACATGGTGGCTCCGATGGCGAAGGCCGCGGTTGCTGCGGGGGCAGACGCCATCATCGTCGAGGTTCATCCGAACGCAGACAAGGCAGCCTCGGACGCGGCGCAGACACTTTATCTGGACCAGTTCGATAAGCTGATGAAGGATCTGCAGCTGGTTGCAGTGGCAGTGGGAAGAACGTTGTAAGGAGAGGCCGATTCCGGTCCGCATGATTGAGCGCATCGCCATTCTGGGCACGGGCCTGCTGGGGACTTCGGCGGGCTTGGCGTTGCGCGCGGCGGGCTATCGCGGCACCATCACCGGTTGGAACCGCAGCCCGGAGCAGGCGCACACAGCTCTGTCGATGGGCGCGCTCGATTCGGTTGCAACGGACGGGCTGCAGGCGGCGCGGGAGAGCCAGGTTGTGCTGCTGGCCACTCCCGTGTTTGCTGAGCTCGACTGGATGGAGCAGCTTGCAGGCGTGCTTGGCCCTGACCAGCTCATCACTGACGTTGGCAGCACCAAGGCGCAGATCACCGCTGCCGCCGATCGCCTCTTCAATCGCCCCGGCCGCGCGGCGTTTTTGCCCGGGCATCCCATGGCGGGCAAAGAGCGGGGCGGAGCGGCATTGGCCGATGCCAATCTATTTCGCGGCGCGGTGTGGCTCTTCACCGACATTCCCGAGTGGAAGCGCTCGCCTGAGGGTGTTGCGCTGGTCGCCGCGTGGCGCGAGTGGGTTGGGACCATTGGCGCAAAAGTCATCGACCTCGACGCGGCGCGTCACGACGAACTCATCGCCTGGGTGAGCCATCTGCCGCAGTTTGTCGCTACCGCGCTGAGCGCGCTGCTCGAAGATCAGGTTGGGGATGCGCCGGAGCTGAAAGACGTTGGTGGGCGCGCGCTGCGGGAGATGACACGTCTCGGCGCAAGTCCCTACTCAATGTGGCGCGACATCGCGCACACCAATACTGAGGCAGTGCAGGCAGCGATCTTCGCGCTGGAACAGCGGCTGGCGCACATCCGCGAAAACCTGCGTACGCCCGAGCTGCGCGACGAATTTGAAAAAGCCAACAAGTTCCGCCGCGACTAAAGCGCTCCCTCGTCGAAAAAGCAGGTGCAACTTGACGATGACCGTGCAGGAACAATTCGGCCAAATCGACATTTACGTGTTCGATCAAATTCTGCGCGGCAACATTGCGCCGGGTATGCGCGTGCTCGACGCCGGTTGCGGGTACGGACGCAATCTCGTCCATCTTTTACGCGAAGGCTGCGAAGTCTTTGCGGTGGATGCCGACGCAGCGGGTGTGGAGCATGTACGCAAGCTTTCTGCGTCGCTCGCCACCGGGTTGCCGTCAAAAAACTTTCAGGTCGCGCCGATCGAAGACCTGCCATTTCCCGATGGGTTCGCAGACGTGGTGATCTGCAGCGCCGTCCTGCATTTTGCGCGAGATGACCAGCATTTCCTAGCCATGCTTCGTGAGCTATGGAGAGTGCTCAAAGCCGGCGGCATGCTGTTCTGCAGGCTAGGTTCGCGGATCGGCATGGACTTCAAACACTTGCGCGGCCATGTCTTCGCGATAGGGGACGGATCCGAGTGGTTCCTGGTGGATGAGCCCCTGCTGCTGCAACTCAGCAAAGATCTGAATGCCGTAATGGTCGATCCGCTGAAGACGACGATCGTGCAGGATCATCGCTGCATGACGACCTGGGTTCTGAGAAAGCGCAGGAGTTAAAAGAGGGCGGACAGGCAAGATAAATACAGCATCAGGCTGTCGGCGGTTCTGGTTCCTTCGCGGGATCGAGGGTACCGAAACCTTCAGCACGGGCCGCTTCAAGTAAGGCCTGCGAGGCAGATACGAATATGATTCCAGTGCCCTGAAACATTTCGCGCGCCACGATGGCGGCGCCTAATTGCAGGGCATCGGGCCAGCGCAAGGCGGTCCGGTCCAGAAGTTGGCGAGCTGCCTCAAGCACAGCGGGATTCAACGGCTCCTGTACCATGCGTGCAGACTCAAGACGCAGAATGTCGAGTGCCGATGTAGCGTCTGCGGGGCTGATTGCGCCAGCCCGCTCGCGCCGTCGAATTGCCGCATAGACCTCTAATGGCGCCGAAGCTGCAATGAGCTTTCGGTTGTCTTCCACAGCTTCCATCAGGCGAATCAGAGAATCTGTCCCCGGCTCCTGAACGAAAAGCTTGGCAAAAGCTGTGGACTCGAGGAAGTAGCAGCTCACTCGTTCCCCCGTTCCTCTTCAATCAATTCCGCAATTGACCCGCTTTGTACAGCCACTGGATGGAATCGCTGCGCTTCCTCGGAGATGCCTGCTTCCGCCCGGTTTAAACGGATGGTCGTGGTGGGATACGCCGGCGTCTTTGGATTTGCAATCTTGCTGGTCAACACAACACCACGTTGAATGGCTTCAGCCAGTACCGCCTGCCGGGATTCCGGATGCTGATTCCACCGAAATGCCTTGCGCGGCAAGAACGAATCGCGAAACCACTTGAGCGCGATAAACGCGTGACCGCCGCGTTCTGCCTCTGCCAGAGCCGCACAGAGTTCTTTGACGCGCGCATCCATGTCCGCGGGAATCATGCCTTCCTGGCTGTCATCTTCTTCTTCAAAAGTATGGTCTGAAGCGATTTGGGGGGCACGAATCTGGCGCGGGGCCGACTCCGCCTCGTCTGTCCGCTCAAAGTAAATGCGAACTTCATCTTCTTCAGGCGACCAGCTTTCAGCCGATGCGTTTCGCCGCTTGCTGCGGCCGTTCTCACTGCACAGCTCCACGATCGCCTGATACCCCGGAGGCGCGAGAAAACGCAACGCTCTCAACATGCCTGGGTCCTGCGAAAACGCCAATTCGCTCAAAGCTTCTTCAATAATCTCTTCTGCGTCGGGGATGCTGATATTGCTAATGTCTACGCTGCTATGCGCAGCTCTCGTCGCCTTCATTTTCCATCTCCGTATAACATTTCTCTAGTCTGCGTCGATAAATGGGTCCTGGAAGCTTAATAAATCGTGTTCAAGGTAATATTTGCCACGCAAGCTTAGTTGCCTTTCCCGGCAACTCGAACTTTCCCAATACACGTAAAGTAATTCCGAGCGATCTGGCGGTTATAAATTAGGCTACTGCCAGCGCCCGAAGTCCGCGCCCGACCTGACATGGCTCAATAATGGTAACAGCTAATCCGCTCTAAAGAGTAACCCTACACCAATGTAAACCATAAAAACGGCCTTCGCATTCCAAACCTTAAATCTGGGAATCGGCGACAGCGGCCGTCCACGCCGAGCGAACCATTCTCCCTCCTGCGCCGATCTCCGTACAATAGGATTATGCGTTGTCGTTTTCTATTCTTGTCGGGTTTTTTGGTCTTGTTTTCTGGGTTGATCGCGAATGCTCAGGCTTTTGACCTGGCCGGGCCAAAAGTCGATGTCCACGTTAAAAGGGGAGAAGTTACCCTCCCGATTGGACAGGTTCCCAACCTGTTGCCCGGCGACCGGCTTTGGATCCATCCCGATTTTCCAGACAGCCAGTCTGCTCGCTACGTGCTCATCGTCGCCTTCCTCCGAGGCGCCACAAATCCTCCGCCGAATGAGTGGTTTACAAGGGTCGAGACGTGGACGAGGGGCCCTCGTGAAGAGGGAGTTTTTGTCGCCGTACCGGCCGAAGCGCAGCAGGCGCTCCTCTTCTTGGCACCGGAGACAGGAGGGGACTTCAGCACGCTGCGCGCCGCCGTCCGCGGTCGACCCGGTACTTTCGTGCGCGCAACCCAGGACCTGCAGGCCGCCAGCTGGGACCGAATGCGGCTCGACGCCTACCTGGCCGACGTCAAAACCACCTCGCAGACCGACCCGCAGTCCCTCAAGAGGCGCGCAGAGACCTCGGCCCGCAGCTTAGGAATTAAAGTCAACCAGGAGTGCTTTGACCGGCCACCGGACCAGCAGGCTGCTTGCCTGTCGCATAACACAGAGGGCCTGGTCATGGACGACTCAAACGCCCAGACCCGTGTGGCACAGCTAACGACCGGTTCAACTGGAGATCTGATGAACCAGTTGAGCTATTCGCCTATGGGCGGCGCCGGCGCCTATAGCCCCTATATAGGAGCGATTGTCGATACGGCGCGCATTTTGGCGTCGCTGCATACGGCGCATTACCAGTACATTCCCGCCCTGGCCCTGCCGATGGCCGACACCCTGAACCTGCGGCTGAACGTTCCTCCCTCCTTCCGAGACCCCAAGTCTGTAGTTGTCGTGGCTCTACCACCCATCGGCCCAGCAAAGATGCCACCGATGCATCCCGTCGATCCCAACCAAGTGTTCTGCGCACAAGCGCCAAATCTAGTCTTCCCGGCTGAAGGCGCGCCGTTAGTTCTCGCCACGCAGATGGCGCACGACCTCGTACTCCATGTCGACTCCGTGAAGGGCGCGGTCGACCTGCCCGTCACTGCCGATTCGGGCGAGGGCGGCATTGCACTCAAACAGGAAGTTCCACAGTTCTCCCCGGGAGAAATCACCGGCACGGTGCGCGGAAAGTGGGGCTTCGACGACTGGGAAGGACCAAGTTTTCATTTACATTCCTCCCAGCAGGGCAAGTGGAGCGTTGCCGAGAGCGACCGTTCGGCTCTTGTCGTGGGCCGCCAGGACACCATTCACCTGGAAGGCGACAGCAGTCTGTGTGTCGACAAGGTCAAGGAGTTGACGGCGGCCGGCAACGCGTTACCCCTGGAATGGAAGTCGTCGAAACCGGACGCGCTGGTTGTTTCAGTGCCCATGACCGATGCTGTTCCGGGTCCGGTCAAGATTGAAGTTCAGCAGTTCGGGCTGAAAAAGCCGGATGTTCTGGCGCTGAACGCCTACGCTGAGGCCGCATCTCTCGATCACATTGCGCTGAGCGCCGGAGACAACACGGCTGTCCTGACAGGTACCCGGCTGGATGAGGTGGCAACTGCGACACTCAACGGCATCACCTGGTCTCCAGTGGCGCTGACCCGCGTGCAGGATGCAGACCAGTTGGCCATGAATGCAGACCGCTCAACGGCGAACTTCGAGCCGGGCAAGCACTACATAGCCAGCGTGCGGTTGCGCGATGGCCGCGAATTGAAATCACGCGCGTATATCGATCCACCGCGCCCGCAAGTGACGCTGCTGAGCAAGGGGACGCAGGACGAAGCCGCGGAGACGACGACTCCTGTGCACTTTGGCAGCCCTGAGGACCTGCCGGTCGATCGTCGACTGGTCTTCTTTCTCAAGTCCAAAGTGCCTTCAAGTTTTCCGCGCGATGAAAAGATTGTGGTTTCTGCAGCAGATGGCAGCTTTCAAACCGCGCTCAGCCTGGCGGATGGCAGCCTGATGCTGGAGGATGCAAACACCGCGCTGGGAGTGGTGGAGCCGCTAGCCCGCTTCGGCGCTTCGGCTTTTGGCCCGGTAGAGGCGCGCGCTGTGGCGGCCGACGGCGCAGCTGGTGATTGGCTTCCGCTGGGTACGCTGGTGCGCACGCCCAGCTTCAAGGAGCTGCGCTGCCCGCGCGCAGTCTCGAAGCCTTGCAGCCTGACGGGGAACAATCTCTTCCTGGCGACGGCAATCGCGGCAACTGCCAGCTTCGATGACCCGATCGCCGTGCCTCCCGATTTCACCGGGGTGCAACTCACCGTGCCCCATCCGACCGCAGGCACGCTCTTTCTTAAGCTGCGCGACGATCCAACGACTGTGCAAACGCTGACATTGCCGGTTCTACCCGTCACAGCCTCGAGCGCGCTGCCCGCTAAAATTCCGGACGCCGCGCGGCCCGCAGAACCGCTCGATACACCAAAAACGGCGCCGGCCATCGCCCCACAAGACCCGAATCCACCGGTCTCCGTTTCGCCAAGCGTGCATCCCTGATCGGGCGGAACCATCTATGCCGCACAGCCCGAAACACTGGGTCGCTCTCTGAGTCGGACTACTGGAAGTACGCACGATTCGTTTCGGCGAAGGCCGCCTTGTCGGACGGCAGTTCGTCTAACGGGAAAATGGCGTTTTGCGCACACACCGTTGCGCAGTTACCGCAATCGATACATTCGTCGGGATTGATGTATACCTGCGACACAGTGCCGGCATTGGCATCTGCCGCCTGCGGCGCAATTGCGGCTGTGGCACACTCGGCCACGCAAACAAAATCCTTGGTACAGGCATCCGTTACAACATAGGCCATGATGAATACGCTCCTAGTTAAGGGCGCCTGAACCGAGCGCGCCCGTCATTTTGAGCGTACTCATATTTCCTTTCTGTCGTTAGTGACTCGAATCACACAGACCGGGGAACCTCTCTGATTACGGTACGGAAGCCTTCTCAACCCCTTTGTAATGCGAGTGTAATGCTGCATTCGCATTGTCCACGCATGATCGGGGTATGCAACGCATCTTCTCAAGATTCGCGCGGGTACTTGCCTGTTGGAACTGGAAGTGTGCTCTGCTCAGCGCCAGCGTGCGTTCTCTCGTCTACCTGGTCGCCATGGCGCATGCCAGGCAGCATGGCGCATGGGGAGTGGTTCTGGTGGAGATCGTTTACGTTACGGCGACGGCCGGCCTCTATGCCGGATTGCAGCAGCGCGGGCTCGGCTTACGGTCGCGCCTGCTCGGCACCCTGGTCGTGGTGCTTGCCGTTCCAGCGTTGGCGCAGTCGCTCGACTGGCTCACGCATCGAACGGTCGGGCACGCCGCTTCCGGCAGGGTCACGGGCGCTGTTTGCCTGTTCACGTTTCTCTCTGCACTTTTCCACCTTTATGTCATGAGGAAGGGAGCTTTTCTCACCGGACCCCTTGGCCGCACTTTACTGGACGACTTCCGGAGCATGCCTCGTCTCATGATGGGATTCCTCGCCCAGCCGGTCGTGTGGCTTTCGAATGGATACGCGCGCATTGCGACCGAGGCCGATGCGGGAACGGCCTCGTAGTGGGCAATTCTCGCAGCCATTTTGCAGCCGTCGTGCGTGCCGCGGGTTATGCTGTCTTCATGTTCCGGTTGAGCCTTTCCCGCTTGATTGTTCTTGCTTTCATCCTTCTCTCACTCGCATTTTCTGCTGCCCCGCTCGTTGCACAGGACTCCGCGACTCCCTGGAGCTTTGCTGTCTCCGGCGACAGCCGCAACTGCGGTGACTTTGTGATGCCCGCGATCGCCGCGCACGTGCAGGCCGAACACGACGCCTTCTACTGGCATCTCGGCGATTTCCGCTGGATGTCGCAACCCGACCAGGATCTGCTGGCGATGGAACCGCAGGGCATTGTGCTTTCGAAGAGCGACTACCAGCAGCAGGCATGGGACGACTTTCTGACCCACCAGGCGGCGTCGTTTGGCGCTCTTCCTCTCTTCCTGGGCAGGGGCAACCACGAGACCGTTGCGCCCATGACCCGCGAAGGCTACATCGCGAAATTCTCCAGCTTCCTCGATCGCCCTGAAATCGCAGAGCAACGCAAGGCGGATGGCGCCGACGCCGCACAGGTGGGTCCGTGGTATCACTGGCAACAGGGCGGCGTGGACTTCATCACCCTGGATAACGCCAGCCACGATGAGTTTTCTGACGCCCAGTTGCGTTGGCTGCGCGCCGTGCTTGACCGCGACCTCGCTCCAAATTCCGGGGTTCACGCCATTGTGGCCGGTATGCATGAGGCGCTGCCCCACTCGACCGGTTCCGAGCACGCCATGGACGATTGGGATCTGGGCCTGCGCTCAGGCGAACTTGTTTACACATGGTTTTATGACGCGCAGGCAGCCGGCAAGCATGTCTATCTCATCGCGAGCCACTCACACTATTACTCGCCCGACATTTTCAACACGAATTATTTGAAAGAGCGTTCAAACACGGTCGTGCCCGGTTGGATCATGGGCGCAGCCGGCGCTCATCGTTATAAGTTGCCCATGACTGCGCATAAAGGCGCGAAAACTCATTTCTACGGATACATGCAGGGGACCGTGCATGCCGATGGTTCGATTGACTTCACATTGCATGAGCTATCGGAGGACGACCTGATCCGGGTCAAATGGCCCAACGCGCCGCTCGATGCCATTCACGAGTGCTACATCCACAATGCGGATGAGTAAGCGTGAATCAAGAACGCGCATTCTGTTCTGGTGAGTCAAGGCAGCCTTTGCAATCGAATATTGATCTTGGCCGTGCATACTGTAGGGAATGATTCGCGACCGACTGCTTCCCTTTCTTCTCTCGCTTTTGTTCTCATGTGCCGCTCTTCCGGCTCCTGCACAAATCGGAGTCACCGCGGTGCTTCCCAACGGCCGTGAGATTCACCCGGCGGGCAACTGGATTCCTCTCGCGCCGTATCCATTCGCACTCGCGATCCGGCCCGACGGCGGCCAGATCGCGGTGCCGTCGATCGGGTTCCCGTTTGCTCTGAATGTGGTCGATGAGCCCGCAAGCGCAGGCCCGCACGTGCAAAGGTTTCCCAACGGCGAAGATAATGATCCCGCCATTCAAACGCATGCGGGGCTGGCCTATTCCGCTGATGGAGCGCTGCTCTACGTGGCGACCGGCGACTCCGGCAAGATTCAGGCCTACCGCACGAGTGATTGGCAGCCCGCAGGCGATGTCTCTCTCGATGGTCCCGTGGGTGGCAAGGACTACAGCGCCAGCTTTGCCGCCACGCTCACAGTTTCCGCAGACGGAAAAACGATCTATGCCCTCGATCAGGGCAACTGGCGCGTCGTGATTGTGGACGCAGCAACGCTCGCGCGCATCGCCTCGATCGAAACTGGCGCTTATCCCTTCGGGCTCACGCTTTCGCCGGACGGCAAGCGCCTCTACGTGACCAACACCGGCCTCTTCGAATACACGACGATTCCGGGCGCCGATCCGAAAGATCCGCTCGGGACCGGCCTGCATTTTCCGCCCTTCGCTTACCCATCGAAGGCGGCGCGGGAGGGTGCAGTCGTCGAGGGCAAAAAGATTGTTGGCCTCGGCGATGAGAACTCAACGCGGGGAAGTTCGCTGTGGACCTATGATGTGAGCGATCGCGAACACCCGGTGCTGACGGCGAAATTGCGCCTCGGTGCGAAGATCACCGAAGCTCGCGGCCAAACAGTCGGCGGAGCCGCGCCTACCGGCGTGGCGGCAGCGGACGACGCTGTGTTCGTTGCGCTTTCCCATGAGGATGCCGTCGCCGAAGTGAGTGCCGATGGGGCGCACTTGATAGCGCAGACGCAGCTCTCGCCTTTTACCGGGCCACGCTTTCAGGATGCGGCGGGCCGTGCGCTGCGTGGCGTGATGCCGAGCGGCATCGCGGTGCACAATGGACGCGTCTACGTGGCCGAATCGGGCATCGACGCCGTGGGTGTGCTGGACCCGGCATCTTTGCGGGTGATCGAGCATATTCCGGCGGGCTGGAATCCCTCGGCGGTAGCATTCTCCAAGGACGGCGCAACACTTTACGTGGTGAACACCAAGGGCAAGGGCGCCGGACCCAATGCCGGCAAAGGGCACGATCCGAAGACGCCCACCTATGTCGGCTCATTAGAGATGGGCGGCCTCAGCGCGATTTCGTTGGCCAACCTGCCCGCCGCCGAAACACTGACTCAGACTGTGATCGCCGCCAACACCGCGGCCATCGCGAACCGTCCGCCGCTTCCTTTGCTCAAGCATTGCTTTCTCGTCATTCGCGAGAACCGCACCTACGACGAAGTGCTAGGCGACGTAGTGGGTGCGAACGGCGACCCGACGCTGGCGCGCTACGGAATTGAGGGATGGGCCGCCGAACAGAAGACAGCGACGCATCTCAAAGTGACTCCCAACCTGCACGCGCTTGTGGAGCGTTTCGCCATGAGCGACAACTTTTACGTCGACTCCGATGTTTCGGCGGATGGCCATCGCTGGGTGATGGGTATCAACCCAACGCCGTTCTTCAACACGGCATGGTCTTCGGGCTACGGCGGCCGCCGTCATGATTTTCCTGGTTCTCCGCAGCCCGGACGCCGCGCGCTGTTTGGCGGAGCCGATGCGCCCATGCCTGAAGATGAGCCCCAGTTCGGTTCGCTGTGGGAGCATATCGTCGCCAGCGGCAAGGGCGTGCTCAACTACGGAGAAGGTCTCGAGCTTGAGGGCAACGCGGAGTTGCCCGGCTCGCAACCCGAAGGCCAGAGGCTCTTCCTCAATTCGCCGCTGCCCAAGCCGGTGTTCGAGTCAACCGATCGCCGCTATCCGACCTTCAACCTGGGGATACCCGATCAGTTTCGTGTTGAAGAGTTCGAGCGCGACTTCAAACTGAAACTCGCCGCAGGCAAGGTGCCTGCATTGATCGTGATTCGCCTGCCCAACGACCACACTGCGGAGCCGCGGCCTGCCGATGGCTATCCTTATCGCGCATCGTACGTGGCCGACAACGACCTTGCTCTCGGTCGTATTGTGGCATTCCTGTCGAAGACCAGCATCTGGAAGGACTCTGCTTTTTTCGTCACCGAAGACGACGCGCAGAACGGCGTGGATCATGTCGACGCGCATCGCAGCATCCTCATGATCGCGAGTCCCTGGGTGGAGCCCGGTTCGGTGTCGCACGAACACACCAGCATGGGCTCCATTACCCGCACCATCGATGAGTTGCTGGGTCTGGGCGCAATGAATCTTGAAGATGCACTCGCCGGCGAAATCAGCGGCGTCTTCGACACCCGCCCGCACCTGGCGACCTTTGTGGCTCAGGAGTCCGACCCGCGGGTGTTTGTAGCAGCAAAAGCAAGATTTGCCCGGCCAAAAACCAAGCAAGAGGCGGCCGAACTGCGCGACGTGGACGATCCGGACGAAATCCGCAAGGAAATGGAGAAGTCCGCAGGCACGCTGCGACGGCCCAGCAGCCGCGACTGACTACCATCGCAGGGCCGTCGTAGTTCGGCTTTTCGTGGCGAATCGTGGATTATTCTGCGCGCTCCCGTGAGGCGCTTTACGTCAGAAATTTGTAGACTTGCTTCTGCATATCGCTTAAAGTACGGATACTTCTCGCGTGCGTTCTTTCCCAACTCATGATTTTCATCGGCCTGTAACACAATGCATCTGGCTCTTTAACAGAGGCTCACTAGCCTTTAGTTGTAACCAGGCTTAATACACAGAGTGAACCGTGGCAGAAGTGCTGAGTCCTTGCCGCGCAACGCTGAGTCCCCAAGAGATGGTCGATTTTGGGGTCCGGTGCGCTTTCGATTGACCTCATAGCGAGGTGGCTTTCGCGTTGCCTTCTACGCGCTGATGTCTTTATTACAAATGGGGCAGTTCGGCCCTCTGATGCATTTTCTTCCGCTCAACTCATGAACTCCATTCCAGCTTTAATTTCAGGAGACAGTGATCTATGTCCAGTTACGCTCCCCAACTCAAAAATCGACTCCAGCGGCTGTCGGCGCTGCTCGGCATGGTTTTCGCCCTGGTGCTCGCCAGTGCTACGAGCTACGCGCAGACCACACAGGGCTCCATCGTCGGCTCCGTCAAGGACGCGGCTGGCGCGGTCGTGCCGAATGCTACGGTCACGCTGACCAACACCGATGAAGGCGCGGTGCGCACGATTCGCACGAACAGCGTGGGCGACTATCGCTTCCTCGACGCGAAGGCGGGACACTACTCGGTCGACGTCACCGCCGCCGGCTTTGACAAGTGGTCGGCCACGTCGATCACCCTGGCCGTGCGCCAGGAACTGCGCGTCGACGCGCAACTTGCCATCGGAGCTGTGCAGCAGTCGGTACAAGTCACTGGCGACAGCGTCAGTGCCATCGAGACCGAATCGGCGACCATCAGCGGCACCTTTACCTCCGACGATGCCACCAATCTGCCGGTCAACACGCGCGCCAGCTTTAACGGAACCAGCGCGGCCAACATTCTTGGTACCCTGCCCGGCGTGCAGGACGACGCCTCGGGCATCTCACTGCAGGGTGCGCTCCCCTTCCAGACCGAAGTGACAGTCGACGGCGTCACCCTCAAAGACCCCGCGGGTGGAAGCTACATCAAGGACTCTTTCCCATCGACCGAATCCATCGCTGAGATTCGCGCGGACGGCGTTCTCGCGGGCGCAGAATTCAGCGATCCCGCACAGATTGTCGTCACCACCAAGGGCGGCAGCAACACTCTGCATGGATCGGGTTTCTGGTACTACCAGAACTCTGCTTTCGATGCCATCCCCTATACCTATCCGACGACCAAGACAAAAGCCAGCCAGACGGGAAACACCTTCGGCGGCAGCGTCGGCGGACCGGTCGTTTTTCCTCACTTCAACGGCCACAACAAGACATTTTTTTACGGAGCCTATGAAGGCTGGCGCCATCCTGCGCAGGAAACACTGAATGAAGTTGTCCCCAGCACACTGATGAAGGAGGGCGACTTCTCAAAATACGTTGTGCCTGACGGTGAGGGAGGCAACTCCTTTACCGGAATCATCGATCCGACAACCGGCGCGCCTTACCCCGAGAACAAGGTCACGAACATCAATACCATCGCCGCCAACACGTTGAAGCAGTTTTATCCTGACCCGAACGTTGGTGATCCCACGGTCTACACCGATAATGGCGTAGCCAACTACCAGGTAAATGCAGACAAGAGTGGCCACTCCAACCAGTTCGATGTACGCGGCGACCAATACTTCGGCGCCAATCAGAAATTCCTGCTCTGGGGCCGCTTTACCTGGAAGAATTTCCCAGTCACAACGCCCACCATCCTGAACATTCCCTCATCGCTGAGCAACAGCCAGAGCCGTGTGCTCAAGGTCGACACCAACTGGAGCATCACGCCCAGCCTCATCAACGAGGGTGGCTTCGGCTTTACTCGCTATACCTCTGGCGGCAGTAACAGCTTCGACGGCCATGCATGGACTGTGGCGCAGGGCTGGGAGGGCCTGCAGAATCTCTTCTTCAACGGCGTACCCGACATGGAGTTCAACAACCTGCAGAGTCTTAACGTCGATCGTCTCACGGGCCTCAACAAGTCCTTCACCTATGAGTATTCCGACACGCTCATCTGGACCAAGGGCAACCACACACTCAAATTCGGCACCGACATTCAGTCTCTTGAGGCGATCAGCCCGCTCGGCTTTAACGGTGCAGACAACTACGGGTCTTACACTTTCAATTCCAGCGGAAGCGAGGGTTTGTTTACCGGCGTGGACTTCGGCGATTTCCTGCTAGGCCTTCCCAATCAGACTTTCTACGACGTGGTGAAGCAGGATAACGACGGCATCTCGCAGCATTACCATTTCTTCGCGCAGGATGAATGGCACTTGAGCCCGCGATTGACGCTTTCTTATGGGCTTCGCTATGAATTGCATCCCGGGTATTACGACAAGTACGGCGACATCGGCAATTTCGACCCAACCGTGGCTTTGGCTGGACGCGTCGTCTATCCGCAGGGCAAGCAGGACCTGCTCGCACAAGGATTCCTGGCCAGCGCCAACGCCTGCGATCCCGACGGCATGACCAATACCAACACCGCTACCGTCAACGGCGCGCCTTGCATGCAGGTGCAGGGCAACAGCACGGCCGGCTTCCCCTCAGGCCTCAAGAAGTATCCGCACCTGCGCTTCATGCCGCGTGTGGGCTTCGCCTATCGCCCGTTTGGCGACGACAAGTGGGCCATCCGCGGCGGCGCAGGCATGTACAACATCAACATGCTCGGCTCCAGTTTCTACTCGCTGACGGGAACCGTGCAGGCCTACACGCAGGACTTCTCTAATACTTACGATCCGACCACCCACGCGATTGGCTACCAGTGGCCGCAGATCGATCCCGGCGCTGGCGGCGAGGGTTGCACGAATTGCTACGGCACAGACTATTTTGGTACCGCCAACAGCGCAAACTGGAAGGATCCGTATACGGAGCAATGGTCGCTCAGCGTGGACCACGACTTTGGATCGGGCTACGCAGCGCGCGTCACGTACATTGGTTCCGAAACGCACCAGCTGGTTTGGGCTCCCGATGAAAACACGCTGCCTTACTCCACCACCGTTTCGGCCTTTAATGCGCCCATCTCGGCGCGCCTCTACCCCAACTGGGGCCGGATCAACACCCGCGCCACCGGTTCCAACGACAGCTATCACTCCCTGCAGATTGAGGCCAGCCATCGCCTGCAGCAGGGCCTCGAGTTCCACTCCGGGTTGACGTGGGCCAAGAACCTCTCCGACGACCAGGGTCCCGATACCACCTCCTTCGCTGGCGAAGGAGGCGGCACACGCGCGACATCGGTCCTGAATCGCCACGTCGACTTCGGCAACGCCTACGGGACCCGTCGTCTTCGCTGGAACACAACAGCTCTGTACGATCTGCCTTTCGGCCGTGGCAAGATGCTTGGTTCGGGCATGTCGCGCGCTGCGGATGCGATTGTGGGTGGCTGGCGTCTCTCCTCTATCCTCACTGTCCAGACCGGCCCCTACGAGACGCCGTATTTCCCCAGCGGAGAAGGCGATCCCTCGGGCACCGGGTCCGGACTCAACGGCGAGTTTGGGAACGGAACGGGCAGCTTTGACGGCGGTCACCGCGACCAGCATCCTGACCAGTTGTCCGGCGTCAGCATCAATCCTGCCGGAAAGAATCGCTTCAAGTGGACAAATGCTGCCGCGTTTGCCTGCCCTGGCGACTCAACCTGGACGCCCGGCAATCCTTGTGGCACCGGCGCAGGCTTTAACCCGCTCACACTCGCTCCGCTGAGCGCTCACCCGCTTCCTATCGGCCGCTTCGGCAATAGCCAGGAGGGAACAGTGGAAGGCCCCGGCCTGTTCAACCTTTCCGGCGGCTTGAGCAAAACCTTTGCAATTACCGAACGGTTCAAGGTCAAGGCCGAGGGAACCTTCACCAACGTTCTCAACCACACCAACCTCAGCGATCCGAGTATGAACCTGAGTTCATCCAGTTTCGGACTTGTGAGCAAATCCATCTCGTCGGACTTTGGCGGAGCACGAACCGGGCAGATTTCTCTGCGCGCCGAGTTCTAAATCAACCGCCATCTCCTGTTCTATGTGTGGCGTGGGTCTCGCGACCCACGCCACATTTTTGTTTCGTCTTGGTTAACTCAAGGGCTGCCGAAAGCCGCCCGGTTACTGCTCGAGTTACTAAAAATAGGTTCCTTCTTGTCTACTGGCGCGCTAAACTTCCGTCCACCACAACGGGAGATTTCCCCCATGCGTTTCGGTTCGATCCTTTATTCGACTGTCTTGGTTCTCTCTGCGACGACTGGCTCGTACGCCCAGGTTCGGCGGGCGTTGTTGATCGGAATTAATACCTACCAGCCGTCTGAAACCAAGGCGCAGCATCCCGATGGATGCACGGGCGGGCGCTGCGATCTACCCATGTTTGCCAATCTCGACGGCGCGCTCAACGACGTGGCCGCGATGCGCGATCTGCTGGTGAGCCCCAAGTTCGGATTCTCGCCAGACGGCGTGACTGTATTGACGAACCCAGATCTGCCGTCTTCTCAACTTCCGTTCACGAAATTGCCGGCCGCGCAATCCTCACACGACGGCATTCTTGCTGCGATGAAGAAGTACCTCGTCGACGTGCCCAATAAAGGCGACACGGTTGTCTTCTACTACGCAGGTCACGGTTCTCTGCGTTTGAACAGCAAAGGAAGCAAGCTGAGCCTGATGGTGGATGGCAAAGAAGTTCACGCCGACAGCACGCTGGTGCCTTCCGATGCATGGACCGGCGCTTACGACGTGCGGGATCGCGAAATGACGCGCATCTTTAACGCCGCGCTCGACAAGGGCGTTAAGCTCACAGTGATTCTCGACAGTTGCCACAGCGGCGCATTTACGCGCGGCATTCCGCTAGGACCGAAGGCCAAGGAACGCATGTTGCCTTTTGATCCGCGCGATATCAATGAAGCATCCGATGCGCCGGCAAATGGGCAAGCACAAACTGCGCCGGCCGAGCGCACCGACAACCCAGCCCTCGTCCTTTCTGCTGCGCAACAGGATCAGACCGCCAAGGAAGCGCCCACCACCGATAGTGTTCCCGAGGCCCATGGAGCGTTCACGGCTGCGCTCATCAAGGCTCTCGAGGTTCTACCCGCGGATGCTCCCGCGGCCGTGGTGTATCAGCAGGTTCGCGCCGAACTCGAGGGCAACGGTATCGAAGACCAGATGCCCTCGCTCGATGCCGCCGGCGCGCGGCGCCAGCAACCGCTTTTTGGTGGTTCCGCTGCACAATCCGGAAAGCTGCGCACTGCTGTCGTATCCATCGACGACGACGGCAACGCAACACTCGATGCAGGACGACTCGCCGGTGTGGGTCCGGGCAGTACTTTCGTCTCCTTCGGCATGACCGACAAGACAAAACAGATGACGTTGAGAATCACCGACCTCGTGGGCATCGCGCGTTCGAAAGCCACCGTTGTTACGCCCACGAATGCGCATGTGCAGGTGGGTCAGGTTTTTGAATTGGACACGTGGACGCCGGCGCCAATCGATCCGCTGCACTTCTGGACGTGGCCCGCAGGGCTGACGCAAGCCGACATCGCCAAGGCTGCGGATCAAGCACGCGCCGCCGGAATCAGTTCTGTCTCCGATCCCGCCGAGCAGCCGTGGACTCATATGCTTTCATGGAACGGCACGAGATGGATCCTGCAACGTGCGGGAGACGCAAAGAACGTTGAGCTTGGGCCGACCCTCACTGCCGCCGCTCTCAAGCAGCAGGTGCCCGCCGCTGCAAAGGTTTGGATCAACCTGCCGCCTCCGCAGGAAATGATGGCGAAGCTCGATCTCCATCAACCCGGAAGCATGGTACAGGGCGTCGCCGATGTGACGGACGCTGACTATGTGCTTGCCGGTTCGCTCGGCAGCACGGGCGCCGCGTGGGCCTGGTATCACAAGGTTGAATTCGAAAAGGGACCAGCCGATCCTAAAGCACCGCGCCACAGCCCGGGCTGCTCCTCGTCGTCGAACTACCCTGTACGCACCGACTGGGTGACCGTCGCCAGTGCGGATGCTTTACCCGATGCCGCCAACAAACTTGGTGATTATGCATCGCGCCTCGCAAAACTCGCGGGCTGGCTGCGTCTCCCGTCCAGTCCCGGCACTTCGGACGATGACTTTTATCGTCTCGGCTTTATGCGCGTTTCCGATTCGAGCCTTCTTCCCGAGGAACAATCGGCACAACAGGGCGATCGACTCAAACTAGTTCTCACTTCGTCGTCGCGCGTGCTTCAGAAACGCTGGGTCTACGTTCTCGACATTGACTGTCACGGCGACGGCAGCCTTCTTTATCCGCTCAATTACTCAGAGAACCGCTTCCCCAACGACGCCAACGATCAGCGCCAGATCGTGCTTCCGGGCGCGCCCATCGTAAAGGTCGGATCACCTTTCGGACTGGATACTATTCTCTTGATCAGCACAAGCGAACCGCTGTCCGATCCGTACAGCCTCAACTTCAAAGGTGTCGCCAGCCGGGGCGGCATCTCACGGCCGCAATCGCCGTTGGAGCGGCTACTGTCGAACACCAGCAGTGGCACGCGCGGGCTTGATCTGCAGGAGGTTCCGACCGACTGGTCGGTCAGCATCAGCGGCCTGAAGAGCGAACCGGCTCCCGCGCCATGAACGCCTTATGCAATCTCGCGCCCACACCCCCAATTCGAAAGGACGGGCATAATGACACCGATTCCGACTTCTCGCGAGTCCGGGCCTTAGGCTCTGTCCGCGCAAATTGCACCGGTCCTGAAGCAGCATCGACGCAATTCCGAGGACAGCCCCCTACATCGCTCTAGCGCAACGGCACGTCGGGGGGTATGCTGATTCCACTTTCTCTCAACGCGCGGATCTCCCTTCTGCTGCCGCGCCCAACAAGTTTCACATGAGAGGTCCAACTGTTATGTCAGTCTCCCGCCGTCACTTTGTCGGTAATGGCCTTGCCCTCGGTCTTCTGGCGCAAATGCTGCCGCCCGAAGCAGCCGCCGCATTTGCGCAGGCACCCGCGGCAGCGCGGCCCGATCCCTCGGAAGCGCCCCACGACTCTTTCGATTTTTGGAGCGGTTTCTACGATGAGGTGAACCCCCACAGCGCCAGCTATGGAAAAGTCGGCCGCGGCGCCACCGGCGGCCTGGCCGATGCTTCGCTGCAGACGCAGTATCTGCATTACCATCCCGACATCGGCCACCTGCGTTATGCCACAGACATCTCAAAGAACGAGTTGCTCGACCACGATGGCGATGTGGCGGTCAGCATCTCACTGTCGCAGTTCCGCCCTGGCAATGGGGACCATAACGTACAGGCTTCGCAACTTCGCGTGGACGCGACGCAGACGCGGCCGCTGATGAATCTGTTTGCGCCGCTCGCCTGGACTGCGATTGCCTCGATCGCGCCCAACAAT
>Ga0265339_10000077_pt1 | contig 84288 bp, 83 predicted proteins | sample 4CB219metaG_FD_202085 | JGI IMG/M metagenome (GOLD analysis project Ga0265339, IMG submission 202085) | Rhizosphere microbial communities from Carex aquatilis grown in University of Washington, Seatle, WA, United States - 4-CB2-19 metaG | ecosystem: Host-associated > Plants > Roots >...
GCATGGCGCGACTTACTTGGTTGACTGCTCTCCTTGGAATTTGCCTCGCGTCTATGACGCTTGTCGCGCCGGTGCATGCGCAGTCGTTTCCAGACCGGCCGCTGCGCCTCCTCGTGGCGTTTCCGCCAGGCGGTGCCGCCGATTTCGTTGGCCGCCTGCTCGCGCAATTCATGTCGCCCCGATTGGGCCAGCCCATCGTGGTCGAGAACCGCCCGGGCTCCAATGGCAACCTCGCGGGAGACGTCGCCCTGCACGCCGCCGCCGACGGCTATACGCTGTTGCTGTCGTCGGGCTCGCTCTACACCGTCAATCCGCATCTCTATGCGAAGATGACGTTCGATCCGTTCAAGGATCTGACGCCGGTCGCGAGCGTCGTGTCGGACGAACTGCTGCTGGCGGAAAATCCCTCCCTGCCGCCGAAGACGTTCAAGGAATTCATCGCCTATGCGCGCGCGGCGAAGCCGCCGCTGTTGTACGGATCGATCGGCAACGGCAGCGAGCATCATCTGGCGATGGAGCTGTTGAAAGAGCGGGCGGGGCTCGAAATGACGCACGTGCCGTATCGCGGTGGCGGTCCGGCGGCGATCGGGGTGATGCGCGGCGAGGTCGCGGCGATGTTCGGCGGCGGTTCGGCCACGCCTTTGGTGCAGTCCGGAAAGCTGCGCGCGCTCGCGGTCAGCGGCCGTAAGCACGTGCCGCTGTTTCCCGATCTGCCGTCAATTTCCGAGTTTTATCCCGATTATAACGTGATCATATGGCAGGTCGTTTCAGTTCCAACCGCGACGCCCCCTGCCGTTGTGGCGCGTCTGCGCAAAGCGGCGAATGAAGCGATCGCGCAGCCGGAATTCGCGCAGAAGCTCGAGAAAGCCGGCGCCGGGGAGCCCGATCCGACGACGCCGGAGGAGTTGCAGGCGCGGCTGCGCGCCGACGATGCGAGCTATAGCCAGATTCTCAAAAAGATCGGCTTGCGGATCGAGTGAACGCCTGGCCGAAGAAATCAATCTGTTGCTGGCGCATGATCTGTTTCCGAAAAGCCGGTACCCACTTTTCGGGATCGTGCGCTATTTCGGTAGAAACGCGCTGGTATAAAGTTTCGACATATCGGGTGATGTCGGCAGCAGCTTGAGATCGGCGAATGAGCGTTTGAGCGTCGCCAGCGACTCCGGGTCGAATTGGCAGGCCTTGGTGAACATGCCGATCGTCAGATCGTAGTCCTTCGACATCACGCTTTCGTCAAAGCCGGCGATGGTGCTCTCGATTTTGACAGCTTCGGGTTTGTGAGTGCGGATGTAATTGACCGTTTCGATCCAACCGGCGACGAACTCGCGCACCGCATTGGGGTTTGTCTTGACCAGATTGTTCGACGCGTAGAGCGTTCCCGAGGCGAGATTCCCTTCATATTTGGAGACGGGAAACAGCAAACGGCCGGTCTTGTTTTCATCCATAGCGAGGAACAGCGAGGTCACCGCCACATCGGCATCAATGAGGTGCGCGCGGAAGGCGGAAACGATGTTGCTGGCTGCGTTGCCGACGGCGACACCGGTTACGTCCTGCGGCTTCCATCCCTGATGGCGGACGAGTTCCTTGACCAGCCAGTCGGTGAGCGAGCCGGCACTGGAAAAACCAATCTTCTTACCCTTGAGCTGATCGATGGTGTGGATCGGCGAATCGTACGGGACGCCGATGCCAATGAATGGAATCGGGCCAGTGGATTCGCAGATCGCGATCATCGGCACGCCCTTGGCGACCAGTGCCATTTCAGTGCCGGAGCCGTCACCGATATCGATGCTGTTGGCGGCCATCGCGGTGGCCATCTTGCTGCCGCCGTTGAAATTGACGATTTTCAGATCGAGCCCGTGCTTCTTGAAGATGCCGAGCTTCTCGCCGACGTCGACCGGAATGATCGGATCGGCATTTGGCGCCGCCTTGCCGACGGTCAGTGTGGTTTGCGCCGATGCGAGCGGTACCGAAAGCAACGACGCGAGGATGAAGGTGAGTGCCGCGAGAGATTTGGCCGGGCAAGGGCCGCGCGCATGTCTGCTCATGACTTATTCCTCCCCGAAAGCTCCTGTTTTTGACAGCCCACCACTGCAATTGCGCTGCGGCAATGCGGTGTAGGGACGCGTTCAGCGCCGCGAATTGCTGTCGCAGGATAGAGGCTCGCCGACGACGCGGCTACGGGCTGCGCACACGCCGGGGATCACGACGTCGCGGGACAGCTCGAATGGGTGGTTTTCGTCGACCGGCTCGTCAGCCGTAGGTCCGCTCCGGAGCCGGCCGGATCAGGAACCAGGCAACGGCGCCGGCGGCGATGGCTCCGCCGAGGGCTGCGAGCAACTGCGCGATCCATGACGCACTGCCAACGGCGCTGGGCGCGCTTGGCCGGAACAGCATGGCGTGGACGGGCGACTTTGGTGCGGCTGGAGTGGCGGCCGCCACTTTCACCGGCGGGGACGGTCTTGTGGTTGCGGATTTTGCTGCCGCTGGCTGCGCCTTCGCTGCGCTGGCGGTTGGCTTGACGGGGGTGGGCATAGCGGCCGGCACGGCATGTCCGCCATTCAAAATGCCATTCGGATCGGTATCGACTACCCGCTCGGTCGTCACTGGGGCGTGGGCGGCCGACGGTGCGAGAGCGGCCACGCTGACATCCGGCGCCTTGGGCGCTGCCGCGTAGCCAAGCGCTGCCGTGGGCGATGTTGGCCAAACGCTCTGGGAGTTGCTTTGGGGCGTTTTTTGAGGGGGCGTCGCCGGGGGTGCCGGTAAATCGCGGCCGGCGTCAGCAACGCGCGTCTTGGCGTGAACGCCCTTGGCGATCCGCCTGTGCTCTGCCTTGGCGGCGGACTTGGTTCTGGCGATCCGTGCCGGTGCCGGGTGGTGGGCATGAGCCACCGGCTTCGCATGATCAGTCTTGGCGTGATCGATTTGCAGAAGCGGCAGTGGCGCGCCGGCGGTTTGCGCCTCAGCGCCTCCAAGCGTCGCGGCCAGAGCCAGCAAACAAGACGCGCTCATTACCGCAATACCACTACGCGCCATCGCGTCCTCCGTCACAGCCTCTCAGACCGCGCAAAGCGCATGGGGCGATGACTTGAGAGTGACCCAATTGCGGTTTTTTGGCGCAAAGCGTCGGCGAAAAGCGGCAGCGTTAACGAACTCCGAACAGCGGCGCCGCCGGTTCATGCAGCGGCGGCGCTTACCCGAGTTCCGTGATGACTTCCGGGAACTGATGCAGCCGTTCGCCCGGTCCATCGGCGCAGATGAGCCAGTTATCGCAAAACCACGACATCGTGCCGCCGCGGATATAGGTCGGATGCACCACGATGTTCATGTCTTTCTCGATCGCCATGGGCTCGTCGTTGCGGATCAGCGGCCGCTCGACCAGGTCGTAGCCCTGGCCGTGGCAGTGCAGGCGTTTCTCCTCGGGCCGGCCGTTCTTACGCATGAATTCGTTATAGGCGGCGAATATGTCCTTGCAGGGAGCGCCGGGCTTGAGCAGGGCGAGGTTGAATTTCCGTGCTTCCAGCGCGAAGGCGTATTCGTCCTTCATCTGCTGCGACGCCTTACCGACCACGCAGGTGCGGCCGAGCTCCGTGTACATGCCGCCGGGCCCGGCGTCCTCCACCAGAAGCGCGATCGCGTCGCCTTGCTGGATGACGCGGTTCTGATAGTGGCGCTGCGCGAATTGCGCCGGTTTGCCGGGCGGCATCGAGGCGCACAGATAGATGCCGTGTTCGCTGCCGTGACGCTGGCTGTAGCACTGCGCAAGGGCGGCGACGTCCCGGTCGCGCATGCCCGGTTCCACCGCCGCAAACGCAGTGCGCATGGCGCCGTCCTGCATCAGCGCGGCGCGGCGAATGAGTTCCTGCTCCTCGGCGCTCTTGATCACCTTGATACGGTCGACGAGATCGGAGGCGTCGACGAACTTGGTGTTGGAAAAGCGCCCCTTCTGCATGTAGTCGACCATGGCGAACGACATCTGATAGGTACCGACAAGTCCGATGGTGCCGCCGGCGTAAGGCGCCAGCGCATTGGCGGCGAGCTCAGGATCATAGGGCGCGGTATAGTAGCACGACGAATAACTCGGCGTCGTGTACCAGGTCTTCACGCCGCGGCGCACGCCGTCACTTTTGCCATTGAGTTCGTTGACGCCGCCGAACGGGCCCTGACTCACGAGCGTCATCAGATCGTCGCGCGGAAAGACCACAGTGAGAGGATAGCCGTTGGTCGCCGGCAAATCAGTGAAATATTTCACGTAGCCGCCCATCTGGTCGCTATTGTTCTGCATCAGCAGCACATCGATCTTGTCGCGCTCCATGGCGGCGCGCACCGCCTTCCAGCGGCGCTCCAGTTCCGCCGTCGAGATCGGTGTCTGCAGACGTTCGGACAACTGCTCCATTTCACTCTCCCTGCTGCGGCCTTGGCCGCGCTCCGGATTGATTCAGTGAGGCACTACGTTGACCATGCGGCCGGGATCGCCGGCGAGGAAGCAGCGCATGTTGGCTTCGACGGTCGGCCAGGCGTAATCAATATAGACGTCACAGAAGCCGCCCTGATGGGTGGTGATGATCACGTTGTCCATCGACCAGAACGGATGATCGGCCGGGAGCGGCTCCTGGGTGAACACATCGAGCGCGGCGCCGGCGATGCGGCGCGTGCGCAACGCCTCGGCCAGGGCGGCCTCGTCCACGACGCCGCCGCGCGCGAGATTGATCAAAAAACTCGACGGCTTCATCGCCGCAAAAATTCCGGCGTCGATGGAGTTGCGGGTTTTTTCGGTGAGGGGCGTCAACAGCACGAAAAAATCGAAATCGCGCACCGCGTCGGCAAGTTCGCTGCTGGCACGCATTGCGTCAAATCCGTCGACCGGGCGCGGAGCTGAGCTGACGCCGACGACTCGCATGCCGAACGCCTTGCATTTTGGCGCCAACGCTTCGGCGATGGCGCCTACGCCGAAGATACCGACCGTCTTGTTGTGAAGGAGTTGCGCCGGAAAGCGCGTCCATTGCCGCTTGTCTTGGGAGCGGATCGCGCGCGGCAAATCGCGGGCGAGCGCCAGCATGGTCCCGAGTGCGGCTTCGGAGACGGGGGCGCCGTGTATGCCGTGGATGTTGGTGACGACGACGTCCTCGCGCAGGCAGGGCCTGTCAATGAGGTTGTCGACCCCGGTGCCGAGCGCCTGGACCCATTTCAGCCGGGCAGCGTTCTCCAGGACGGTGTCGGACAGCATCGGCGCAAACGTCAAAAGGGCGTCGGCTTTCCCGATATGGGGGCCGACCTTGGAGTGATGATCGACCAGGTCCACGTTGAGTTCTGGAAAGCACGCGCGCATCCGGTCGCGATATTGGTTGCGGACCGGCTCGGGCATTGCCAAGAGGATGAGGAGATTGGTCATGGGATATGGCGAGGGGGCTTATATCGTCTGTGTGCGGGGCCGCCAACCCATCGCCGAGCCGGCCCGTCTCCGCTAAACTAGTGGAGCGGATTTGACATTCGCTGCGCACCCAGCCGCGAACTCCGGTAGCGAATGTCAAATCCAAAAGCTCCACCAGCACTTATAGTTGCTAGTGGTCCTTTGATTCCAACATTCGCATGATGGGGTGCCGTAACGAGATGCGAATGTTAGAATCGGACCACTAGGAAGACAATTGCGGCCTTCCCTGGGCTTTCACCTGACGATCAGGAGCGAAAAATGAACATTAATCTTGCGGGCGTCGATTGGATGTTCCTTGGCTTGATGATGGGGCTCGCCTTCGTTGCGGCGCTGCTCGGCAGTCTCATTGCGTTCCGGAACCGTTTCGTCGGGGCGATTCTGGCCGGCATCCTGTTCGGCGTGGGATTCGTTTTCTGGAACCACTACCCGCATAATTTCGGCCTGCCGATCCTCAAGACCACCGGCCCGGACAGTACAATGACGTCCCCCATGGTCCCTCCGTCGCCGGCAGCAACGGCGCCGTCGCCGATGAGTCCGACGCCGATGGCGCCACAGTCCCCTGTCACCACCGTGCCGACGACTCCCGCCCCCTCGTCGCCGCCCAATTCCGGTGGCAACCAGTAACCGGTGGCGCGCGACCTGCATGCCGATTGACGTTTGCGTCGGCTGCGCTATCGGTAACCGGAGATTACCGGAGAATTTGGAGACGACATGAAGAAGGTCCATGCGGACGCGCATGCCGCGTTGGCCGGCTTGTTGAAGGATGGCATGACCATCATGGCCGGCGGGTTCGGCCTGTGCGGCATTCCGGAGACGCTGATCATGGCGATCCGCGATTCCGGCGTGAAGAACCTCACTGTCGTCTCCAACAACGCAGGCGTCGACGGCAAGGGTCTCGGCATCCTGCTCGACTCCCGGCAGATCAAGAAAATGATCTCCTCGTATGTCGGGGAGAACAAGACGTTCGTGCAGCAGTATCTCGCCGGCGAATTGGAAATCGAGTTCAATCCGCAGGGCACGCTCGCCGAGCGCATCCGCGCCGGCGGCGCAGGCATTCCCGCGTTCTTTACCCGGACCGGTTACGGCACTCAGATCGCCGAGGGCAAAGAGACGCGCGATTTCAACGGTGACCATTACGTCATGGAGCGCGGCATCGTCGCCGATCTCTCCATCATCCACGCCTATCGGGGCGACACCGAAGGCAACCTCGTCTATCGCAAGACCGCGCGCAATTTTAATCCACCGATGGCGACCGCCGGTAAAGTCACGGTCGCCGAGGTCGAGCAACTGGTCAAACCCGGCGACATCAATCCCGATCATATCGTCACGCCCGGAATCTACGTGCAGCGCATCATCCATGTGCCGAACGCGATCAAGCACATCGAGCAGCGCACCGTGCGTAAGCGTCAAAAGGCCGACGCGCCGGCGGGCACCGGCGAGGAAGTCTGAACTCTAACGAGGAGGGGCCCGCGATGCCTTGGACCCGCGAACAGATGGCGGCCCGTGCCGCCAAGGAGCTGCGCGACGGCTTCTACGTCAATCTCGGCATCGGCATACCGACGCTGGTTTCGAATTTCATTCCCGACGGGATGAGCGTGCAGCTGCAGAGCGAGAACGGCATGCTCGGCACCGGGCCGTTCCCATTCGAGGGCGAAGAAGATCCCGATCTGATTAATGCCGGCAAACAGACGGTGACCGAACTTCCGACCACGAGTTTTTTCAATTCCGCGGATTCTTTCGCCATGATCCGCGGCGGTCACATCGATATCGCCATTCTCGGCGCCATGCAGGTGGCGGAGAACGGCGACATCGCCAACTGGATGATCCCCGGCAAGCTGGTCAAGGGCATGGGCGGCGCCATGGATCTGGTCGGTGGCGTAAAGAAAGTCGTCGTCTGCATGGAGCATTCGGCCAAGGGCGAGTCGAAGCTTTTGCAGCGCTGCAATCTGCCGCTCACCGGCGCCGGCGTGGTCGACATGGTGATCACCGATCTCGGTGTCTTCACGATCGATCGCAAGGATGGATCCGGCATGACGCTGATCGAACTCGCCCCTGATGTGACGCTCGACGAGATCAAGTCGAAGACTCTCGCGAGCTTCAAAGTCGCCAACACGCTCAAGCACTGAATCGTCACGCGCGGGCCTGAGGCCACCCGGTCCGCTTCACGTAACTTTCGCGGAAATGCCTGCCATGCGCCGGTGCCTGCCGGCCTTGCCGTGGGCGCAAATGACATTGGGCGAATTCCCCTTTAATGACAAAGGTCAGCGGTTATGCCGGGACGCCGCACGCGTCCGCCGCGGCGAAAGTGGCGCCTGAATGAACGATGAGGGCGGAAGGCGGAGCGCGGGGCGATTCGGAGCGCAGAGCATTGCGCAGCCCGCGCCACAAGATTTCGGCTCGTCCGCGACCGCCGCGCCGCTCCGTGCGGAACCGGCGCCGCTGAACCACCGCGAGCGGCGCATCATCGTCATGGCGATGATGATGCCGGTTTTCATGGGCTCGATCGATCAATCGATTCTGGCAAGCTCGCTTCCAACCATCGGGCGGGTGTTCGGCGATCTTCACGACCTGCCCTGGGTGATCACGTCCTATCTGATCGCATCGACGGCGCTGACGCCGCTCTACGGCAAGTTCGCCGATATTCACGGCCGGCGCGCCTCGCTCATGATCGCGCTCGGCATCTACATGATCGGGTCGCTGATCAGTGCTTCGTCGACCAGCCTGTGGATGCTGATCGCCGGCCGTGTCGTGCAGGGCTGCGGCGGCGGCGGCCTGGTAACGACATCGCAGATGGTTCTGGGCGATATCGCGCCGCCGAAGGATCGCGCCAAGTACTATGCCTATTTCTCGGTTGCCTTCACCAGCGCAGGCGCGGTGGGACCTGCGCTCGGTGGCTGGATCTGCCAGCACTGGCACTGGTCGCTGATCTTTCTTTGGAAGTTCCCATTCTGCCTGATCGCAGGGGTGCTGTCGTGGTACGTACTGGACCGGCTGCCGCGTTTCGAACGGCCCCATCGCCTCGATATCATTGGTGCGGTGCTTGTCATGGCGTCGAGCTCCGCTTTTATGCTGGCGCTCACTCTCGGCGGCGTGCGTTTCGCCTGGCTATCGGCGCCGGTGCTGGCGCTCATCGGCTGCGCGGCGCTGCTTGGCGCCGCTTTCGTGCTGCGGCTGCTCTCGGCAGCCGAGCCGCTTATTCCGATCGCCGTATTGGCCGATCCGACTGCCCGGCTTGCCACGCTGATTCATTGCTTCGGTTGGGGCTCGATCATCGGGCTGAACATTTTTCTCCCGATGTATCTGCAGAGCGAACTCGGCTGGTCGCCTACCGACGCGGGCTTGAGCCTGATCATCCTGATGGCCACGCTGAACACCAGCGCCGGATTGACCAGCCAGCTCATCGGCCGCGTCAAGCACTACAAGGCGCTGCCGACACTGTTCCTTGTCTTCGCGATCGGGGCGGTGCTCGCGCTGGCCTATTCGGCGTCGTCCATGACGGCGCTCAAGTTCGAGATCATCCTGCTCTTGATCGGTATTGGATTCGGGCCAACAGCGCCGCTGACCCAGATTGCGCTACAGAACACAGTCGCGGTCCACCATCTTGGCGCGGCGATCGGCACCATGAGTTTCTGCCGCACGCTGGTGGGAACCATCATCGTCGCCATTTTCGGGGCCATCGTGCTCGCGGGGGTACCCGGTGGTACCGGGACGCTATCGGCCGCAGCAACGTCGATCGGCGCCTTCGTCACCATCTTCCTCGGGGTGGCGGGCGCACTCACGATTACGCTGATTGCCTTGATTCTGCTGGAGGAAAAACCACTCGCCGAGACCATGCCGGCCACCCGAACATGACGGGCAGGGCCGCGTGGCGGCCTTGCGACGGCGTTCCGAAAAAGGGGTGATTTACTTTGCCGTCGCACGACGCCAAAGCGGCACCCAATTGACATTGGGTGCCATATCCCGACCATGCTATGACCTGGGTGCGATGCGCGCCATGGTTATGAGGGTGAGCGCAGTCTGATGCGCTGGTTTCGTTCGAACATACGTACGGGCGTTGCCGCGGCGCTGTTTGCGCTCCTGGTGCAATTCGCCGTCACGTTCAGCCACGTCGATCTCGACGGGGTGATCTGGCCGCCGACCCGCCATAGCCACTCTCAGACGGCCAGCGTAGTCCACCACTTCACCGCCGCTCTGCAGAACCCCGGCGATACGCGCAGGTCACAAGGCGTTCCGGACACGGACTGCCCAATCTGCGCCCTCATCCAGTTGGCCAGCAATTCGCCGCCGTCGGTGGCGCCCCCGCTACCGGTCCCCGTGATGCTGGACGGCACGAAGCTCGAACTGCGCGCTGAATTGCGCTCGGCCGCGGCGCTTTCATTTGCCTTTCAGGCCCGCGGACCACCCTCGCTCATGAGCTGATCGCTCGCGGCGCCTCCGCCGTTGGGAAGCGATCCATCGTACCGCGTGCAGGCAAGCGCTGAACACTCGCCGTTCGCGCCTGCATTTTCATGAACACGGCTATTGGGGAGTTCGCGATGACCGCGGATTCCGGTCCCGAATCCGGCCAACGCCAGGCGCCTCCTGGCGGGATGGATCATCGCGACTCGCGCAAGGGCGCGGCTGGTCCGTCACGACGCGCCAAAGCGGCCATGCTTCTCCTGCTCGGCGTTCTGATCGGAGCTGTCGGCTATCGGTTGCTTGCCGACTCGCCCGGATATTCCGAACCGTCGCCGGTGGTTGTTAAAACCGCTCGCCCGCTCATTCGCTCCGGCAACCGCGTGTCGTTGCCCGAGGGGTCGCCACTGCGTGCCGCGCTCACGATCAGTCCGGTGGCCGCAAAGGAAATTAAGCGCGATCTCGTTCTTCCCGCCGCCGTGGAGGCCAACCCGGCCCATCTCATCAAGGTCGACCCGCCGGTCGCCGGCCGGGTCACCCAGCTCAAGGTGGAGCTCGGCCAAAGGGTGAAGGCGGGGCAGCCGCTGGTCGTGATCGATTCGCCGGACCTCGGTACCGCCTATTCGGATTACGACCGCGCCAAGTCCCTGCTGGCGCTCGCGCTCAAGACCCGCACCCGCGAGACCGAACTGGCGAAAATTGGCGGTGCTGCGCTGAAGGAGCTGCAGCAGGCGGAGACAGATTACGTCACGGCCCAGGCCGAATATCAGCGCGCCATGGCGCGATTGAAACAGATCGGGGTCGATCCCGACGCTCCCGCCAAATCCGAGATCGTGACGGTGGCGGCGCCGATGGACGGCAGCGTGATCGATCTCAGCGTCGCGCCGGGCGAATATTGGAACGATCCCACCGCGGCGATGATGACCGTCGCCGATCTCAATACAGTTTGGGTCACGGCGAGCGTACCGGAAAAAGACCTTTCGCTGGTCTCCACTGGGCAGGTGGTGAACGTCGTTCTTGCTGCCTATCCGGGCCAGGTCCTCCACGGAAATGTGCTGTTCGTGAGCGACGTTCTCGATCCGCAAACGCGCCGCACCAAGGTCAGCATCGCTTTCAAAAATCCGGACATGCGAATGCGGCCCGGAATGTTCGCCAACGTCACTTTCTTCGCACCGGCTGAGAGATTTCCGGTGGTGCCGACCAGCGCGCTGGTGCTCAAAGACAACGAAACGCAGGTCTTTGTCGAAACGTCGCCGTGGATATTCGAGGCGCATGACGTGGACATCGCCTTCCAGCAGGGCGGCGAGGCCGTCTTGAGCGGCGGGATCAAAGTCGGCGATCGCGTGGTGACCAGGGGCGGAGTGCTGCTCGGTGATTGATTGGCTCGTCAGCCTCGCGTTGCGCAAGCGCCTGGTCGCGGCGATGATCTGCGTCTTTGCTGCGATCTACGGCTACTACTCGTGGACCCGGCTCGCCGTCGATGCGTACCCTGATGTCGCCGATACCGAATCGCAGGTTATCACCCAGGCGCCAGGCCTTGCCGCCGAAGAGGTCGAGCAGCAGGTGACCATTCCACTCGAACGCGAACTCAACGGCACGCCCGGCCTGGCGATGATGCGCTCGCGCTCGACCTTCGGCCTGTCGCTGATCTCGCTCGTGTTTCGCGACGGCATTGAGGATTATTGGTCGCGCCAGCGCATCATGGAGCGCATCGCAAACGTCACCTTGCCGCCGGGGCTTACTCCGGGGCTCGATCCGCTGTCATCGCCGACCGGGCAAATTCTCTATTACACGCTCGCTTCCGATACCAAGAATCTGCGCCAGCTCTCGGAAATCGAGCAGTGGACAATCATTCCGAGCCTGAAACAGGTTCCGGGCGTGGCCGACATTTCCAACTTCGGCGGACTGACGACACAGTATGAGCTCGAACTCGATCCGCAACAGCTCATGCGCTTTAACTTGTCGCTCAAGAACATCACCGACGCGATCAGTTCGAACAACGCCAATGCCGGCGGGAGCGTGCTCAATCGTGGCGAGCTGGGTTACGTCATCCGCGGCATCGGGCTCATCCAGAATCTCGACGATCTCGGCAACATTGTCGTGGCCGAACACAAGGGCACGCCGATTCTGGTGCGCGAGCTCGGCAAGCTCAAGCTGAGCAATCTCGAGCGCCACGGCATCGTCGGCCAGGACGGCAGGAACGACGTGGTCGAGGGAACGGTGCTGCTGCTGCGCGGGGCAAATCCTTCGGATGTCCTGAAAGGGGTTCACGCCAAAATCGCCGAACTCAACGCGCGGCTCAAAGCGCAGGACGTGCAGATCGTGCCCTACCTCGACCGCTCGACGCTGGTCAACGCCACCATCGACAAGGTTTCGCACACGGTGTTTGCCGGCGTCGGTCTGGTTCTCATCGTCCTCATTCTTTTCCTGGGCAGCGTTCGCAGCGCGCTGATCGTCGGCATCACCATTCCGTTCGCGATGGTGGTCGCCTTCATCCTGATGTTTTACACCAATATCTCGGCCAACCTGTTGTCACTCGGCGCCATCGATTTCGGCATCGTCGTCGACGGCGCCATCGTGATGACGGAAGCCATCCTGCGCCGCCGCGAGGCCAAGCCCGGCCAGCCGCTGGAGGAAGCGGATATTCGTGATGCCGCCCGTCAGGTGTCGCGGCCAATTTTCTTTGCAACGACTATCATCATCGCAACTTATTTGCCGCTGTTTGCCTTCCAGCGCGTTGAGGCCAAGCTGTTCTATCCGATGGCTTACGCCGTCGGCTACGCGCAACTCGGCGCCCTGATCTTTGCCCTGCTCGTGGTCCCAGGTCTCGCGTATGCGGCTTACCGCAGACCGCGGCGCGTCTTCCGCAATCCGGTCATTGCCTGGATCGAAGCGGGGTACCGCGACGCACTCGCCGGGTTCCTGCGACGGCCCGGCATCGCCTATCTGCTGTCCGCCGCCGCGGCCGTGGCCGTCGTCATGCTGGCGCTTACAGTGTGGCGAGAATTCCTGCCGAACCTCGACGAGGGGTCGATCTGGCTGCACGCCGACATGCCACCCGGAATTTCGCTGCAGAAGGCGACCGAAATGGTGGCGGATCTACGTGACGCCATACACGAGTTTCCGGAAGTGAAGACGGTCGTCGCCCACATCGGCCGTAACGATGACGGCACCGATCCGTGGACACCTTCGCACATGGAGGCGGCCGTGGTGCTCACGCCCTACGCCACGTGGCCATCAGGAGAGACCAAGGACGAGCTGATCCGTCAGATGTCCGCGCGGCTCGCGAAGCTGCCCGGCTTCGAGATTGCCTTTAGTCAGCCAATTCTCGACAGCGTGCTCGATTACGTATTCGATCCGCACAGCGCGCTCGCCATCAAGGTTTTTGGCGACGACTTCAGCGAGCTGCGGCGGATCGGCAATTCGATCGTGGGCGTCCTTAAGACCGTACCGGGCGTGAGCGACGCCGCGATCGATGCCTATGCGCCGCTGCCGCAGCTTTCCATCAAAATTGATCGTGCCGCCACGGCCCGGTACGGGATCAACGTCGCGGACGTCGCCGATCTGATCAGTACCGGAATCGGCGGCTCGCCGGTCAGCCAGCTATTCATCGGGGACCGGCGCTACGACATCACGGTGCGATTTCCCGCCGGCGACCGCGACAGCCCCGAGGCGATCAAGAATCTCGTGCTGACTTCGAGCGACGGGGCACTCATTCCGCTGTCGCAGGTTGCCGACGTCAAGCTGCAGAGCGGCGAAAGCATGATCAATCGCGAAATGAATCACCGCTATCTGCTGGTCAAGCTCGATTATCACGATCGCGACCCGCTTTCCGTGGTAGCCCAAGTCAATAAGGCGATTGCGCAGCGGGTGTCGTTCGATCGCAGCAAATATCACATCGAATGGGGCGGCCAGCTCGAAGGGCAGGAACGGGCGGAAGCGCGCTTTCGGCTCATCATCGGCATGGTGCTGGCGGCGATGATGGTGCTGCTCTATGCCGAATTTGGCGTGCTGCGCCAGGTTTTCCTGATTGTCGGTGTCGTTCCTCTGGCCACTCTTGGCGGCCTGATCGCATTGCACGCCACCGGGACGACGCTGAACGTGGCGTCTGGCGTCGGCTTCATTGCGTTGTTCGGCGTTGCCGTCATGAACGGCGTCATCATGGTCGCTAACCTCAATCGCATGCGGGAGCAGGGGCTGTCGCTGTTCGAGGCCATATTGGCGGGAGCCGGCGAGCGGCTGCGGCCGGTCCTGATGACGGCCTCAGTGGCAACCGTCGGCATGATGCCGGCGGCACTCGCGACCGGTGTCGGCAGCGACGTGCAGCGCAATCTTGCGACCGTCGTCGCCGGCGGACTTATTCCAGCGACGCTGCTCACTCTGTTCATCCTGCCAACGTTTTATTTCGTGCTGGAGCGCGCAGCGGAGCGGCGTGCAGCACGCGCGGAGCGGAGGGCGACCGCAGCCGGGGCGGCTTAGGTGTTTGCAAGATAACACGGGTTTCAAAGGGAAGGCGTTGGGCCTGGGTCAATGGGCACGAGGGTAGGGGGCATAATCGGCACTTGGGTGGCCACGGCGGCGCTGCTTGCGGGCTGCGCGGTCGGTCCCGATTTCGCGCCGCCGCCCGCCCCCAATGCCAGCGGCTACTCGCCGACGCCGCTTGCGAAAACAACCGCATCAGCTGCGGCGGCCGGCGGTGCGGCGCAGACCTTTGTCCGCAGTCTCGATCTGCCGGGTCAATGGTGGACGGTGTTTCATTCGAAAGACCTCAACGGTCTGGTCGAGCAGGCGCTTGCGGCCAATGCCGATATCGAAGCCGCACAGGCGGCGCTCAGCGTGGCGCGTCAGAACGTCTACGCGCAGCAGGGCGCGCTGTTTCCCAGCGCCAATGCCAATTTCACCGCCAACCGCCAACTGTTTGAGATCGGTCAGCCGTCCGATGTTGCCGCCGGCCCGCAAATCTTCAATCTTTTCACCGCACAGACCAGCGTCTCTTACACGCCCGATGTGTTCGGTGGCACGCGGCGCTCGATCGAAGCGTTGCAGGCGACGGCGGATTCGCAGCGCTTCGCGCTGGAAGCAACCTACCTGACGCTGACGTCCAACCTTGCGGGCGCTGCCGTGCAGGAGGCTTCGCTGCGCGGCCAGATCGCCGCCACGCAGCGCATGATAAAAATCGAGCGCGACGTGCTGTCGCTGATGCAGCGCCAATTCAAACTCGGCGACATCGCCGAGTCGGATGTTGTGGCGCAGCAAGTCGCATTGGCGCAGCTGGAACAGACTCTGCCGCCGTTGCAGAAGCAGCTGGCGCAAGAGCGCGATCTGATCGCCGCGCTGTGCGGCAGTCTTCCGAGCGACAAATTCCCGCAGCAGTTCGCGTTCGCTACCATGCACCTGCCGCGCGACTTGCCGGTCAGCCTGCCGTCGCAACTCGTGGAGCAGCGCCCTGATGTGCGCGCCGCCGAGGCCAATTTGCAGGCCGCCAGCGCCCAGATCGGCGTCGCTATCGCCAACCGGCTGCCGAATATTACCTTGTCGGGCGAAGCCGGGAGCACTGGGCTCGCGCTCAGTCAGCTATTCACGCCGGGCTTCAACTTCTGGAGCATAACGGGCGGCGTTACGCAGCCGATATTCGAGGGTGGGACGTTGCTGCATCGCGAACTGGCGGCCAAAGCCGCTTTTCGGCAGGCCGCAGCCCAGTATCGCAGCACGGTCATCAACGCATTCCAGAACGTGGCCGACACCTTGCACGCGATCCATTCTGATGCGCTGTTACTGCAGAAGGCAGTGGCGTCCGAACGAGCCGCATCGAAAAGCCTCGACATCACTCGCAAGCGCCTGGAATTGGGGGATATCAACTACTTGGCGTTGCTTAACGCGCAACAGACCTACCAACAGGCCATGCTCAGCGTGGTGCAGGCGGAGGCCGCCCGGTACGCCGATACCGTAGCCTTGTTCCAAGCCCTTGGCGGCGGCTGGTGGAATAGGGCAGACGCAAAGCCAGAACCGCCCTTATCCATTGTCGATATCTTTCGTTGAAACATCTTTCGAACCTTTGAACCGATCTGGGGGCCAGCGCGACCAATGAACGGTGGCCCAAGAGCCGCCATCGGCGCTCCCCCCCCCCGACACCCCCCTGCGCCGATATTCTATGACCCGCCCGGTTCGTCCCCACCGGGCGGGTCAACAATTTCTGGACCTTGAATTCGCGCCGACCGGCTGGTGGCCCTGTGACACCCGCCACTCTTTACGTCCCGGCTGAATGTGCCGAGAATGGGTGGCGTGGGGGAAGCAATGTGTCTGGCGAGACGGTCCTTGAGACCGAAAACCTGACCAAGGATTTTGCCGGCTTTGTTGCGGTGCGCTCGGTGAGCCTGCGCGTGGCACGCGGCACCATTCATGCCATGATCGGTCCGAATGGGGCCGGTAAAACGACTTGCTTCAATCTCCTCACCAAGTTTCTCAGCCCAAGCCGTGGTCGCATTATTTTCGACGGTCGCGACATTACGTCGCTTCGGCCAGCCGACGTGGCGCGGCTCGGGTTGGTGCGCTCGTTCCAGATTTCGGCGGTCTTTCCCCATCTCACAGCGCTGGCGAACGTCCGGATTGCCCTGCAGCGCCGCCGCGGCGGCTCGTTCGACTTCTGGCGCGGCAAGGGCGTGCTGCGCGCGCTGGATGACCGAGCACGGGCGCTACTCGCCGAGGTCGGCCTTGGCCCCTATGCGGATGTTCCGGCCGTGGAGTTGCCCTATGGCCGAAAGCGGGCGCTCGAAATCGCAACGACAATTGCGCTCGAGCCGAAAATGCTGCTGCTCGATGAGCCGATGTCTGGCATGGCCCATGAGGACGTCGAGCGCATCAGCGCGCTGATCAAGTCGTTCGCTGTGGACCGCACGATCCTGATGGTCGAACACAACCTGAGCGTCGTCGCCAATCTGTGCGACCGCATCACCGTGCTGAGCCGGGGCGAGATTCTGGCCGAGGGCGACTACGAGACGGTTTCGTCCGACCCGGCTGTGCGCGAGGCCTATCTGGGGACCGGACAAAGAAATGGCAATGGAAACGGCCATGCCTGAATCGCGCGCGCTGCTCAAAGTGAACGAGCTGCAGGCCTGGCACGGCGAATCCCACATCTTGCACGGAGTCACATTCGACGTGCGGCCGGGCGAAGTGGTGACGCTGCTCGGCCGTAACGGCGTCGGCAAAACCACGACCCTGAAATCGATCATGGGGATTGTCGAGCGGCGCACCGGTTCCGTTCAGTTCGACGGACGCGAACTGATCCGGCTGCCGTCCGAAGCCATCGCGCGCGCCGGCATTGCGATATGCCCGGAGGAGCGCGGCATCTTCGCGAGCCTCGATGTGCGCGAGAATCTCCTGCTGCCGCCGCAACTGCTCCCGGGAGGCCTTGGTCTCGATCGCATCTTCGCGCTGTTTCCGAACCTGCGGGAGCGATTGTCGAGCCAGGGCACCAAGCTTTCGGGGGGCGAGCAGCAGATGCTGGCGATCGCGCGTATCCTGCGCACCGGTGCGCGGCTCTTGCTGCTCGATGAGCCGACCGAGGGCCTTGCCCCGGTGATCATTCAGCAGATCGGGCACACCATAGGCACACTGAAAGAGCAGGGCTTTACTATTCTCCTGGTCGAACAGAATTTCCACTTCGCCGCAACCATCGCCGATCGCTACTATGTGATGGAGCACGGCCGCGTCGTCGATCAGCTCTCGAACGCCGAACTAAAGACCAATATGGGCAAGCTCCACGACTATCTTGGAGTTTGATATACAAGGCTGAGGGGCAATACCCCAGACTGGGAGGAGAAAATGAAAACAGCAGCAAGTTTGGCCTTTGCGCTCGCCGCGCTGATGACGACGGCGGCGCACGCGCAAAATCCGATTCCCGTAAAGATCGGCGTACTCACCGACATGTCGAGCCTTTACGCCGACGATACCGGCCCGGGTTCGGTTGTCGCCGCCAAATTGGCCATTCACGACTTCAATCCGGCCGCGCACAACATGAAGGTCGATATTGTCAGTGCCGATCATCAGAACAAGCCGGATGTGGGCGCCAGTATTGCGCGCCAGTGGTACGACACCGATCATGTCGATGCGGTTGTAGACGTGCCGAACTCCGCCGTGGCGCTCGCTGTGAGCGACGTGACGCGCCAGAAGAACAAGGTGTTCCTCGTTTCCGGCGCCGCGAGCTCCGATCTCACAGGACCGAAATGCTCGCCCAACACCGTCCACTGGGCCTATGACACCTGGATGCTGGCCAACGGCACCGGCAAGTCGATCGTCAAGACCGGCGGCAAGACCTGGTTCTTTCTCACTGCCGACTACGCCTTCGGTCACGCGCTCGAGCGCGACACCACGGCAGTGGTTGAAGCCAATGGCGGCAAGGTCGTAGGCCACGTCAACGTGCCGCTCAATAACCAGGACTTCTCCTCGTTCCTGCTCCAGGCGCAAGCATCGAAGGCGCAGATCATCGGCCTCGCCAATGCGGGCGGCGACACCATCAATGCGATCAAGCAGGGCGCCGAGTTTGGCATTACCAAAGGCGGTCAGCACTTTGCCGGGCTCTTGATCTTCATCGCCGACATCCAGGCGCTTGGCCTGCAGGCGGCCCAGGGCCTGATCCTGACCGAGCCGTTTTATTGGGACATGAACGCCGGCACGCGCGCCTGGACCAAGCGCTGGCAAGCCGACCGGCAGGGCAAGTTCCCAACCACGGTGCAGGCCGGCGTCTATTCGGCGACCCTGCACTATTTGAAAGCGGTTGCCGCGGTAAAAAGCGCCGCCGACGGTAAGGCCGTCGTCGACCAGATGAAGAAGATGCCGAGCGACGATCCACTGTTCGGCAAGGGCGAAGTCCGCGCCGATGGGCGGGCGATCCATCCTGCCTATCTGTTCCAGGTCAAAACGCCCGCGGAATCCAAATATCCCGGCGACGACTACATCCTCAAAGCCACCATCCCGGCGACCGAGGCATTCCGGCCGATGAAGGACGATCACTGCCCGCTGCTGACGCAGTAATTGTTCTCGCCTTCTCCATAAGGCGGAGAAGACGCCCTGCGACATTGCCTCCCCCGTTTGCGGGGGAGGCAAGTAGCGGAAAGTATTAGAGTGTCGGCATGTTCGAAGTCTTCGGCATTCCGTCGCAGGCCCTGTTCGGGCAACTGCTGATCGGCCTGATCAACGGCTCGTTCTACGCGCTGTTGAGTCTGGGACTCGCCGTGATTTTCGGCATGCTCAACGTCATCAACTTCGCACACGGTGCGCAGTACATGATGGGCGCATTCGCCGCCTATCTGCTGCTGCAATATCTCGGACTCAATTACTGGGCAGCGCTCGTCGTCGTGCCGCTCCTGGTCGGCGCGAGCGGCATCGTCGTCGAGCGGTTGTTCCTGCAATACGTCCGCAAGCTCGACCACCTTTATGGTCTGATTCTTACTTTCGGTCTTGCACTCGTCATCGAAGGCTTCTTCCGCAACCAGTTCGGCTCTTCGGGAGAGCCTTATCAGGTGCCCGATGCGCTGCAGGGCGGGCACAATCTCGGCTTCATGTTCCTGCCGAACTATCGCGCCTGGGTCATCGTTTTCTCGCTCATTGTATGTTTCGCCACGTGGTTCGCCATCGAGCGCACGCGGCTCGGCTCGTATTTGCGCGCCGCGACCGAAAACCCTACGCTGGTGCGCGCCTTCGGTATCAATGTTCCGCGCATGGTGATGCTGACCTATGGTTTCGGCGTCGGCCTTGCGGCGCTGGCCGGCGTGATGGCGGCGCCGATCTATAATGTCTCGCCGCAGATGGGCTCCGACATCATCATTGTCGTGTTCGCGGTCGTGGTCATCGGCGGCATGGGCTCGATCCTCGGCGCGATCATCACCGGATTCGCGCTCGGTATTATCGAGGGACTGACTAAGGTGTTTTTTCCCGAAGCTTCCAGCACCGTGATCTTTGTCATCATGGCGATCGTCCTCCTGATAAGGCCGGCCGGCCTGTTCGGCCGAACCGCATGATGGCAGCGATCGCCGATCTTCGGGCAAAGTCGGCACGCACCGGCGACGCGCGCAGCCTGAGTGTCGCCTTCTGCATCATGGTGGCGCTGCTCGCAGTAGCGCCGTTCGTTGTCTACCCGATATTTCTCATGCAGGCGCTGTGCTTTGCGCTGTTCGCCTGCGCGTTCAATCTCCTGATAGGCTACGTCGGCCTGTTGTCGTTCGGGCACGCGCTGTTTTTCGGCTGGGCGAGTTACCTGTGCGCTCACGCCGCCAAACGCTGGGGCTTTCCACCAGAGGCGGCGGTGCTGTTTGGCACCGCGGGTGCCGCCGTCCTTGGACTCATCGCCGGTTTCCTCGCCATCCGCCGCCAGGGCATTTATTTCGCGATGATCACGCTGGCGCTGGGGCAGATGATGTATTTCGTCGCGCTGCGGGCGCCGTTCACCGGCGGGGAGGACGGCATCCAGGACGTGCCGCGTGGCCGTTTGTTCGGTCTGTTCGACCTGTCGCACGAAAGGACGATGTATGTTTTCGTCCTCGTCATGGTGCTCGCCGGCTTTCTGTTCATCTATCGTGTCATCAATTCGCCGTTCGGCGAAGTGCTCAAGGCTATCCGCGAGAACGAGCCGCGCGCCATCTCGCTAGGCTACAAGACCGAGCGATACAAGCTCGTCGCCTTCGTGCTGTCGGCGACCTTGGCGGGGCTCGCCGGCGCTCTGAAGGCGCTGGTCTTTCAGCTGGCCTCTCTGACCGACGTGTATTGGACGATGTCGGGAGAAGTGGTGCTGATGACGCTGGTCGGCGGTCTCGGTACCATCTTCGGACCGGTCGTAGGCGCCTTTCTTATCGTCGCGATGGAGACTTATCTGGCACAGCTCGGCCAATGGGTACTCGTGATCCAGGGGGCAATTTTCGTTTTCTGCGTGCTGGCCTTTCGTCGCGGAATCGTTGGCGAATTGGCCGCCGCGTTGCGCATCAAGCTTTGAAAACCCACCACTGAAATCTGCAACAGGAGCAAACCATGAGTGCCGAAGCGCGACTGAAACAACTGGGTCTGGTGCTGCCCGAATTGGGCAAGCCGGTGGCCAACTATCTGCCGTACAGGCTGGTCGGCAACGTCCTCTATCTCGCCGGCCAGGGTCCGCGGGACGAGAACGGCAAGCAATTGACCGGCAAGGTCGGTGCCGATGTCACCGTCGAGGAAGGCTACCGGCGAGCACGGTTTGTGGGGCTTGGGCTCCTTGCCGCCATGCGTGACGCGCTTGGGTCGCTTGACCGCGTCGACTACATCGTCAAGCTTCTCGGCATGGTGAATGCCGTGCCGAACTTCAACGATTCGCCGAAGGTCATCAACGGCTGCTCTGATTTGTTTGTTGAGGTGTTTGGCGACGCCGGCCGGCACGCGCGCTCGGCGGTCGGCAATGTGATGCTGCCGAACCAGATCTCCGTCGAGATCGAAGGTATCGTCGCGGTCAAAGGGTGATGGCGCCGACCGCGGCGCGCCAACGCGGCTGCGCCGCGGTTTGATTCGCTCGTACTTATCCACAAGACGGCGATCGATGGCCGGCGCCCCGCCGGCCATACGTATTTTTGTTGCCCGAATCAAACAAACGCTTGAAAATGAGAAAGCTTCGATTCCACGGGCTTTTTCGGCCTCTCCATGTCGGCACGGCAAAATGGTCCGTACGACAATATCGCGCGCAAATGGCTCGCCTTGGCGGAGCGTCGCAAAGCACATCTCATCGAGCTTCGGCAAACCGACCGCTGGGAACGCTATTACAGCGATGCCCAGCTCGCCGACGAACTCCACGAGCTTGATATTGCATGCGACCGGTTAGCGAGGCTCGCCGGTGCGGCAGCCTGAGCGGCTCCGGAATTCATAGATCGCCGCCATCGGCGTGCGTAGAGTCGGTACCGCCTCAAGCGCGATGGATCGGCGGGCTCTTGACCCGGCTTTGGTGCTCGGGCAACGCTTTATCCACAGGCTTTGACGGTGGCGGCCCTCCGTTGGAGCCAAAGCTGCATCTTTGAGCATTGTTCCTGCCGCTGACAGATCACCCAACACGTGGATCATTCATGACGAGCGCCTTGTTCTCGCCGATCCGGCTTGCGGATCTTGAACTCTCTAATCGCATTGTCGTTGCCCCAATGTGCCAATATAGCGCCGCCGATGGCGTCGCTACCGACTGGCACATCACCCATCTGGGCATGCTGGCCAATTCCGGCGCCGGGCTGGTCGTCGTTGAGGCGACCCATGTGGAGCGGCGCGGCCGCATCACCCACGGCTGTCTTGGGCTCTATTCCGATGAGTGCGAGGCGGCGCTGACGCGCGTCATCGCTCATTGCCATCGCATCGGTACGGCGAAATTTGGCGTCCAACTTGCCCACGCCGGCCGCAAAGCATCGTCGCAGCGGCCCTGGGAAGGCGCCAAGGCGCTGGTGACCGGCGAGGATCCCTGGCTGACGATCGCGCCCTCGGCGCTGCCGTTCGGAGCGGGCTGGCACACGCCGAGCGCCATGACCGAAGACGACATGGCACATGTACGCGACTCGTTTGTTCAGGCGGCGCGCCGCGCGGTGCGCATCGGCTTCGATCTGATCGAACTGCATCTGGCGCACGGCTATCTGCTGCACAGCTTCGTTTCGCCATTGTCCAACAAGCGCAACGATCAATGGGGCGGCTCGCTCGAGGGCCGCATGCGCTTTCCGATCGAAGTGGCGCGCGCCGTGCGCAGCGCCGTGCCTTCGGGCATTCCGCTCGGCGCCCGCATCACCGGCAGCGATTGGCTCGACGGCGGGCTCACGGGCGACGACGCGGTGGCTCTGACCAAGGCGCTCAAGGCCGCCGGGCTCGACTTCGTCGACGTGTCCTCCGGCAACATCACACCGGAGAGCCGGCCGCCCAACGAACCAAGTTACAACGTACCCATCGCCGAGCAGGTGCGCCGCGAAACCGGTCTCGCAGTGCGAGTCGTCGGCATGATCGCCGGCGCCAAACAGGCCGACGCCATCATCGCCGATGGCAAGGCCGACATGGTGGCGATGGCGCGCGCGCTCCTCGACGATCCGCACTGGGGCTGGCACGCAGCGCAAACGCTCGATGCCGAGGTGGCGCGGCCGCTGCAATATACGCGCAGCGCGCCGAAGCTGTGGCCGGGCATTGCGCTGCGAAACTGACTGATTGTTCGATCGAGTCGGATCAGGTGCGGCGAACGGCGCCGTGCTTCAACCAGCTGACCGCGTCGCCGAGCCGGTCATCACCCCAGAACAGCTCGCGCCCGACGGCGAAGGTCGGCGATCCGAATATCCCCAATTGTCTGGCGGTCTCGGTCTCGCTCGACAACGCGTCGTTTGCCGCTTGCGCATTGGCGAGCGCCATCACGCGGCTGGGCTCCTGTCCGATATCGCGCAGGCTCGAGGAGACATTGGGCTCGCTGCCGGTTTCTTCGCCCATTTGCATCCAGCGCCGGTAGGCGGCGCGCACGAAGTCGGCGCCCCAGCCCTCGCGCATGCCGACAATGGCCACCAGGTTCGCAGTGATTGACTGCTTGACCGGGTAGGGCGCGGGCAGTTTCAACGGCAGCCCGTACATTGCCGCGCGCCGTTCGATGTCGCGCCACATGTAGCGTATTTTCATCGGCTTATCAGCGAACGGGATGTGTTTCATCTCCTGGAGAATGACCAGGAGGTGAAATGGCCGCCAACGGAATCGGACGCCGTGAAAAATCTCGACGTCTGCCAACCGCATGACGCTGAGATACGAATAGGTACTGCCCATCGTGAACCAGAAATCAATTTGCCCTTCGGCCATGTCGTCCTCCAGACTTACCGCACGAAGGTTGTCAAATTCCGCCTGCAAATTGTACACCTTGAAGCCTTGGAACGACACAAGCCGAGGTTGGTTCGGGAAAAAGAATGGGCAATCCCGTTCTCGTCGAAGTGCTGCGTGGCTCCCTGGTCGAAAGCCGTCACCGCGGCGCCGTGGCAATAGTCGATGCCGCCGGAGCGACGGTAATAGCCGTCGGCGACGTCACCGTCCCGGTATTTCCGCGGTCTGCCGTCAAAGCATTGCAGGCCCTGCCGTTGGTCGAGTCGGGCGCGGCCGATCGTTACAGTTTCGGGGACGAGGAACTGGCGCTTGCCTGTTCGTCGCACAGCGGCGAGCCAGGGCACGTCGCCGTAGTCAACCGCATGCTGGTCAAGGCCGGTCTCGATGTAACGGCGCTGTCATGCGGTGCGCATTGGCCGATGAATCAGGCCGCGGCGTTCGCGCTCGCCGAAACTGGCGCGCCTTCGGCGCTGCACAACAACTGCTCCGGCAAGCATGCAGGCTTTCTGTGTGTCGCCTGTGGACAGGGCATCGACCACATGGGCTACTGGCTGCCCGACCATCCGGTGCAGAAGGCTGTCCGCGGCGTGCTCGAAGAGCTGGCTGATGCGGTCTTGTCGCCCGAGTGCCGCGCTATTGACGGCTGTTCGGTGCCGACCTGGGCGATACCGTTGAAGGGCTTGGCGCACGCATTCGCCAGATTTGGTTCAGGGACCGGCCTGTCGCGTGAACGCGCCGCCGCCGCGGCGCGATTGCGTGCCGCCTGCGCGCAAAAGCCGTGGCACGTCGCCGGCACCGGCCGGTTTTGCACCGAGATCATGAAGCTTCTCGGTGCGCGTGCATTCGTGAAAACCGGAGCCGAAGGCATGTATTGCGGCGCCTTGCCGGAGCAGGGCCTCGGCATCGCGATCAAATGCGACGACGGCGGCGGGCGTGCTTCCGAAGCCGTGATGGCGGCGATTATCGCGCGCTTCCTGCCGCTCGAACCGGCCGAGCGCGCCGCGCTCGCGGGCTTTATTCACCCGGTTTTGCGCAATTGGAATGGATTTGAGGTTGGCGGGCTGAGCGTGACGGACGCGCTAGGCTAGTCCGCTGCTGGTTTGTTTTGATGAGCCTAACAGAGCCGAGGCGGGCGAGACCCGCGCTCAGCGCACCTGGTTGCCGCTCAACGAAAGCTGCGCATAGCGCGTTGCGCCATCCCGGGTAAGGTCAGCGACCGGCTTCTTCCATTCCATGCCGACGATGGCGCCGAGCCGCGCGGCGGCAATCAGGTTGTTCGTGATCAGTGTAGTACCCGCACCCGGCGCAACCGATACGGTGATGCCATAGCCCGTGGTGCGCACCATGTTGCCGGTGATGGACACATCGCGCAGATACTTGCCCCACCCGGCGGTGATGCCGACGTGCGGCGCGTTCTCGATCACATTGCTGGCGACCAGCGTGTCAGCCTCAATGCCGATGCCGACGCCGGCATCGTCGTTCGGATCGGTGCCCGCAGGGCGCCGCGGCACCAGATTGCGAATGAGATTGCCCTGCACCACGGCGAGTCGGCCACCATCGTTAAAGTTGGTGACCGAGACGCCCATCGCCGCGCCATCGACGATGTTGTTGGCGACTACGGCGCCTTGAAATGCGAACTCGGCGTAAAGCGCGACCTCGCCAAGGCCGGTGCAGGTGTTGTCGACGATCTGCAGGTTGGATGCCGCATTGCCGCGCACGGCCGAGAACGCCGCATTGCGGATGCGGTTGCCGCGTACGATGACGTTGTCGGCACGAAAGACGTTGATGGCGTTGCCGTACTGTCCGGAGCCGCCAGATTTGTTGGCGATATTTTCGATGCGGTTATCGATGACGAGCGTTCCGTCATCGCCGGGAGCGCTGCGCCAGACCAGAATACCGTTGTTGCCGATGCCGCGAACGGTGTTGTCCGAGATTCGCACGCCGCGCGCATCGAGGCAGAAGATAGCGGTATCGCTCGTGCCGATCGTGTTGCCACTGACCTCGCCTTGCACGCCCTCAAGCTTGATCGCCGGCCCGGCGACGTTGGCGATCTCGCAATCGACGACGCGGACCGCGCCGGCCTGTGCGATGTGAAGGAGGCCGCGCTGCTGCGGCGGGGAAACGTGCGCGCCATCGAGCGTAAGTCCGCTGAGGTCCACGTGGTCACTACCGGTCGCGGTGAACATATTGGGAGCGCCTGCCAGAAAGATGCGAGTCGCTCCGCTCACTCCCGCAATTGCCGAATGGGATGGCAGGGTGAGTCCCCCGGCACGGTAGACTCCCGGCGCGAGGCGAAGTATTGAACCTGATGCTGCCGCAGAGTCGATGGCGCGCTGGAATGCTCGTGATTGGTCCTCCGCCACATTCGGCCGCACGCCGATAGCCGAGGCTTCGATGCTGGATCGCTGCCCGGATTCACGGACGATCGTTGCGGCCTCGCGTCCGAACACTGGCGCGGCAGCAGCGGCGGAGGCGGTTCCGGCAAGTGCCGCGACCAAGCGGCGGCGATCGAATTTCATTGCGGGCTCCCGATGCAAAACGCATCAAGCGCCGTGCCAGTAACCTGTCCCGCGCCGATACGGATTGCGTATTCGCCGTTAGGCTTAATGCTTTCGTGCAGCCGCGAGCGCAATGAGCAGACTTTCGGCGGCAGCAATGACCTGCTGGAGCGTCAGCGGGCGGCGCTTCCTGGCAATGCGACGCAGCGGCCGCGCACGCCGCGCGAGCGCCGGAATATGGATGAACTGGACGAGCGTCCCGTGAGGCAGCGCCCGCTTTAGCGCGTGCCAGTAAATGTAATTGCACAAATAGCGCCCGGCATCGCGCGAGAGCCGGATGGGCACGTTGTTCGCGCGTGCCGCGCACAGCAAATGGTGGAACGGCGCGCGGCCAAGGAGCGCCTCTGTTCGGCCGGCCTCAATAACGCCGGTCGATGGACGTTGGCCTCTCGCGTCGGGAAACAGAACCGTCAAGACATTGCGCGCACGGGTCTCGATGCAAATCTGCCGCCGGCGTCCAGCGAGGCCAAAAATCAGAATGATATCGGGCTTGTCGGCAAACAGCTTCGGCAGATCATGATCGACGGCCGCGTAGGCCGTCGGAAAGACATGGAGGCTGCGGTCGAGGTCAGCGAGTGCCGGCCGCCGGCGGCGGGCAAGCGCCTGAGCAACAGCCGCACTCGGGTTGAGCGGGGCGCCGGGGAAGGGACCGAAGCCGGCGAGGAGGACGCGCATACCCTAAAGCTTCAACATGCCGGCGATCGTCTCGACAGCCGCAGCCGGCGCTGTGATGCCCGCAACAACGTCAGCCTCGATTCGCGACAAGGCCGTCTTGATGGCGCGGTCGGATCGCAATGGTGCGAACAACCGCTCTTCGAGCATGGTCCACATCCATTTCACCTGTTGCTCGCCGCGGCGCGACTTCAGTTCACCGCTCGCGGTCAGCCGCTGCCGATGGTCGAGAATTCTGCTCCACAGGTCTTCGATGCCGTCTTGTTTGAGCGCGGAGCAGGTGACGACCGGCGGCGACCAGTTCGGTGAGGACGGCGACAGAATATGGAGCGCGGCGGTATATTCAGCCGCGGCGACCTTGGCGCGGGCGAGATTGTCGCCGTCGGCCTTGTTGATGGCGATCATGTCGGCAAGCTCGACGACGCCTTTTTTGAGGGCCTGCAGTTCGTCTCCGGCGCCCGGTAGCGCCATCACCAGAAAAAAATCGGTCATGTCGGCGACGGCAAGCTCCGACTGGCCGACGCCGACGGTCTCGACCAGCACGACGTCATATCCGGCAGCCTCGCACAACAGCATTGTCTCGCGTGTGCGCACAGCGACGCCGCCCAGCGTGCCTGATGCGGGCGAGGGACGGATAAAGGCGTTGTCGTCGTTGGCGAGCCGCGCCATGCGCGTTTTGTCGGCCAAAATCGAGCCGCCGGTTCGCCGCGATGATGGGTCGACCGCCAGTACGGCGACCTTGCGGCCTCGGCCCGTGAGCAGCGACCCGAGCGCGTCGATCAACGTCGACTTGCCGACGCCCGGCGCGCCGGTAATGCCGACACGCACCGCCTTGCCGGTGAATGGCAACAACTCCTGCGTCAACGCCGCGGCGGCGCGGCGATGATCAGCGCGCTTGCTCTCGATCAGTGTGATGGCCCGCGACAGTACGGTGCGATCGCCGCTGCGAACGCGTTGTGCGAGGCGACCTGTGTCGGGCGGCGAAGCGGATGCAGCGACCATGCCGTCTCTTCGGCGAGGGCGCTTGCCCCGTCAAGGCGTGTGAATGGCGTCCGCGTGGCTAATCACCGGTAAATCGGCCGGAAGAATTCGTCCGCTGAGGGCCCAAAATGTTCGCTGAAAGACCGCGTTGTCGTCGAATTGAGGCCGCATCGTCCGGCTCACATCCGTCCGCTGACGGCGCGGAACTGCGTCGCTTGTCCAAGCTCAAGTCAAGGAGACGACGATGAACTGGGATCGGATTCAACTCGACTGGATGCACTTCAAGGACCAGGTCCGCAGCAATTGGGTCAAGCTCACCGACGAAGACGTGACCCGCATCGGCGGCCGCCGCGATCAACTGATCAGCCGTCTGCAGGCGCGTTACGGCTTTGCCAAGGCTGAAGCCGCGCGCGAGGTCGAGGCTTGGCTGCGCTCGCAACGGCGCGCCGCGTGAGCCGAAGGGCCGCCAGAAATTATTCCGGAAGGGGAATGAATTCGGCGGTATCGCCTGGAACGAGGTCGAAGCGTCCGGCCTTCCAATCGGCCTTGGCGGCCTCGATGCGGTCCTTGCGCGAGGAGACAAAATTCCACCAGATGTGACGCGGGCCATCCATGGCGGCGCCGCCGACGACCACAAAATGCGCATCGCTTATCGCCTGAACGGTTATCCGGTCGCCGGGGCGCAGCACCAGCAGGCGTTCTGGTCCATGGCGGTCGCCGCCGATCTCGATCTCGCCTGAGAGCACATAGAGCGCGCGCTCCTCATGTTCGGTGCCGAGTGGCAGCGCGGCGCCGGCCTGCAGCCGCACGTCGGCGAACAGCGTTTCCCACGACGTGACGACCGGCGAGCGCAGGCCGTGCAGCGCGCCGGCGACGACCCGCAGTGTCATGCCATTCTCGCGCAACTCCGGAATGTCGGACGCCGGCGTGTGCGCGAATTCCGGCGCCGTCTCCTCGGCATTCATCGGCAGCGCCACCCACAACTGCAGACCGTGCAGCGGTTCACCACCGCCGCGGCGTTCGGCGGCGGTGCGTTCGGAATGCGCGATGCCGCGGCCCGCGGTCATCCAGTTGACCGCGCCCGGACGGATCGGCATGGCGGTGCCGAGACTGTCGCGATGGACGATCTCGCCGTCGAACAAATAAGTCACCGTGGCAAGCCCAATATGCGGATGCGGCCGTACGTCGATTCCGATGCCTGCTTTGAAGACGGCGGGGCCGATATGGTCGAAGAAAATAAACGGCCCAACCATGCGTGATTGCGCCGACGGCAGCGCGCGATGGACCTGAAAGCCGCCGAGATCGACCGAACGCGGCACCACGATATGGGCGATTGCGTCGCTTGCTTGGGCATCGCCGAGGAGAGGATCTTTGGCGGGAAAAAAGCTCATGGCGGAGGCACACCTGTAAGGCAAATACGTTGTTGGATGTTCGTTTAGCGTAAGCGGCAAGCCCAACGGCAGCCAATCACGATTCCGGTAGTGCCTCACTGCGCTGACGCCCGCGGAAGGAGCGAGCTTGCTGTGCATTCGCCCGCTGTCGAGCTTGCGACGGCGCTGTCACGTTACTACGCTAAAATTGCAATTCTCGCCACGCGCCGTTGGCGCTCAGCCCAAGCTTGGAGAACCCAGCCATGCGATCGCTCGTCGTTGCCGCCGCGCTGTTGTGGAGTGTCGCCACCACCTTCGCCGCCAATCCATCCGGCACGTATGACGTCCAAGGCGCCTCGCCGGACGGCTCCAAATATAGTGGCACCGTCACCATCACCGAAACCGGACAGACCTTCAAGATGGTCTGGAAGATTGGCAGCGACACTTATAGAGGCACCGCGATTGGCGATAAGGATTTTCTCGCCGTTTCCTACACCTCCGGAAACGATACCGGTTTGGCGCTGTACGGCGCTGACGGCGGTAACTGGAAAGGCATCTGGACCTATGCGGGCGGCACCAAGATCGGATCCGAGATTCTGAAACGGCAATAACCGACAAAACCCGGCGGTGATTGATCACCGTTGCTGTTTGCCGGCCTTCGCCACGGTATCGGCTATGAAACGCGGCAGCGCGAATGCGGCGGCGTGAACCTCGGGCGTCCAGTATTTGGTTGGAAAGCTGCCGGCTTTGCGGTAACGCGCCGCAATTGTTTTGACCGGAGTTTGCCGCAGGCTTTTATTGTCGGTCGCCCAACCCATCGCCATGTGACCCCCGATATAGGTGGGGACCGCAGCCACGTAGCAGGTGCCATCGGCGAACAGCTTGCGGAATTTCGACACGCTTGAGGCGAGTTCGTCCGGCTGAAAAATCGGTACTCCGTTCTGTGTTACCAGCACGCCGGCTTTATTCAGGCAGCGTTTGCAGGCGGCGTAGAATTTGTGGCTGAACAGCACCTTGCCGGGGCCCTGCGGATCGGTGGAATCGACGATGATCGCGTCGAAACGCCGTTCGGTGCGCACGACATATTTCATCCCGTCATCAATCACGCTCTCGAAACGGTCGTCAGCAAAAACCGGCTTGGTGAATTCGGAAAAGTGCTCCTTGGCGAATTCCACCACCGCCGGGTCAATCTCCACCTGAGTGAGACGCCGGACGGATTTGTGCTTGAGCACTTCCTCGGCGATACCGCAGTCGCCGCCGCCGACGATGAGCACATCGCGCGCGTTGCCGTGTGCGAACAGCGGCACGTGTGACATCATTTCCTGATAGATGAATTCGTCTTTTTTGGTGATCTGAGTGGCGCCGTCGAGCATCAGCATTTTGCCGAAGAACGGCTGCTCGAACAGCACCAGGTGCTGGTGCTCGGTGTGCATCTCGTAGAGCACCTTTTCGACCTTGAAGGTCATACGGAAGCCAAGCTCGTCGAACAACGTCTCGGCTATCCAGCGCTCCTCAGCCATCGCCATATCTCCGGCTCCAGATAACGAAGCGGCCGGGTCTTTCGGCCCGGCCGCTTCAGGAACTCCTCGTGGCCGCCTGGGCCCGCCGCATCAGGTGTCTTTCACGCGTCTTGGCCGCGCAGCAACTCGTTGACCCCGACGCGCTTTGCCGAAAAGGCATCGCGCAGCACCGGAATACAGGCGTCGGGATCAGCTGACCCGCACATGAACACGTCGAGCGCGGCGTACCCGGCCTCCGGCCAGGTGTGAATCGAGATGTGACTTTCCGCCAGCACCGCTACGCCGGAAACGCCGCTCGGCTGAAAATGGTGCAGGTGAATGTGCAGCAGCGTGGCGCGGGCGGCGGACACGCAATCGCGCAAGGTCGCTTCGATATGTTCGATGTCGTCGAGGCGTTCTGCGCCGTGCAGGTCGACGATCAGGTGGACGCCGGCGCAACGCACGCCGTTGCGTGTGGCGAAATGATCCTTGCGGTCTTCGTCGACGATTGCCGCCGGTGCCGGCACCGCGACCTTGAGCTTGGTCTTTCTATCTTCCTTTCGGGCGGTACCTGGGATCCCCAAGCCCTTCACCGATCGCAAGAGGGCGTGTTGGCTCATCAGCCGTCCTCCCCAACCAGAGATAAGAACCCGAGATGCCGGCAAGCCGGCGCCGCGGAAAGCGAAAGCCGCCCGACCGGTCCGTTTGGACAGATCAATAGCGGCAAAGCCCCACATAAATGCAATCGGCGGGGAGTCAAGCGGATTCTGCGCGAAAATCTTTAAAGCTTCGTCTCGATTGTCAGAATATAGCGCCGCGGTGGCGTCGCAGCGGCACGCTTGCCCGACGCGCGCGTGCCGCTAATGTCGGCGGAGCAGACAACAAAAAATGGAGCATCGGGATGAGCGCCTCGATTTCACGAACGGCCCCGAGCGGAGAGAGGGCCGCTCGCCACAGGTTTTTTGGCGCGTGCGCATGCTGCCGTCAGGCTGCCTCGCCCTTGCTTCCGGCGCGGCGAAACTTCCTCGCTGGCGGAATTGCTGCGCTCGGTCTCGGCGCTGCCGCAGTTGCCGCGCGGCCGACGACGATCATGGCTGCGCAGCAGGCGGCCGAACCCCGCCGCATCGATGTGCACCACCATTACGTGCCGCCGGTCCACGCCGCCGCGTTGGCAAAACATGGCGGTCGCAGTCCGAAATGGACGCTGGAAGCGACATTTGCCGATATGGAAAAGGCCGGTGTCGGAACCGCGGTGCTGTCGCTGGTACCGCCCGGCGTCTGGTTCGGCGATGTCGCGGAAGGCCGCTCGCTGGCGCGCGCCTGCAACGAATATGGGGCGAAGCTGAAAGCGGACAATCCGCATCGCTTCGGCCTGTTCGCCGCGATCCCGCTTCCCGATATCGAAGGCAGCCTGCGCGAGATCGAATATGCGCTCGACGTACTCAAGGCCGACGGCATCGGGCTCTACACCAGCTACGGCGAAAAATATCAGGGCGATCCCGCATTTGTGCCGGTATTCGAGGAGCTTAATCGGCGCAAAGCCGTGGTCTATACCCACCCGCTCAATCCGGCCTGCTGTACCCACTTGGCCGACGGCGTCGGGCCAAGCTCGATCGAATTCGCGACCGATACCACTCGGACGATTGCCAGTCTGATCTTCGGTAAGGGCGGCACCGCATTCCGCACCGCCGATGTCAAATTTATCTGGTCGCACAGCGGCGGCACACTGCCGTTTTTGATCGGCCGCTTCCTCCGCGAGCAGATCGTCCGCAAAGACCCGCGCATGCCGGATGGTCCCGAAGCGATCATCCGCCGATATTTTTATGAAATCGCGCAAGGCAACGAGCCTGGCCAGTTTGCGGCGCTGCTTAAGATGGTGCCGGTGTCACAGGTGCTGTTCGGCTCGGACTTTCCGTACCGTGAAGCCGCGGAAGCGGCGAAAGGATTGGAGGCTTACCCGTTCTCGGCCGCCGATCGAGGGTCGATCGATCGCGGTGCCGCGCTCAAATTGCTGCCACAGCTCGCGACTTGAAGCTTGCGGGCGGATATCGGCGCGGTTGCCGAATTTGCCCCATAATTTTGCCAACGAATCCACCATAATGTGTTGTTCGGGAGTTACGGCTCGTCGGCGTGTTGGCGGACGAGGAAGCGGGAAGGGAGAAACGAATATGCGGACCCTTTGTGGAGCTATTGTCTCGGGTGTGTTCCTGGCGGCGGCACTAATGCCGGCTGGGCTCGCGGCGGCGCAGGACGCATCGGCTCCGGTCGGCGGCGCCATCGTCGGCGGAGCGCTTGGCGCAATTGTCGGCGGTGCGTTGGGCCATGGCCGCGGTGCCGTCGCCGGCGCCATTATCGGGGGCACGACGGGCGCGATTGTTGCCTCGGAGGCGCAGGCGCGCCCTAATGGTTATTACTGGTGGCGCGGCAACTGCTACTACCGCTATCCGGATGGCGCCTGGTCGCAGCCGCTCTATCCGACCTATTGCGGCTACTAAAACTGGCTTCCAATGCGGGTGCGCGTCATCGTGAGGCGCGCTCCGCGGCGTGCCGACAATCTATCCGTTGACGGCGACGGCCGGCGGCACCATGGGCTGTGCCGGCTTTTTTGCCCGGGTTCGGAAGAAGCCTAGCACGCGGCTGGCAGTTTCGGGTTGCAGGCGGCTGAAGCTTGCCAGTGCGCGATCGAGGTCGCCTGCCGATAAGCCGCGGTCGGCGGCGCGCAGCAGCAGAATGGCCTTGGTCGTGGTCGACGACAGTCCCGCCACCTTGGCGAGGATCAGCACGATCTCGGCACCCGGATCGAGCAACGCCCGCTCCACCACGTCGATCGGCGTTTCACACAAGAGCGAGAGCGCGATCGCGGTCTCTTCGAATTTGCGGTCGCGGGCGTACTGATAGATCTCCGCCTCGCCAATGCGGCGAATGCGGTTTTGCCGTTCCACTGCGGCCTGGGCGGCGGCAAAGTCAGGTGAGGCATTGCGCGCGTCATTGCGAATACCGCCGACCACTTCGGCCACGACTCCCTCGACCGCGCTGCTCGCGGCGGGATTTTCGGCTTCGAGCCGCGCCCGCACCGCGCTTGAGGCTTTTTCCAAGAGCATGAGGAAATGCGGCCGCTGAATATCGGGGCGGCAGCCCACTTCGGTCGCGAGCGCGTCGTCACCGGTCGATCGCTGGACCAGGGCTCGGAAGCCCGCGTCGGAAAAACGGGCGCCCGTGTTCTTCACCACCGTATGGACGACGTCGCGGTCGCCGCGTTCCACCAGCACGTCGGTGATCGCTTCGCTGAGCGCGGCTCGTTGCGCAATCGCGGCCAGGTGCTGCTGGCTTTTGCTGGCCGCATTGGCCAGAAGTTCGCGCTCGCCGAGCCGTTCGGAGTGGCGTAGCACCGGGGCCGCGACTTCGATGTCGTCGTCGAACGCCAGCATGTTGACGATCTTGGCGGGCGCATTGCCGATCGGCGCCAACCGGTTTGACAGCTTGGCGCGCGCCTTGGCTTCGATGGTCTGCACCAGGCGGACCATGACATCGTCAAATACGCCGATCTGATCTTCAGAAAGACGCGGCGCTCCGACGACGAACAGATCGGTGATGCGCGTAAGCATCTCGATCCGGCGCGTGTTGGAGCCGGACGTGAGCGCAGTCTCGAGTTCATCGAGCAAAGGTAGAGTACGCATCACAAGACGCACGCCATTGAACTAACAGGCAGAATGCCGTCGAAAGGGTGAACAAACTCTTGCGGCCGCGGCGTCGCGCCAGCTTTCTGCAGGTTAACGAAACCACAACAACCGACGGCGAGGGGGGCGGGTTGGCGTAGGGACTACCTGTGACGCAAATTCAGCGAGGCGTGCGCGCTCCCATCCGGCCATAGACTTCGGCTGGAACACGGTAGTCGCGGATGACCGGCCGCGGGTCACGCAGGCCGCAAGCTTCGCGCTGGACGATAAAGTACCACAGGGCCTCGCTGGCTTGCTGGACCAGCTCTCTGCGGGCGCCGTCACCGGGCAGCCCTGCCATGTCATGACTGGACAGCGCGGCGAGGGCGGCCTCGAGCGCGCGCCCCAGCCGGCCAAGGGTGGATGCCTGCTCCTGAGCGATCTCGTAGTCGAGCGCGACCACGGGAGCCATGCGCGCATCGCCCTGGGGAGGCCGAACTGTCATCGCGCTACCGCTTGGCAAGGACTCGGTGCCGACAACAAGGCTATCGCTCCCACGTTACGACGAAAACGCCGGCAGCCGGATCGAGATCGCGCCGTGCGCCAGGCTTTAGACCGTGGCGGGTGAGGACGTCCTCTGGCGTTGCCGCCGGTCCGACTTCGTTAAAGACCGGGCGACCACCGGGGATCCTCGCATGTGTCGCGTGCGACAGATGAAAGGTGTTGTACACCGGCAGGAACATGCTGAAGACCTCGGTGCCGCCGATTACCGCGACACTGCCGTCCGCCGCGCCGAGCGCTTCGGCGGCCTTTTCCAACGGGCAGCCCGCGGGATTCCATAAAAGAGAATTAGGATGCGATGGGTCTGGCGCCAGCGTCGCAACCTGACGCGTAAGGACCAGGCGTTTCCTGCGATCCGCGCGTGGGCCGCCCTCGTGCGAGTGGCGGCCGTGCAGGATCACGGCAGCCTGATCGAGACCGGCCTGGAAAAACCGCTGGTCGGCGTCGTTGCGGATCGAATCCGGCATGACCCCATTGGCATCCGATATCATCCCGTCGCTGGAAACGATGACGTAGCCTTCAATGCGGCGCACGGCGATCCCTATTGGCGCGAGGATTGTGCCGGACCGAGCTTTGCCGGCAACAGCATGGTCACGATCAGCGTCAGCACAGCCAGGATACCGGCAATGATATACACGTGATGCAGCGCACCGGCGATGGCGTCGCGCAGCCGCGCAACCATATCGGCGCCAAGGCTCGCACGCCGCGCCGGATCGAACAATCCACCCATGACGTCGCCCGCCGCCGGCACGTGGCGAGCGACGCCGAAGTTGAGGATGGCGCCGCCGAACGCGGCGCCGAGCGCCTGGCCAATCGTACGCAGGAACAGAAATGACGACGTAGCGGCGCCGCGTTCATTCCAGCCGACGCCGCCCTGGACGGTCAGAAGGAATGTTTGGTTGCAGAAACCCATGCCGAGCCCCACCAACAGCGCCGCCGGCAGGAGCCACCAAAACGCGCTGTCACGATCAAGTGATACAAGCAGACCGGTGCCGGCTATCAGCAACAACGCACCGATGACGCCCGTGGTCCGGTACGAGCTGAAGGCCAAGACGCGGCTGGAAATGATCGAGCCGCAGCTCCACGACACCGACTGGGTGGCGACTGCCGTTCCCGCAAAGACCGCGGTGCGCCCCATGACGGCTTCGACGTAAGTTGGCAGAAAAGCGACGACGCACATCAGCAGCATGCCGATGGCGAGGCTGCCGGCATTGCTGGCAGCCATGATCCGACTTCGCCACAGCTTGTAGGGCAGGATTGGCTCGCTGGCGCGCCGTTCGCCGATCGCCAGCAGCACCAACGCCGTGACGCCGATTACAAGCAGTGCAGCCGACGTCGCCGCATTGAGGTATTGAGCCTGGATCGCCGGCATCAGAATGGCGCCGATGCCAAGCATCAGGAGCGCCGCGCCCATCAGATTGATCTGGTGCGGGCGCGGCTGGATGTGCTCGTCGAGATAGCGCAGCAGAATGGCAATCGCGATGACGCCGATCGGCAGATTGATCCAAAATACGAACGACCAGTGCAGGTGCTGGACGATAAGCGCGCCCAGTGCGGGTCCAGCGATCGCCGCAATGCCCCAAACCCCGGACAGCCAGCCCTGCACACGTGCGCGCTCGGCCGCCGGATAGATGTCGCCGACGATGGTTGTCGCCATCGATTGCAGCGACCCCGCGCCCATTCCCTGAAAAATGCGGAACACGACCAGCGCGGCCATGCCCAAGCCATATGCGCGGCTCACGGCCCAGATATTGAATATCCAGGTGAAGCCGCAGGCGGCAGAGCCGATGAGGAAGATGGTGGCGCCGATGAAGAACATGCGCTTGCGGCCGTAGAGATCGGCAAGCCGTCCATAAACCGGCGTCGAGACCGCCTGCGCCAGCAGGTAGGCCGCGAACACCCAGCTGAACAGATGAAAGCCGCCAAGCTCGCTCACAATCGTCGGCATCGCGGTTGCCACGATCGTGGCTTCCACGGCGGACATGAAAATGGCCATCATGCAGGCGGCCGTTACGGCGCGCCTGCGGACGAGAAAGTCGGCTGAATGCGCTGGTGAAATTGCGGACACGGCTGATTCCAGGCGGCTTTTGTCTTATAGTGCCGCGGCGAGGGAGCCGACAATGTCCCAACCCGCAAGCCTGATCATGCTGCAATTCCTGACCTGGGTGGCGGATCGCCCGCGCACCCGCGACCAGGCGGTGGAAGCCTGGCACAGTTGCCCGCACATTTCAGTGTGGGAGGACGCGATCGTGGACGGCCTGGTCCGCACCGAAAACGATGGCCGGCGCACGATTGCTCTGACAAAGCGTGGCGCCGCTGTCCTTGAGAGGGTGAGGGCCGAGGTCGTATCGCCGATTATACCGGCGGCGCCAGTTGCCGGGCGACCGCTTCGATGATGCGCGTGTCCATCGGCTTGGTTTCGGTGGGAAATACCGCCGCGATCGAGCCGTCGCTGCCGACCAGGTATTTGTGGAAATTCCATTGCGGGGTTTCGTGCGGCCGCTGTGCGGCCGCCCATTTGTAGAATGGATGGGCGTTTGGGCCCTTGACGTCGACCTTGGCGGTGAGCGGAAAGGTGACGCCGTATTCCTTGTTCGCGGTCGCGGAAATCTCGGCGGCGCCGCCGGGTTCTTGTCCGCCGAAGTCGTTCGAAGGTACTCCGACGATCATGAAGCCACGATCGTGAAACCGTTCGAACAGTTGTTCGAGCCCGGTATATTGCGGCGTGTAACCGCAAAGCGACGCGGTATTGACCACCATGATCGGCTTGCCGGCGTAATCGGCAAGACGGATCGAGCCGCCTTGCAGTCCAGCGAACGAGAACGCGTAGGCGGTCACCGGGCTCATGGCTGCACCGTTCTTGGTTGAGGAAGCGGCGAGGGCGGGGGTACCGACCCCGGCGGCGAGAAGCGCGAGCAGGCGTCTGCGGTCAACGTGCATGGCTGAGTTCCGCCAGGGGGGCGAGCGGCTTTCCCGGCTGCGGCGGGATATCGAAGACGTTGAGCACAAATCCGATCATGCCGTAGAGGCCGGCGCAGGTAACGGCTTCGATGACCCCCTCGAGCCCGAAGGCCGCCTTGGCGCGCTCGAACATCGCGGCCGAGACGGTTTTGTTGGCGAGCAATTCGGTGACGAAGTCATACATCAGGCGCTCATCGTCGCGCTTGAACTCCGGCCGCTTGTTGGCGCGGATGGCGTCGATCACGTCCTGGGTAATGCCGTGTTCAAGCGCATGCGGTTCATGCACCGACCACGCATACTGCGCGGTGGCACTGCGCACGAGCAGCAAAATAATCAGCTCGATGAGGCGGCGGCCGAGTTTCGGATTCTGCCGGTAATAATTGACCAGGCGGTCCGCCGGCTCGGCGATGTCGGGGGTGTGAATGAGCACCGCGAACGGGCCGGTCAGCGTATTGCGCGGCCGCGATTTCAAGAAATCGTCATGCAGTTGCTGCTGGCGCGGGGTGAGATTGTCACGTTTGACGGCTTCGATTCGCGCCATGTGTAGGTGCTCCTTGTTGTCAGCGTAGGTCGGCCGAACCGTCGCCGCGCACCGCCGCCACGTAGCGGGCGATCGAGCGTTTGACGATGTCGGTCCCGTTGTGGGGAATTGTGCGGTCGAACCAGGCGCCGTGGATGGCATCGAACGGATACGGTTCGAGCATGGCGCCGATGCGCTCAACGGCCGGCGCCGAGAGCGGGATCATGTTCGGATAGCTGCGCATGAAGGTGACGAACTTGCGGTCGGGAATGACCTGCACGATGTCGCCGGAGAGCAGCGCGCCGCGCTTGCCGGCGCCTTGCGCCCAGTGCAGCACCGTGCCGCCGGCGAAATGGCCGCCGCAGCGGATGAGCGTGACGCCGCGCGCCAGCGTCAGGGTGTCGCCATCCCAGAACTTGATCGAGGGATCGGGACGCATCACCCATTCGCGGTCGCTGGCATGCAGATGGACCGGCGCGTCGAAGGCGTGCGCCCATTCGACCATCGACGAATAATAATGCGGATGTGAAATGGCGATGCCGATCAGGCCGCCAAGGCCTTTGACGAGGGCGATTGTGGCCTCGTCGAGCAGCGTGATGCAGTCCCACAGGATGTTGCCTTCATCGGTCATCACCAGAAGTGCGCGCTGGGCGATGGCGAAGGCGGGTACCGTGCCGATACCGATGAGCCCCGGCTCGTGCTGCTTGAAACTGTTCATGGACCGGCGCGCGAGCGCCTCGTGCGTGGTCCAGACTTGGCCCGACGGCGGCACAAACTGGCGCGGCTCGTCACAGATCGGACAGCGCTCCGGCTCCTTCGACGAAGGAGCAAATTGGGTGCCGCAGGTGACGCAGATATAGGCGGGCATGGCGTTAGCTTCACATGAAAAGCGCGGTGCTCAAAGGCACCGCGCTGTGATTTGCGACGTGCTTCGGGCTAGCTCAGCACGCCATATTTCTTGAACCAGCGGGTCAACTGGTTCCATGCATCTTCCGCAGCGTCCTTGCGATAGCTCGGACGATAGTCGGCGTGGAAGCCATGCGGCGCACCCGAATAGACGACGAACTCAAAAGTCTTGTTGGCGGCTTTGAGCTTCTCTTCCATCTGCGCGATTTGATCGAGCTTGATGCCGGCATCGTCGGCGCCGTAGAGGCCGAGCACCGGTTCTTTGACCTCGGCGGCGAGGTCGATGGAGCTCTTCGGCGCCGCGGGGCTGGTGTCGACCAGCGTGCCGTAGAATGCGACGCCGGCTTTCAGATCTGGATTGTGGGTCGAATAGTGCCACACCGTGCGGCCGCCGCGGCAGAAGCCCATGATGCCAAGCCGGTTGCTGTCGCCACCCTGCGATTTTGCCCAGGCCACTGTCGCGTCGAGATCGGAGAACAGCTCGGTATCGGCCTTGGAATTCACGTAGGGGAACAACTGTTTCATGTCGGCGATCTTGGTGAGGTCAACGCCGTCTTTCTCCATGCGGAAATAGTAATTGGGCGCGATTGCAAAAGCGCCGAGATGCGCGAGACGGCGCGTTACGTCCTTGATGTATTCGTGCAGGCCGAAGATCTCCATGCTGACAAGGATGATCGGCGGGTTCTTCACGCCCGAGGGCCGTGCGTAATAGACAGGCATCTGACCGACAGCGGCGCTGCCACTGGCCATGCCGGCCTGGGCGGTACCCGAGACGTTGACTTTGGCCATCCCCGCATCGAGCCCCTTGGTGTCGGTGTGGATGGCGTCGGCGCGCACCGGACCGGCGGCGAGCGTGTAGCCTGCCGCAGCCGCGGCCGAACTGGTCATGAAGAAGCCGCGCCGGGACAGCGGCGGCATGACCTTGGACAGGCCGACAATGTCCGATGGCAGCCGTTGCATATTCATGTGTATCCTCCCGTTAACTGGCGGCCCTAACGGCCGCTGCTGATGTTGATCAGCATAGTATGTCGCGCGAATGTCGTACAGCCGCGCGCCAACGGATCTCGGGAGGACGGTCATGCAAGCAGGCAAACGATCGGAACGCCACGCGGCGATGCGCGCCGCAGCTGCGGCATTGCTCGTGTGGTTTGGCATTGTCTTACCGAGCGCCGTCAAAGCGCAGCAGCGCGTATCGGCACCCGTGTCCTTGCGGCTTGGCTTCAATGCCAACTCGGCACGCAACATGGCGGAGATTCCCAATGTCGTGGCGCAGCGCAAGGGTTTCTTCGCCCGCGAAGGTCTTGCCGTCACGATGGTGCCGCTGATGGGCACGACCCACATGGTGACGGCGCTCGACAAGGGCGATGTCGATGCCACCGGGACGGCGCTGCCCTACATGATCCAGGCTGTGCTCAAGGGCTCCGATGCCGCTGCAGTGATCGGCGGTGTTGCCAATACGATCTACAGCCTCATCGCTAAGCCCGGTATTCAGACGATCTCCGAGCTGCGGGGCAAAGTCGTTGCGCTGTCGGCTCCGCCCGACACGATCACGCTGTCGACGCGAATGCTGCTCGCCAAGGGCGGACTGAAAGACGACAATTACCGCACCAAGCAGATCATCGGCAGCACGCAGCGCGGCGACTGTCTGGCGAGCGGAGCGTGCGACGCGGTACCGCTCGGGCAACCGGACGATATCGTTTTTCAGCAGAAAGGATTCCGCAAGCTCGGCGACTCGCTCGAAGTGATTCCCAATCTGCAGTTCAACGTCATCGCCGTGCGCCGCTCATGGGCGGCCGCGCATAAAGATACCGTGGCAGCGCTGGCGCGCGCCTATGGCGCGACGTTTCGCTATCTGCGCGATCCGGCCAACCGCGCCGATGTCACCAAGACTGTCGTCGAGATTACTGGCGCAAACGAGCAGGTCGCGCGTGCGGTGCTTGCGCTTTATTACGAACCCGACCGCGGCGTGATGCCGAAACAGGGCGAGATCAACGTGGCGGGCGTCAACAAGGTGGTGGCGCTGTTGGCCGATGCGGGCCAGATCGGAAAACCAGTTCCCGCGGCGAACCGTTTCGTGGATCTGCAATACCTGCAGGCCGCCGGCCTGCAATAGCCGGCTGCGACCGATCGGCCATTGCCTTGCCCTGGCGGTGGCCCTATCTTCATTTCAAACGTCAGTTTGAAAATCGGAGCCGCAATGACGCGACCGTCAGAGGTGACACGCGAACGGATACTCAAAGCGGCCGAACGGCTGTTTGCGGAGCGCGGCTATGACGGCACCAGCATCCGTACCATCGTGGCGCGAGCCCACGTCAATCAGGCCGCGATCAACTATCATTTCGACGGCAAGGAAGGGCTTTATCGCGAAGTGCTGCGCTCGGCGTTCCGCGGCTTGACCGAGCATCAACTCGCCAGCGCGGCGCAGTCCGGCCAGTTGACGCGCGAAGAGGCGCTCACGGGTTTCATCCGGCGCCAATTGCGGCCGCTGCTCGCGCGCGATGAGGCGAGCCGGCACATCCGAATCTTCAATTGGGAAACCGTCCGGCCGACCCCGGTATTTCGCAAGCTGCTGAGCGAGGAGGCCGCCCCGTTCATGGGGGTGGCGACGGACCTGGTCCACCGCTTTTTGCCGGGAGCGGATCATCGCACGCTGGTGGTCGCGGCAGTCTGGCTCCTTGGCCAATGCAGCATCTTCGTGCGCAATCGGGAACAACTTGCTGGGCCGCCGGTGGAATTGGCCTCTGACGAAGCCTCGGTTGAGTGGCTGGCGCAGACCATCAGCCGCTTGGCGACCGGCGCGCTGCAGTCCGCGAGCTGACCCGGCGTCGCCCATAATGTCCGTAGATTGCCGCAATATTTCCTTGTTCTCGGCCAGCGGCCGCCTAGAACGAATGTTTGAAATTCAATCAGTCGTTTGAAAAATGCGGGCGAGGAGAACGGGCGATGGAGCGGAATTTAGCGCCGGGGCTAGGGTCGGGTGAAGCACCTGTGCTGGTGCGTCTTGGCGGCAAACTCGTGCTCGAAGTGCTGCCGGCGGCGCTCGCGAGCGCGATCGGCGCTTTCCTTTTCGCGCAGTATCAATTCGATCGTAGCGCACCCGTCGCGCACGCCATAACTCCGGCGGTGGCGGTTCCAGCTTCGGCCGAGATGCTGCAGCTTGTACGCGAAGAGCACGCACTGATCCGCGATTTTCTCACGGCGCAGCGGACGGCCGAGCAAAACCGTATTCTTGCCGCGAACGCTGCTGATGCTCAGGCGAATCCAACCGCCGATGCCAAGCTGGCGGCCGCGGCGCCGCAGCCCGCCGAACTGCCGAGCGCAGCGGAGGCCGTGTCGCGGCATGACAGAACCCTGGTCGCGGCCGCGAGTGCGCCGCAAAGCGCCGCCGCGGCGCTGCCCCCGATTGTCATTGCCGGCGCGCGACCGGTCCGGGTTGCCACGCCGGGGCTGGTTGCCGCTGCGCCAAGGGGCGCGGGCGCGCCCGCGCAGACTGATGCCAGTCTCTGGCCACCCGCGCCGCCGCCCGCCCAACCGTCAATCGTCGCGGCGACGCTGGCAGTCCCGGGTCATGTTGTTTCCGTTACGCTGCATGCTGTGATGGCCATCGGCGGCATCCCGTCGTGGATCGGGCACCGCTTCGGCGATGACGACATGAGTGCGGTCGCGCAGCCGTCAAGTTCGGCTTCTTAAGTGCACGCCTACTGCGAGACCGGCGTGCCCATGAAGTCGCGTCTGCGGATCTCGACACCACCATTTGAGCACCGGGACGTCCGGACGATTGTGGATAATTTTGAGTGAATGTGCGCGCAGGTAATAACCCTAATCGGAAGTAGTCGCTGCGATGCTGATGCGGATTGGCAACACTGTTCCAAATCTTAGATTCCGCTGCTTGCCGGGTTCCGCTATGACCGGTAATCGAATCCGGCCGTCGAATCGAACGCTTGCAGATTCGGCAAAGGAGGAACCCGCTTGGCAATGCCGCGTTTGCCCTTCTGATAACGGCATTGTGGCACGGGCCACACCCGTATTGTCTTGGAGGTTGTGGTGATGCGTTCTGCCGGAAATTTTCATCCGGAGTGGGGCTACCTCGCCCCTGCGCCAAGCTTCATGCGCACGATTCGCATTGCACTGGTCGCGACCGCGATCGGTGCCGTAGCCGGAGCGGCTGTGGTTGTTTCGTTGGTTGAGCGTCCCGGGTCCAGCAACGACAACGCAATTGCGGCGCACGCACTGTTGACTCGAGAGCCGGTAATTTCCTCACCTGCACGAGCATCCCGCGGGACCCCCGCAGTTGCGAAGTCCGCATCGCCTTCGGCACCGTCGCAGCCTCACCCCGAGCTGTCCCTGGCAACACCCGTCCCGTCAACACGACCCGCCGCTGCGTCACCGGCGGGTACGCCGTCGGCAACCGCAAGCGCCGGTAAGCCGGACAAGGCTGATGGCATTAATCCGCCGCTGCCGTTGCCCGCGCCCACAGAGGCGAGTGTAGCAACGAATGCTCCGGTCGCGGAGGTGGGGCGCGTGCCGGCGGAAGCTGACGTCGCGGTTGCGCCGGAGACGGCCGTCGAGCCGCGGATGCCCGCGAAAAGGGCTACAGCGAAAAGACATCGCTACTACGAACCCTATCGCCGGCAAGAAGCCGCCAGAGGCCGGTGGCGCGACAACGGTGGCTTCGGGCCGCTGTTCCACCTCTTCAGCTTCCGTACCGGTTCGCCGTATTCCTCAAACTGATGAGCCAATTGTTGGCGCTTGCCGGCGGCTCACCGCGCGCCTGTGCGTGACATTGCAATGCGCGAACGCAGGGCTCGCGCATGCATAGTCCGATATCAGCAGATCGATGTTACGGACAAACGTCCTGTGCGCGGGCGGCGTCGAGCGCTGCCATGGCGGCTGACCAGTTCGGCAGGCCGTATGCGATTTTGCGCCAGCGGGCGCCTGCCGGATCTTCACTGCTGTCGTGCCAGACCTCGCAATGGCCGCTCCCAAACTGGACGACCATAAAATCGGCATGCGCTGGGCTCGACGCGGCGAAACCGAACGCCGATAAGGCAACGGCAAAAGCGATCTGCTTCATGAGACAGCTCCGTTTCGCCAGCCCCGACGATAGTCTGAAATAAGAATATGCGCTCCGGCGGGCAAGGGCCTGCCGAGCGAAAGTGGGCTGCGTAGGAGCAGAAAGCTTCACCCACCCGCTTATGCTGCGGATGGGTGAAGCGTCGTGACCGTTAGGCCGGCGTTACCACCACCAGTGGTGACAGCCACGCCACCGGACCGCCCAATGCAGGTGCCGCTCGGCGGCGCCCAAAGTGTGGAAACGGTAGTGCCAGTGGTGCCAGTGATGGTGACGATGCCACCACAGATACCGCCCATCCTGCGGACCGCCAGCGGTGTCAGTCCACACTCGGCAATAGCCGCTCTTGAACTTCACCACGGCGTAATCGGCGCGAGCGGCGCTCGATATGCCAAAGGCCATGGCCATGACGCCGATGGCGAGAACGAAACGCTTCATAGGTCCAGCTCCCTCGTTTTGCCTCCTCAGTATCTTTCCGATATTACGCCATCGCTCACGACGCAAGCCCGAACGGCCAAATACGTGTCGGAAATGCGTAGAGAACTGGAGGATATTATGCCTGAAGTCGTCGTCTACATGCTGGAAGGCCGTACGCTGGATCAGAAGCGCGGACTGATTAAGGACATTACCGCCGCCGTGGTGAAGAACGCCGGCGCACAGCCTGATGCGGTTACCGTGTCGCTTGTCGAATCGCCCAAGACCTCGAAGGGTAAAGGCGGCGTGCTGTTCTCCGAAATGCAGAGCCGCTGACCGGCCGCGTTTCTCATTGCTGTCACGGATGGCTCCGATACTGGCCGCTGGCGCAAATTTCGCGCCGGCGGGTGGAAACCATTGCCCAATTTGGCGCGTTGAAATCTCCGTGAGTGCGTTGCACAATGCCTTGCTGCATCGCGGTATATGTCTGATATTAAGGCGAACGGTGCCAATTGAGTCGAGGAATGCTTCAGATGGAAGAGATTTGGGACACCAAGGACGGCCGCCGCCGCGTCCGTCGCGATCCGCCGACGATTGAGGAAGCAGTCCTCGCCGCGCAAGGCATGACCGACCAGGTGAGCGAGCAGACCGAAATCGTCGCATCGCTGATGCAGATATCGGCCGACGAGGCGCGCGGCGCGGTCCTGCGACTAGTGCAGCCCAAGAATGTCGGACGCCTCACCATTACCAGCCGCCCGAGCCGGCCCGGCCAAACCGCGACCCCGCGAGCGGTCGTGGTCGAGCGGCGCGTGCCGCGACGTCCGCTGGTGTCCGGGTCGAAGCGGTTCGCCTGAAGTCCGCGCCGGGTCGATCTGGGCGCCAGACGTCGGGATTGGTAGCGCGGGGATTGGTAGCGGGGGGATTGGTCGCGCGCGACCTGGGACCTTCCAAGGGTTTGACCTATACTGCGGCGCTTTGTTTCTCACCGCTGGGGAGCAGAGGGCATTCGCCATGTCCAAGACCCTCGTCAAGCCGCGCACCAAAGTAAAGACCAAGACGCAGCGGCCGCCGCTGTACAAAGTCATTCTGCTCAACGACGACTACACGCCGCGCGAATTCGTCGTTCAGGTGCTCAAGGCCGTGTTTCGGATGAATGCCGATCAGGCCCGCCGGGTGATGATGACGGCGCACACCAAGGGCGTTTGCGTGATCGCGGTCTATACGCGCGATGTTGCCGAGACCAAGGCCAAGGAAGCAACCGAACTTGGCAAGAGCAAAGGTTACCCGCTGTTCTTCACGACCGAGCCGGAAGAATAGGGCGCGTGCGCCCATCGGTACTGGACGCGCCAGTGCCGCTTGCCGCTCGTCATTTGCCCTGAATCGATACCCCGTTCGGCCCGACATCAATATGCACGCCGGCCGGCGGGTGCCTATCCCGATAGAGCTCATAGCCGAGCACGGCGACCACAATCACCAGCGCGCCGACGATCAGGGAGAGGAGATTGTTGCGCGTCACGGGCCGCCGATCACAGCGATGACAGATAGTGCGCGATCGCCTGCCGCTGGCTTTCGGTCAGCGCCTTCATGAATCCGGGCATGTCGAGATTGTTGGTACGCTTACCATCGGCGAAGGCATCCATGGCGCTGATCAGGTATTCGTAGCCTTGACCTGCGAGCCGCGGCGCCGGCTGTCCGCCCTCGAATTTCGGCCCGTGGCAGGCTTTGCACATGGCGATGCCCTCGGGCTCCGCACCCGCCGGAGCGGCGGTCGAGGCCTGTTTCGCCGGCCAGGTTTTCGCGGCGAAATAATTGGCTATCCCGCGCAAATCCTGCAGGCTGAAATTCTTTACCAGCGGCGCCATGATCGGGTTGGCGCGCTCGCCGCTGTGGTAATCGTGCAATTCCTTGTAGAGGAAATTGCTCTGCTGGCCCCAAATGGTCGGCGTATTGCCGCTCACCGGCTCGCCGTTCTGTCCATGGCAGGCGCCGCAAACCGTCGTCTTCGCCGCCATGTCGTCTTGCGCATTGGCCGGCAGCGCGACGAGTGCCGAAATGACCGCAGCGCCAAATGCGGATGCGACGAGACCCTTGATCATGTTTCCACCCCAGTTGTGACGGTCTCGGTGAGCGAGACCGCTCTTGCACGCCCCAGGCGCGTTCGTCGCGCCCCACTTGGATTCCATTGTAATGGCTTTGACGGCTTTGTCAGCCGCCCCTTCAGCGTGTGTCATGCATTGGGCGCGCGGCAATCAGCTTGCGCCGAGCTTGGCGGCAAGACCCCCCAGGTGCCGACGCCAAGGCGTCGCCGTTGGCGAGCCGGTCGACCTTTGCGACCGCGCGTCACCACGCCGGCCAATCCTCAACCGCGCACAGTGCCTGCCATACGGCAGCGCGCGGCGCGGCGAAGCTCCAATCCGTGGTGAGGTGGAATTTGGCGGCGGACATAAGCCCAGTCAAATCCGTCGACTTGCCGAATGCGGCGAAGCCGCAAATAATGATCGCCGGCCACGATACCACCTCGGAAGTTCTTTTAGGGAGCGCAGCATGCACATCACGCACGCGGTCGAAAGCACCCAAGGCAGCAATGCCGTGCGCGGCGGCAACCGGGAGTTCAAGACCTTGCTGCGCGGCGACGATAATTCGCCCGGCAATTACAAGCTGTCATTCGTGCGCCAGAGCGGCGAACTCTACGTGCCGCGTCACAAGCATAATTTCGATCAGTTGCGCATGTGCCTTGAAGGCGAGCCGCAGAATTACGGCAAGGACAAATGGATCAAGCCCGGCGAAATCGTCTATTTCCCCGAAGGCACGCCATACGGACCCGAGGACAGTCAATCGCACCGGCTGAGCATCACGCTGCAATTCGGCGGCGCCAGCGGCAGCGGTTATCTCGGTTCGGAAAAGATCGCCGCCGCGATCGAGGAAATGAAAGCGTTCGGCACATTCGAAAAGGGCGTGTTCACGCGCAACGGCGAGCTTAAGCCCGGCGACAAGCGCAATCAGGACAGCTATGAGGCGATCTGGGAGCACGTCAACCGGCGAGAGCTCGCCTATCCCAGACCGCGATACGAAGAACCGGTCCGCATGAAGCCTGCAGGCTTCGAGTGGGTGGCGACCGGACAGAAAGGTGTCTTCAAAAAGGCGCTTGGCGCGTTTTCGGAGCGCGGCTGCACCATTGCGATGCTGAAGGTCGATGCCGGCGCGCGCGGGTCCATCGAACCGCACGGCGCCTGTCAGGTCGGGTTTGTGGTGAGCGGCGAAGGTGAAGCCAATGGCAGCGCCATCCGCAAATACACGGCGTTCTCGCTTGAGGCCAACGAAGCCTGCGAGATCGCGAGTTCAGGCGGCATTGAGTTTTTATTGGTCGCGTTGCCGCTCGTAGGCGCGATCGAACGCGCCGCAGCGTGATGGCATGGCGGGTCCAATGACTGGCACGCGGATGCGAGTTTTCGCGGCGATCTTCGCTGCGCTGGCGATAAGCGCGGCCGCAAGCGCCGCCCGCGCGGAAGGCCAGACGCCCGCGCAATTCTACCACGGCAAGACCATCGACATGATCGTGGGCTTTGCGGCGGGCGGCGGCAACGATGTCTATGTGCGCACGCTTGGCCGCTATATCGGCAAGTACATTCCCGGCAATCCGGCGGTGGTCGTGCGCAACATGCCCGGCGCCGGCACGTTCCTCGCCACCAATGCGGTCTACAACACGCTGCCGCGCAACGGCACGGTGATGGCGCTCGGCTCGACGACGCTGCCGCTCGATGAGAAATTCGGCAATCCGGGCGTGCGTTTCAAGACCGCCGAGCTGAACTGGATCGGCCGCATCGCCGCGCGTGTCGACGTGCTGATGATGTATAAGACGTCGCCGGTGCAGAACATCCAGCAGGCGTTGACGACACCGTCGATCCTCGCCGGCACCACGGTCGGTTCGCCGGTGGTGATGTATCCGAACCTCCTCAACAACGTCATCGGCACAAAATTCAAGATCGTACGCGGCTATGAGGGTACGCGCGCCGCGCTCTTGGCGATGGAGAAGGGCGAAGCCAACGGCAATTCGACCGGCTTCGAGGCGCTGCGCGCCATTCATCCGGATTGGATCAAGAACGGAACCGTCAAGGTCATCGTGCAGTTCGCGCTCAAGCGCGATCCGGCTTTGGCCGATGTGCCTGCCGCTGTCGAACTTGGCCGCACGGCGGAGCAGACCGCGATCCTCAAAGCCGTGTTGAATTCAACCGCGGTCGGTCTTGCGATGTTCACGGCGCCCGGCGTGCCTGCCGACCGGCTCACGGCGCTGCGCCGCGCGTTCGATGCCACGGTGAAAGATCCGGCCTTCGTCGCCGAACTGGAAAAACAGGGCGGCGATGTATCGCCGCTCCCTGGCGAAGACTTGCAGAAGCTGGTGCGCGAAGTCGCCGATCTGCCGCCCGAACTGGCCGCCAAGGCCAAGGCGGCCTATCTCGACGTCAAATAGGACTGCGGCGGCTAGAACCGTTTCCCGATCATACTGATTCGGGAAGCGGCTCTAGCATTATAGATTTGGTCGCATTTTCTTCGGAAAACCGGCAGCCACTTTTCCGGAAAATGCTCTCTAAGCGCGCCGCCGCGCCGATGCCCGGTACGCCATGCGGGCGTGGCCGGTGCAGTAGGACAGGCCTTCGATGGCGGCATTGCCGCAGAACACGAAATCGGCCGTCCCATTGCCACCCGTATCGCTCACCGGCCAGCGGCATTTGCCCTGCGCTAGGTCGAGCAGCGAGCACGGTTCGGCGCTTTCGACCGCGGCGGGCCCCGCCGGCTCAGCCGTGATAGCGCCGTCGGACCACAACAGCCGCAGCCGCCGGCGCTGACTTGCGGCCCTCGGGTCGCGGGCGCGGGGAGGGCAGCTCCGCGTCGCCGCGCCCGGGGGCCGCACCGGCGACAGTCCGAGCCGGTGAATTTTGCCGATGACGGCATTACGGGTGACGCCGATCTGGGCCGCGATTTGACTGCAGCTCAGGCCGGCGCCGACGAAGCTTTGCAGCTGTTCGACGCGCTCGGGCGTCCAGGTATCGATGCTCATGAATAAACGGCCTCGCGATTGCGGCGGCCGGTTCTGGGCCGCCACGCAGGGCGAAGGGCGCGCGCAACGGGCGCCGCAAGCGCAGCAACCGGCGGAAAGCACGAAATCGGTGCGCGGCGGCGCATTTTGCCTGAACAAGAGCCGCCCCACACCGAGCCGCATTCGTGCTGACCGGATCGCAAGCTCGCTGGCCTAAGCCACCCGTACGCAGAACTGATCGGGCCGTATCAAAAGTGTTGTGCGAAAACCCTCGCCGAATCGAAATCTCGCATGATTCGATTCGCCTGCCAAGAGTTTTAACGATATTATAACCAAGTTATAATCCGAGGAATTCAGTCCAAGGAAGTGAGTCAATGGCGCGTCCCGAAAACCGTTCGGAAGCGCGGGCGCTCAGCCTGACGCTGCCGATCGAGACCTTCAATTACCTGGTGTTATTGGCGTCGCTGGGAAAGCTCGGCCGTACCGAAAACGAGGTCGCTACCCACATTCTGGTGCGTGAGACCTACGCCATGATCGAGCGCCGTTTCCATGAGATGCGCATTCCGGCGCCCGAAGGCGAATAGAATGCCGCGACATCAAACAAACAAATAAAAACACCGGACGGGTTTTTAGGTCGGAGCGCGTCAGGACTGCGCGATTTCCCGGCCATATTTGTCGACCTTGCAGCCGCACTTCGGGCAGGTCCAGCCGCCCCACACCGTTTCCTCAATCGACGTAGGTTTGCGAATTGCCGGCAGACGCGTGCCGCAGCGCGGGCATTTGGTGCCGGTAAGCGAGCCGAGACCCCAGCGCCCCTTGGCATTCGACTGCTGCCAGATGAAGGCACCAAGTGCGCCGAGTACAACGATGACGACGACCGCGATCCATTCCATAGCGCAATCATAGCAGACCGCAGGAGAATCGGCACGCCAATAAAAACGTTGCGGCGCAACGCTTATTGGGCGAGCGCCGCGTCGACGAGCGCAGTTCGGCCGGCGGCCGTGCTGTCTTTACTCGCGCGACGGCAGCAGCAGATCTTCCTCTTCAAGCAGTTCGCGCAGATCGCCCATCGCTTCGATGGCGTCCTCTTCGCTGGCGACGGCGCGCAGACGGTGCCACACCTCGCGCCACGGCTCCGGGCGGCCGATCCGCATGGCCTCGTCCACATAAGTGCGCGCCTCGGACAGTTTGGTGAGCCGCCGCGGCTGCGGCGTATCCTTGATGACAATGGGCGGAGCAATCGGGAAATCATCCATGGCAGGAGTGTAGCCCGGATTGAGCGCCGGCGAAATCCAGGATCGGCATTGAGGCTCGCCCCGCGCTTTCGCAGCGCCATTGCGTGTAAACTCCGCGACAGATTCGATTTCCTCACCGGAGCCAACGATGTCAGAGTCCGGCACCCCCGCGGCAACGCGCCCGCTCGACGACAATGCAGCCTTGCAACGGGCTGTCGCGGCGCTGCCGGTCTGGGCCTATGAGGCCGGCGCAACCGTGCTGGCGGAGGGGACGAGAACCGGGCGGCTTCTGATCCTCAAACAGGGATCGGTTTGCGTCGTCGCGGGCGGCATCGAAATCGCGCGCGTTGTCGAGCCCGGCGCGGTGTTCGGCGAACTCTCGGCGCTGCTCGACCAGCCGCACGGCGCCGACGTGCGCACGCTGGAAGCTTGCGAATTCTACGCCGCGGATGCCGCGGTGCTGCTGACGCAGCAACCGGCCGTGCTGCTTTACGTCGCGACGCTCTTGGCGCGGCGGCTCGATCTCGCCAACCGCGGTCTCGTCGAGCTGAAAGGCGAGCTTGCCGCCGGCGCGTCGCCGGGCGTCGTCCGCAGCGCGCTCGGCAAGGTCGAAGGACTGTTGTCCTCGATCGGCGCCGGCTACATCCGCGCCGGCGCGGGGCCTTCGATCAATCTGTTCGCTTAAAGCTCGTCGTTGCCGCGCGCCGTCATTGCGAGGAGCGAAGCGACGAAGCAATCCAGAACGGCCTCTCGGTCATGACAAGCCGCCCTGGATTGCTTCGCGTTGCTCGCAATGACCGGGCCGTCGTGCATGCAAAGAATGGGACGCCCAATTGATGGGAGCGGCATGGTTAATGAATGGTTAACGGCGGTCAAAATCCCCAATAGGCCCCGAGTGTTACAGGTGGCCGAGCAGGCAGGCCATGTTGACCACGCAGGCGGTGGCAAGGGCCATGATCAGCATCACGTTCATCTGACGCTCCCCAGAATCGCATCAGAAGCATGAACGAGACTCAGGCCGGGAGTCCCAAAGTATGTTTTTCCCGCGATTCATATCCTGTTAACCGGCGGGCGGTGCGATTCTCGATCGTGGAGGAAGCCGCAAAATCCCCGGTTTCGTCATGGCCGGGCTTGATGTTCCGGATGCCGGCGGAAAACCGGGCATGGATAGGAAAGCGGCGTGTGGCGCGCTACCTTTGTCCCGTTGATCGCCTGGACATCAACGGGGGCGTCATGATGATGCGTTGGCTTGGATTGGGCTTTGCGACGGCGATCGCCGTGCTCGGCGCGTCGTTCGGCACGGCGGGAGCCGCCGGTGTCGGAGAAACCTGTGGCGGCACTGCCAAAATTGCTTGCGACGCCGGGCTGTGGTGCGACCCTTCACCCAAGGCCTGCAATGCCTCGAACGCATCGGGCCGATGCGTCCGGCTCGGCACATTCTGCGACGCGATGTTCCTTCCCGTCTGCGGATGCGACGGCAAGACCTACGGCAACGATTGCGAACGGATGCATGCCAAGGTGGCGAAGGATCGCGACGGTGCGTGCAAGTAAGCGGTAGACGTTTATTTGATCTCCAGCAGCTCGACATCGAACATCAGCGTCGCGTTCGGCGGGATGACGCCGCCGGCGCCGCGCGCGCCGTAGCCGAGATCGGGCGGAATGATCAGCGTGCGCTTGCCGCCGACCTTCATGGTGGCGACGCCTTCGTCCCAGCCGGCGATGACCTGGTGCATGCCGATCTTGAACGAGAACGGCTCGTGGCGATCGACCGAGGAGTCGAATTTCGCGCCCTTCTTGCCGCCCTCGTAGAGCCAGCCGGTGTAATGCATCACGCAGGTCTGGCCGGTGTGCGGCGAGGGGCCGGTGCCGATCTTGACGTCGATGTATTTCAGGCCGGACGGCGTGGTGACAGGGCGCTGGGCATCGGCGGGTTCGGACAAGGCTAGAACTCCTGTAGCTGTGGCAAGAACTGTGGCGAGCGCGCCGCGGCGCGAGACTTCTCGCATGGTGCGGTTTCTCCTGTGGGGATCGGCGGCAAACTAGCGGAGAATTGCGGCGGAGGCGAGGGTGCTTTGGTCGTTGCGAGGAGCGAAGCGACGAAGCAATCCAGAACAGCCTCGTCGCAACCGCAAGCCGCCCTGGATTGCTTCGCTTCGCTCGCAATGACGGCACTCCTCATCCTGAGGTGCGAGCGCAGCGAGCCTCGAAGGATGAGGCCGAGGCGCCGGAGCCGCGTCCTTCGAGGCCCGCGCTGTGCGCGAGCGCCTCAGGATGAGGAGTCAGTGCAAGGCTGGGCTGGAACCCGCGGCGATCCTGGCGCATATTGCCCGCATGACGAAGCCTCACGAAGAACCGGTCATGGAGCCATTCCCGGATCAGACGGGAACCGGCTGGCACGTGATCATCAGATATCACGAGGGCCGCGAGCGCCGCATCGAAGGCTTTGCCACCAAAGCCGAGGCGGTGGACTGGATCGAGGCCAACGCCACACAGGTGGAGGAGTAGGCGCTCGGTAGGGTGAGCAAAGCGAAGCGCACCCACGGGCACGGCGCTCTGGGCCTTTGCCCACCCTATGCTTGCTATTCCTGCTTACCGCGAAAGTCGTTGAACGCTTTGAGAAGCCGCATGGTTGCGTCGAAATCCAACGTATCGCCCGCGTACCGACACTGATAAAGGCCGTGCAAGTTCGATGGGAGCTGAAGGCCTTCCTTCACGAGCAGCACGAACCTATTCTTATGAAGGGCAAGAGCGGCGCCGATCTCGATCAGAACGTTTTGATTAAGCGAGACATGTTTTTCGCCAGCCTGATCTAAGAGTACGCTTTCCTCCTCTACGTGAATGACCGCAAAGGAGCACGACCTCATGTCATCGAGGACTTTGTCGGAGAGAGGCTTCGACACGGTTTCATTGTCTATTGAAACTACAGGCTCGAAGTTGCCGTAGCCGATCACAGTCTTTAATTGATCGAGGATCTTTTTGTTCTTGCCGTGAGAAATGAACACACGATTGTTCATAACGGACGGGCCAATCGCTTTCGGATCGATCGGCAGCGGCAAAATATTACTGGTCGGCGCCGCTTGTTTATGAACTTCAAGTCCATCACTTTCGGCGGAGCTTAAGACCGTCTTAGGAGACGAACTGACTTCCAGTGCGACAAACGGGCCCGTCTTTGTTTCGCGAATAAGCCCGAATTCTCTGCCGTTTGAGACGAGAATTTGCAGGTAACTGTCGATTCGATCTCTGGGGATACCCATCTGTACCAATACGTTTTTGGCGACGTCGTCACGTGGAAATTTGTTCTTATCGTACCGTTGAAAGAACTCCTTCATTATGCGGGGCCCCAACACTGCTTCAACTGAAGCGGCGCGCTCGTCACCTTCGACTGTGGGCATGACAATCCGCCGGCCCAAGTCAGTGAGGGAAATTCGCTCCGCGCTAAAGCTTCCGGTGGTGAGGCCATAAGCAAGGGCGCAGCCGGCGAGCATGCGCCATTGGCTGCTTGTTGGTGATAAATTGAGTGCTATGGCCACGTCATGCGGCGGAGTGTCGCCGCCAGCGAAGTTGTCCGCGAGCGCGCGCGGAATCCTCAACGCATCGTTGAGCGTTGCTACCGGAAAATCCGACTGGCTCAGAAATGTTCGCTTCTCGGCGGTTGCAGCCTTTGGCATTGCGTTGTCCTTTCGCCCATCTTGGGCATTGGAAAACGTCAAGGCTCCGCTGGACGCTTGATCGCAGAATCGCTTAACTGCTCATGCCAGTGAGGAAGCGATCTGCTTTCTCCACGTCCCCGCAAGTACCTTGACTGGGCTTCGCGGGCCCAACGCCGAGGCTTGCCTCGGCGTTGGTGTGTTCGAATCAGCGCCGAAAGTTGGTCCTGGTTTGTTCTTTCGTGCAACTCATTAACTCACGCCGTCCACACGTTTGATTCATCGTCGGATTATGAGATTGGAGCGCGACCTTTGCCGCGCTCCAAATTGGCTTACGAACACCCCGTCGTTGACCCGCACGTGTCGCATTTCAAACACGTGCCGTTCCGTACCAGCGTGAAATTCCCGCACGTGCCGCAGGCTTCGCCTTCGTAGCCTTTGGCCTTGGCTTCGGCGCGGCGTTCGGCAGCGACGGCTTTGGCGTGGGCGCGGGTGTCGGCGCGTGTCTCCTGTTCCAGCGCCTGCGCGGGCGACAGTCTCGGTTCGGGCGCGGCCTTCAGCGCCGTCGAGCCCGAGACCTCGGTGCGCGGGGCGAGCGCGGTGACGTTGGACGCCGAGCCGCCGCTCTGACCTTCTCCCGCATGGGAGGAGACAGCATCAGCGCCGCCCGCCATCACCTTCAACCGGTCGGTGCGCGAGCGCGTCAGGCCCTTGGAGACATAGCGCGCGTCGGGCGAGGGCTTGCCTTCGGCGACGCCCTTGCCGAGCGCGTCAAAGCCTTCGCCGGACGGATCGACGTGGGCGAGGTCGAAGCGCTCGAGGTAGCTCACCGCGAGCTCGCGGAACACGTAGTCGATGATCGAGGTGGCGTATTTGATCGAGTCGTTGCCCTGCACGGGGCCTTGCGGCTCGAAGCGGGTGAAGGTGAAGGCATCGACATACTCATCGAGCGGCACGCCGTATTGCAGGCCGAGCGATACCGCGATGGCGAAGTTGTTGAGGAGCGAGCGGAGCGCCGCCCCTTCCTTGTGCATGTCGATGAAGATTTCGCCCAGGCGCCCGTCGTCGTATTCGCCGGTGCGCAGGTAGACCTTGTGGCCGCCGACCACGGCTTTCTGGGTGTAGCCCTTGCGGCGGTCGGGCATGCGCTCGCGCTCGCGCATCACCACGATGCGCTCGACGACTTTCTCCACCACCTTCTCCGCCAGGGCGGCAGCGCGGGAAGACGCCGGCTTGTCGAGGAACGCCTCGATAACGTCGTCGTCTTCATCTTCGTCGGCGATGAGCTGGCTTTGCAGCGGCTGAGAGAGCTTCGAGCCGTCGCGATAGAGCGCGTTGGCTTTGAGCCCCAGCCGCCAGGACAGCAGATACGCCTGCTTGCAGTCCTCGACCGTCGCCTCGTTCGGCATGTTGATGGTCTTACTGATGGCGCCGGAGATGAACGGCTGCGCCGCCGCCAGCATGCGGATGTGGCTGTCGACCGAGAGGTAACGCTTGCCGGTGCGGCCGCACGGATTGGCGCAGTCGAACACGGCGTAGTGCTCGGGTTTCAGATGCGGCGCGCCCTCGACCGTCATGGCGCCGCAGGCGTGGATATTGGCGGCCTCGATCTCGCGCTTGGTGAAGCCGAGATGGGTGAGGAGGTCGAAGGTGGGCGAGGCGAGTTCGGCGGGGTCGATGCCGAGCTGTTCGCGCAGGAAGTCGGCGCCGAGCGTCCACTTGTTGAACACGAACTTGATGTCGAAGGCGGTCGGCAGCGCCTTTTCCACTTTGGCGATCGTCTCGTCGTCAAAGCCCTTGGCCTTCAGCGTGCCGTGATTGATGGCAGGCGCCTGGCCGAGCGAGCCGTGACCGAGCGCGTAGACTTCGATCTCGGCGATCTGCGACTCGCTGTAGCCAAGGACGCGCAGCGCCTCCGGCACGGCGCGGTTGATGATCTTCCAGTAGCCGCCGCCGGCGAGCTTCTTGAATTTCACCAGCGCGAAGTCGGGCTCGATGCCGGTGGTGTCGCAATCCATGACGAGGCCGATGGTGCCCGTGGGCGCCACGACGGTGGCCTGCGCATTGCGGTAGCCGTGCTCCTCACCGAGCGCGACGGCGCGGTCCCAGGCGAGCTTGGCGTGCTCGGCGAGCTTCTGGTCGGGATTGGCCTTGTGGTCGAGCGGCACGGGCGGCGTGGTCATGTGCTCATAGCCGGTGCGCAGGCCGTACGCGGCGCGGCAATGGTTGCGCATGACGCGCAGCATCACGTCCTTGTTCTCGGCGTAACGCGGGAACGGGCCGAGCTCGGCCGCCATCTCGGCGGAGGTGGCATAGCTGATGCCGGTCATGATCGCCGACAGCGCGCCGCAGAGCGCGCGGCCCGCCTCGGAGTCATAGGGAATGCCCGACGACATCAGGAGCCCGCCGACATTGGCGTAGCCGAGGCCCAGCGTGCGGAAATCGTAGGAGCGCTGCGCGATTTCCTTCGACGGGAACTGCGCCATCAGCACCGAGATTTCGAGCACCACGGTCCACAGCCGCACGGCGTGTTCGTAGCCTTCGACATCGTAACCGGATTCACCTCTCCCCGCGTGCGGGGAGAGGTCGTCCGCGCGAAGCGCGGCGGGTGAGGGGGCCTTTCCGCGATTCTGAGCTGTCGAGACATGGCTCTGAGACTCAGGCAGCGGCGACGCCCCCTCATCCCGACCTTCTCCCCGCACGCGGGGAGAAGGGGGAGATTTATGAAACGCCAGCAGATTCAGCGACGCCAGATTGCAGGCCGTGTCGTCGAGGAACATGTATTCCGAGCACGGATTGGAGGCGATGATCGGCCCCGACGCCGCGCAGGTGTGCCAGTCGTTGATGGTCGAGTGGAATTGCAGGCCGGGATCGGCGCTGGCCCAGGCCGAATAGCCGATCTTCTCCCACAGTTCGCGCGCCTTGAGCGTCTTCGCCACCTTGCCGGGCTTGGTGCGCCAGAACAGATCCCAGTCGCGGTCGGCTTCGACCGCTTTGAGGAATTCGTCGGTCACCCGCACGGTGTTGTTGGAGTTCTGGCCGGAGACCGTGAGGTAGGCCTCCGAATCCCAATCGGTGTCGTAGATCGGGAAATCGATGTCCTTGTAGCCTTGCTTGGCGAACTGGATGACGCGGCGGATATAGTTGTCCGGCACGTGGTTCCGCCGCGCCGCCTTGATCTCGCGGCGCAGCACCGGGTTCTTCTCCGCATCGAAGCAGTCGTCGCCCGAGCCTTCGCAATTCACGCAAGCCTTCAGAATGGCGCGCAGGTGCTTCTGGTTGATCTTGGAGCCAGTGACGAGGCAGGCGACTTTCTGCTCCTCCATCACCTTCCAGTCGACGAACTGCTCGATATCCGGATGGTCGGCGTCGAGGATCACCATCTTGGCGGCGCGGCGCGTGGTGCCGCCCGACTTGATGGCGCCCGCGGCGCGGTCGCCGATCTTGAGGAAGCTCATCAGGCCGGACGAGCGGCCGCCGCCCGACAGCTTTTCGTTTTCACCGCGGAGCTTCGAGAAATTCGAGCCGGTGCCGGAGCCGTATTTGAACAGCCGCGCCTCGCGCACCCACAGGTCCATGATGCCGCCCTCGTTGACGAGGTCGTCGGCGATCGACTGGATGAAGCAGGCGTGCGGCTGCGGATGCTCGTAGGCGGTCTCGGACTGCTTGAGCTGGCCTGTCTTATAGTCGACGTAGAAATGGCCCTGGCTCGGTCCGTCGATGCCGTAGGCCCAATGCAGGCCGGTGTTGAACCATTGCGGCGAGTTTGGCGCCACCATCTGCATCGCCAGCATGTAGCGGTGCTCGTCGAAGAACGCCTGCGCGTCCGCCTCGGTGGAGAAATAGCCGCCTTTCCAGCCCCAATAGGTCCAGGTGCCGGCGAGCCGGTCGAACACCTGCTTGCAGGACTGTTCGCCGATGAAGCGCTCGGTCTCGGGCAGCCCGGCCAGCGCCTTCTCGTCGGGGACGCCGCGCCATAGCCAGGACGGCACGGTCTCTTCCTCGACCTTGCGGATGTGGGCAGGGATGCCGGCTTTGCGGAAATATTTCTGGGCGAGCACGTCGGAGGCGACCTGCGACCACTGCTCCGGCACTTCGACATTGTCGGCATGAAAGACGATCGAGCCATCCGGGTTGCGGATCTCGCTCGTGGTCAGGCGGAACTTGATGTCCGCGTAAGGTGATTGTCCCGCCTTGGTGAAGCGCCGCTCGATCCGCATTTCTGGCCCCTTTCCATTTTTTACGGCTGCCCAGCGGATGTCCGCTTTATATAAGCCGCCGACAGTCTCACTGCGACGCGGCTTTCATCACCGCGCCCGTTCGACCCCTGTTTCTGCTCGACACCCACCACCGCCCGGCTGTGCGAACCAGGTCTTCGTTTCCGACGCGTCCGGGCGCCTGCCACAAGGGACAGCAAGTCTCGCGCGCGCGCCGCATGGTGGCGCGCAGCTACCCCGCAAACCCTTTGTGGAGAGCCCGGCGGACTACTTTTACCTGCGCGCCGAACTTGCTGAAGCTAGGACAAGGCCGCTGCGCACGTCAAGCCTTAGTATGAAAACCTGAATTAACCGCTAAATGTGGGGATAGCGGGGACGAATCTCCACCGCCCGCCAAGTATCGGAGATTCGTAGAGAATCCCCAATGGGGACGGCGTGTGCGGCCGAAGTTCTGCACCGGGAAAGAGAAGTCCTAGGAGCTCGATGGAAGTTTTTTAAGCGCCCGAAGGCGGGCAGGGCGAAGCCACCACGGCGATGGCCGGCGGTTCCACGTCACCATTCTGTCACGCAACGACGCGGGTTTCCGGCTGATTCCGCGTGAGATCGCTCGGAAAGATCGAGCTTTCTTCGCCGCCGGGCTCGCGGACAGATGATAAGTCTTTGAATTGACGAAGAGACTCAATGGTGCGCGAGTAAGGCGTCGCCCGCGCTGGAACTCGCCGCCTGGCCACCTTGATTCGCCCCCTATTCAAGCGTTGAATTTCGCCCAGACGCCGCGACACGCCCGGCACGATACGAGGCGCTGCGCGGCGAGGGAGGAAGCACCATGACCGGCATCGAACGGCGCGCCTTTGTGCAGGGCGCGGGGCTCGGCGCGCTCGCTTTCACAGTCGGCGGCGTCGAAGTCATGCTGACGCCGCGGCAGGCGCACGCCGAAGGCGTGCCGCTGCGTACGCTGAACGCCGACCAGGCGGCAACGCTCGACGCGCTCGGCGAGACGCTGGTGCCCGGCGCCAAAGCGGCAGGCATTACCCAGTTCATCGATCAGCAGATTTCCATTCCGCCCGAACAGGCGCTGCTGCAGGCGCGCATCCTCAACGTGCGGCCGCCGTTCGCGAATTTCTATCGCGCCGCGCTTGGCGCGGTCGATGCCGCGAGCAACAAGACCAAAGGCAAGAAATTCGCGGCGCTCACGCCTCAGGAGCAGCACGACTTCGTCGCCCTGATGCGCGTCAACAAGATCGAGGGCTGGCAGGGCCCGCCCGGCCCGTTCGTCTTTGGCGTGCTGCGCAGCGACGCCGTCGACGTCGTCTATTCGACGATGGAAGGCTATGCCGCGCTCGGCGTTCCCTACATGCCGCACATCGCACCGACGCAGAAGTGGTGAGGGGAGACCGTCATGGCCAATGAAAAAGTCGATGTCGTCGTGGTGGGCTCCGGCGCCTCGGGCTCAGTCTACGCCTCCGTGATGGCGAAAGCCGGCAAGAAAGTCGTTGTGCTCGACAACGGGCCGGAATGGAAGCTGACCGATCTCATCAGCTCCGATATCTGGGGGCGGCGGCTCAAGCCTGCCGGCGGGCCGATCCTGCTCGGCGGCCAGAACCCGTTCGCTTACGCCAATCAGGGCGCTTATGCGGTCGGCGGCGCGGCGCTGCATTACTTCGCGCAGTTTCCGCGCTACCTGCAGACTGATTTCAAGATGAAGAGTGAGCACAATCGCGGACACGATTGGCCGATCGCCTACGAGGACGTAGCACCGTTCTACGACAAGGTCGCGGAGCAGATCGGCGTCTCCGGCGATGCCAAGGCGGAAGAGAAATGGCGGCCGCCGGGAAAGCCCTATCCGATGCCGCCCATGAAGGTTTTTCCTGCCGGCCAAGTCTGGCTCAAGGGCGCTGAGGCGAACGGCATCCATCTGATCCCGATGGCCAACGGCATGAACTCGACCAAGTTCAAGGACCGCGACGCCTGCATCTATGACGGCTGGTGCGCGGTCGGCTGCCCGATCGGGGCGCTGGCGAATCCGCTGGTGACCTATCTCGGCGAGGCGCGCAAAGCCGGCGCCGAAGTCCGGGCCTTGAGCAATGTCACGCGCGTCCTCACCGACCAGACCGGCAAGCGCGCCATCGGCGTCGAATATTACGACGCCAAGAAGGAGCGCCAGGTGCAGGAGGCGAGCGTCGTCGTGCTCGCCGCTTGGTCGGCGCAGAACCCGCGCATCCTGCTCAACTCGGTGACCGACAAGCACCCGAACGGGCTTGCCAATTCCAACAAGCTGGTCGGCAAGTTCATGATGACGCACCACATCGCCGGCACCTGGGCGCTGTTCGATGAGGACATCACCCCGCACTTGGGCACGGTCGGCGCGCAGTTCATGTCATACGACCGCTACGCCAAGACCAGCTATCCGAACGCGTTCGGCTCATCCTTCATGGGCGCCGGCACCTCGCACAAGACCACCGATTACGCGCAGGCGCGCGGCGATCTGTTCGGGGCCGAGTTCGCCGCCTACATGAAGCGCGCGGCGCGCGGGCTCACGCATCTGACGATCTTCGGCGAGGATTTGCCGAATATCGAAAACCGCGTCGAACTGATCAGCGAGAAGGACGAGTACGGGCTACCGATGGCGCGGCTCATCCACAGCTTCGACAAGGACGCGATCGCGCTGTGGAACGCCAATTTCGACCAGGGCCTCAAAATCGCCAAGGCGACTGACGCGAAGGAGTCCTGGTCGGGCAAGGGGCCGGTGATGCCGACGAGCCACCTGCATGGCGGCGCCATCATGGGCAAAGATTCTTCCGACTCCGTGACTAACAGCTACGGCCAGACCCACGAAGTCGCTAATCTGTGGATGGCAGGCCCATGCATCTTCCCGACCGAGGGCGCGTCGAACCCGACCTACACGATCTTCGCCACGGCGCTGCGCGGAGCGGAGCATCTGGCGCAGTCCTGGGGCAGCGTGGCGGGGTAATGTCATTCCGGGGCGCGGGCAAGCCTGCGAACCCGGAAGCCTACTTGCAGCTTACACGAGCTCATTCCGACTCGCGAATAACGCGTTCTGCGAACGCCTTAAGAGGTGGAAGATCGCGTGATGCGATCTCAAACACAATGCGCGTTCAACCGCGAGCCGCAGCAGCAGGTCGTTCGAAAAATCTTCAAGAGTCTTATTTGCAAGCATGTTCTGAACGGCATCGATCGCGCTGAGAATATGTATCAATCGATCGGCCAGGGTCGGAGGCATTCCTAGAATACCTCGATCAAATCATCAGCTATGCGCTTGGCAAAGCGTGGCTCGATCGACCGTCGCATCTCGGCCTGGGTCTCTAGGCCCGTAGCTCGTCTGACAATGTCCTGGACGCGAACGATGTCGAGGCCTTCAAATTTGGCGTCGTCTACGTCGATCAGCACATCAAGATCGCTGTCCTCGCGGGAGTCGCCACGCGCGCGCGAGCCGAAAATGGCGAGCCGCGTCACGCCTTTAGCGCGCAAAGCCGGTGCGGTCTCTTTCAGCTTGGCAATGATCTCATCGCGGGTCATGCGAGCATTATATCACAGGATGCCGTAGTTCTCACTCTGCCGCTTCCTGCGCATGCCCGAGCCGCTTGTTGAGCGTATCGAGCAGCGACTGCGCGGCGTCCGCGATCACCGTGCCGGGCGGGAAGATGGCTTCGGCGCCGGCTTTTTTCAGCACCTCGTAATCCTGCTGGGGAATGACGCCGCCGACGACGATCATAATGTCGGGCCGGCCGAGGCGGTCGAGTTCGGCCTTGAGTTGCGGCACCAAGGTCAGGTGGCCGGCGGCGAGCGAGGATACGCCGAGAATATGCACGTCGTTCTCGACCGCCTGGCGCGCGGCTTCGGCAGGCGTCGCGAATAACGGGCCGATGTCGACGTCGAAGCCGAGATCGGCGAACGCCGAGGCTATCACCTTCTGGCCGCGGTCGTGGCCGTCCTGCCCGATCTTGGCGACCAGGATGCGCGGGCGGCGGCCTTCATTGTCCTCGAATTCGGCGACGCGTTTCAGCACCCGCCCGACCGCATCCGCCATGCCGGCCTCCCGCCGATAGACGCCCGAGATGGCCTTGATCTCGGCCTGATGGCGTCCGAACACCTGTTCCAGCGCCAGTGATATTTCGCCGACCGTGGCCTTGGCGCGCGCGGCGTCGATGGCGAGCGCCAACAGATTGCCGTTGCCGCCCTCGGCTGTACGCGTGAGCGCCGCAAGGGCGTCTGCGACCGCGCGCGGATCGCGCTCGCGCTTCAATCGCGCCAGCTTGTCGAGCTGCAATTGCCTTACCGCGCCGTGATCGACTTTGAGCACGTCGATCGCCGCTTCGTCGCGCGGCCGGTATTTGTTGACGCCGATCACCGCCTGCGCGCCGGAATCGATGCGCGCCTGGGTCCGCGCGGCGGCTTCCTCGATGCGCAGCTTCGGCAAGCCCGCCTCGATCGCGCGGGTCATGCCGCCGAGTTTTTCGACTTCCTCGATGTGGCCGAAGGTGCGCGCCGCAAGATCGTGCGTGAGCCGCTCGACATAGAACGAGCCACCCCATGGATCGATGCTGCGCGTCGTGCCGCTCTCGCGCTGAAGCACGATCTGCGTATTGCGGGCGATGCGGGCGGAGAAATCGGTCGGCAGCGCCAGCGCCTCGTCGAGCGCGTTGGTGTGCAGCGACTGCGTGCCGCCCTGCGTCGCCGCCATCGCTTCGATGGCGGTGCGCGCCACGTTGTTGAACACGTCCTGCGCGGCGAGCGACCAGCCGGAAGTCTGGCAGTGGGTGCGCAGCATCAGCGAGCGCTCATCGCGCGGCTTGTATTCCGCCATCAGTTTGGCCCACAGCACGCGCGCGGCGCGCAGCTTCGCCACCTCCATGAAAAAATTCATGCCGATGCCGAAGAAGAACGACAGCCGCGGCGCGAAGCGATCGACATCGAGTCCGGCCTTTTGGCCGGCGCGCACATATTCGACGCCGTCGGCGAGCGTGTAGGCGAGTTCGAGGTCGGCGGTCGCGCCGGCTTCCTGCATGTGATAGCCGGAGATCGATATCGAATTGAATTTCGGCATGTGTGCCGAGGTGTAGGCGAAGATGTCGGAGATGATGCGCAGCGACGGTTGCGGCGGATAAATGTAGGTGTTGCGCACCATGAATTCTTTGAGAATGTCGTTCTGGATGGTGCCCGACAATTTCTCCGGCGACACGCCTTGCTCCTCGGCGGCCACGATATAGAGTGCCATCACCGGCAGCACGGCACCATTCATCGTCATCGACACCGACATCCGGTCGAGCGGGATGCCGGAGAACAGCGTGCGCATGTCGTAGATCGAATCGATGGCGACGCCCGCCATGCCGACATCGCCGGCAACGCGCGGATGGTCGGAGTCGTAGCCGCGATGGGTGGCGAGATCGAAGGCGATCGAGAGGCCCTTCTGCCCTGCCGCCAGATTGCGCCGGTAGAAGGCGTTGGAGTCCTCGGCCGTGGAGAAGCCGGCATACTGGCGGATGGTCCACGGCTGAGTGACATACATAGTGGGGTAGGGGCCGCGCAGAAACGGCGCGATGCCCGGATAGGTGTCGAGGCCATCGAGGCCTGCGAGGTCGTTGGCGCTGTAGCGCGGCTTTACCGCGATGCCTTCAGGCGTCAGCCATGGCGTGCCCGACGGCACACCCGCCGCGCCGGCTTTGGACGGCGCATCGGCAAAATCGACTTTGGCAAAGTCCGGGATGCGGCTCATCAGTTATTGTTCCAGCGCCCCGCCGGTTCCGGCGACGCGGCAGGCCAGTTCTTCAAATCTTATCCATCATTATATCACGTTTCGCGTCGCGGATCGCCAGTCCGACACGGCTTCTCAATTAACTTGCAGCCCAAGGCGCAAGATCAGCGGCTTTAGCTGCAGATAGTTGCTTTGCAGGAACGCCGCCAGTTGCTCGGGCGTGTCCGACTGTGCCTCGAAGCCGCGGATATGGAGCGCTTTGTTGTACTCGGCGTCGGCGGCGACCTTGGCCATGTCGTCGTGAATCTTTTTCACGATCGCGGGCGGGGTGCCGCTCGGGGCCTCGATGGCGAACCAAAGACTGTAATCCATCTTGGGCATGCCCTGTTCGGCGAAGGTCGGCACGTTCGGCAGGCTGTCGATGCGCTTCGGTGCGGTGACCGCAAGGCCGCGCACGGTGCCGGCTTTGACGAACGGCACGGCAGTCGAGATGCCGACCATAAACATGGCGACGTCGCCGGAAATCAGTGCGGCAATGCTCTGTTGCGAAGAGCCCGGATAGGGCACGTGCGTCAGCTTGAGGCCCGCCATGTCGAGAAACAGTTCGGCCGCGAGGTGTGGCGCGCTGCCGACGCCAATCGAGGCAAAGTTGTACTTACCGGGATTCTGCTTCGCGAGCGCGATGAAATCTTTCAAATTGCTCGCCGGCAGTTTCGGACTCGCCAGCAGGATCTGATAACCGACGGCCATCATTGAGATCGGCGAAAAATCGCGCTTCCAGTCATAATGTAGATGCCGGTGCAGCGTCGCCGCGATAGTTAGCGGGCCGTCGGTCGCGAGATAAAGCGTGTAACCATCGGCCGTGGACCTTGCCGCCGCCTCGGTGCCGATCAGGCCGCCCGCGCCGCCCTTGTTCTCGATGACCACCTGCTGGCCCCAAATCTTCGAGAGCTGATTGCCGAGAAGCCGCGCCAAGAGATCGCCGCTGCCGCCCGGCGCGTAGGGCACGATGAGTTGCACCGGCCGGGAGGGATAATCATCCGCCGAAGCATAGGTGAATGGTGCTGCGGTTGCGGCAGCGCTCAAGCCGCCGACAGCAAAAGCGCGGCGTGTAATAGTCATGTTTTCCTCCCGGCGGTTTTTTCTCAAGCGATCGCAGCGGCGGGCGCAATCACGCCGCTGCGCAAGCTTTCCATCAGACGGCCGTTGCCGGGCAGCGGATCGTCGACGCCGAGCACGCGAAACGCCTCCCAGTGATCGGCATGCGCGCCGCTGACCACCGGCACGCCGCATTCGGCTTCGATCAGCGGTGCTGCATCGGCGGCGGCCCATTGATTGCAAGGTATATAGATGCCGTCGGCCTCCGGCGCTTGGCTCAGGACGCGCTTGGCGACAGCCGCGATGTGCGCGGGCGTTACGTCCTGCAGATGCTTGAACACTACGTCTTCGGTGCGTTCGGCGGCGACGCGGAAGCCGCTCGCCTTGAGAAACGTCAGCGCGGACTGATGCAGCTCCTGCGGATAGGGCGACACTACCACAACATCGGCGATGTTCAGGTGCGCGAGTGCGCGGATCGCCGAGCGGATGCTGGTCGATGCCTGCAAGCCGGTCGCGTCGCTGATAATCTTGACGATCTCCTCCTCGAAGCCCTTGCCGCGCAAGGTGACCACCGGCATGCCGCAATGCATGATGTAATGAACGTCGCGCGAGGCGAGATATTTGCACAGCGTGACCAGCGGATCGATCACCGCCTGCTTGAAGTTTTCGTTGTTCCAGTGCTCGACGTTGGAGGTAATGGCGCAGATCGACACGCCGTCCGGCGCCATTTTGAAAAAGTCGTGGCACGCGGTTTCCATCACGGTCGGGCTCAGCACGCCGATACGCCTGCGCCAGCCTAACGGTTGATCGGGTCTGCCCATTGACGGCCTTTCTGAAAATCGTTCGAGCCGCAGTCTGCGGGCTTTGCGGTTAGCTGGCAATGAGGCCATGCGCCGCTTCGAGCAGCGCGAGTGCGTCGCATCCTTCATAGATAAAAGATTGTACGCCCGCGTGCCGCAGGGCCAGTTCGAGCGCGCCTGGCCGACCTGCGAGATAGATGTGCCGTGAGCCCGCGGCCTTCAGGGCTTCCGCCGCATCCGCGCCCCCACTTTCGTACGTCTTGTCGGCAGCGCACAGACACGCAAGCTTGGCACCGGAGGCAGTAAATGCGCTGCCGATCGCGGATGCGTCGGCGTGACCGCCTACGGCCTCAATGCCGCCTGCTGCAAAGAAATTCGTCGCGAAAGTCGCCCGCGGGCTGAACTCCGCCTCAGTACCGAGACAGGCCAGAAAAATTCTTGGCCGTGCACCGAACGCCGCCAGGATTTTGTCGGAGGCGTCGCGCAAGGCTTCAAACGGTTCGGCGAGACGGATCGGCGACAAGGGCGGAGATGAGATGTCCGCCGGCCGCTTTGGCACGGATGAATGCGGTGGCGTCCGTTCCAAGACTGCGGCCTGTGCTTCGTCGAGTGCGGGAAAAATGCTGGCGCCGGTCAGCGCATCCTTGCCGGATGCAATCGCGGCCTGGCGCTTGGCGCGCACCGCGGCGACTTTGCTCTGGATCATCCCGCTTTCGAGCGCGGCAGCAGCGCCGCCGACTGCGTCGATCTCCTGAATCAGTGCCCAGGCTGCGTTGCAGAGCTGATCGGTTAGATTTTCCACGGCGCCCGAACCGGCGCCCGCATCGGCCACTCTGGCGAGGTTCGATTCATCGCGCAGAACGAGCTGTATGTTGCGCGCGTTCCGCCGCGCAAGCTCATCGGGTAGGCCGAGCGCGGCGGTGAACGGCAGCACGCTGATGGCGTCGGCGCCGCCGACGGCTGCGGCAAACACCGCGATGGTTGCGCGCAACATGTTCACGTGCGGATCGCGTTGCGTCATCATCCGCCACGCGGTCTCGGCCGTGACGAAGGCCGGCGTGGGCGAAAGCCGGCAAGCCACCTCGATGCGTGCCCATAATTTTCGCAAAGCGCGGAATTTGGCGATGGTGAGGAATTGATCCGCATCCGCAGCGAGGCGGAAGAAAATCATGTCCCGCGCCTGTTCGAGTGGCAATGCCGCGGCTTCCAGCGCGCGCAGATAGGCGAGGGCGGCTGAAATCACGAACGCCAGCTCCTGTGCCTCTGAGCCGCCGGCATTGTGAATAACGCGGCCGTCGGCGGCGGCAAGTTTTTGCGCGGCCCCGTCACGCGCCAACGCCGCAAGCCGGCGCGCGAAATGCGGTGCTTCGTCCGTCCAGCGCCGCGGTGCGCCGCCGGAGAGAGCCATCGCGCCCAGCGGATCGTGGCCAACGCGCAGATCTTTGGCGCGGCGAAACAGTGTCAGATTCTTCGCCAGCGACGCGTCGATGGCCGTTTCGGCCCGAGGCGAAACGTCAAGCTCGATCGCGGTCGTTGCGAGATCGATATCTTCAAGCACGCGCCCCAATGTTTGCTCGTGGGGAAGTAGGCCGAATCCGTGCTCGCCAACGGCCCCGGCAAACACGAGCGAAAGTCCGGTGGCCCCGTTCTCCAGTTCCTGCCGCACCGTGGCGTTGGCAAGCGCCGGATCGGGCAGATCGACGCGGACCAAGACCTGCCACGGCGCGCCACCGTCGTGCGCGGCGATCGGCTCCGCGGCGGCCAGGCGCGCCGGCAAGGGATCGATCCGCAGCCCATCGTAAGTCGTGCTGCCGAGCCGTTCGAATGGCGCACCTTTGAGCACGCCGTCAACGAGCTTCCGCCAAGCGTCGCGCGTCGTGGCAGGAAAATCCGCGGTAAACGCCAGAGGTTTCTCAGGCTCGGCCATCGCACCAAAATGCCATGATTAGGCGAAACGGCCAACGGCTTCTGCTCTGAAATTGACGTGTCGTCGTGGACACGATCGTCAGGGCGTGCCCGCTTTCTCGACGCCGCTTACGTCGGCACGGGCGAGTGCGTCGCGCACACGGATACCGGCGATCAGGCGATCTGGGGCGATCTCGGCGAGCGGCACGAGCACAAAGGCGCGCTCGAACAAATGCGGATGCGGCAGCGCGAGATCGGGATCGTGCAGTTCGATATCGTCATAGGCGAGGATATCGATGTCGATTGGGCGTGGTCCCCAGCGGAGTTCGCCAGTGCGGTCGCGGCCGAGCGCGCGTTCGCAGTCGAGGGCGCGCGTCAGAAGGTCGTGCGGCGACAGTGTCGTCGTCACCGCGATCACAGCGTTCAGGAAGGCCGGCTGATCGGTCACGCCCCACGGCGGCGTGCGATAGTCGGACGAGCGTGCCTCAAGCGTCACGGCAGCATCGCCGCACAGCATTGCGATGGCGCGTTCGAAGGTCGCGCGCACGTCACCGAGATTGCCGCCAAGCGCGAGAAACGCCTCGGTCATAATCCGCCTCGCGGCTCAGCGTCCGGCGCGATCGGGGCGCGCGCGCTCGATCGTCACGCCCACATCGTCGAAAGTGGCGGCGATGGGCGCGTGCGGCTTGTGTACGGTGACGGCGACCGCACTCACTTGCGAAAAATTTGTAAGCACTGCGTCGGCCACGGCGCCGGCCGCGGCCTCGACCAGACGATAGCGGTGGCCGCAGAACGCCTCGCTCGCGGTCTTCACCACAGTGTCGTACGAGACCGTGTGCTTGAGCATGTCGGTGCGCGATGCCTCCGCCAGATCGACGCTGAGTTTCAGGTCGAGGCGGAACGTCTGGCCGACTTTGGCCTCGTGCTGCATGACGCCGTGATAGGCGTGCAGCACTAGGCCTTTGACGAAGACGGAGTCACTCATCGCGCCCGCCTGATGGCTGCGGCCACGGCCAGCGCCTGCACGGTCGGCGCGACATCGTGCGCGCGTACGATGGCGGCGCCGTGTTCTACGGCGAGAAGGTGTGCGGCGAGCGAACCGCCGAGCCGTTGCATCGGTTCGGACGGCGTGATCGTGTTGATAAAGCGCTTGCGCGAGGCGCCGACCAGGAGCGGCAGGCCGAAGGCCGCGAATGCGTGCAGCCGCGCGATACAGGTGATGCTCTGCTCCGGTGTCTTGCCGAAGCCGATGCCCGGATCGAGCACGATGCGATGCCGGTGAATGCCTGCGCTCCAGGCGATTTCAAGCGATCGGGAGAAAAACTCGGTCACGTCCCTGATGATATCGATCGCCGGGTCGGCGGCATCGCGATTGTGCATGATGACGACCGGCGCGCCATGTTCGGCGACGACGCGGGCCATGTCGGGATCGCGTTGCAGGCCCCACACGTCGTTGACGATGGCCGCGCCGGCCTCGAGCGCCCAGACCGCCACGTCGGCTTTGATCGTGTCGATTGACACCGGCACGCCGAGCGCCACGACCGGCCGCAGCACCGGATCGAGCCGCTGCCGCTCCTCGGCGAGCGACACCGGCATCGCACCGCCATAGGGGCGCGTCGATTCTGCGCCGATATCGAGAATGTCGGCGCCTTCGCCGGCGAGACTTTCAGCCTGTGCAATCGCGGCTTTCGGATCGAGGAACCGGCCGCCGTCGGAAAACGAGTCCGGTGTGACGTTGACGACGCCCATAACGAGCGGTCTCGCCTTGCCCAGCAGGCGCGTCAGTACCTCGTCGCCATGCGGCGCCGAGATGGGGCGGCTTGTCAGATCCGTCGCCGTGCTTTCGGCCATGGCCTGCGCACCAGTGGTGGTTCAGAATTCCGCACTCGTGGTGGTGCTGCGCAGCATTTGGGCGCTGGCGGCGCCGAGTCAAGCGGTAGCGCCGCAGTGCGGGCGGAGGCGGCTCAGCCCTTCAATAGCGAATGATCGGCTGCAGTTTTTTGGCGTTTTCGATCCAACGCTCGACTGTCCTGGCCTTCGGCAGCAAGCGGACCTTTCCGCTGTTATTTGCTTCGCCCATCCGTTTGACCAGGTTTTCGGGATTGCGGACTTTCAGGTCGTTGACGGTTTTCACACCGGCGGCGCGCAACAGCTCGGCATATTCGAAACCGACGCCCTTGACTCGCATCCGGTCGGCGGCGGTGGCCCAATCGAGCACCGCCTTGCTGTCTGTTCCGATCTTCGCGGCTATGCGCAGCCGCAGCTTCGGCGTCTTGGCGGCGCGGAGTAGACCGATGGTCGTACGGATACCTTCCTTTTTCAGGATCTCCGCAGCATCCGGCCCGATGCCTCGAATCTCGGTGATGGGATAGGCCATCAAAACTTGCCCCTCAGGCGCAAGACCGTGCGGTCCACGACGCCGGCGTCAAACGCCTCGCGCCGCGGCCCCTTCGCAGAGCCCGGCTAAGAATTCCGACTGATTTTGCCGATTCCGCCCCGGTCCGCCGATCGAGGAATCCAGCAAGGATGACGCCGCAGCCATCCGGTCCTCGCCGGCATAGGCCACGCGCCTTCCGCATTTCGGTGTCATCGTTCCCCTGCCTCTCCCGCACTGCCGGCGGGTTTTCGCCTCGATCCGTATTCGAATGTCTGCGACAGGACTCTGTCAAGCGAGAGGTGCCAGAGAGTCGCAGCTTCGCGTCGAAACGCGGCCAAGCGTTGCAAACTTGCAACGCCGATGGAGCGCGCAGCGGCCTCAGATGTGATAATTTGCGTCCAATCTCAGTTTGAAACGGTGATCCGATGACCAAATCCGACGTTTTGCCTGCAGTCCTTGACCGCGTCGACCGTGATCTCGACGCCAGCCTTGATCGGCTGTTTGCGCTGTTGCGCATTCAATCGGTGTCGACCGACCCGGCGTATGCATCGCACTGCCGTGACGCCGCCGAGCATGTGGCGGCCGATCTGCGCAGCATCGGTTTCGAGACGAGCGTGCGGCCGACCGAGGGCCATCCGGTCGTGATTGGCAAAACCATCGGGAACGGCAAGACCAACGGCTCGCCGCGCGTGCTGTTCTATGGACATTATGATGTGCAGCCGGTCGATCCGCTCGATCTGTGGCAGACGCCGCCGTTTGAGCCGCGCATCGAAACGCTCGATGGCGGGCGAAAAATCATCGTCGCGCGTGGGGCTTGCGACGACAAGGGTCAGGCAATGACCTTTGTCGAGGCCTGTCGCGCCTTCAAGGCGGTCACCGGCTCGATTCCGCTCGATATCACCATGCTGATCGAGGGTGAGGAGGAGTGTGGCTCCAAACACCTGTTCGGCTTCGTGCGCGACAATGCTGCCGAGCTGAAGCGCGACTTGGCGCTGGTGTGCGATACCGGCATGTGGGACCCGGTGACGCCGTCGATCACCACATCGCTGCGCGGATTGGTCTATGAAGAAGTGCGGCTCACTTGTGCCGACCGCGACCTGCATTCCGGACTGTTCGGCGGTGCGGCGCGAAATCCGATCCATGTGCTGGCGGACATTCTTTCCGCGATGCACAAGCCTGACGGCTCGGTCGCCATTCCGGGCTTCTACGACGGTGTTCGCGAGCTACCGCCCGATATCAAGGCCGATCTCGCCGGGCTCGGGCTGACACCGGAGAAATTTCTTGCTCCGATCGGGCTGAAGATTCCGGCCGGCGAGCAGGACCGCATGCTGATCGAGCAAATCTCGACGCGCCCGACCGCGGAGGTCAATGGCATCATCGGCGGCTATACGGGCGAGGGGGCCAAAACCGTCATTCCCGGCAAGGCCATGGCGAAAGTCTCGTTCCGCCTGGTCGGCGCCCAGGATCCGGAAGGGATTCGGAAAAAATTTCGTGATTTTGTGCGCGCGCGGCTGCCGGGGGACTGCAAGGTCGAGTTCGGCAATTTCTCCAGCGCGCCGGCGTTTGACGTGGCGTTCGACAATCCTGCGCTGACCAAGGCGCGCGGCGCGCTGGCCGAGGAGTGGGGCAAGAAGGCGGTGACCGTCGGTGCCGGCGGCTCGATTCCGATCGTCGGCGACTTCAAGACCGTGCTCGGCATGGACACGCTGATGGTCGGCTTCGCGCTCGACGACGACCGGGTGCATTCGCCCAATGAGAAGTTCGATCTCAAGTGCTTCCACAAAGGCATCCGCAGCTGGGCACGGATTCTGGCGGCGCTGGCGGCGTGATGCCGGCAGGCTCTTTTCGATGTCATGCCCCGCGAAGGCAGGGCATCCAGTAGACGCCGGAAGCGGGGTGATTACTGGATCGTCCGCCTGCGCGGACGATGACAAGCACGGATTTAGAAAACCCGGTCGCCCATGACGACGTAGCGGCGCAAGAGCCGGCGTTCCTTGTCGGAGAAATCCGTGCGTGCATGGAGCGTGCAGCGATTATCCCAGAGCACGAGGTCGCCCGGGCGCCAATGGTGCGCGTAGATGAACTGAACCTGCTCGATATGATCGAACAGGCTATCGAGCAGCGCGCTGCCGTCGTCCTCGTCCATGCCCTCGACCGTGAATGTCATCAGCCGGTTGACATAGAGGGCCTTGCGCCTGGTGTCCGGATGGGTGCGTACGATCGGCTGCACGTAGTGCGGATGCGCGGTGAAATCGACTTTCGAGCCATTCACCGCGCGGGTCGTCGAATCGTAGAGATAGGCGTTGAGCGCCTTTCTGCCGTCGATGCGAGCTTTCAGCTCCGCCGGCAGCGTGTCGTAGGCCTTGTACATGTTGAGAAATAAAGTGTCGCCGCCGGACGACGGCACTTCGAGCGCGTAGAGGAACGTTCCGGTGGCCGGTTTCTCGATGTAGCACTGGTCGGAGTGAAAGTGCATTTCGCCATCAGGAAGCGAGCCGATCATCTTGCCGTTCTCGCGGATGTTCGAGACCAGCATGGTCAGTTCCGGATACTTGGTGTGGCCGAATTCGTTGATCGCCGATGGCGGGCGGGTGCGTTTCTGCAGGGTACCGAACCGCTTCGCAAAGCGGATTTGGTCGTCCTCGGACAGCGACTGGCCGCGGAACAGAATGACCAGGTGCTCGTGCCAGATTTTGAGGATTTCGGCGAACGTCGCGTCCGACATGTCTTCGCGCAGATCGATACCCGTAATTTCGGCGCCGAGCGCGGACGACAACGGTTTCACTGTCAGCGTCATGAGCGTTCCTCCCTTTTCTTTTCCCCCGGTTGCCGCACCACCAGCACCGAGCAACTGGCGTAGCGAACCACGTGACCGGCATTGGAACCGAGAAAATATGTGCGCAGCCCGGCTCGGTGCGAACTCATGACGATCAAATCGGCTCGCATCGCCTCGGCTTCGTCGAGAATTTCGCGGTCGACATTACCTTGCCGCACGACGGTCGAGATGCGCGCCGCCGGCAGTCCGGTCTCCTTGGCGACGATCGCGATCGCCTCCTCGGCGGTGGCGCGCTGCTGCGCCTCGAAATCGGGCGGCACATACTCGGCCAGCATTCCCGGCGTGACGGGCAGCACGTTGATCAGGCGGACCGCGGCGTCGCCTTCCTTCGCCATCATCACCGCGCTGGCGATCGCTGGCTTGGCGAGTTCGGCATCGGCAAGATCGATCGGCACCAGGATGCGGCGGTACATGACGATTACTCCGTCGTGGCCGCGATCAGGCGCGGGGACACGAAGCGCTCCAGCCGGCCGGAATGCGCGTGCAGCGGCGCCCAATCATCGAGCGCGAGGTCGATGACGACGAGCCCCGCCGTCGGCAGGTTTTCGTTAAGGCGCTCGCGTGCCGTCACCTCGCCCGATGCGATCAGCGCGACCGCGAGATCGTGAAAGCCCGGATTATGGCCGACGAGCAGCAGTGATCGCGCCCGGCCGGTATCGCCGATCAGCGCCAGCAGGTTATCGGCACTGGCATTGTAGATGCGCTCTTCGTTCACCGCTTTCGGTGGTTTGGCGAAATAATCGGCGGCCAGCGCCCAGGTTTCCCGGGCGCGGTTGGCGGGTGACACCAGCGCAAGATCGGGAACCAGACCGTGCCGCGCCATATAAGCTCCGATGGCCTGCGCGTCGGTGCGGCCGCGCTTGGTGAGCTTGCGGTCGCGGTCGCGCTCGCCGAGTTCGGCGCGCTCGGTCTTGGCATGGCGCAACAGCATCAGACGGCGCATCGCGGCAATGTCGCTTTCTTCCCTGAGCGAGTCTAGCATGGCTTGGCACTGACGGCCCGTAACGACACAGCAATGACGCAATCCGAAACCGCCACGTACCCGCAGAGCTGGTATGCCGCGACCAAGATCGCAGCGCCGGAGCGGCCGGCGCTTTCGGCCGATCTCGACGTCGACGTGTGCGTGATCGGCGGCGGCTTCGCCGGCCTGACCGCAGCGCGCGAAATCGCACGCAGTGGCTGGTCGGTGGCGCTGGTGGAGGCGGGACGTCTTGCAGGCAGTGCCTCAGGCCGCAGCACTGGCTTTGTCCTGCCCGGATTTGCCGCCGAGCCGGCCCGGCTGATCGACCGCGTCGGCTTCGACCAGACGCGGACGCTGTGGTCCCTGGCACAAACCGGCCTCGATTATGTGCGTGACACGATCGCCGCCGAAGGCGCGGGCGGCATCGATCCGGAGCCGGGTTGGCTCTATGTCTCCAAGTCGGACAACGGCGACGAACTGCTGCATTACGGCAAGTTGCTCGGCCAACTGGGCTGCGACGTCGAATACTGGCCGGTCGAACGCGTGCGCGCGTTCCTGCGTAGCGAGCGCTATTTCCAGGCCATCCATTTTCCGCGCGCATTCAGCATCCATCCGCTCAATTACGCGCTTGTGCTCGCCGCCGCAGCCGAACGCGACGGCGCGCGCATTTTCGAAAATACGCCGGCGCTCTCGATTGATCCGGCCGGCGTGCGCAAACGTATCGTGACGCCGCACGCGCGGCTGCGCGCCGATCAGGTCGTGCTTGCTGGCAACATCGAACTGCGCGGACTGATGCCGCGGCTCGCCGCGACGCTCATTCCGATCACGACCTATGTCATCACCACACAGCCCATCGGATCGCGGCTTGGCGAGGCGGTCGCTTACCGCGGTGCGGTGAGCGACACCGATCGCGCCGACAATCACTACCGCATTGTCGGCGGCGATCGGTTGATGTGGTCGGGCCGCGCCACGACGTGGGCGCGCAATGCGCAGCATTATGTTGGTGCGCTCACCGCCGATATCGAAAAGACTTACCCGCAGCTCGGTCCGGTCGCGGCGGAATTCGCCTGGTCGGGGACGCTCGGCAACACCGTGCACCGCATGCCGCAGATCGGCGAGCTTGGACCCGGGGTGTGGCTCGCCAGCGGTTTTGGCGGTCACGGGCTCAACACCACTGCGCTCGCCGGCAATCTGATCGCCCGCGCCGTAGTGCATGGCGACCACATCTGGCGACAATTCACGCCGTTTGAACTGGTCTGGGCCGGCGGACTGCTGGGCCGCACTGCGGTTCAGATGCGCGTCTGGCTTAAACGCCTCACTGAGGCGGCCGTTGAGCGCCGCGCTAGGGGGTCGGAACGCGTTCGCCGTCAGGCGCGGGCCGGCGCGGTGGGGGGGCAGGGGCAATCGATCATACCGGCGCAGCCCGCTGACGACTTTCAGTCCGCGCCGCCCGAAACCTTGGCGGACGCGCCTGGCGGCGATCCCCTTCAGCGCACCCAATAGACCCGCCGCAAACGCACCCATCATCGGCGGCCCGATCAGGTGCAGCGCCAAATGATGGCGCCACAGCCGCACGTTCATCGCGTTTGGTCGCGGACTAGCACGCGAGAGAGTTCGATAAATGGCCGAGAAATTAAACATCGCTGCGCCCGGCAAGCCGCAAGCGCCGCGCCCCGGCCTTACTACGGCGCGTCGGCCATGATTTTGCGTGCGGCGTCGATGACGCGGAGCATGGCCGGGGTCGGATCATCCAGCGTAACCAGTGCGAGCCGCTGCACGATAGGATGCTCGGTTTTCAGTTCGTGCGCGGCCGATTTGGTGACGATGCTGAGCTGGGACAACCCCAGTGCGTCGGGCAATTGCTCCGTCACCTTGATGACTTGTGAGCTGATCTGAACGAGGATCGGATTGAGGGCGGCAATTTTTTTGCCGTGCAGAAACTCCTCTTCGATGGAGGCCTGCACGCCGCCTCCGCCGCGCACCATGACGATTCTGATCGGCCGATCCGGGCCGCCGACGTCGCGCCAATTGGTGATCGCGCCGAGCAATATCTGCCGCATCTTGTCGTCGGAAACCGTGTTGACCGGATTGTCCTTGTTGACCGCAAAGGCCATTCGTGTGTTTGCGACTTCAAATATCTTCAACCGTCGGACGTCGAGCGTTGGATGACTGGATTTCAGTTCGCCGGTTTCATTGTCGAGCGGCCCGGAAATCATGGCGAAATCGCCGCGTTTCTCGAACAGGGCCAGCAAGCCGAGACTCGATTTGCTTGGCACCACGGTAAGCTTGACGCCGGCCGCTTTTTCGATGGCGCTCTGATACGGCTCCATCACGCGATGCGTGAACGTCGTCGATCCCTGAACGATGAAAGTCGGCGCGCCCGCCGTGCCGGCGCTTTGCGCCCGCGCGGGGTGCGCCGCCAGCGTAAGCGCTGCGGCCAAAAGGAAGACGATGCGAAACCGGTGCATGACGTGTGATCGATTTGCCGAAATCACAATGGCACGCGATACGATAAGAAAGGATTATAGGGCATCGATCGGCGGGCGGTATCACCCCACTGGTAGAAAATGCGCCGATTTCGGTTGTGTTTGATGTGACTGCAATAAAACTGACATCAAACTGTCACAGCAAACGGAGCATGACGATGTAGGCTGAACGGATAAGAAGGTGGAGGCTGAGATCGATGTGGGCTTCGGTGATGGGCAATTGGGGAAATACCGTAGCCATTGCTGCTTTCATTGCGGTGCTGCTGTTCTCCGCGATGTTTTTTGGAATTCATGCCTGAACGTCTTCGGAAGCTGCAGCTGCATCTTCCGGCGCGGATCGATTGCGGGGCAGGCACGCGGCCGTTGCACTGCATTGTCTCCGACCTGTCCGAGACAGGCGCTCGGATGACGCTGGCGAGGGACGCCAGACTTCCTGACGAATTCATATTGGTTCTTACGGCGGATGGCCGCGGCCGGCGCCGCTGCCGAATCGCGCGCCGGGACCACCTCGAGGTCAGCGTCCGGTTTCTGCCGGACGAGACTAAATAACAAGCGGCCAGATCGAGGCGCGCCACCAGGGGCGCAGGTGTGTGCAGGGGCGCCGTGTGTGCGCGCGTTTTGACAAAACTCACACGCAGAAATCCACAATTATAAGTTGCGATTTCGATAATAATTTCACTGAAAGGTAGCGGGTGCGGAGAACGATTCTCTCTCGTCGCCGTAAATGGTTAATATTGAATCAATTGTCACAGCGACATTTGACCTTATAGCTTGGTGCGGCCTCTGGCTGCTTTCGTCGGTTGCGTAAGTGAGGGGTTTTGGTGGGCGTGCGGACATTCCATTTCATTGCCGGCTTGCCGCGCGCCGGCTCCACTCTGACCGCGGCGATCTTGCGGCAGAACCCGCGCTTTCATGCCGGCATGTCGAGCCCGATCGCCTCGTTGTTCGATCATCTGATTGCTCAGGTCTCGGCAGGCTCCGAGCTTTCGACCATGGTCGATGATGCGCAGCGCGCGCGGCTCCTGCGCGGCCTGTTCGACAGCTATTACGCCGATCAGCCGCGGCCGGTGATTTTCGACACCAATCGCGCCTGGACGGCGCAACTGCCGGCGCTGATGCGGCTGTTTCCCGACGCCAAGATCATCTGCTGCGTGCGCGATGTGGCGTGGGTGATGGATTCGCTCGAGCGGCAGTACCGCAACAACGCGTTCGAGCACACGCGGCTGTTCAACAATGCGGCGGAACGCTCGACCGTCTATACCCGGGTGGAAGCGCTGGCGCACGCCAATCGGCTGGTCGGCTTCGCCTGGCACGCGCTGCGCGAGGCCTGCTTCTCGGAATATGCCGAGCGTGTGCTGGTTCTGGAATACGACCTCCTGACACTGCGCCCGGCCGAGGTGTTCGGACTGGTCTACGAGTTTCTGAAGGAAAAGCCGTTCAAGCACGACTTCAAAAAAGTCGAATACGACGCGCCGGCCTTCGATGCGCAGCTCGGCCTCGACGGCCTGCACCGGGTCCATCCGCAGGTGAAGCCGCGGCCGCGCGAGACCGTGCTGCCGCCGGACCTGTTCAAGCGTTACGCGCAACTTTCGTTCTGGCGCGATCTCAAAGGCTCCAAAGCATTCCGTATCGTCCGACAGGCGAACGAGAAGGAAAGGCAGAGCGACACGATGCCGGAACCGGCGCAGGCGATCGCGCCGCAAGCCGCAAAATAATGCCGCCGTAAACGGCGGAGGGAGTAGCAGTCATGGCCAAGATCACGGTCACCAATCTCAACGATTCTGGCGCAGGGTCGCTCCGGGAAGCGATCACAGAGGCCAACCCAGGCGACACCATCGATTTTGCTTCGAACCTCGCCGGCGGCACGCTGGTGCTGACCAGCGGCGAACTCGACATTTCCAAGAACGTCACCATCGACGGCGAAGCCGACGGTACGGACGTCACGATCGACGGCAACAATCTCAGCCGCGTTTTCAAGGTCGACAACGGCGACCCGAAAAGCACGATTACGGCGACGCTCAATGGGCTTGTCATTGAGAATGGCAACACCGGGACGTATGCCGGCGGCGGCATCTACGTTGGCGGCGCGGACATTCTGAAGCTCAGTAATTCGACGGTTACGGGCAACGTTGCCGGCGAGAACAACGGTGGCGGAATCGATGCCGCCGCTCACGCGCAAGTTTCGCTCACTAACGTGACCCTGTCGGACAACGCGGCGTCAGGCGTCGGGTCGGGGGGCGCAATATACGCTACCGACGGCGCGGTAATCGGGCTGACGAACTGCACCGTATCCGGCAACAGCGCGGGCTTCGGCGGCGGCGGAATAGAGGCCCGGGGCGAAAGCTATGTCGGGCTGATGAACACGACGGTTTCCGGCAACATCGCCTTCCAGTTCGGCGGCGGCATATTGAACTTTGGCGCCGGTGGCTACACGACGCTCACTAATTCCATTGTCGCGGGTAATCAGTCGCTCGCCGGCGACGACCTCGTTGGTGGTTTCTCCGGCTACTATTCCAAGCTTACGTTCACCGGCGGCAACCTCGTCGGATCGGCGCCGGAGGGCTTCGCGAGCGTGTCGGGGGCGCCGACGGTGCAGATCAATGGCGCGAGCCAGAGCGATCTGGAGACGGTCTTCGCTTCGGTCGGCCCCAATCCCGCTACCGGGGTGGTGTCCGGCACCCTCGCCAACAATGGCGGACCGGCCGAGACCATCGCGCTGGCGGATTCAGCAATCAATCCCGCTATCGATGCCGGCGACGATTTGCTGGCCGGCGTGCCCAGCACGGACGCCCGCGGCTTCGCCCGCAGCGATTTTCCCGGCGTGGCCAACAATGGCGCCAGCATCTCGGATCTCGGCGCATTCGAAGTCTCGAACCAGATCGTCGTCACCACGCTCGACGATACGGTCGATCCCAATGACGGCCTGACCTCGCTGCGCGAGGCGTTGACGCTCGCCAACTCGTCCGCGGGCAATGTCACCATTACCTTCGATCCGTCGCTTGCCGGCGGCATACTGACGCTCGACCAGAGCCTCGGTCTGCTGAAGATTACCGCCAATGACATCACCATCGACGGCGATATCAACGGCGACGGCGCGCCCGACATCACCATCAGCGGCGGCAACAACACCGCGGTGCTGTTCACGGCCATCAACGGCAACATACATACCACGCTCGACGGTCTCGTCATCGAAAATGGCTACGCCAGTCCCACGACAGGCTTCGGCGGCGGCATCTTCGTCGGCGATCACGACAGCCTGACACTGACCAATTCCACCATTGCCGATAATTCCGCTGCTGACGGCGGCGGTGTTTTCGTCAGCAATCAAGCATCGCTCGCGATGGCCGATTCCACCGTCTCCGATAACACCGCCGTCAAGGCGGGAGGCGGAATTTTCGGTTACAGCGGCGCCACGCTCGCGCTGACCAATGTGACCATATCCGGCAATAGCGCCGCAAAAGGCGGCGGAATTATCGGAACGGCTAACGATCAGATCACCCTGGCCGATAGCACGATCACCGGGAATGAGACGACGGTGGCGGGCGGAGGAGGACTCTACTCTTCCGGTGCCAGCGCGGTCACGACGGTCACAAATTCCATTGTCGCGGGCAATTCTTCCGCAAGCGCGGGTGACGATCTCGACGGACACAGTGGCGCAAAGCTGGTCTTCACCGCCGGCAATATCCTCGGCTCCGCCCCGGTCAATTTCGGCTCTATCGACAAGACCAGCGGCAGCTATACGCCGATCAACGGCACCAGCCAGAGCGATTTGCGATCGGTATTCGCGCAGGTCGGCGACAATCCCACCACCGGCGTGCTGTCAGGCCTGCCCGCCGCCAACGGCGCCGGCATCCAGACTGTCGCACTCAACCCGACCGACATTGCGATCGATGCCGGCGTCACCGCCGACTTGCCGCCCGGCACCGCGACGGATGAGCGCGGCTTTTCGCGCGTGGTCGGTTCAAGCGTCGACATCGGCGCATTCGAGCAACAGGCGGCGCAAACCTTCGTCGTCACCACGCTCAACGACGAGCTCGATTCGACCAATCCGAATGCCACCCTTGCCGACGAAGACGGCGGCAGCGGCCTGTCGCTGCGCGAAGCGCTGTTCCTGGCCAACGAGGATCCGACGACGGCGGACACCATTACGTTCGATCCGTCGCTCGCGGGCGGCACGCTGACGCTGACAATGGGCCAGCTCGGCGTCACCGGCAACGTCACTATCAATGGTGACATCTACGGTAATGGCACGCCAGGCATCGCCATCGACGGCAACAACACCAGCCGCGTGTTCGACATCGACGACGGCAACGCGGCCACCTCGGTTACGGCGACGCTGAACGGCCTCACAATTCAAGATGCACGCGCCAACGGCTACCGTGAGGCCAGCTACGGCGGCGGCATCTATGTCGGCGCCGACGATGCCTTGACACTGAGCAATTCCGCGGTGACCGGCAATTATGCCACCGCCGAAGGAGGGGGCCTCTACGCCGCGGCGGGCGCGTCACTCGCGCTGAGCAACGATTTGATCGAGGGCAACCGCACCAACGGCAACGGCGGCGGAATCTACGCCAGAGACGCCGCGTCGCTCGCGCTGACCGGCTCATACGTCTACCTCAACAGCGTCAATCCGGAAGGCGGCAGAGGCGGTGGCATTTTCGGCGCTGCTTCAACCACACTGAGCAATTCAACGCTGACCCGCAACTATGCGGCCGCCGGCGGCGGCATTTACGGTGGCGACGATGCCTCGATCTCGCTCGTCAATTCCGGGGTGTACGACAATTCCGCGATGGCCGGCGGCGGCGTCTTCGGCGGCGCCAACGCGTCGATCAACCTCACCGATACGACGCTTGCCTACAACTCCGCCGAAACCGGCGGCGGCGTCTTCGGCGACACAGGGGCGGCGATCACGCTCGTCAATGCGACGCTCGCCGGCAATTCCGCCCGTGACAACGGCGGCGGCCTCTACGGCTACGCGAACAATCCCGTCACGCTGACGAACTCGACGCTCACCGGCAATGGCGCGGGCGCGACCGGCGGCGGCATCTACAACCAGTCCGGCAGTACGACGCTCGTCAATTCGATCGTCGCCGGCAATTACGCGGCTGTCAGCGGATCCGACCTGGGCAGCGCCTCGTCATCGCTGACGCTGACCGGCGGCAACATCATCGGCTCGGCGCCGTCGTCCTTCACGGTGACCGGCAGCTATACGCCGATCGACGGCACCAGCCGGACCGACCTGCAGAAGGTGTTTGCCAATGTCGGCTACATCTATGTCGGCTTCCCCCAGCAAATGCCGGTACTATCCGGGCAGCTCGGCAACAATGGCGGCGGCGTCGATACCGTCGCCCTTAATCCGACCGGCATTGCTATTGATACCGGCGTCACCGCAGACGCTGTCTACGGCTCGCCGAGCGTGCCGATTCCGACCGATGCGCGCGGTGCCGGCTTCTATCGTGTCGTCGGCGCCAGTGTCGATCTCGGCGCGTTTGAACAGCAGGCGGGCCAGAGCTTCGTCGTCACCACGCTCACCGATGAACTCGATTCGACTAATCCCAGCGCTACGCTTGCCGACATGGACGGCGGCACCGGTCTGTCGCTGCGCGAGGCGCTGTTTCTGGCCAATGAAGATCCGACCACGGCGGACACCATCACGTTCGACCCGTCGCTCGCCAACGGCACGATTGATTTGATGCTGGGCCAGCTAAAGATCGACGGCAGCGTCACGATCGAGGGCGGCAACGACGACATCACTATCGACGCGGGCGGATCGTCGCGGGTGTTCGATGCCGTTGCCGGCACGTCCACGATCGACGCGCTGACGATGACCGGCGGGTACTCGAACCACGGCGGTGCCGTGTCCGTAGGCACCACCTCCACCTACACGCCTGCCGACCTCACGATTTCTCATTCGACTATCACCGGCAACCAGGCCGCCTACGGCGGCGGCCTCGCCGTCAATTATGGCGCTTCGCTGGAACTGACCAACACCACGGTGTCCGGCAACAACGCCTATCTGATCGGCGGCGGCATCGCCAATCAAGGCACGCTGACGCTGACCAACTCGACGGTGGAGAACAACAGTTCGGGCTACATCGGCGGCGGCATCGCCAGCGACAACACGCTCACGGTGATCGGTTCGACGCTGTCGGGCAACCAGGTTAGTGGCCTCGGCGGGGGCCTCTTCCCCCCCGGTTATACTAATGGAGGGGGTGGCGGTCTTTACAACTCCGGCAAGGCCACGCTGCTCGACACCACGATCGCAGGTAACAAGAGCAATTATGCCGGCGGCGGCATCTACAACAGCGAACAACTGACGCTGACCAACGTCACCCTCGCCGACAACGGCGCCTATAATGGCGGCGGCCTGGCTAATGCCGCATGCGGCTGCGGCAACGTCAGCATCTATGACACGACCATCACCGGCAACGATGCGACGCAGTTTGGCGGCGGCATCTACAACGCCAACGGCGCCGTGACCCTCGCCAACAGCATCGTCGCCGGTAACGGCGCCGGCTATCAAGGCCCCGACATTGCCGGCACCGGGACGACGAATTACACCGGCGTCAACCTGTTCTCGCAGGCCGGTGTCGGCCGCGCCGGCACCGACGTCTACGTTTCACCGCCCGATCTGTCGCAGGTCTTCGCCAGCCTGACGACCATCGATCCCGACCGCGTGCCCAACAGCGGCGATGAATTCCAGGCCGGCACCTTGGCCAACAACGGCGGTCCGGTCGAGACCGTGCTGATCACGCAAAATGGCGCCGCCCAAGACGACGGCGAGAATGCCGTGGTGCCGTCCGGCCTCACGGACGACGCTCGGGGCGACCCCCGAGTCTTTGACGGCATCGTCGATCTCGGCGCCGTCGAACTCCAGGTGCCGGAGACGCCGGTGGTGACGCCGGTGGCGCCGAACATCAACGCCAGCGCGAGCGAGACGCTCACGCCTTCGCAGCTGTTTTCTGTCAGCGCTCCCGTCGGGTTTCCCGTTCTCACCTACGAATTGGAGGACGAGAGCACTGGATCGGATAGCGGCTTCTGGGTGCTCAACGGGGCGGTGCTGCCCAACGGGCAGATCACCACACTGACGGCGGCGCAGTTGTCGCAGCTGAGCTTTGTGGCTGGGTCGGCCAGCACGCCGTTGACCGACACGCTCGAA